>Ga0233425_10006087_pt1 | contig 18301 bp, 15 predicted proteins | sample Watercolumn_Towu_2_FD_181712 | JGI IMG/M metagenome (GOLD analysis project Ga0233425, IMG submission 181712) | Freshwater microbial communities from Lake Towuti, South Sulawesi, Indonesia - Watercolumn_Towuti2014_140_MG | ecosystem: Environmental > Aquatic > Freshwater > Lake | place... | reverse complement strand
CCGGCTCGCCCGCCGCCAGCACGCCCTGTTCGACCAGATGCTGTGCGTACAGCGAGCGGGTGCCGGGGTGCTGGTTGATGTAGCGGTACATGAAGGGCTGGGTGACCAGCGGCTCGTCCTGCTCGTTGTGCCCCAGTTTGCGGAAGCACACCATGTCGATCACCACGTCCTTGTGGAATTCCATGCGGAAATCCAGCGCCAGCTCGGTGACCAGCAGCACGGCCTCGGGGTCGTCGGCGTTGACGTGGAAAATGGGCGCTTCGACCATCTTCACCACGTCGGTGCAATAGGTGGACGAACGGGTGTCGCGGGCGTCCGAGGTAGTGAAGCCGATCTGGTTGTTGATGATGACATGCACTGTGCCGCCGGTGCCGTAGCCGCGCGTCTGCGACAGATTGAGCGTTTCCATCACCACGCCCTGCCCGGCGAAGGCGGCGTCGCCGTGGATCAGCACCGGCAACACCTGATTCCCGGCATGGTCGCCCCGGCGATGTTGGCGGGCGCGCACCGAGCCTTCCACCACCGGATCGACGATCTCCAGATGCGAGGGATTGAAGGCCAGCGCCACGTGCATCGGCCCGCCCGGTGTGGCGATGTCGGAAGAGAAGCCCTGGTGATACTTCACGTCGCCGGAGGTCAGCTCGTCGTTATGCTTGCCCTCGAACTCGGCGAACAGCATGGAGGGCAGCTTGCCGAGGATGTTGACCAGCACGTTGAGTCGCCCACGATGCGCCATGCCGATCACCAGCTCCTCCACCCCGCCCGTCCCGGCGCGTTGCAACAAGTGGTGTAGCAGCGGGATCAGTGTGTCGCCGCCCTCCAGCGAGAAGCGCTTCTGGCCGACGTACTTGGTGTGCAGGTAGCGTTCCAGCGTCTCGGCGGCAGTGAGCTTGGCGAGGATGTCGCGGCGCTGCTCGGTCGTCCAGTCGCGGCGACCGCGTGCGCTTTCCAAGCGCTGCTGGATCCAGCGCTTCTGCGCCACGTCGGACATGTACATGTATTCCGCGCCGATGCTGCCGCAGTAGGTTTCGCGCAGCAGGCTGACGATCTCGCGCAGCGTCATGCGCTGGGCGGCGGCCAGCGAGCCGGTCTCGAAGGTGGTGTCGAGGTCGGCCTCGGTCAGGCCGTAGTAGCCGGGCTCCAGTTCTGGCGTCTCCGGTTTGGCGTGGCGCGCCAGCGGGTCGAGGTTGGCGCGGCGGATGCCGAGAAAGCGGTAGGCGTTGATGAGTTGCAGGACATAGACCTGCTTGCGGGCGTGGTCGGCATCCAGGCTCAACGCCGGACTGGCGCCGGACTTGGGCAGCGCGGCAAAGGCGCGCTGGATGGGGCTGTGGGGTGTTTCCTGCGCTGGACCGTGGGCGCTGCGCTGCTGGTCGAAGTAACTGCGCCACTCGGCGGGCACGCTGCCCGGATCGGCCAGGTAACGCTCGTACAGGTCTTCAACGAAACTGGCGTTGGCGCCATACAGCAGCGAGCCAGCTTGCATCCGTTGCAGGTAGCTGTCGCCCATCGCCAGCCCCTGCTTCAGCGGTGTTCCACCGGAACGAAGTCACGCTGCGCCGCGCCCTGATACAGCTGGCGCGGACGGCCGATGCGGCGCGCGTCATCTGACATCATCTCGTTCCACTGAGAGATCCAGCCGATGGTGCGCGACAGGGCGAAGATCACGGTGAACATGTTGGTGGGGATGCCGAGCGCGCGCAGCACGATGCCGGAGTAGAAGTCCACGTTCGGGTACAGCTTGCGTTCGATGAAGTACGGGTCGCGCAGGGCGATCTGCTCCAGCTCCAGCGCCATCTTGAACATCGGATCGTCGGCCAGGCCGAGTTCGTTCAGCACCTCGTAGCAGGTCTCGCGCATCACGGCGGCGCGCGGGTCCATGTTGCGATAGACGCGGTGGCCGAAGCCCATCAGGCGGTAGCGCTTCTCCTTCACGCCCTTCATGAATTCGTCCACGCGCGAGATGTCGCCGATCTCTTCCAGCATCTTCAGCACCGCCTCGTTGGCACCGCCGTGCGCCGGGCCCCACAGCGCGGCGATGCCGGACGACACGCAGGCGAACGGGCTGGCGCCGGAGGAACCCGCCAGTCGCACGGTCGAGGTCGAAGCGTTCTGCTCGTGGTCGGCGTGCAGGATGAAGATGCGCTCCAGCGCGCGCGCCAGCACCGGATTGGGGACGTAGTCCTCGGCCGGGGTGGCGAACATCATGTGCAGGAAGTTTTCAGCGTAACCCAGCTTGTTCTTGGGGTACATGAACGGCTCGCCGATGTTGTACTTGTAAGCCATCGCGGCGATGGTCGGCACCTTGGCGATCAGGCGCAGCGCTGCGATTTCGCGGTGCTCCGGATTGTTGATGTCGAGCGCGTCGTGGTAGAAGGCGGACAGCGCACCGACCACGCCGACCATCACCGCCATCGGATGGGCGTCGCGGCGGAAACCGCTGAAGAAGCGCGCCAACTGGTCGTGCACCATAGTGTGCTTCTTGATCTTGCTCTCGAATTCGGCCTTTTCGCTGGCGGTCGGCAACTCGCCGTTGAGCAGCAGATAGCACACTTCCATGTAGTCGGAATGCTCGGCCAATTGCTCGATGGGGAAACCACGGTAGTACAGCAGACCGGCTTCGCCGTCGATGAAGGTGATGCGCGATTCGCAGCTCGCCGTCGCCATGAAGCCGGGGTCGTAGGTAAACAGCCCGGCCTTGGCCAGATTGCGGATGTCCACCACATCCGGCCCCAGCGTGCCTTCCAGTATCGGCAGTTCGATGACGCGACCGTCATCCAGTGTCAGCGTGGCTACGCGCTTCTTTTCCATACTTCAGCTTTCCATAAAGGACGGCCTAGGCCGCCAGCGATTCGATCAGGGGACGGTATGTGTCCTGCGCCGGGATTTTACCCGTAATCATGTCCCAAAGCTCGTTGTCCGGGAGTTCCAGAAGCTCTAGGAAACGCTCTTGCAGCGCCGGATCCAAGCTGTCGAAGCGGTTCACCACGAAATGTTCGAGCACGAGATCGAGTTCGAGCAGACCGCGACGGCAGCGCCAGAGTAAACGATCATTGCACAACGAACAGCTTTCCATGCTCCAGCCCATCCATACTTCGACGTCAGATTCTGACCTTCCCCCGGTATTTCGTCTTCCAACCGGTGGGGCTCATGCTACCAGTTTTTCCGGGAGCTGGCGGTTGAGCCAGTCCTCCAGGAAGCGTTTTGGCGACTTGTACCCGAGGGTCGAGTGCAGCCGCCTGCGGTTGTAAAACACCTCGATGTACTCGAAGGCCATCGAGCGGCATTCGGCCCGAGTCGCGAAGCGTTCGCCATGCACCCGCTCGTTCTTGAAGCTGCCGAACCAACTCTCAGTCGGTGCGTTATCCCAGCAGTCGCCCTTGCCACTCATTGAACAAACCATGCCGTATTCCTTCAGCTTGGCCTGGAAGGCGTGGCTGGCGTATTGGCTGCCGCGATCCGAGTGATGCAGCAGTCCAGCCTCCGGCTTGCGCCGGAACCACGCCATCGTCAGCGCATCCGTCACGATGTCCGAGGTCATGCGGGGCTTCAGCGACCAGCCCACTACCTCCCGATTGAACAGGTCGATGACGATGGCCAGATGCCTATCTGTCCAAGCCCATCGAATTGCTGCGCCTGAAGACGGAGCTGGATCATTGGCTGCCGGCCGCAGAGGTTGAAGCCGCACCAGCTCCCGCCGAGCCTGCGCCCGTGGCTGTTGCTGAAGCGCTGCCGCTTTACGATCCGGAGGCGCTGAAGAACACGGTCGGTGACAATCCGGCCATGCACCAGCGGCTATACGCGAAGTACTTGCCCAACGCCCAGGAGAAGACCGAACAACTGCGGGCGGCTATCGCGGCGGGTGATGCCGTAGCGGTGGGGCAGATCGCCCATGCGTTGAAATCCTCGTCACGCGCCATCGGCGCGATGCGCTTGGGAGGCTGTTACGAACGGCTGGAGCGCGCCGGAAAAGCCGGTGATCTTGCACTGATCCAGTCGTCGTGATGTACCCATGACCCTGTCAAGGGTAGAATTGAAACCGTTCATGCAACCGATACCACTTTGACCATGCCGGACGCCGAACCGAGTCAACGCTCTGGAAATCCTGACCGCTTCGCCTTGCGGATTGTTCAGGCGCTCGTCGCCGGGTGGACCGTGGTGCTGGTGCTTTCGTTCCTTTGGACCTATCAGACCGAGCGCACTCACATCAAGGATCTGGTCCTGCTCGAAGCCAAGGCGCTGGTGGAAAAGGATCTGATGTACCGCAAGTGGAATGCGCAGCAGGGCGGTCTTTGGGCGGATAGCAGCAAGCTCACGCCCAATCCCTATCTTGAGCATCTCATTCCGAACCGTGACCTGACGACCACGAACGGCATGCATCTGACCCTAGTCAATCCGGCCTATATGTCGCGGATGGTGTTCGATATTCAGAAGAACGAATTGGATGTCATCGCCAGGATCGTCAGTAACAAGCCCATTAATCCCTCCAATGTTTCGGATGCGTGGGAGCACCAAGCGCTGCTGAATGCAGAGCAAGCCAGCAAGGAAAGCAGCGAAATCGTCGAGCGAGACGGGCGCTCCTGGCTGCGCTATCTGCGTCCTTTGCTGGTAGAGAAGGAGTGTTTGCTGTGTCACCAGCAGCAGGGCTATAAGCTGGGCGATGTACGCGGCGGAATCAGTGTCTCGATACCGATGGCGCCTTTTCTGGCGGCTGCCCAGGACAAGATGAGGGCGCTAGGGTTGAGCTTGATAACGATTTGGCTCTTTGGGGTGGTCGGGATAGGGTGGGGATATCGTCGCTGGAAGGTGACGGACGCTCAGCGCAGGGCGGCGGACGAGGCGTTCAATCGTAGCCAGATACACTTCCGGGCAGTGGTGGATTCTTCGCTGGATTGCGTCGTGACCATGGACGTCGAGGGTCGCATCATCGAGTTCAATCCGGCGGCTGAGCAGGTGTTTGGTTACCGGCGCGAAGAAGTCATCGGACGCTTGCTGTCAGAGATCATCATCCCGCCTCGCCTGCGAGATCAGCATGCGGCCGGGATGGAACGTTATTTGCAGTCGCGGCAGCCTACCGTGCTGAATAAGCGTCTGGAACTGACTGCGGTACGGCGCGATGGCACGGAATTCCCCGTCGAAGTGACGATCAGCGAATCGATCGATACCCAGGGCCAGTTGTTCTTTACCGGCAACCTGCGGGATATCACCGAGCGTCAGCGGGCGGACGCGGCGTTGCGTGAAGCCAAGGCGGCGGCCGAGCAGGCCAATCAGGCCAAATCGGACTTCCTCGCCAACATGAGCCACGAGATCCGCACGCCGATGAGCGGCGTGATCGGAATGACGGACGTGTTGCTCAATAGCGGCCTGACTTCCGAGCAGATCAAGATGGTCGGACTGATCCGTGATTCCGCCCACGCCCAGCTTGGTGTGCTCAATGACATCCTCGATTTCTCCAAGATCGAGGCCGGCAAGATGGATATGTCCATCGAGCCGTTCTCGTTGCGGGACGTGATCGACAAGGTGTGCGTGGGGTTCTCCGAGCTGGCCCGCAGGAACGCGGTGACGCTGCGGCAGGAGGTGGATGAGCGCGTGCCCAAGGCGCTGGAGGGCGATGCCATGCGGGTGCGCCAGATCGTGGCCAACCTGACCAGCAATGCCATCAAGTTCTCCGGCGGAGCGGGACGGGCGGGCGAGGTCACCGTGTCGGCCAGGCTGGGAGGTGAGGTCGATGGCAAGAACTGGGTCGAACTGTCGGTACGCGACAACGGCATCGGCATGGATGAAGAAACCCGACAGCGCCTGTTTGCGCCCTTCACCCAGGCCGATTCCTCGACGACACGGAAGTTTGGCGGTACCGGGCTGGGGCTGGCGATTTCGCGGCGTCTGGTCGAAATGATGGGCGGGAGCATCGGACTGACGAGCGCCCTGAATGTGGGCAGTACCTTCACCGTGCGTTTGCCGTTCGCGCCGGCGGACGAAGCGCGGCTGGCGTCCCTGGTCGAGGCGCCGGAAGGAAAGCTGGAAGCTGCGCAGCTACCTAGTCGAGAAGAGGCTATCCGTCAGGGCAGGCTGATCCTGGTGGCTGAGGACAATGACGTCAATCAGGAAGTCATCCGACAGCAACTGGCCATGCTGGGTTTGTTGTGCGACGTGGCCGGGGATGGGCGGGAGGCGTATGCCTTGTGGCTGCAGGGGAGCTATGGCCTGCTGATTTCCGACATTCACATGCCGCTCATGGATGGCTATCAGCTTGCCCACGCCATCCGAGTCGAAGAAGAGAAGCGTGGCAGTGGACGCTTGCCGATCATTGCCTTGACGGCGAACGTCGTAAAGGGTGAGGACGAGCGGTGTCGGGCTGCCGGAATGGATGCCTACCTATCCAAGCCTATCGCTTTGATGAAGCTGAAAGCCGGGCTGGATCGCTGGCTGCCGGCCAGTGCGAGTGAGCCTGCGGCAGTGTCCGTCGAGGCTGCGCCTGTGCCTGCGCCCGTCTGCGAAGAATTGCCGCTGTACGACCCCGCAGCGTTGCAGAACACCATCGGCGACAATCCGGCCATGCACCGGCGGCTGTATGCGAAATTCCTGCCTAATGCCCAGGAGAAGACCGAGCTGCTGCGGGCGGCGGTAGCGGCTGGAGATACGGCCGCCGTGGGTCAGATCGCCCATGCGTTGAAATCCTCGTCGCGAGCCATCGGCGCGATGCGTTTGGGTGCTTGCTTCGAGCGTCTGGAGCGCGCCGGCAAGGCCGGTGATCTCGCCCTGATTCAGTCGCTGCTCCCCGATTTCGAACCGGTGTATGCCGCGTCCATCGCCGATATTTCCGGGCGATTGAGTTAGTCGCTGGAAGGTGGTCGAGCGGATGGGTTCCATCTCACAAAAATGCTGAAAGGTTTTGACGCGCGGTGTGGTTTGTGTATAATGCGCGCCTTTGCAAAACCCCTTACAACGAGGTTGTCATGTACGCAGTTATCAAGACCGGTGGCAAGCAGTATCGCGTATCCGCTGGCGAAACCCTGAAAATCGAATCCGTTGCCGGTGATGTTGGCAGCGCCATTGTTCTGGACAAAGTTCTGGCCGTTTCCAATGGCGAAACGCTGACCGCAGGCAAGCCGCTGGTCGCCGGTGCGACCGTGCAGGCCACCATCGTTTCCCACGGTCGTCACGACAAGGTTCGCATCTTCAAGATGCGCCGTCGTAAGCACTACCAGAAGCGCCAAGGGCATCGTCAAAACTATACCGAGATCCGCATCGACGGCATCTCCGCTTAATCGCTAAAGGAGCACAGAAATGGCATCGAAAAAGGGCGGCGGCAGTACCAGTAACGGACGCGACTCGCACTCGAAACGACTGGGCGTGAAGGCCTATGGCGGCGAGTTGATCAATGCGGGCAGCATCATCATCCGTCAGCGCGGCACCCAAGTTCACGCGGGCGACAACGTCGGCATGGGCAAGGATCACACCCTGTTCGCCAAGATCACCGGCAAGGTGGTTTTCAGCATCAAGGGCGCGATGAAGCGCAAGACCGTCAGCATCGTCGCCGCTTAAGCGCGACCTGCTCAGGTTACAATGAGCCCTATCGCAAGGTAGGGCTCTTTTGTTTTTGGGTATCCGATGAAGTTCATAGACGAATGCAGGATCGAGGTCATCGCGGGCAACGGCGGCAACGGCGTGGCCAGCTTCCGCCGTGAGAAATACATCGCCAAGGGGGGGCCGGATGGCGGCGACGGCGGTCGCGGCGGCAGCGTCATCGCGGTGGCCGACCGCAACATCAACACCCTGGTGGACTACCGCTACACCCGCATCCATCGCGCCCGAAACGGCGAATCCGGGCGCGGCTCCGATTGCTACGGCAAGGGCGCGGACGACATCTTCCTGCGCATGCCGGTGGGTACGGTCATTTCCGATCTGAATACCGGCGAAGTGCTGGCCGATCTGGAGCGTGATGGCGAGCAGGCATTGATCGCCAAGGGCGGCGCGGGCGGCCTGGGTAACCTGCACTTCAAGTCCAGCACCAACCGCGCGCCGCGCCAGTGTACGCCGGGCGAGGAGGGCGAGCGCCGCGAGCTGCAACTGGAGCTGAAAGTGCTGGCCGACGTCGGCCTGCTGGGCATGCCTAATGCGGGCAAATCCACCTTCATCCGATCGGTGTCGTCCGCCCGCCCCAAGGTGGCGGACTATCCCTTCACCACGCTGCATCCCAATCTCGGCGTGGTGCGCGTGTCCGACCAGAAGAGCTTCGTCATCGCCGACATTCCCGGCCTGATCGAAGGGGCGGCGGAAGGCGCCGGGCTGGGGCACCAGTTCCTGCGCCATCTGGCGCGCACCCGGCTGTTGCTGCATCTGGTGGACATCGCGCCGCTGAATCCCGAGACCGATCCGGTGCGCGAGGCGCGCGCCATCCTCAACGAGCTGAAGAAGTACGACGACGAGCTCTACGCCAAGCCGCGCTGGCTGGTGCTGAACAAGCTCGACCTGCTGGACGACCGCGAGGCGCGTGTCGCCGCCTTCCTGGCCGAGTTCAAGGATTTCGACCGCCAGTTCGCCATCTCCGCCATCAACGGCGAGGGCACCCGCGAACTGACGTTCGCCATCATGGAACATCTGGAACAAACTGCGCGCCAGGAGCAGGCCGAGGCCGCCGACAGCGCGCAGGAATCGGACGCCGATACACTATGAGCCCAACGCTACTCACGGATTGCAAACGCATCGTCGTCAAGGTCGGCAGCAGCCTGGTGACCAATCAGGGCGCGGGTCTCGACCTGATCGCCCTGGGCAACTGGGCGCGCCAGATCGCCACCCTGCGCCAGCTCGGGCACGAGGTGGTGCTGGTGTCCTCCGGAGCCATCGCCGAGGGCATGAAGCGGCTTCACTGGACTTCGCGCCCTAGTTCGGTACACGAGTTGCAGGCCGCCGCTGCCGTCGGCCAGATGGGACTGGTTCAGGCCTATGAGAGCTGCTTCCGCCAGCACGACATCCTGGCCGCGCAGGTGCTGCTGACCCACGCCGACCTGGCCGACCGCGAACGCTACCTGAACGCCCGTTCCACGCTGCGCACCCTGCTGACACTGGGCGTCATCCCCATCATCAACGAGAACGACACTGTCGTTACCGACGAGATCAAGTTTGGTGACAACGACACGCTGGGCGCGCTGGTGACCAACCTGATCGAAGCCGACGTGCTGGTCATTCTCACCGATCAGACCGGCCTGTACACCGCCGATCCGCGCAAGGATCCGACCGCCACCCTGGTGCATCAGGCGGAGGCCGGGAACGAGGCTCTGGAGCGCATGGCAGGCGGCGCGGGCACGGCCATCGGGCGCGGCGGCATGATCACCAAGATCCTCGCTGCCAAGCGCGCGGCGCGCAGCGGGGCGCATACCGTCATCGCCTCTGGCCACGAGCAGGACGTGCTGCTGCGGCTGATGCAGGGCGAGGCCATTGGTACGCTATTGGTCGCGCCGGAAATGACGCTGGCGGCGCGCAAACAGTGGTTGGCCGATCATCTGCAAGTGGCGGGCTGGGTACGGCTGGATCACGGCGCGGCGCGTGCCTTGCGGGAAGAGGGCAAGAGCCTGTTGCCCATCGGCGTGACCGAAGTGCACGGCGAATTCGAGCGTGGCTCGGTGGTTGCCCTGCTGGACGAGAGCGGCCGCGACATTGCCCGCGGCCTGACCAACTACAGCGCCGCCGAGGCCCGCCGCATCATCCGCCACCCCAGCCACGACATCGAAAGCATCCTCGGCTATGTGGACGAGTGGGAACTCATCCACCGCGACAATCTGGTCGTGCTGTAACGGTAGTTAGAAAACAGAACGGCGCAGCAGGTTGCTGCGCCGTTCTGTTTTTGTGTTGGGTCAGTGTTTTCCGGTGCTGCCAAACCCGCCCGCACCGCGCTGGCTCATCGGGAACTCGTCCACCAGGTTGAACTGCACTTGCAGCACCGGCACGATGACCAGTTGCGCCATGCGTTCCATCGGCATCAGGTTGAAGGGGTGGTGGCCGCGGTTCCACAGCGAGACGAAGATCTGGCCCTGGTAATCCGAGTCGATCAGGCCGACCAGGTTGCCCAGCACGATGCCGTGCTTGTGGCCGAGACCGGAGCGCGGCAGGATCATCGCCGCCAGGTGCGGGTCGTGCAGGTGCAGCGCCATGCCGCTGGGGATCAGTTCGCACTGGCCCGGCTGCACCACGATGGGGGCGTCGATGCAGGCGCGCAGGTCGATACCAGCTGAGCCCGGGGTGGCGTAGGCGGGCGGATGCTCGTGCAGGCGCGGGTCGAGGATCTTTACATCCACTTTTTTCATGGTTTTCCTTTCCGGTAGAGACGGGCAGCGTGCGCGAGCAGGGCGCGCGCCACGGTGGGTTTGTCGGCGCGCGGCAAGGGGTGCTCGCCGTTATCGTCGAACAGGATCAATTCGTTGTCGTCCGCGCCGATGGCGGATTGCGCCAGATTGGCGGCCAGCAGCGGCAGCCGCTTGGCGCGACGCTTGGCGGCGGCGTAGTCGTGCAGGTTTTCACTCTCGGCGGCAAAGCCGATGCAGAACGGCGCATCGGGCAGCGAGGCGACGTCGGCGAGGATGTCCGGATTGGCGACCAGTTCCAGCGCCAGCGGGGCGGCGGATTTCTTGATTTTCTGCCCGCTAGTCTGTGCCACGCGGTAATCGGCCACCGCCGCCACGCCGATGAACCAGTCCGCTTCGCCCGCGCGGCGCATCACTTCCTGATACATCTGCTGCGCGCTTTCCACCGCGATGCGCGTCACCCCGGCGGGGCAGGGCAGCGCCACCGGGCCGGAGACCAGTGTGACGGTGGCCCCCATCTCGCGCGCGGCGCGGGCGAGGGCGTAGCCCATCTTGCCGGAACTGCGGTTGGTGATGCCGCGCACCGCATCGATGGCCTCATAAGTCGGCCCGGCGGTCATCAACAGATTTATGCCTGCCAGCGGCTTGGGCTGGAGTGCGGCTTCGATTTCTTCGGCCAGTTCTTCGGCTTCCAGCATCCGTCCCGCGCCATCTTCGCCGCAGGCCAGTTCACCGCTGGCGGGGCCGAGCAGAGCGACGCCATCGGCAGCCAGTTGAGCGATATTTCGCTGCGTAGCCGGATTGGCCCACATCTGCTTGTTCATCGCCGGGGCGGCCAGCAGCGGGCAATCGCGCGCCAGACACAGGGTGGAAAGCAGGTCGTCGGCCAGGCCGTGGGCCAGTTTGGCGAGGAAATCGGCAGTGGCGGGGGCGATCACGACGAGATCGGCTTCGCGCCCGGCGGCGATATGCGCCATGCCGTTGTCGGCGGCTTCCCACTGATCGACCAGCACCGGGTGCCCGGAGAGCGCCTGCATCGTGGTCGGCGTGATGAAGCGCGTCGCTGCTGGCGTCATCGCCACCTGCACCGCATGGCCGCGCTTGACCAGCAGGCGCACCAGTTCCGCCGCCTTGTAGGCCGCGATGCCGCCGGTGATGCCGAGCAGGATGTGTTTGGGACTTGCCTGTTCCATGGGGGCGCATCTTAGCAGGAACCTCCCGGCTTGGGCGGTCTAGACTTCATGCCTATACAAGCCCATAGCGCGCTGTGCTAGCGTGGCGCGACTCCATTTTTTCCGGGAGGCGACATGAGCATCGTGGATTGGCCGGCGGGTGATCGCCCCCGCGAAAAGCTGCTGGCGCGCGGCGCGGCGGCGCTGTCGGATGCGGAGTTGCTGGCGATCTTTCTGCGCACCGGGGTGGTCGGCAAGAGCGCGGTGGATCTGGCGCGCGAACTGTTGCAGCGCTTCGGTTCATTGACTCGGCTGTTCGCCGCGACGGAGGCCGAGTTCTGCGCCCTGCACGGCATGGGGACGGCCAAATACGTGCAGTTGCAGGCGGTGCTGGAGATGGCGCGCCGGGCGCTGAATGAAGAGATGCGGGCGGGCGACGCGCTCAATTCGCCCGCAGCGGTGCGCGATTACCTGCGCTTGTTGCTGGCCGGGCGCGGGCAGGAAGTGTTTCTGGTGTTGTTCCTCGATACCCAGCACCGGGTGATCGCCGCCGAGGAGCTGTTCCACGGCACGCTGACGCAGACCAGCGTCTATCCGCGCGAGGTGGTGAAGCGGGCCTTGCACCACAACGCGGCGGCGCTGATCCTTGCACACAATCATCCTTCCGGCGTGGCCGAACCCAGCCAGTCCGACCGCATGCTTACCGACGCCCTGAAGCAGGCGGCGTCACTGGTGGACGTGCGGGTGCTGGATCATTTCATCGTGGCGGGCGTGCGATGCCTTTCCTTTGCGGAGAGCGGGTGGCTGTAAGGGGACGTCAGCGGAGAGCCTGGCCAGCGGTTTGCCAGCTCAGGTAGGCCGCGCCTGCAGCAAACGAGAGCGTCAAGGCCGAAAGCAGCAGGGACTGAACCCATAACGGCGATTTTTCCGCGACGGGAATTTTGGCGGCCAGCGGGATGGCGGCCAGAGCAGTCAGGGCGTACCAGGGTAGCTGCGCAGTTAGTGCAGCCAGGAGGCCGACCGAGCCGGAGATGACCGCAGCGGGCAGGGTCAGGGCGCGGCCATTGGGCATGTCGCTGAAGCTGTTCAGTAGCAGCAACGCAGCCGCAGCGGCCCCCGCTGCCAGACCCAGTTGCCCGAGCAGGGCGGAGGCGCTGAACAGGGCGGCACCTCCGCAGCCCAGTCCCAGTGCGGTTGCCGCACTGGCGGCGCGCAAGGGGGATTCGCGCAGGGTGTCCATCCAGTAGATCAGCCAGGTAAGGAAAAGGAATCCGCCCGCTCCCCACAGGATGCCCTCGGAGGGTTTCTTCTCTGCCAGCACGGCAACGGTCAGCCAGATGCTGGCGATACCACCGGCCAGCGCCAATATGGGGCGGAACTTCCTGGTCTTGACCGGGGTGAAGACCAGTCCGACCATGGTGCTGCCCAGTCCCAGCCACACCAGTTTCCGGGTGGTGGTGAAGGGATCGACGCCGAAATCGCTGATGATGAATACGGTGACGGCGAAGCCGGAGAATAGAGCCAGTTCGCTCATCGAAAGCCGCCGGAAGAGTTCGGCGATGACGAGCGCGACCAAGAAGGGAACCAGTCCCGATAGAACAGCAGGGTGGGTGAGTAGTTCGTGCAACTTTTTCTCCCGGGTAAGGACTAATCGTCACGCCAGTGTAGCACTTGTCAGACTAGGCTTGAAATTGCCTCATCAGGCTCCATCTTGTGCTCGCGTAGTTGCCGTGGTGTAAACTCTGGCACGCTTTTTTCACCCTATAGAGGAATGCAATGAAACGGATCTTCCTGTTTATCCTGACCAACCTGGCGGTGCTGTTCGTCATCAATATCACCCTGCGCCTGCTGGGCGTGGATCATTACGTCGAGCGCGGCGGTGTCAACTTCGGCGCCTTGCTGGTGATGTCGGCGGTGATCGGCTTTTCCGGCTCGCTCATTTCCCTGTTCATGTCCAAGTGGATGGCCAAGCAGTCGGTGGGCGCGCAGGTCATCACCGATCCGTTCGACCCGACCGAACGCTGGCTGGTCGAGACCGTGCGCCGCCAGGCACAGGCCGCTGGCATCGGCATGCCGGAAGTGGCGATCTACGACGCGCCGGACGTGAATGCCTTCGCCACCGGCTGGAACAAGAACAACGCGCTGGTGGCCGTGAGCACCGGGCTGCTCAACAGTATGAGCAAGGATGAGGCCGAGGCGGTGCTGGCGCACGAGGTCAGCCACGTCGCCAACGGCGACATGGTGACGCTGACGCTGATCCAGGGCGTGGTCAACACCTTCGTGGTGTTCTTCTCCAAGCTGTTCGGCCTGTTCATCGACTCGCTGCTGCGCGGCAAGGACGAAGAGAATCGCGGCCCCGGCATCGGCGCTTTCGTGGCCGAGATCGTGGCGCAACTGGTGTTGGGCGTGCTGGCCAGCGTCATCGTGATGTGGTTCTCGCGCCAGCGCGAATTCCGCGCCGATGCAGGTGGGGCGAGCCTCGCTGGTCGGCAGAAGATGATCGCCGCGCTGGAACGGCTGAAGATGAACCACGAGCAGACCGCCCTGCCGCAACAGATGGCGGCCTCCGGCATCTCGGGCGGTAGCGCGATTTCACGCTTGTTCATGACCCATCCGCCGCTGGATGAACGCATCGAAGCCTTGCGTGCGGGGCGATAACTTCAGTAGAGGTCAAGAAGGGCGGCGTGAGCCGCCCTTTGCTTTTGGGGCTAAATCTTTGGACGCCAGCGCCGATATATCCCACTGAGGCGAGCGTTCTTGCTCGCTGCACGGTCGAATAACAACCAGGGAAGGGAGCGGTGATGGAATACAAGCAGATTCGTTGGACGGGTCAGGCGGGTTGGGTCGGAGAGGTGATGGCAGAGGCCGATGTGGTGTTTGCCTTTGCCGACGATGCGTTTTTCCAGACTGAGGCTTGTTATTCCCAGTTGCGCGGGATGTACCCGCAGGCGCACATTCTGGGGTGTTCATCTTCCGGCAGTGTCCTAGATACTTCCATCAGCGACGGCGATGTGGTGGCGACGGCCATCAAGTTTGCCCGAGGGAGTGTCAGGTTGGTGGTGGCCGATCTGAGCGATACCTCCGATGTGGGGGTGGTCGGAGCTTCCCTGATGGAGCAGCTCAAGGCAGACGATCTGCATCATGTCTTTGTGCTTTCCGATGGCCTGAAGGTGAATGGCAGCGCGTTGGCGCAGGGGTTGAACACGGCGGGCGTCTCGGTCACGGGCGGTCTGGCGGGCGATGGCGCGCGTTTTGGGGCGACGTGGGTGATGGCGGATGGCGCAGCGCGTCAGGGTCGCATCGCTGCCCTGGGTTTCTACGGCGACATGCGAGTCAGGAGCGGTTGCTTTGCGGGTTGGCAGGAGTTTGGTGCGGAGCGCGTGGTGAGTCGCTCGGTCGGCAACGTGGTGTACGAGATCGATGGCGAACCGGCGCTCGCCCTGTACAAGAAATACCTGGGCGAACAGGCCGCCGGGTTGCCGGGAACAGGTTTGCGTTTCCCGCTGAGCGTGCAGGCATCCAAGTCCGGCCATGCGCTGATACGCACCCTGCTCGCCATCGATGAGGCGGAGCAGAGCCTGACCTTTGCCGGAGACGTTCCCCAAGGCCATTTGTGCAAGCTGATGCGCACCAATCTGGACAGTCTGATCGATAATGCAGGCATGGCGGCGGAGGCCGCCCAGCCGGATGAGCGCGAGGCGGTCGGCTTGTGCCTGGTGGTAAGCTGCGTCGGTCGCCGCCTGGTACTGGGGCAATTGACCGAGGACGAACTGGAGATCGTGCGCGAGACGCTGGGCGACCATACCGCCATCACCGGCTTCTATTCCTATGGCGAACTAGCCCCGTTCAGTGATATTTTGCAATGTCAGCTGCATAACCAGACCATGACCTTGACCACCATTTACGAGTGAACGGATGAGCGGAAGCGGGGATTTCTCGCAAGCGTCTGGCGCGGTGCGGGAAATTGAGAGAAAGCGGGCGGAGTATTCGATGCATCGTTTGTTGAAACGACAACTGCAACGGGCGATGGGCAAGAACTTCCAGCCCGACGAGCGCCTGCTGCCCCTGCTCGATGCGATCAACGCCTATTATCAGGAGATTGAGCAGGAGCGGCTGCTGCTGGAAAATGCCTTGGAGGTAAACACCGCCGAGCTGAACGCGGTGAACGAAAAGCTGCGCACACAGAACGCCGAGTTGACGCGCACCATGCTGAATACCTTGAGCGACGGTGTTTACGCAACGGATCTGCAAGGCAAGATGACCTTCATGAATTCGGCCGCCGAAGCCATTCTCGGCTATGCCGAACAGCAGCTCATCGGCCATCCAGTCCATGAGTTGATCCACCATCATCGTCCGGATGGTTCGCCGTTTCCGGTCGAGGAATGCCCGTTGCTGACGGTCTATCGCGATGGCCGGTCGGTTGAGGGCGAGGGTTTCTTCATCAATTGCCACGGCAATTTCATTCCCGTTTCGTTTCGCTCGCGCCCGCTGGTGCAGGGCGACGCCGTCATCGGCGCCCTGGTGTCGTTTCAGGACATCACCCGGCAGTTGGAAGCCGAGGCGCGTATCCGCCTGCAGCGCGCTGCACTGGATTCCGCCGCCAACATGATCGTCATTACCAGCGTGACAGGCATGATCGAGTATGTGAATCCTTCGTTCACGCGGGTGACCGGCTATACCGCCGAAGAAGTGGTCGGCCAGCATTCGCGCATCCTCAATGCGGGCAAGCAGGATCGGGAGTTCTACCAGACCTTGTGGCAGACCGTGCTTTCCGGTCGCGTGTGGGAGAACGAACTGGTCAACCGGCGCAAGAGCGGGGAGCTGTACACCGAACAGATGACCATCACGCCCATCATGGAGAACGGGCAGGTCACCCATTTCGTCGCCATCAAGCGCGACATTACGGAAGAGCACCAGATCCGCACCCACCTCAAGCTGGTGTCGCAGGCGGTGGACAGCATCGCCCAAGGCATCTACATCACCCATGTCCCCTTGCGGGGCGAGAAAGCGGTGATCGAGTATGTCAACGACGGTTTCACGTTGATGACCGGGTATCGTGAAGGCGAGGTTGTCGGTCGGCTGCTCGGAAATTTCTTGGTCGGGCCGCAGACCGATACGGTCAAATTGAATTCCATGGACGAGGCCATGCGCCGGGGCGAGGTCGTTACGGTGGAGAACCTGTATTACCGCAAGGATGGCTCGATGTTCAACGTCGAGGTGCAGGGCGCGCCGGTGCGGGATGCGGAGGGCAAACTGACCCATTACATCGGCGTCGTTACGGACATCAGCCTGCGGCGTCAGGCCGAGGAGGCCATGCGTCATGCGCACGATCAGGCGCTGGAAGCCTCGCGGATGAAGTCCGAGTTCCTGTCCACCATGAGCCACGAGATCCGCACACCGATGAACGGCATCATCGGCATGACCGAGTTGTTGCTCGACTCGGAACTGACGTCGGAGCAGCGCGAGTTCGCCACGACCGTCCGGGATTCCGGCCACTCGCTGCTGACCGTCATTAACGACATACTGGATTTTTCCAAGGTCGAGGCCGGCAAGATGGAGATCGAGGTTACCGATTACTCGCTGGTGCGGGTGGTGGAAGGGGTGGCGGAGCTGCTGGCGATCAAGTCCCGAGAGAAGAAACTTTCCCTGATGACCTTCGTCGATCCGCATCTTTCCAGAATGGTGCGTGGCGATCCGACCCGGTTGCGGCAGGTGTTGTTGAATCTGGTGGGCAATGCCATCAAATTCACCGACCAGGGCGAGGTGGTGGTGTGCGTGATGCACGACAACGCCTCGAACGAAGTCCGCTTCGAGGTGCGCGACACCGGCGTCGGCATGTCGCCGGAAGTCCAGTCACGGCTGTTCCGGGCCTTTACCCAGGCAGACAGTTCCACCACGCGCAAATTTGGCGGCACCGGCTTGGGGCTGGCTATCTCCAAGCGTCTGGTCGAATTGATGGGCGGACAGATGGGGGTGCGCAGCCTGGAAGGAGAGGGGGCAACCTTCTGGTTCACGCTGCCCTACCAGCCTTCGGACGCCACCGAGGAGCGGATCGCCCACGGGCGCGAACCGGCCACTTTGCGGGTTCTGGTGGTGGATGATCTGGCGACGGACCGGGACATCCTGACGCGTTACATCCGCTCCTGGGGCATGCGATGCGATGCGGTCGAGAATGCCGCAGGCGGGTTGGTGGCTCTGCATCAATCGCTGCAAGAGGGGCAGCCTTACGACATCGTGTTGCTGGATTACGCCATGCCGGGCATGGATGGCGTGCAGTTGGCGCGTGTCATCCGCAGCGACCATGCCTACGATGCCACCCGATTGCTGATGATTACGGCCTTCGATCAGCAGAATCTGGTGCAGGAAGCGCGAAATGGCGGAATATCCGCCGTGATGACCAAGCCGGTGCGCCAGTCCGAATTGCACGATACGCTGCTTGAGGAAGGCCGTGATCGCCTGGTGCAGGCCGACGTCCCCCAGAAACAAACCATCAAACAAACTATGCCGGTGACAGAAGTAAAACAGGAATCGACGAGCGATCAGCATTTGATCCTGCTGGTCGAGGACAATCCGGTCAACCAACGTCTGGCCCAGTTCCTGCTCAAGAAAATGGGCTACGACATCCACACCGTGAACAACGGGCAGGAGGCGGTCGAGGCGGCCCGCACTTTGCCTTACAGCCTGATCCTGATGGACTGCCAGATGCCGGTGATGGATGGTTTCGAGGCCACGCGCGCCATCCGGGCCGCCGAACGTGGCAAGATGCGCCGCCCCATCGTGGCGATGACCGCCAATGCCATGCAGGGCGATCGGGAGCGTTGCCTGGAA
>Ga0233425_10006086_pt1 | contig 18302 bp, 21 predicted proteins | sample Watercolumn_Towu_2_FD_181712 | JGI IMG/M metagenome (GOLD analysis project Ga0233425, IMG submission 181712) | Freshwater microbial communities from Lake Towuti, South Sulawesi, Indonesia - Watercolumn_Towuti2014_140_MG | ecosystem: Environmental > Aquatic > Freshwater > Lake | place... | reverse complement strand
GGACGGCAGGGAGCCTGTCCCCGCCCCTTCCGGACAGCCCGCAGGGCTGAGCCGGAAGACGGTCGGACGCGCCCGCCTCGTTCCCGCGATCGTCGCTTCGGCCGGGATGACAAGGAGGGCGTGATCCTACAGTGGAATATTATCGTGCTTCTTCCACGGGTTCTCCGCCTGCTTGTTCTTCAGCGTCCGTAGCGCCCGGATCAGCCGCCGCCGCGTCCCGTGCGGCATGATCACGTCGTCGATGTAGCCGAGGCCCGCCGCCACGAACGGATTGGCGAAGCGTTCCTTGTACTCGGCCTCGCGCGCCGCCAGCGCCTCCGGGTCGCCGGCCTCCTTGCGGAAGATGATCTCGACCGCGCCCTTGGCGCCCATGACGGCGATCTCGGCCGAGGGCCAGGCGTAGTTGACGTCGCCGCGCAGGTGTTTGGAGCTCATCACGTCATAGGCGCCGCCATAGGCCTTGCGGGTGATGACGGTCAGCTTGGGCACCGTGGCCTCGGCGTAGGCGAACAGCAGCTTGGCGCCGTGCTTGATCAGGCCGCCGTACTCCTGGCGCGTGCCGGGCATGAAGCCGGGCACGTCGACGAAGGTCACCAGCGGGATGTGGAAGGCGTCGCAGAAGCGCACGAAGCGGGCGGCCTTGCGGCTGGAGTCGATGTCCAGCACCCCGGCGAGGGTCTGGGGCTGGTTGGCGACCACGCCGACGGTCTGGCCGTCGAGGCGGCCGAAGCCGGTGACGATGTTCTTCGCGTAATCGGGGGCGATCTCGAAGAAGTCGGCCTCGTCGACCGTCTTCAGGATCAGCTCCTTGATGTCGTACGGCAGGTTGGGATTGGCCGGGACGAGGGTGTCGAGCGAGGGCTCGTCGCGCTCGGGATCGTCGTAGCTGTCGCGGACGGGCGGCTTCTCGCGGTTCGACAGGGGCAGGAAGCCGACCAGGCGGCGGACTTCCGACAGGGCCTCGAGGTCGTTCTCGAAGGCGCCGTCGGCGACGCCCGACTTGCCGGCGTGGACCCGGGCGCCGCCGAGGTCCTCGTGGGTGACGACCTCGTTGGTGACCGTCTTCACCACGTCCGGGCCGGTCACGTACATGTACGACGTGTCCTTCACCATGAAGATGAAGTCGGTGATGGCCGGCGAATAGACGTCGCCGCCGGCGCAGGGGCCCATAATGACGCTTATCTGGGGGATGACGCCCGAGGCGAGGGTGTTCTGGAGGAAGATGTCGGCATAGCCGGCGAGGCTCTCGACCCCCTCCTGGATGCGGGCGCCGCCGGCGTCGAACAGGCCGATGATGGGGGCGCCGTTGGTCAGGGCCATCTTCTGGATCTTGACGATCTTGGCCGCGTGGGCACCCGACAGGGAGCCGCCGAAGACGGTGAAGTCCTTGGAAAAGACATAGACCAGCCGGCCGCCGATCGTGCCGCGGCCGGTGACCACGCCGTCGCCGGGGATGCGCTGCTTTTCCATGCCGAAGTCGTGCGAGCGGTGCTCGACGAACATGTCGGTCTCCTCGAAGGAGCCCTCGTCCAGCAGGACGGCGATGCGCTCGCGCGCGGTCAGCTTGCCCTTGGCGTGCTGCGCTTCGATGCGCGTCTGGCCGCCGCCCTGACGGGCCTGTTCGCGGCGCTTTTCGAGCTCTTCGAGAATGTGTTGCATGCGGTGACTCCCTGCCGGCAGGCTTAGGGAGCGACGCGCGCGGTGGCAAGGCGGGCGGGGCGTCAGCCCGCCAGCGCCCGGAACCACCGCTCCAGCAGCGCCGCCTCGGCGCGGCGGGCGGCGGTGCGTTCGGCGGCCTCCTCGTCGACGCCCCAGCGGGATTCCTGGAAGGCCTCGTCGAGGCGGGACAGTTCGAAGGCCGTCTCCCCGTCGACGGCGCCGCGCTGCAGGGCGAGGGCGAGGACCGCGGAACCCAGCAGCGGCGTCGCCATGCCGAGCCCGGCGAGGGCGAAGTCGTCCAGCCGCAGGGCCAGCGCCTTCACCCGCGCCACGGCGGCGGGATCCTGCGGCCGGTGAACGATCCCTTCGGCCGGCTCGAGGTGGACGCCCAGCTCGACCGCGGCCCAGGCCCGCCACGGCGCCCACTGCCGGGCCTGCTGCTCGACCAGGCTGGCGGGCTCCCTGGCGAGGTAGCAGAGCAGGTCCGAGCCGGCGAAGGCGGCGATCTCGTCGGCGACCGGCTCGCGGGCCTGCGAGACGCGGTCGATGGCGGTGGAGGCCAGACGGGTCGCCGGCATGGTCGCGGGCAACAGGAACTCGCCCTGGGCGGCCCATTCGTCCGCGGCCAGACGGGCGGCGGCCTCGCCGGGCAGGACGAGGGGCGCCCCGGCCGGGGTCTTCGGCGTGCGGCCGTCGAGGCGCACCGCCCAGCCGTCCGGCCCTTCCGCGACGTCGACCGTGGTCCAGAATCGCTTCAGCCGCTCCTCGGATTCCCGGAAGCCCTTGCGGGCGGCGACGTTGGGATCGAGCGGCGGGATGTGGGGCATGGCGGGCCATATAGAGAGACCCTCCCGGTTTGGCAGCCCCGGCGGCCGGGAACGGCGGCGCGGCCCGACGGGATCGCGGCCGTCCGGCGGGCGACGGTCAGCGGGCGGACCGGACGCCGGACAGCTCGCGCGCGAACCCGTCCAGCGCCGCCGGCAGACCGGGCCCGAGGGCCTCCGCCTGCGACAGGCTGAGACGCGCCGCCAGGGGACCGCCGACCAGATCCTCGATCTCGGCGAAGGCGGCCGGCCAGGCGCCGCCGGCGCCGGACACGCAGAAGGCGGCGACCGACCGGGTGCGCGGGCCGTAGCGACGGAGGAAGGCGCGCAGCGGCGTCGCGGGCTTGCCGGCCCAGATCGGCCCGCCGACCACGACCAGCCGGTAGGCGCCCGGATCGACGTCGATGCGGATGTCGGGGGCCCGGCGGCGCAGGGACTCCCAGACGCCCCGGGCGAAGCCCCCCGCCCCCGCATAGGAGGCGGAGCTCACGATCGGCCGGGCGTCGGCGCCGAGCCGCCCGGCCAGGGCGCGCGCCACCCGCTCCGTCGAACCGGAGCGCGAGTACCAGGTCACCAGAACGTCGGCCATCGTCCATCTCCCGCGACGCGCCGATCCTGCGGCGGCCGGGGCGGCGGCGCCTTGATCCCGATCAAGGCGGGGGAACGCATGCCCAGCGTGGCGGTTAGTCGAGCGCATGGACGATCGTGGAGACAGCCGCCGGGGCCTCGCCGAGGACCGCACCGACCTGGCCGAGGACCGCACGGCCATGGCCAATGAGCGGACCTTCGCCGGCTGGGCCCGCACGGCCATGGCGGCCATCGGCATCGGCCTGGCCTTCAACGCCCTGTTCAACGCCATGGAGCCGGCCTGGGCCCCCAAGGCCATCGCCACCGTCTTCATCCTGCTGGCCATCTTCCTCGTGGTCATGGCCGAGCGGCGGGCCTGCGCCGTCTCGGCCCGGCTGGACACCCACGCCGGCAAGGAATTGTCGACGATGAACGTCCGCGCCATCGCCGTCGCCATCGGCTTCGGCGCGGCCTGTCTGATCGCCGGAATCTGGCTGCTGGTCTGAGGCTCAGGCGACGCGGGTCAGGGCGGCGAAGCCGTCCAGCACCACCGTCAGCTCGGAGAAGGTCCCGGCCACGTGGCGGGCCCCGGCGGCGCGCTGCTCCTCGACCGTGTGGAAGCCCCAGGCCACGCCCAGCGGCAGGACGCCGGCGTTGACCGCCATCGTGTGATCGTGGGCGGTGTCGCCGATCATGACCGTGCGCGAAGGGTCGCTGTCGCAGGCCGCCATGGCGGCGTGCAGCATTGCCGGGTCCGGCTTGCCGGGGCCGTCCTCGGCGCAGTGCGATGACAGGAACAGGTCGGCCCAACCCTGGCGGGCGAGGTTGCGGGCCACGCCGCGGCGGTTCTGGCCGGTGGCCAGGGCCAGCCGCCAGCCGTCGCGGTGCAGCCGGCGCAGGTGCTCCATCACGCCGGGATAGAGCGGCTCCTCGTGCCCGGCCTCGTACATGCGCCGGAAGCTGGCCTGGAAGGCGGCGACGAACTCGGCCAGTTCGGCGTCGGTCAGCTGCGGCTCCAGCGTGTGCAGCGCCTGCGGCAGGCTGAGGCCGACGATCATGCGCACCCGGTCGTAGGCCGGCTCCGGCAGGCCGAGGACCTGCGCGGCCTCGCAGGCGGCGCGGTGGATCGAGGCGCGGCTGTCGACGAGGGTGCCGTCGATGTCGAACACGGCGAGGGGTCGCGTCACCGCCGCCCTCACCGCATCCGCCGGACGCCCGCGAAGGGGTCCGGATCGGCCTCGTCCTCGGAGAAGCCGAAGTGGGCGAAGCCGGCCTTCATCTCGGGGCTCAGCGGGGCCTCGACGATCAGCTTGCCGCCGCCGGGGTGGTCCAGCTCGATGCGGCGGGCGTGCAGCTGCAGCTTCAAGGGGCCGGACAGCTCGGCCGATTCCGGGGTGCCGTACTTGGGGTCGCCGAGGATCGGGTGGCCGATGGCGGCCATGTGGGCGCGCAGCTGGTGGGTGCGGCCGGTGAAGGGGCGCAGCGCCATCCACGCGGCGCGGTGGGCGGCGCGGCTGAGAGTGGCGTAGGCGGTCTCGGCCGGCTCGGCCCCGTGCTCCTTGGGATCGGCCGGGCGCATGATCTCGAAGTCGTTGATGCCGGACTTCTTCAGCGCCAGGTCGATCTGGCCGGCGGGCGGCTTGGGGTTGCCGATGACCAGGGCCCAGTAGGTCTTCTTCGCCTGCCGTCGGGCGAAGGCGCCGGCCAGCCGCTTGGCCGCCTCGGGCCCCTTGCCGAGCAGCAGGACGCCGGAGGTGTCGCGGTCCAGCCGGTGCACCAGACGAGGGCGCTCCATCCCCTCCCCCCAGGCCGACAGCAGCCGGTCGATGTGCTTCGTGGTCTTGGTGCCGCCCTGCACCGCCAGCCCCGCCGGCTTGTTCAGGGCGATGACCAGATCGTCCTCGTAGAGCACCAGCGATTTCGCATAGGCGGCGTCCCGGTCGCTGATCTTCGGCTTGTCGGCCGGATCGCGGACCACCGGATCGGGAATGGGCGGCACGCGCACGGCGGCGCCGGCGGTGAGCCGGTCCTGCGGCTTGGCCCGCGAGCCGTCGACGCGGATCTGACCGGAGCGGGCCAGCTTCTCGATCTGGATGTGCGACAGGTGCGGCCAGCGGCGTTTGAACCAGCGATCCAGGCGGATGCCGTCCTCGGCCTCGGCGACGTAGAGGGTCTTCACCTCGCGGGCGGGAGCGGCGTCGGTCACAGGGCGGCTCCGAAGGCGCGGCGGGCGATCATCAGCCCGAGGAAGAGGGCCGCGACGGACAGGCCGACCGAGGCGGCGACATAGCCCGAGGCGAGGGCGAACTGGCGCTTCTCGATCATCAGCGCCGTCTCCAGCGAGAAGGCCGAGAAGGTGGTGAAGCCGCCGAGCAGGCCGACCGCGGCGAACAGGCGGATCGTCTCGCCCTGGGCCCCGCCGCGGAAGGCCAGCCAGCCCGCGAGCAGGCCCATCAGCAGGCCGCCGGCGACGTTCGCCGTCAGGGTCGGCCACGGCCAGCCCGTGGCGGGCAGCACGCGGCCGACGCCGTAGCGGGCGACCGCGCCGAGCGCCCCTCCGGCGGCGACGATGAGAAGACGTGTCATGATGCGCGGCTTATACCCGCGAATGCGGCAAAGCGAAGGGAGCGCGCCATGGTCGACCTGATCCTCGCCATCCTGCACCACCTCCTCGTCTTCGGCCTGGTCGCCATGCTGGCGATCGAGCGCGCCCTGCTCCGCGGCGACACGGTCGATGCGGTGCGGCTGGCGCGGCTGGACGCCGGCTTCGGCGCCACGGCGGCGCTGGTCATCGCCGTCGGCGCGGGCCGGGTGCTCCTGGGCGGCAAGGGCTGGGCCTTCTACCTCGGGAACCCCTTCTTCTGGACCAAGATGGCCTGCTTCCTGCTCATCGGCCTGCTGTCGATCGCGCCGACCCTGCTGTTCATCCGGTGGCGCAAGGCGGCGGCCGGCGGGCCCTTCGCGCCGCCGGCCGACGAGTTGAAGCGCGCGCGCCGCTGGCTGGGTCTGGAGGCGCTGCTGCTGGTCCCGCTGCTGGCCTCGGCGGCGGCCATGGCGCGCTGGCCGTTCTGAGATCGGCTTCCCGTCGCGTCGGCGACCCGCCGCCTGACCGAAACTTCACTTGCCGGGCGGCACGGTTAACGGCGATACCCGAACGGCGACGCTTCGCGCCGCTGGAGAACGTCGTCGGACCGGCGGCGGGCTCACGCCATAGTGACGGGTCAAGTTCGAGGGAACCGCCGAAGCGCCATGTCGCACGACGATCATCACCCCGCGCCCCCGCCGGTCAGCGACGGCGGCCACGGCGGCCACGGCCCCGACCAGCGCTCCGGCGGCGTGGACGCCCACGCCAATCCCCCGCCCGCCGGCGCCGCCGACCTGCACGAGCGGGCCGTCCCGACCGCCGTCCCCCCTCGCCGCAGCGGACCGCTGCGCAATCCCGAGGGCATCCTGAACCCGATCCAGGACAGCGAGTACTTCTCGGAGGATCCGGAGGCGATCGAGCGCGTCTCGGCGCACATCGACGAGTATTTCAACCAGCCGCTCGACATCTTCCCGTTCTGGGAGACCGAGGGGAAGCCGGACCGTTTCCACGTCCTGTTCGCCCGCCAGATCGAGGAGCGCTTCCCCGTCGACTCCGACCTGCGGGCCGACATCTACGCCTACGGCCGACGGGTGTTCGACGCCCTGCGCGTGCACGTGCTGGTCAAGCGCCTGAACCAGGCGCTGGCCATGGCGGCCTTCGGCGTGCTGGCGGTGCTGGGGCCGACCTGGTTCAGCCGCTGGACCGGAACGGACGCGGCCGGGGCGGCGCTGGCCGGCGGCGCCATGCTGGCGGCGCTGGGCCTCTACTGGGGAATCCAGCAGATCCTGTTCATCCAGTACCGCTTCCGGCTGGAGAACGACTCCTACCAGCTGTCGCGCGAGATCGTGCAGCGCACCCGCGAGCTGCAGAACCTGTTCACCTCGGGCCGCGCCATGGCCGACCAGGCCGAGACCCGCTACCAGCAGGACGGCAAGGCGTGGGGCCAGCGGGCGCTGTACCTGACCCGGCTGACCATGTGGCTGGGCGCGCGCATGGAGTACCTCGAGAAGTACGTCCAGATGGAGCTGTGGCGGGTGCGCCGCGAGCGCTACTGGATGCGCTGGCTCGCGCGACTGCTGACGCCGCTGGTGTTCCTGGTCGGCGCCGCCGTGATCGCGCTGGAAACGGCCCCGCCCGGCCATGACGTCGCCTTCCGCGGCCTGCAGGCCTTGGCCCTGCTGCTGTCGGCCGTCGTCGCCCTGCTGTCCTACTTCCGCTGGCAGACGCCGACCTCGGCGGTGCAGGACAAGCTCGGCATCGAGAACTGGGTCCGCTACGCCTCCCTCGACGTCGACAACGCCGTCGCCGACCAGGTTCGCCGCGACAAGGAGCGGCTGGTCGAATACCGGGCGCTGACCCGGGGCGGGCGCTGACCGCGCCGGCTTGAGCAGGATCAAGGCGGACGCGGGGGTGACGCGGCAGCCTCCGGACCGGATGGCCGGAGACCCCTGATGCTGGATGGTGCCCGTACGCGCGCGCGATCGCCGCGTCGCCGGCGGTGGATCGGGACGACGGCGGCCGTCGTGGCGCTGGCCGGCGTCCTGACCGGCGCCGCGGCCTATCATCGGGACCTGACCGCCGCGCGGGCGTCCACGGTCGGCCGCAGCGCGGTGGTGCACAGCCCGTGGGGGCCGATCGAATACGCGGACGTCGGCTCGGGGCCGCCGGTCCTGTTCATCCACGGCAGCGGCGGCGGCTTCGACCAGGGACTGGCGTTCAGCGCCCCGCTTGCCCGACGCGGCTTTCGCATCATCGCCCCGTCCCGATTCGGCTATCTGCGCAGCAGCATGCCCGAGGGGGCGACCCCGGAGATGCAGGCGGACGCCCTCGACTGGCTGCTGCGGCGGCTGGACATCGAGCAGGCGGTGATCATCGGCGGGTCGGCGGGGACCCTGTCGGCGACCCAGCTGGCGCTCCGGCGGCCCGGGCGGTGCCGGGCGCTGGTGCTGGCCGTGCCCACCCTCTACGCACCGGACCGCCTGCCCGGGGCCAACGCCGCGCCGGACCCGGCGACGCAGCGGGCGATCGACGCGGCGCTCGGGTCCGACCTGCTGTTCTGGACCGGGATGAGGGCGGCGCCCGACTTCATGACCCGGATGGTGCTGGCCACCGATCCGGAGACGGTGAAGCGGGCGTCGGCGGCCGAACGTCGGCGGGTCCGCGAGGCGATGTTCAACATCCTGCCGGTCAGCGCCCGGCGCCGGGGCATCCTGATGGACTCGGCCACCGCCGGCGCGCCGCCGCCCTGGCCGGTGGAGCGGATCGCCTGCCCCACCCTGGTCGTCTCAGCCGGGGGCGATCTCTACGAGACCGACAAGGCGGCGGTGCGGACGGCCCGCGCGATTCCGGGCGCGAGGCTGGTGCTCTATCCCGACGGCGGCCACCTGTGGGTCGGCCACGACGCGGCGCTGTGGCGGACCGTGGCCCGGTTCATCGACGGGCTGGAGCCCGAACCTGCGCCGTCCTAGAGGCGGGGACGCAGGCTGTCCTGCACGCCGCGCGCGTCGTAGGCGTTCGGCCGGTCGGGCCGCGCGCCGTCGCCCATGATCACCTCCAGCGTGGTCGAGGTCGGCGAGGGGCCGCTGAAGTTCAGGCCGACCCCGACCCCCACGCCCGAGCTGGAGTAGCTGCCGTAGCGGCCCGAAGAGCGGCCGGAGCCGTAGCCGACGCCGACGCTGGGCCGCAGGCCGCCGGCGCTGTCGGGCCGGCCGTCGGTCCAGCGCTGGGTCACCTCGAACCAGTCGTGGCCCTGGGCGAGGGTCAGCTCCGCCGCCCGCAGCAGCGCGAGGTCGGCCACCGGGCCGGGGGCGCCGACCCCGTAGTAGGTGATGCGGAAGCGGTCCGACTCGATGCGTTGCTCGGTGTAGCCCTGCCCGCCGGGCGATGACTGCGGGCCATAGGGAGCGAGGCTGGCGCAGGCCGAGAGGGCGAGGCCGGCGGCGGCGATCAGGGGCAGGGTCAGGCGTTTCATGGCGCAGGCTCCGGGGCTTTGGGGGAAAGCGTGGCGGAGCATTCCGGGTTCCCCGTCCACCGCCCTCCGGGGGGCTAGAGCCCCGCCGCCTCGACCAGGGCGGCGAAGTCGGCCGGCAGGGGCGCCTCGACCGTCATCCGCCCGCCGTCCGGGTGCGGGAAGGCCAGCCTGGCGGCGTGCAGCATCAGCCGCGGCGCCGCGCGGCCGGCGAAGGTCAGGGCCCCGCCGTAGCGGGCGTCGCCGACCAGGGGGCGGCCGATCGAGGCCATGTGCACGCGCAGCTGGTGCATCCGACCCGTCTTCGGCTCCAGTTCGACCAGGGCCCCCTCCTCCGAGGCGGCGACGGTGCGGTAGCGGCTGAGCGAGGGCTGGGCCCCGGGCGCGTCGGGGGCGGCGACGCGCATATAGCTCTCGCGCCCGACCTCCTGACGGACCAGCGGCGCGTCGATGGTCCCCTGCCGCGGCTCGGGGGCGGCGGAGACAAGGGCCAGATAGGTCTTGTCCAGCTTGCGCGCCTGCAGGGACTTGCCGAGGAAGCCGGCGGCCGGCTTGGTCTTCGCCGCCAGGATCACGCCCGAGGTGTCGCGGTCCAGCCGGTGGACCAGTTCGGGCCGCTTGCCGTTCGAACGCATGAAGGCCCACAGCAGATCGTCCAGAGTGTGCGCCTTGATGCGGCCCCCCTGGCTGGACAGGCCGGACGGCTTGTTCAGCGCAAGGACATGGGCGTCCTCGAGGATCACCCACGACCGCACGGCGGCGATCTCGTCGTCGGAAAGGGAAACGGGCGGCCGGGCTGTCACCGGGCGTGCATACCCGGCGCGGGGCCGCCCGTCAGCCCGTCAGCGCAGCACGCCCTTCTTCGCCATCGTCCAGGCGTACCAGGCGAGCAAGACGGCGATGGCGGTGATCACCCACGGCACCCAGCGCATCATCGCCATCTCCGGCGTCAGCGGCGGCGGATCGATGAACTGGCCGTAGACGAGGCTGATGACGGCGCCGACCAGCGAGGCGGCGAAGGCCCACACCGCCAGCCGGTTGCGGATCAGCAGCAGGATCGAGCCCAGCGCCGCGCCGAAGACGCCGAGGATCCACGGCCCCCACATCCAGACCGGCATGGCCTCGTAGTAGTCGATCATGGCCTGGTCGAAGCCCATCGAGCGCATGTAGGCCGCGCCCTGGGTCGTGGTCATGACGAAGTCGTACACCCCGTAGCCGTTCCACAGCAGGCTCAGCACCCCCACCGCCCACAGATGCCAGGGCGTGGAGGTCGTCATTTTCATGGTCTCGGTCATCATCCCCTCCCAAGGATTCAGATGGCGGGAGAGTGCGCCGAAAACAGCGTTACGGCAACGCTCAGTCGCCGTCCGGGGGCTGCGCCTGCGCCTTCGCCCGAAGCGCCGCCCAGCGCTCCAGCCGCTCGCGGATCTTCGCCTCGTGCCCCTCCCCTTTCGGCGCATAGAAGGTGCGCCGCTCCATGCCGTCGGGAAAGAAGTTGGCGCCGGAGAAGCCCTCGGGCGTGTCCGGATCGTACTGGTAGCCCTTGCCGTAGCCGAGCGACTTCATCAGCTTCGTCGGGGCGTTGCGGATATGGGCCGGCGGCATCAGCGAGCCGGTCTCGGCCGCCGCCCGCTTCGCCGCCTTGAAGGCCTCGTAGACGCCGACCGACTTCGGCGCGGTGGCGAGATGGACCACCGCCTGGGCCAGGGCCAGTTCGCCCTCCGGGCTGCCGAGGAAGTCGTACGTCTCCTTCGCCGCATTGGCGACGAGGATCGACAGCGGGTCGGCCTCGCCGATGTCCTCGACGGCCATGCGCACGATGCGGCGGGCCAGGTACAGCGGGTCCTCGCCGCCGTTCAGCATCCGCGCCAGCCAGTACAGGGCGGCGTCCGGGTCCGAGCCGCGCACGGACTTATGCAGCGCCGATATGAGGTTGTAGTGCTCTTCCCGCGACTTGTCGTAGGCGGGGGCGCGGCGCTGCAGCGTTCCCGCCAGCCCCTGCACGTCCAGCTCGACGCCCTCGGGGAGGGCGAACAGGGTCTCGGCCATGGTCAGCAGGTAGCGGCCGTCGCCGTCGGCCAGGGCGCTCAGCGCCTGCCGCGCCTCCGTCGTCAGCGGCAGGGCCCGACCCTCGTGCGCCTCGGCCCGGATCAACAGTTGATCGAGCGCCGCCTCGTCGAGCCGCCTGAGCACGAAGACCTGGGAGCGCGACAGCAGGGCCCCGTTCAGCTCGAACGACGGGTTCTCGGTCGTGGCCCCGACGAGGGTGACGACCCCCTCCTCCACGAACGGCAGGAAGCCGTCCTGCTGGGCGCGGTTGAAGCGGTGGATCTCGTCGACGAACAGCAGGGTCGACTGCCCCGCCGCCCGGCGCATGCGGGCGGCCTCGAACGCCTTCTTCAGGTCGGCGACGCCCGAGAAGACGGCCGAGATCTGCTGGAACTGGTAGCCCGCGGCCTGGGCCAGCAGGCGGGCGATGGTGGTCTTGCCCGTGCCCGGCGGGCCCCACAGGATCATCGACCCCAGCCGCCCGGCCTCGACCATGCGCCGGATCGGCCCGCCCTCGCCCAGCAGGTGGTCCTGGCCCACCACCTCGTCCAGCGCGCGCGGCCGCAGCCGGTCGGCGAGCGGGGCGTCGGGGGGATGGATGCCGGAGGCTTCGAACAGGTCGGTCATGCGGGGATCAGAGATAGGCGTTCGCGCCCCGCTTTTCACGCGTTAGTGTGGGGCGAGGGAGGAGACCGCCATGGCCGAAGACCGCACCCAGCAGGGACCCGCCGGAGGCGTCGCCCCGCACCTGACCATCCCCTCGCGGGGCGGGCAGGCGGCGATCGAATTCTACCAGCGCGCTTTGGGCGCCGAGGTGTTGCGGATGATGCTCGCCGAGGACGGCGAGCGGGTCATGCACGCCCACCTGCGCATCAACGGCGGCAGCGTGATGATGCACGACGAATTCCCCGAGATGAACGGCGAGCAGGACATCCAGCCCAAGGGGGTCGTCCTGCACCTGCAGGTCGACGACGCCGACGAATGGTGGAACCGCGCCATCCTCGCCGGCGGCGTGCCGCTCTATCCGCTGGCCGACCAGTTCTGGGGCGACCGCTACGGCCAGTTCCGCGACCCGTTCGGCCACAGCTGGTCGATCGGGGCGCCGGTCCGGACGTAAGGGCCTCTAGCCGATCACCCCGGTCATGGCCCGGCCGCGACGGCTGATGGTCATCTCCGTGCCGCGGCCGACGTTCCCCAGCTGGTCGGCGGAGGTCACGGCGCGGCCGTTCACGGCCACGATCACGTCGCCGCTCTGCATGCCGACGCGCTGGGCGTAGCTGCCGCGCTGCACCCGGGCGACGATCACGCCGGTGGCGAAGGGATCGCCGCCGAGGCTGTCGGCCAGCGCGGGGTTCAGCTCGAGCACCTGGGCGCCGGCCAGGGCGCCGGTGCGGATGAGGGCCGCCTTCTCCACGTCCGCGTCGCCCGGCAGCCGCTGGACCCGGGCCTCGAGCGCCACCGGCCGGCCGTCGCGGAGCACGGCGACCGCCACCGTCGCGTTCGGTTCGCGCGTGCCGACGCGGAAGTTCAGCCCGCCCTGGTCGTTGATCTCGGCCCCGTCGACGGCGGTGATGACGTCGCCCTCGCGGATGCCGGCGCGGGCGGCCGGTCCGTTCGGCCAGACCTCGGTGACCACCAGCCCCTGCGGCCGCTCGAGGCCGAGGCTGCGGGCGATGTCGGCGGTGACCGTCTCGCCCTTCACGCCCAGCCACGGCCGGACCACGGCGGTGGCGCCGCCGACGGCGGAGTCCACCACCCGCTTCACCATCGTCGCGGGCACGGCGAAGCCGACGCCCGACGACGACCCCGAGCGCGAGAAGATGGCCGTGTTGATGCCGATCAGGTCGCCGTCCATGTCCACCAGCGCCCCGCCCGAGTTGCCGGGGTTGATGGCGGCGTCGGTCTGGATGAAGGAGCTGGAGTCGGAAATGCCGGTCTCGGTCCGGTTGAGGGCCGAGATGATCCCGTTGGTCACCGTCTGACCCACGCCGAAGGGGTTGCCGATGGCCAGCACCAGGTCGCCGATCTGCTGCTCCTCGCGGTCGTCGATGTTGAGGGTCGGCAGGCGTTCGTTGACGCCCTCCAGCTGCAGCACGGCGATGTCGGAGCGTTCGTCGGCCAGCACCACCCGGGCCGCGAACTCGCGCCGGTCGTTGAGGGTGACGCGGATCTGCTGCATGCCCTCGATGACGTGGTTGTTGGTCACCACCACCCCGTCGGGCCGGACGATCACGCCCGAACCGATCGAGCCCACCTGCTGGGCCTGCGGCCGCATGCCGAACATCGACCAGAACGGATCCTGCACCGTCCGCACGCCGCGGGCCGAGATGTTGACCACCGCCGGGGCCGCCTCGCGCACCACGGGGGCGAAACTCGCCTTCATCGAGGTGGCGTCGCCGGGGACCACGCGGTTGTCGGCGAACACCCCGTCCTGGGCCTTCGAGCTGTCGGGCTGGCCGCAGGCGGCGAGCGTCAGGGCGATGGCGATCGCGAGCGAGCTGGTCTTCATCGTGGTCCGGGGGATCTGGAAAGCCATGGGTCCCAATCCTGCCGGGTAATTCGACGGGATCAAGGCGTTCGCAGGCTCAGGCGATGACGCTTTCCTCACGTTCCGCCCGACGCGCCACCCGCCAGCCGATCAGCGCGGCCAGGCCCAGGATGCCGGCCGCCACATAGAAGGCGAGCCCCGGATCGTACAGCGCGCCGACCAGCGGCGCCGCCCAGTCGCCGAGCCCCGCCGCCAGGCGCGCCAGCCCGCCGAAGTCGCCGCCGGTCGAGCTGGCGTAGATCCAGCCGAAGAACAGGGGCGAGGCCACCCCGGCGATGGAGGCGACGCTCATGTTGGCGCCCTGCAGCTGCCCCTGCTCGTCGTCGCCGACGCGGCGCGTCATCAGGGACTGGAGGGTCGGCATGGCCAGCCCCCACAGGGCGTTGGGCAGCATGGCGGCGATGAAGACCCAGGCCGAAGGAGCCCAGCCCATCAGGGCGACGCCCACCGTCCCGCCCGCCAGGCCGAGGATCATGGTGGCGCGGTCGCCGAGGCGGCTGACCACCTGTCCGGTCAGGCCGCCCTGCACCGCCATGTCCAGCACGCCGACCATGGCCAGCAGCAGGCCGACCTCCTTCGGCCCCCAGCCGAAGCGCAGGGCGGCGTAGAGCACGAACACCGCCGAGAAGACGTGATGGGCGAAGTAGAGCAGGAAATTGACCACGGCCAGGCCGCTGAGCTCCGAATGCCGGCGCAGCAGGATCAGGGCTCCGACCGGATTGGCGCGGCGCCAGCTGAAGCGCATGCGCTTGTCGGCCGGCAGGCTCTCGGGCAGCACCAGCAGGCCGTACAGGAAGGCCACGCCCGACAGGCCGGCGGCGAACCAGAACGGCACGCGCGGCCCGAACTCGCCGAGGAAGCCGCCCAGCACCGGCCCCAGCACGAAGCCGCCGGAGAAGGCGGCGCCGATCAGGCCGTAGGCCCGCGCCCGGCGCTCCGGGGCGGTGATGTCGGCCATGTAGGCGTAGATGGTGGTGAAGCTGGACGAGGTGACGCCGGCGATGATCCGCCCCAGCGCCAGCCACCACAGGTTCGGCGCCATCGCCATCAGGACGTAGTCGATCGACAGGCCGGCGCAGCTGATCAGGATCACCGGCCGGCGGCCGTACTGGTCGGACAGCGACCCGATGACCGGCGAGCACAGGAACTGCATCCCCGCCCACAGGGCCACGAAGACGCCGTTGATCCAGCCCGCCTCGGCGTTGGAGCCGACGAAGTCGACGATCAGCTGCGGCAGCACCGGGATGATGATCCCCATGGCCACGATGTCGAGCACCGCCGTCACGAAGATGAAGGCGAGCGCGGCGCGCCGGGTGCGGAGGCGGGAGAGAATGGACATGGCGAGGCTCGGAAGGGAGCGCCTTCTACCCGAGCCGGAGCCGCGGGTCAGCCGTCCGCGGCGGCTTGTTGCCAAAGCTTAATGCGAAGCCGGATTGCGCCGCCCGCCGGTTCACGTTCAACCTCCGCTCATGACCGCCGTTATCGAAACCCGTGGGCTGACCAAGACCTACGGAACCGTCCGCGCCCTCGAGGGGCTGGATCTGACCATCCCGCGCGGCGGGGTCTATGGCGTGCTGGGCCCCAACGGGGCCGGCAAGTCGACCCTGTTCCGCATCCTGCTGGGGCTGATCCGGCCGTCGGACGGCGAGGCGCGGGTGATGGGCGGGCCCGTCAACGAGGTCAGCCACATGCGCCGCATGGGCTCGATGATCGAGACGCCGCGCTTCCCGCCCTTCATGACGGCCCGGCAGGTGCTGCGCTGGCTGGCGCTCGAGCACGGCGTCGGCGGACAGACGGACATTCCCCACTGGCTGCAGCGCGTCGGGCTGACCGAGGCGGCCGACCGCCGCGTGCGCGGCTTCTCGGTCGGCATGATGCAGCGGCTCGGCGTCGCCGCCGCCCTGATGAGCCGACCCGAACTGGTCATCCTCGACGAACCGACCAGCGGCATGGATCCGCCCGGCATCCAGGAGATGCGCGCCCTGATCCGCTCGCTCGCGACCGACGACGGCGTCACCGTGGTGCTGGCCAGCCACCAGCTGCTGGAGGTGCAGCGGGTCTGCGACCGGGTCGCCATCCTCAACAAGGGGCGGCTGGTGCGCGAGGGCGCGGTCAGCGAACTGACCGCCGTCGGCGAGCGGCTGCGGCTGTCGGTGACGCAGAAGGATCAGGTCCTCGAAGTCCTCGGGGCCAAGGGTCTGGCGGAGGGCGACGCCGTGCTGGCCGACATCAGGCGGGACGAGGGGCCGGCCCTGATCCGCGCCCTGGCCGCCGCCGGGGTCGACATTCACGAAGCCCGCTGGGTCGGCACCGACCTCGAGGCCATCTTCTTCACCGAGACGGGCGCGATCCAGACGCCGGAGGCCGATCATGCTGGCTGACGCCATTCGCGCGGAGGGCTTCCGCCTCTCGAAGAACCGCACCGCCCTGTTCTGGAGCGTGCTGTTCGTGCCGCTCCTGACGGTGGCGATCGGGGCCGTCACCCAGTTCGTGCTCAAGGCCAACGTCTCGAAGCTGGCGGCCGACGCCGACACGCCGCCCGGGCTGCGCCAGATGATGACCTCGGGCGGCGAACTGGATCTCGCCCGGGCGCTGGCCGACGCCGCCGGCGATCTGGCCAACCCGATGGTGCTGCTGTTCGTCCTGATCGGCGCCGCCACCCTGTACGCCGGCGACTATCGCTGGGAGACGTGGCGTCTGATCAGCGCCCGCAACCGGCGGACCAACCTGTTGCTCGGCAAGCTGGCCGTGGTGGCCCTCCTGTCGGCGGCCGCCATGCTGTTCATGCTGGTCGCCGCCCTGGCCGAGAATCTGATGCGGGCCGTCGTCTTCGACCGCACGCTGACGTTTGGCCCGGGCGGAGACGTGCTGGCGGACTTCTTCGCCGGCTTCGGCCTGTCGTGGCTGCGCATCCTGCAGTTCACCATGATGGGCCTGCTCGCCGCGGTGATGACCCGGTCGCTGCTGGCCGCCCTGTTCGTGCCCCTGGTGGTCGGCGTCGCCCAGTTCTTCTCGCCCAACATGCTCGCCCCCATGGGGATCATGCCGGACGCCTGGCTGGCGATGCTGCTCAACCCGGGCGCCGCGGCGGACGCGGTCGGCGCCATGGCGAAAGGCGGCGCGGCCGCCGCCGCCCTTCCTGACGGCATCGGGCCGAAAGCCTGGCTCAGCCTCGCCCTCTGGACCTTCGGGCCGCTCGCCGCCGCCCTCGCCTGGTTCGGTCGTCAGGACCTGTCGAAGGAGTAGCGGCGGCTACAGCCGCTTCTCCATCCACACGTCCGCCCGGACGTAGGGGCTGGGGCGCGGCGGCAGGTCGACGAAGCCGAAACGCCGGTACAGCGTCCCCGCCGCCTTCAGCGTGCTGCTGGTCTCGAGATAGAGCCGCGGGGCCCCGGCGTCCCGCGCCGCGGCCTCGCAGGCCTCCAGCAGCCGGCGCCCCAGACCGAGGCCCCGGGCGGCCGGCGAGACGGTCATCTTGGCGACCTCGAAGCCACCGTCCGCCATCGGCATCAGCGAACAGCAGCCGATCGCCTCCCCCGCCCGCTCGGCGATGAAGATGCGGCCGCCCGGGGCGAGGATCGCCCCTTCCGGGTCGTCGATCACCTTGCGGTCCTTCGCCTCCACGACGAAGCCGCCCTCGGCCAGCCACGCCTCGTTCAGGGCCTTCCAGGCGGCGGCGTGGGCCGGGCGGTAGTCGACGATGACGGCGGCCTGTCCGACGCTCATGGCGGAATCCCTGCCCGGTCTGCTGGTATTGCAGGCAGCGAAAAGGGCGGCCGGTCCTTCGACCCGCCGCCCTTCGTTGCCCCGACGAGGAAGCCGATCAGGCCTCGTCGTCGCCCTCGTACGCCTGGACCGGACCCGAGTCCTTGCCCTTGGCGTCCACGTCGCGGTCGACGAACTCGATCACGGCCATCGGCGCGTTGTCGCCGTGGCGGTAGCCCGCCTTCATGATGCGGATGTAGCCGCCGTTGCGCTCGGCGTAACGGGGCGCGAGCGTGTCGAACAGCTTGCCGACCTGGGTCACGTCGCGCACCTGGCTGATGGCCTGGCGGCGGGCGTGCAGGTCGCCCTTCTTGCCGAGCGTGACCAGCTTCTCGACGAACGGCCGCAGCTCCTTGGCCTTGGGCAGGGTCGTCGTGATCTGCTCGTGCTTGATCAGCGAGGCGGCCATGTTGGCGAACATCGCGGTGCGGTGGCTGGCCGTGCGGCCGAGCTTGCGATAGGCGGCGCCGTGGCGCATCGGGGTCTCTCCTACTCAACCCTGGTTTCCGCGATACCACTGCGGACCTTGGGCTCTCTCATTCTAACCGCTCCGCGATCCGGGGATCATGGGCGGAGGGTTGAAACTAGATCTGGTCGTCGAACTTCTTGGCCAGGTCTTCGATGTTTTCCGGCGGCCAGTTCGGCACGTCCATGCCGAGGCTGAGGCCCATGGTCGCCAGCACTTCCTTGATCTCGTTCAGCGACTTGCGGCCGAAGTTCGGGGTGCGGAGCATCTCGCCCTCGGTCTTCTGGATCAGGTCGCCGATGTAGACGATGTTGTCGTTCTTCAGGCAGTTGGCCGAACGGACCGACAGCTCCAGCTCGTCCACCTTCTTC
>Ga0233425_10006085_pt1 | contig 18306 bp, 13 predicted proteins | sample Watercolumn_Towu_2_FD_181712 | JGI IMG/M metagenome (GOLD analysis project Ga0233425, IMG submission 181712) | Freshwater microbial communities from Lake Towuti, South Sulawesi, Indonesia - Watercolumn_Towuti2014_140_MG | ecosystem: Environmental > Aquatic > Freshwater > Lake | place... | reverse complement strand
GGTCGACAAGGACCTCTACGAGCTCCCGCCGGACGAGGCGCGCGAGATCCCGCAGGTCCCGTCGTCGCTGCCCGCGGTGCTCGACTCTCTCGAGGCCGACCACGACTTCCTCCTCGAGGGCGGCGTGTTCACGCCGGACCTCATCGAGACGTGGATCGACTTCAAGCGCGCCAACGAGGTGGACCCCATCCGCCTGCGCCCGCACCCGCACGAGTTCGAGCTCTACTACGACATCTGAGCCGTACCCACACGGACACTCGGAAGCCCCGCCTCTGCTGCAGAGGCGGGGCTTCCGCGTTCCTAGGCGTAGCGCAGCAGGAGGTAGGGCGCGCAGAGCGCGACCGACATGACCGCGGTGGGGATGCCGTAGCGCAGCCAGGAGACGAAGGAGATGTGCAGGCCGCTCTTGGCCGCGATCCCGACGATCACGACGTTCGCGCTGGCGCCGACCAGCGTGGCGTTCCCGCCGAGGTCGGCGCCGAGCGCGAGTGCCCACCACAGCGCCCCGTCCTGCCCGAGCGCCGGATGGGCCGTGACGAGCGAGTCGACCACCGGCGACATAGCGGCGACGTACGGGATGTTGTCGACGATGGCCGACACCACGGCCGACACCCCGAGCATCACCATGAGCGTGGGCCCGACCTCCCCGCCCGTCAACGAGCCGACGCCGGAGGCGAGCGCCTCGAGAGCGCCGACATGCACCAGGGCGCCGACGAGGACGAACAGGCCCATGAAGAACAGCAGCGTCCCCCACTCGACGTCGGCGACGAGCTCCTGCGGCCGCAACGGGGAGATCACGATGAGGACGCCCGCCCCCACCAGGGCCACGACGGCCGGGCTGACCCCGGTCTGGCGCTGGAGCACGAACCCCACCAGCACGGCGGCCAGCACGACGAGGCTGCGCCGCAGCAGTCGGCGGTCGGTGATCGCCTCGCGCTCGTCGATGGCCATCAACGCGGCGACCCGCTCGGGCCGGTGCACCAACGCGCCGCGGAAAAGCAGGCGCGCGAGCAGCAGGAACGCGGCGAGCACCACCACGACGATCGGTGCGAGGTGGATGAGGAAATCGTTGAAGGTCAGGCCGGCGCGCGAGGCGATGATGATGTTCGGCGGATCGCCGACGAGCGTGGCGGTGCCGCCGATGTTCGACGCGAACGCCTCGGCCAGCAGGAACGGCACGGGCGGCAGGCCGAGCCGGTCGCACACCAGCAGCGTCACCGGCGCCACGAGCAGCACCGTCGTCACGTTGTCGAGCAGCGCGGACGCCAGCGCCGTGACGACAACCAGGAGCACGAGGACGCCGTACGGCCTGCCCCGAGCCGTCTTCGCGGCCCGGATCGCCAGGAACTCGAACACCCCGGTGCGACGGATGACGCCGACGATGAGCATCATCCCGAGCAGCAGGAAGATGACGTCCCAGTCGATCCCTGTCTCGCGCGAGTAGAACGCCTCGTCCGAGCCCACGATGCCCACACCGAGGACCAGCGCGGCTCCGCCGAGCGCAGCGACCGCCCGGTGGACGCGCTCGGTGGCGATGAGGATGTAGACGCCGACGAACAGTGCGACGGCGATCCACGCGATGCCGCTCACGCCAGCAGCGCCTCGGCGAGCCGGTTCACCGAGACCACGCCCACCAGCTCGTCCCTGTCGATGACCGCGACGAGCGGGACGTGGGCCGACGACAGCACTGCCGCGATCTCGACCGCCGTCGCGTCCGGGTCGACGGTCGCCGCGGCTCCGCCCTCGGGCAGAGCCGCGAGCAGGTCCCGCACGGTGAGCCCCCGTGCCCTGGCCACGAGCTCGTCGGCGGACGACTCGTCCCACACCCTCCCGAGCGACGGGTCGGCGAGGACATAGGGCGGCAGGACGACGCGCAGCACCTGCGACGCCGGCACGACCGTGAAGGCACGGTCGTCGCGCACCACGATGCCGGGCAGGCCCGACCCCACCATGACGCGCAGCGCCTCCGGCACCGGCGTGGACGGAGTCACGAGCGGGGTCGTGGTCATGAGGTCCCGGGCGCGCACGGGCACAGTCTGGCCCAGCGCGGCGCCGGAGGTCGCGTCCGGCGCACGGCGTCCGGCCCGGCATCCGTGCCGTTGTGTGAGCGCTCCCGATCTGTGACCTTCCGCCCGCCGTCGCGACCGTAGGATCGCCGCGGAGGGAAGGAGCCCGACCCAGTGCCGCTCTCGCCGGTGTGGCGCCGTGCGCCTGCGCGCGCCTGGCGCCGCGGGGGTGCCGGAGCCCTCCTCCTGCTGGCCCTGCTGGCCGCGACCACGAGTGCCGCGTCGGCGTCGATGTTCGTGCAGCTCTCGGGCGACGACGCGCTGCAGACCGTGCGCGACGGCATCCCTGACACCGCGCGCACCGCCGACTCCGACGAGATCCGCCTCATCTCCGGCGCCGCGCCGGACGACGAGCTCATGCGCTTCCGGTCCGAGAGCCTCAAGCGCATCCCCGGCCTGACCTCCCCGACGACGATCGCGTTCTCCGTCGCGCCCGAACTGCGGTGGCAGTCGTTCCTCCGCCCGGTCGTGCGGCACGACGGCGTCGAGATCCGGGCCCGCTTGGCCGCAGTCGACGATCCGGCGGCATCGCTGGTGCCCGTCGCAGCGTCGGAAGGCGCAGGCGCCGGCGTCTGGCTTCCGCAGCCGGTCGCCGAGCAGCTCGGCGTGCAGCCCGGCGGCACGGTCGAGCTGGTGGTGCTCACCCGCGACGCACTGCACCCCGCGCCCAAGGATGCGCCACCCGACCCGGTCGCCACCGTCGCGGTCGACGGCGTGTACGAGGTGGGGGCCGACCGCCGACGGCCTGCGGACCCGCGGGGAACCACGGCCTGGTCGCGTCGCGTCGGGGGCATCCCGACCGACACCGAGTACTCGACGCAGTCGTCCTACCTGATCCTGGGCGACGTGGCCACGGCCACCGCGCTGGCCGCTACCACCGAGGACCAGCTGATGTGGACCCAGGAGTCCGCGATGCTGCCCGGGCTCACCCTCGACCAGGCGCAGCAGACGGCCGCGGGGGTGGCCGACCTGCGCGACCAGGTCAAGGCACCCAGCGACGAGCCCGCAGGGCCGCTGCGGACCGGTGTCGTGTCGGGCATCGAGACCATGGTGAGCACGGCGTCGTCGCTGCGCGAGGCGACCCGCGATCGGACGGCGCTGCTCGCCGCCGCCGGGGCCGCCACGGGGCTGCTGTCGGCCATGGCCGTCCTCGTGCTGCTGGCGACCGACCGCCGCGCCGAGCTGCGGCACGGCGCAGCCATCGGGCTCGGGCCCCTGCGCACTGCCGGCCTGTGGGTCCTGGAGTCGCTCCTGCCGGCCGCGCTCGCCGTCGTCGGAGGGGTGCTGCTGGCGCGCGCGGCCATGGCGGCGCTCGGCCCCGACGGCATCGTGCAGCCGTCGGCGATGGAGTCGGCGTGGAGCGCGGCAAGCGTGGTCAGTGCGATCGGGCTCGTGCTCGCTGCGATCGTCGCCGCGACCGCGGTGCTGGTGGCCGACCGTCCTGAGTCCTCCGACCGCAAGCGGTCCGTGCCGTGGGTGTGGCTGCTCGCGGCCGTCGCGGCGACGGCACTGCTCGCAGCCGCGACGTCGAAGGCCTCGACCCCGGGCGCTGTCGCGCTGCTGACGCCGGCCCTCGTCGCCCTCGCGCTCGGAGCCGTCGTGGCCACCGTCGCACTGGCCGTCGCACGGCGGACGCGCCCGTCGTCGCTGCCGCGGTCGTCGCGCTCGGCAGGACGCTGGCTCGGCTGGCGGCGCACGACCGGCGGCGGTGCCAGCGCGGTGCTCGCCGTCGCCGCGCTCTCGCTCGGTCTGGGGATGGTGCTGGTCACCGCCACGGCTGTCGCGGGGACCCGCACAGCCATCGCGGATCGCACGGCCGTGCGCACCGGGGCCGTGGCCACGGCCGAGGTCCCCGGCACCTGGGCGTTCGTGGAGGACCCGCCGAAGACCCCTACCGCGGCGCAGGTCGCCAAGGGCAAGCGCGTACCCAAGCCGGCGATCGTGCCGCCGCCCGAGGGGACGACCTTCGTCTTCCGCACGCTCGTGAGCATGGACGGCGACTTCGGGTATCGCGACGTCATGGCGGTGGATCCCGAGGCGTTCGCGGCCGCAGCGTCATGGGGCGACGGCCAGCAGATGCAGGACATCAGGGCTCAGCTCTACGCGCTCGAGGCCGCGGCCGACGAGGAGCGGGCAGCCGGTCAGGCCGACATGGTGCCCGTCATCGCCGTCAACGACAGCGCCGCGACGCCCGGCAAGAGCCGGCTCATCTCCGGCCAGGGCTGGTCGGCTCCGATGCGCGTGGTCTCGTCGGCCACTGCCTTCCCCGGGCTCCGCGACCTGCCGATGCTCGTGACGACCGCCGACATCCTCTTCGGATACTTCGGGCGGGAGGACCCGCGCCTGGCCCCGCCGGACGACGCCATTCCGCGCGCCTACGTCGAGACCTGGCTGTGGTCGGCCGAGCCGGTCGACGGGCTCGTGAGCACCCTGCAGCAGGCGGACGTCCCGGTGCTGCAGACCACCGCGCAGACCGTGCTCGGCGTCGACCCCGAGCTCGACGCCGCCGATCGGTCGACCGGCTACCTGATTGCCCTTGCCGCGTTCGTGGCGCTCACGTCCGTCGTCGTCCTCGTGGAACAGGCCCGTCGTTCGGCGCGCCGCGCCCGCGCTGCAGACGCGATGCTCGTGCGGGTCGGGCTCGGTCGCAGCGGATTGCGAGCAGCGCGCCGCTGGGAGCTCATGTGGGCGGTCTCTGCCGCGCTTGTCGCGGCCGTGATCACGGTCGTCGTCGTCTCGCCGCTCGGGGCATCGCTGTTCGACCTCGACCGCGCCGCCCGCCCAGCCTTCGAGTTCCGGGTGACCTGGCAGTCCCTGGCCATCACGGCGGCGACGGCGGTGGTCGCCTTCGCCCTCGCCCTGTGGGCCGCCGAGCGCGGCTCGCGGCGCAGCACGGCCGAGGAGGTGGTGCTCCGTGACGGCTGAGGCGATCGACCAGGGAGTGGCCGTGCGCTGCGACCGGCTGGTCAAGCTCTACTGGGCCGCGACCGGCGAGACCCAGGCGCTGCGCGGCGTCGAGGCCGTGTTCCGCACGCACACGATGAGCGCCGTGACGGGTCCGTCGGGCAGCGGCAAGTCGAGCCTGCTGTCGATCCTCGCGCTCAACGAGCGCCACACCGCGGGCGACCTCGAGGTGCTCGGCCGATCTGTCGCGACGATGCGCACCTACGAGCTCGCGCGGTTCCGGCGCCGCAACGTCGCGTGGGTGCCGCAGCGCCCGAGCGAGGCCCTGCTGCCCTCCTTGCGCGTACGCGAGCAGCTCGCGCAGGTCGCTGCGCTTCGCCGGCGGCCTGCTGCCGACGACGCCCTCGAGCGGCTCGGGCTCGCCCATCGCCGCGACGCGTGGGTGCACGAGCTGTCCGGCGGCGAGCAGCAGCGCCTCGCGGTGCTGGCTGCGACGTCGTCCGGCGCGCGCATCGTCGTCGCGGACGAGCCGACGGCCGAGCTCGACGACGACTCCGCGGCGCTCGTGCTGCGCGAGCTGCACGCGTGCGCCCAGGGCGGCGCATGCGTCGTCGTCGCCACGCACGACGACCGCGTCGTGCCGCACACCGACCGCGTGCTCGCCCTGCGCCACGGCGTCCTCTCTGCCGAGCACAGGTCGGGACGCTCGCTGGTGCCGATCGACTCGGCCGGACGCCTGCAGCTGCCACCCGAGGCGCTCGACCTGTTCCCCGACGACCGCGCGGAGCTCGTGCTCGAGGACGGGCGCGTCGTCCTGCGACGGCCCTCGGAGGACGACGCATGAGCGCGCCCGTGCTCGTCGTCGACTCGCTGACGCACGCCATCGGCGGCACGACGGTGCTCGACGACGTCTCGTTCTCGGTGGAGCCGGGCACCCTCGTGGTGCTGTCCGGCCGTTCCGGCTCGGGCAAGACCACGCTGCTGCACCTTCTCGCGGGGGTGAGCGCCCCGGGGCGGGGCAGCATCACGCGGCTCGGCGCCGCCGTCGACGGCCGGCCCGACTGGGCCTCGGTCTCGCTGACCCCGCAGCACTCCGCCGTCTCCGGCGGGCTCACCGTGCGCGAGAACGTGCTGCTCCCCGCCGCGCTGCGCGGCGGCCACGACGACGGCGGGCTCATCGAGGCGCTCGCCCTCGACGCGATCGCCGACCGGCCCGCCACCGACACGTCGCTGGGCGAGCAGCAGCGCACCGCTATCGCGCGCGGCCTGGTGCTGCACCCGCCCCTGGCCCTGCTCGACGAGCCCACCAGCCACCAGGACGACGACAACGTCGCGCGCGTGCTCGCCGTCCTGCTCGCGGCCCGCGACGCCGGCACCACCCTGGTCGTCGCCACCCACGACGAGCGGGTCACCGAGGTAGCCGACCAGGTCGTCCAGCTCGCCGACGGCCGCGTCGTCGCTGGGGCCTGACGACGCCTCCGTTCCGTTGGGGGTCGAAACGCGCTCTCTGCGACGCGATCGGACCCCCAGCTCGGGGCATGTTCTGGTTGGGGGTCGAAACGCGCTCTCTGCGACGCGATTCGACCCCCAACGCGCCCTCTGAGTGGTCGCCTAGCACGTCGCACCTGCGGCGCGCTCAAGGCGATGGGTGGTTCTGTGGACGACACACAGGGGCGCGCTGCATGTGGATAGCGGGGACTGGGATCGACTGGGGCTCAACGGTTCTCGGGCGGGGTGGACTGTCGGAGGTGGGTCGTAGCGTTGCTGCCATGACCACCACCCAGCAGCAGTCGCTCGGCGCGAACGTCGCGCTGCTGCTGGCGACAGCTGCGGTGATCGGGGAGCAGCTCGCTGCGGGCCATCACCGTGATCTGGACGGGGTTTCGCAGGCGGGCCTGGCCGGCGACCTGGTCGCCGCGGCCGGGCTCGGGGAGGCCGCAGCGGCAGTCCTGGGGAAGGCGTCGCGCGACTCGGGGGATCTGCGGACGTCGGGGTTCATGTCGGCGAAGGCGTTCTTCCGCGACGGCGTCGGGATCTCCGGGGCGGGCGCCTCGCAGCTGCAGCGCCTCGGCGCCGGCGTGGACCGCTACCCGGCGTTGAGGGCCGGGGTGCTGGCCGGGCGGTTCCACCCCGACGCGGTCCTGGTCGCGGTGCGGGGCATCGACTACGCCGTCGCGGACCTCCGCGGCCCCGCCCGTGATGAGGCCCGGGCCCGGGGGGAGGCGATCGTGGTCCCGGTCGCGGAGGTCGGCACGGTCGCCGACGTGGAGGAGGTGTGCCGGTCGCTGATCTTCCACCTCGATCCCGAGGCCGCAGCTCGCCGCGCCCTGGAGGCCCTGGAGCGGCGCGAGGTGAGGATCGCGACCGTGGGCACCCAGGCGCGGGTGACGATGGTGCTGGACGCGGTGACCGGTGCCGGGTTCAAGACGCTGCTCGATGCCGAGGTCGACCGCCGCTTCCGGGAGGGGTCGCTGCCGGAGGACTTGCAGCCCACGGGGGACGAGGCCGAGGACGAGCGCCGCGCCCGCCTCGCGCGTCCGCGGCTGTATGCGGAGGCGTTCGAGGCCATCATCCGCAGGGTCCTGGACGGCGGGATGGTCGGCACGAAGCACGGCGAGGCACCCCACGTGTCCCTGCTCGTGAGCGAGGACATCCACGCGACGGGCGGACCCGCCCACCTGCTGGTGCCGGGGCAGGACCCGGTGCCGGTGGCGAACGAGACCGCCGCCCGGGTGCTGTGCGACGCCGCCGTGGTCGAGGTCCACATCGACGGCCTCGTCCCCGACCCGAGAGGCCGCCTCGCCCCCACCAGCCTGCAGGGCCTGGCCAAGCACGACCGCCGCACCCGCCAGGCAGCCGCGACCGTGCACCCCGACGACCTCCACGCCTGCGCCCGCTCCGGCGACACGGCCGACGGTCAGCGCCTGATCGACCCGAACGCGCCGCTCGACCCGGGCGAGGTCCACGACCTCACCGGCATGTGCGCGTCGGTGCACTGCGTCGGGCGCCGCTCCCGCACTGCGACCCGCGACCAGTGGGAGGCGCTGCGGGCCGCGCACCGGCACTGCATGTTCCCCGGCTGCCGCGTCGACGCCAGCAGGTGCGAGGCCCACCACGTCCGGCCGTGGGAGCGCGGCGGGGCGACGTGCCTGTCCGACCTGATCCTGCTCTGCTCGCGGCACCACCACCTCGTGCATGAGGGCCGATGGCGGATCCTCGCCGACAACGGCTACCCGATCGGCGACCCGGGGCACTGGGCCTTCGCACCGCCCGAGACCGGCTACGTCGGCTGCGACGGCGCCCTGCTCGCCGAACGCCTCCGACGAGGCCACCCACCCGACCCACCACCGGGATCCCCGTTCGCCGCCTGACCCGCCCGCCCGCTGCCCAGCCTGAGCCCGACGCCGCAGAGGCGTTCGGGCCACAGGCAGGCCCGACCACGAGCAGGCCACGGAGCGGGGCGCTCATGGCCATGGGGCAACCGGTCATGATGGGGCGATGCTGCGGATCCTCGCCTTCGCCGAGGGCGACGTCCCCGTGGCTCTGCGGCGACAGGTCCGGGCGGCGCAGGAGGAGGCCTGGCCGTCGGCGACCGAGGCCGAGGCCGCCAGCCTGGCGCCGCAGCATGATCCTGCGCTGCACCCCCGGAGCCTGATCCTGCTCGAGGGCGACGCGGTGCTGTCAGCGCTGGACGTGCTGTCCACGCGCATCGAGCACGCCGGGTCGGCCTGGGCGGCATCGGGCCTGAGCAGCGTGGTGACGCCGTCGGCACATCGCGGCCGCGGGCATGCGCGGGAGCTCGTGAGCCAGGCCCGCGTGATGCTGGTCGAGCAGGTCGACATCGTCGAGCCGGTCGGGAACGCGGAGCGGTTCGGGCCCCGGGCCGACGTCGTGCTCTTCACCTGCGACCGCCCGCTCCAGGGGTTCTATGAGGCCTGCGGGTTCGAGGTGCTGCCCGGCACAGTGCTGGTCGGCGGCACCCCGCAGGACCCGTTCCCCAGCGACGGACCCGGCATGGACACAGTGACGCTGGGTGCGTTCGTGACGCCCGCAGCCGTGCGGGCGAGGGGCCGGTTCGTCGGCGCCCGCATCGGCCTCTACAGCGGACCGATCGACCGGCTCTGGTAGCCGCGCAGGCACAGGCGGCGGTGCGGCGGGCGACCCCCGGGCCGGATCGGCATCAAGGGTGCGTAAGGAAGCGCCCCCGGCGCGTCAGGGCGTCGTCAGTACGGGACTCGCGACGACCGGCACGGGCATGGGATGGGCGCGTTGCCCGCCGCACCGGCGGGCCTGTCCTTCGGAGCCTGCACCCATGGCTGATCTGAGCGCGGCGGGAATCTTCGTCGCCATCGCCCTCATCCTGCTCGTCGTCGCGGCCCGGCTGGAGAAGCTGTGACCGCCCTCGACATCGTGGCCCTGGTGGTCGGCGCGGGCCTGCTCATCTACCTGGTGGCTGCTCTGCTGCGAGCGGAGGAATTCTGATGTCCCCCGCCCTGGCCGCCGCCCTGCAGGTGGCAGCCCTCGTCGTCGCGCTCGCGGCCGCCTGGCGGCCGCTGGGCGACTACCTGGCGCGCACCCTGACGTCGGAACGGCACACCCGGGTCGAGCGGGCGCTGTACCGCGCAGGCGCCATCGATGCGGGCGCCGACCAGCGGTGGCCCGTCTACCTGCGCTCCGTCCTGGCCTTCTCCCTGGTCTCGATGGTCGTCCTCTACGCGATCCTCCGGCTGCAGGCGTACCTCCCCTACTCGCTCGGGCGCGAGGGGATGCCGTCGCTGCAGGCCCTCAACACCGCCGTCAGCTTCGTGACCAACACCAACTGGCAGTCGTACTCGGGCGAGCAGGCGCTCGGCTACACGGCTCAGGCGGCCGGGCTCGCGGTCCAGAACTTCCTGTCGAGCGCGGTCGGCATCGCGGTCGCCGTCGCCCTGGTGCGCGGGTTCACCCGCACCCGCACCGACCGGATCGGCTCGTTCTGGGTCGATCTCACCCGCATCGTGCTCCGCGTCCTCCTGCCCCTGGCGGCCGTGGCCGCAGTGGTCCTGCTCCTCGGCGGCGTCGTGCAGAACCTCGCCGGCGACACGACGATCACCACCCTGGGCGGCGGGACGCAGACGCTGCCCGGCGGCCCGGTGGCGAGCCAGGAGGCCATCAAGGAGCTCGGCACCAACGGCGGCGGCTTCTACAACGCCAACTCCGCCCACCCGTTCGAGAACCCCACCGGTTTCACCAACCTCGTCGAGATCTTCCTGATCCTGCTCATCCCGTTCAGCCTCACCCGCACGTTCGGCCGCCTGGTTGGAGACGTCCGGCAGGGCGTGGCGATCCTCGGTGTGATGTCGGGGCTGTTCGCCGTCATGACGGCGATCACCGTGTGGGCCGAGATCCAGCACGCCGGCCCTGCGCTGCAGCTGGCGGGCGCTGCGATGGAGGGCAAGGAGGTGCGCTTCGGCGTGCCGATCTCGGCCGTCTTCGCATCGGCCACGACCGGGACGTCGACCGGCGCGGTCGACTCGATGCACTCCAGCTTCACGGCCTACGGCGGCGGGGCGGTCATCGTCAACATGCTCTTCGGCGAGGTAGCGCCCGGCGGAGTCGGCTCGGGCCTGTACGGCATGCTCATTGCCGCCATCGTCGCGGTGTTCGTCGCGGGCCTCATGGTGGGTCGGACGCCGGAGTACCTGGGCAAGAAGATCCAGGCGCGCGAGATGAAGCTCGTGTCGCTCTACATCCTGACGACGCCGGCGCTGGTGCTGCTCGGCCTCGGCGCGGCCATGGCGACGGAGACCGGTCGCTCGTCGATCCTCAACCCGGGCGCGCACGGGCTGTCCGAGGTGCTCTACGCCTTCGCCTCGGCGTCGAACAACAACGGGTCGGCCTTCGCAGGGCTCTCGGCCAACACCGACTTCTACAACGTCGCGCTGGCGGTGGCGATGGCGCTCGGCCGGTTCCTGCCGATCTGCTTCGTCCTCGCTCTCGCCGGCTCGTTGGCGGCCCAGAGCGTCACGCCGGCGACTGCCGGCACCCTGCCCACCCACAGGCCGCTGTTCGCGGGCCTCGTCGCCGGCGTCGTCGTCATCGTCGCCGCGCTCACCTTCGTCCCTGCTCTGGCCCTCGGGCCGCTCGCGGAAGGATTGTCATGACCTCGCCGGTCCTCTCACCGGAGCCCGAGGCGCCGCAGCGCGGCTCGGTCGGCGCGGGCGCGTTCGACGCGACGTCGCTCGTGTCGTCGCTGCCCGAGGCGCTGCGCAAGCTCGACCCGCGGCGCATGTGGCGCACCCCCGTCATGTTCGTGGTGCTGGTGGGTGCCGTGCTCACCACGGTGATCGCCATAGTGGAGCCGAGCGTGTTCGCGTGGGCGATCACCGCGTGGCTGTGGCTGACGGTCGTGTTCGCCAACCTCGCCGAGGCCGTCGCCGAGGGACGTGGCCGTGCACAGGCCGCGTCGCTGCGCGCTACCCGGCGCGACACGGTGGCGCGTCGGCTGCTGCCCGGCGGCGGCGAGGAGACGGTGGCCGCCACCGAGCTGCGCGTCGGCGATCGTGTCGTCTGCGAGGCGGGCGACGTGATCCCCGGCGACGGCGACGTCGTCGAGGGGGTCGCCAGTGTCGACGAGTCGGCCATCACCGGCGAGTCGGCGCCGGTCATCCGCGAGAGCGGCGGCGACCGCAGTGCCGTCACCGGCGGGACGAAGGTGCTCTCGGACCGCGTCGTCGTGGAGATCACGGCTGCCCCCGGGTCGACGTTCATCGACCGGATGATCACGCTCGTCGAGGGCGCCAACCGGCAGAAGACTCCGAACGAGCTCGCGCTCAACATCCTGCTCGCGTCGCTGACCATCGTGTTCCTGCTCGTCGTGCTGACCCTCCAGCCGCTCGCGGTCTACTCGGGCGCCGAGCAGAGCATCGTGGTGCTCGTCGCGTTGCTGGTGTGCCTCATCCCGACGACCATCGGCGCGCTGCTCTCCGCGATCGGCATCGCCGGGATGGACCGGCTCGTGCAGCGCAACGTGCTGGCCATGTCGGGCCGGGCCGTCGAGGCGGCGGGCGACGTGGCCACGCTCCTGCTCGACAAGACGGGCACCATCACGCTCGGGAACCGCCAGGCGACCGAGCTGTTGCCCGCGCCGGGTGTCGGCATGGCCGAGCTGGCGGACGCCGCCCAGCTCTCGAGCCTCGCGGACGAGACCCCCGAGGGCCGCTCGATCGTCGTGCTCTGCAAGGAGCGCTACGAACTCCGTGCCCGCGACGAGGGCGAGCTGCTGCACGCCACGTGGGTGCCGTTCACGGCACAGACCCGGATGAGCGGCGTCGACCTCGATGGCCGCGCGGTCCGCAAGGGTGCCGCAGGCGCCGTCATCGCCCACGTCCGGGCGCTGGGTGGTCGGGTGCCCGACGACGTGACCGCGACGGTCGATGCCATCGCCGGCTCGGGCGGGACCCCCTTGGTCGTCTCGGTCGACGACCGCGTCCTCGGGGTCGTCCACCTCAAGGACGTCGTCAAGGCCGGCATGCGGGAGCGGTTCGACGAGCTTCGCCGGATGGGCATCCGCACGGTGATGATCACCGGCGACAACCCGATGACCGCCCGGGCGATCGCGGAGGAGGCCGGCGTCGACGACTTCCTCGCCGAGGCAACCCCGGAGGACAAGCTGGCGCTGATCCGCGAGGAGCAGGAGGGCGGCCGCCTCGTCGCGATGACGGGCGACGGCACCAACGACGCCCCTGCGCTGGCCCAGGCGGACGTCGGCGTGGCGATGAACACGGGCACGTCGGCCGCGAAGGAGGCCGGCAACATGGTCGACCTCGACAGCAACCCCACCAAGCTCATCGACGTCGTGGAGATCGGCAAGCAGCTGCTCATCACGCGCGGGGCGCTGACGACGTTCTCCATCGCCAACGACATCGCGAAGTACTTCGCGATCATCCCGGCGATGTTCGCGGTCGCCTACCCCGGGCTCGATGCGCTCAACGTCATGCGGCTCTCGAGCCCCGAGTCGGCAATCCTCTCGGCCGTCATCTTCAACGCGCTCGTCATCATCGCGCTGATCCCGCTGGCGCTTCGCGGTGTGCGGTACCGGCCCTCGAGCGCGTCCGACCTCCTGCGGCGCAACCTCTGGATCTACGGCCTCGGCGGGATCCTCGTCCCGTTCGTCGGGATCAAGCTCATCGACGTCCTCGTCTCCATGATCCCGGGACTGGGGTGACCACCATGAACGCCACCATGCGCCAGGCCTGGGTCGGCCTGCGACTGCTGCTGCTCATGACGCTGATCGTCGGCGTCGTCTACCCGGCCGCGATCACGGTCGTCGGACGCCTCGTGCCGGACCGCACAGACGGCAGCCTGCTGACGGGGCCCGACGGATCCGTCGTGGGCTCCCGCCTGATCGGACAGGGCTTCGAGGGAGATCAGTGGTTCGTGCCGCGCCCCTCGGCGGCGGGCGACGGCTACGACGCACTCTCGAGCGGGGGCTCCAACCTCGCCGCCGACAACCCCGACCTCGTGCAGACGGTCGAGGAGCGCAAGGCCGAGGTGGCGGCGCGCGAGGGCGTCTCGCCCGACGAGGTGCCTGCGGACGCCGTCACCGCGAGCGGCAGCGGGCTCGACCCGCACATCAGCCCGGCCTACGCCGAGCTCCAGGTCGCCCGGGTGGCGAAGGCCCGCGGCCTCGCCGAGGACCAGGTGCGCTCCCTGGTGGAGCAGAGCACCGACGAGCCGGGGCTCGGCTTCCTCGGCGAGCCCGGCGTCAACGTCCTCGCGCTCAACCTCGCACTGGAGTCCCTCGGGTGACCGACTCCCTCGACGCCGCGGCCCACCCGCCTGCACGACAGACTGGGCGGGTGAGCCGCGGCCGTCTGCGCATCTACCTCGGTGCCGCTCCCGGCGTCGGGAAGACCTTCGCCATGCTCGGCGAAGGGCACCGGCGCCGTGAGCGCGGGGCCGACGTCGTCGTCGCGTTCGTCGAGACCCACGGCCGGCCGCACACGGCGGCGGCGGTGGGCAGCCTCGAGGTCGTGCCCCGCAGGGTCGTGCAGCACCGGGGGGCTGCCTTCGAGGAGATGGACCTCGACGCTGTGCTGGCGCGGCGTCCAGCCATCGCGCTCGTCGACGAGCTCGCGCACACCAATGTCCCCGGCAGCGGCCACGAGAAGCGCTGGCAGGACGTCCAGGTGCTGCTCGATGCCGGCATCGACGTCATCTCGACGGTGAACATCCAGCACCTCGAGTCGCTCAACGACGTCGTCGAGTCCATCACCGGCGTGCGTCAGCGCGAGACAGTCCCCGACGCGGTCGTCCGCGCGGCCGACCAGATCGAGCTCGTGGACATGAGCCCCGAGTCGCTGCGCCGGCGCCTGGCGCACGGCAACGTCTACAAGCCCGAGAAGGTCGACGCCGCACTGTCGAACTACTTCAGGGTCGGCAACCTGACGGCGCTGCGCGAGCTCGCCCTGCTCTGGGTCGCGGACCGCGTCGACGAGGGGCTCGAGCGCTACCGCGCCGAGCAGGGCATCGACGCCACCTGGGCCGCCCGGCAGCGCATCGTCGTCGCCGTGACGGGAGGTGCGGAGAGCGCCACCCTGCTGCGCCGCGGCGCCCTCATCGCCGGCCGCGCGACCGGGCGCACCCTCGTCGCTGTCCACGTGCTCCGAGGCGACGGCACGGCGACAGCGCCGGCCGACCGGGTGGCCCAGCTGAGGCGCCTGACCGAGGAGCTCGGCGGCACCTTCCACACCGTCGTGGGCGACGACGTCGCCGCGGCCGTCCTCGAGTTCGCGCGCTCGGTCAACGCGTCCCAGGTCGTCGTCGGGGCCTCGCGCAAGAGCCGGCTCGCGATGGCGCTCTCGCCGAGCACGGCGGACCTCATCGTGCGGGCGTCGGGCGACATCGACGTCCATGTGGTCACGCACGAGAACGCGGGGCGGCATCCCGGGCTCGCTCGGCCGTCGCTCCCCCGCCGCTGGCTCCCCTGGGCGCTCGCTGTCGCGATCCCCATCGCGGTGACCCTGCTCATGCACCCGTTCCGCGAGGATCTCGCGCTCACCACGGTGGTGCTGGCGTACTTGCTCGGCGTCGTCGCATCATCGCTGGTCGGCGGACTGGCCCCTGCGATCGTGACCTCGCTCGTGGCCAGCCTGCTGGCCAACTACTACTTCACGCCGCCCACCGGTCAGCTGACGATCGCCTCCCCCGAGAACGCCTTCGCCCTCATCGCGTTCGTGGCGGTCGGCGCCGCCGTCGCGACCGTGGTCGACCGGAGCGCGGCCCGGGCCAGGGAGGCTGCCCGGCGGGGCTCCGAGGCTGCGGTGCTCGCCTCCCTGTCGGCGGGCGTGCTGCGCCGGCAGGACGGCGTCCGGGCACTGCTGGAGCAGGCCTGCGAGACCTTCGGTGCACCCGGCGCAGCGCTCTTCGAGCAGGAGCGGCAGGGCGGGCCGGCCTCCGTCGTCGAGGTGTCCGGGGCAGCACCGCCGCGCAGCCCCGACGCTGCCGCCGTCGTCGCCGACGCGGGTCCCGGGCTGGTGCTCGGGCTGTCGGGCCAGCCCCTGCCGGCCTCCGACCGCCGGATGCTGGACGCCTTCGCCGCCCAGGCCGCGGCCGTGCTCGAGCGCGACCGGCTCGCGGCCCGTGCGGCGGACGTCGCCCGCCTCGAGCAGGCGGACGCCGTCCGCACGGCGCTGCTCGCCGCCGTGTCGCACGACCTGCGCACGCCGATCGCCGGCATCAAGGCGAGCGTGGCGACGCTGCGCGACCCGGAGCTGCACCTCGACGGCCAGGACCGCGAGGCTCTGCTCGAGAGCACCGCCGAGGCAGCCGACCGCCTCGACACGCTGGTCGCGAACCTCCTCGACCTGTCGCGGCTGCAGACCGGCGCCGTGCGCCCGGTGCTCGCACCGACGTCGCTCGACGAGGTGCTGCACCGGGCCTTGCAGTCGGTACCGTCGGGCGCTGTGGAGGACGGGACGCACGAGGACCTGCCGCTGGTGCTCACCGACGCCGGCCTGCTCGAGCGCGTCGTGGCCAACATCGTCGAGAACGCGGTGCGCCACTCCCCCGACGGAGTCCCCGTGCGGCTGGCGGCCCATGCCTCCGAGGGGCGTCTGCAGCTGCTCGTCGTCGACCGCGGACCTGGGGTGCTGGAGCGCGACCGGCCGCGGATGTTCCAGGCCTTCCAGCGGCTCGGCGACAGCCCGGCCGGGTCCGGCGTCGGCCTGGGCCTCGCCGTCGCGACCGGCCTCGCCGACGCCGTCGGTGCGACCGTCGACGCCGAGGACACGCCCGGGGGCGGGCTGACCATGGTGGTGTCGGTGCCGTTGGCCGAGGCGTCCGCATGACGCGCGTGCTGGTGGTCGACGACGAGGCCGCCCTGGCCCGCGCGCTCTCGATCAACCTCAGGGCGCGCGGGTTCGAGGTGGCCACCGCCGCCGACGGGCGGTCGGCGCTCGACCTGGTGGCCCGCTTCCACCCCGACGTCGTCGTGCTCGACCTCGGCCTGCCCGACCTCGACGGCCTCGACGTACTCGAGGGCATCCGCGGGTGGAGCCCGGTACCCGTGCTCGTCCTCTCGGCCCGCACGACCGGCGACGAGAAGGTCGAGGCGCTCGACCGCGGTGCCGACGACTACGTGACGAAGCCGTTCGACATGAACGAGCTGCTGGCGAGGATCCGCGCGGCCGCGCGCCGCGGCTCCCTGTCGGGCTCGGACTCCGCGCCGGACGCCGTGGACGTCGGCACCTTCTCCATCGATCTGGCCGCCGGCAGGGTGACGCGCGACGGCGGCTCCGTGCGCCTCACGCCTACCGAGTACCACCTGCTCGAGGTGCTGGCCCGCAACATCGGGCGGCTCGTGCCGCAGCAGCAGCTGCTCCAGGAGGTCTGGGGCCCCGGATACGAGAAGGAGACGCACTACCTGCGGGTGTACGTCGCGCAGCTGCGCCGCAAGCTGGAGGCCGATCCGGCCCACCCGCGCCATCTCGTCACCGAGCCCGGCCTCGGCTACCGCCTCGACCGCTAGCGCTGCCCCGCCGTATCCCGGCCGCCTACCTCTGGTTGCCGAACGACCGCCTGTCCTCGATCGGCGCGCGCATCGACCTGTGAGCCGGGATCAGACGTCGACCGGCTGGAGGAAGACGCCACCGCCGGCCTGCTTGGCGGCGTAGCAGGCGCGGTCGGCCTGCTTGAGCAGCTCGTCGGTGGGCAGCGGGTCGGGCGGCTCGACGGGGACGGCGCCGACGCTGACCCGGACCGAGAGATCGTGGTCGCCCGATCGCACCGAGACGTGCTCGATCTCGTGCACGACCTGGCGGGCCACCTGCAGCCCGCGCTCGATACCGCAGTCGCCGAGGACGATCGCGAACTCGTCGCCCCCGAGGCGCGCCACGATGTCGCGGCGTCGCACGCAGCGCTGCATGGCTGCCGCGACGAGCTGGAGCAGTGCGTCGCCCACGTCGTGGCCGCCGCGGTCGTTGACCGCCTTGAACCCGTCGAGGTCGAGGAAGAGCAGCACGTGCGCCGACCCCTCGAGCTCGGTGCGCTCCCGGGCTGCGCGGAAGGCGCGCCGGAAGCCGCGACGGTTGAGCAGGTCGGTCAGCGGGTCGTGGTCGGCGGCGTAGTTCGACGTCTCCGCCTCGCGGCGGGCCTGGCGCTCCATCCCCGTGACGAGCAGCAGGAACGCCTCGAGCAGCCCCAGGACGAGCACCCCCGCCAGGAGGAACCCAGGCAGGTTGCGGCCCTGGATGTCCTCGAGCGCCTCGCGCGTCTGCGTGACCGCCAGCTTCCAGGCTCGCCCGTTGACGTCGATCGTGGTGGTCTGCGGCTGCTCGGAGGACTCGTCCCCCTGAAGGGGATGCGAGCCGATCGGCACGGGTGCCGCCGGATCGGTGACGTCGACGACGTCCACCCCGACGCCGGCCCACTCGGACGGCGCGAAGGTGCCGTCGATGAGCCGCTGCAGCCGGTAGACGCCCACCGCGTAGCCGAGCACGGCGGTACGGCGCTGCGCCACGGTCGGCGGTACGACGCCGCCGCGGTACACCGGCACGAGCGTGAGCATCCCCGTGACGGTCCCGTCGCCCTGCACGAGCTCGACCGGTGCGGTCGACGCCGGCTCGCCCGTGTCGCGCGCCGCCGTGATGGCGGCGGCGCGCACCGGGTTGGACCGGATGTCGTAGCCCATCGCCTTCGCGTTGTCCTCGAACGGCTCGATGTAGGTGACGACGACGTACGACGGCCGGGGGCCGACCGGCACCGGCTCGCCGGCGGCGTCCTTCTCCGTCACCTCGAACAGGGCCCGGCCGGGCTGGGCCCGGACCGAGGCGACGAACGCGTCGAGCTCGGGCGC
>Ga0233425_10006084_pt1 | contig 18311 bp, 13 predicted proteins | sample Watercolumn_Towu_2_FD_181712 | JGI IMG/M metagenome (GOLD analysis project Ga0233425, IMG submission 181712) | Freshwater microbial communities from Lake Towuti, South Sulawesi, Indonesia - Watercolumn_Towuti2014_140_MG | ecosystem: Environmental > Aquatic > Freshwater > Lake | place... | reverse complement strand
CGGGGGTGACGATAGCGGACATCGGCCGCATCGCAGTGACTCGGGGGCCGGGGCTTGCCGGGGCCCTGATGGTGGGGCTCCAGCATGCCAAGACGCTGGCCTGGGTCCACGGCGTGGAGCTGGTGCCGGTGCACCACGTGGAAGGGCACATCACGGCCATTCTGCTGGAGGAAGGGGGAGAGCATCCGCACGGGCCGCTCCAGCTTCCGTACGTGGCGCTGGCAGTGTCGGGCGGGCACACCAGCCTCTACCTGGTGAGGGAGCCGGGCTCGTACGCGCTGCTGGGGGTCACCCTGGACGATGCGGCCGGGGAGGCGTTCGACAAGGTGGCCCGTCTCCTGGGGCTGCCCTATCCCGGGGGCGTCCACATCGACCGGCAGGCCCGGGAGGGAAACCCGGAGGCAATCGCGTTTCCCCGGCCCATGCTGGCCGGTTCGGCACGCCCCGACTTCAGCTTCTCGGGGCTCAAGACCGCGGTGCGGGTACACGTCGAGCAGGCGGCAGCGGCAGGGCGCCCGACTCCGCTGCCCGACCTGGCTGCCAGCTTCCAGGAGGCGGTGGTCGACGTGCTCGTGCGCAAGACCCTCGATGCGGCCTCGCTGCACGGTGCGGGGGATGTCGTGATTTCGGGCGGCGTGGCGGCCAATCGCCGGCTGCGCGAGAAGATCGTGGCCGAGGCGGGAAAGGCCGGGGTCCGGGCTCATCTCACCCGCATGGCGTACTGCACGGACAATGCTGCAATGATCGCGGGGGCAGGGCGCTTCGGGCAACCCGTTTCCCGCAACGCACTGATGCGGCTGGAGCCGTTTGCGAGCGGCCAGCTCGCTCTTCCTGTCGAGATGTCCCGCGCTCCAGAGGAACAGTGATGTTTGCCAAGAAGTCGCTGGGGCAGAACTTCCTCTCCGATCTCGAAACGGCGCGCAAGGTGGTGGAGGCCGGCCGGATCGGTCCGGGCACGGAGGTGCTCGAGATCGGGCCGGGCCGGGGCTTCCTCACCCGCTTCCTGGTCGATGCCGGGGCCTCGATCACGGCCGTGGAGAAGGACCGGGAGCTGGCCGAGTTCCTGCCCGGCGTGTTCCCCGGGCATCCGCTGCGGATCATCGAGGCGGACTTCCTGGAGCTGGACCTGGCTCCGCTGGCGGCCAGAGGGCCCGTGGTCGTGGGCAATCTTCCTTACTACGCGGCCATGCCCATCCTGATGAAGGTCCTCGAGCACGCGGGGGCCTGGCCCCGGATGGTGTTCATGTTCCAGCTCGAGGTGGCCAGGCGCCTTGCGGCCGTCCACGGAAGCCCGGACTACGGCGTGCCCACGGTGCTGGTCGCCCTGACGCATTCGGCCACGATCGTCCGCCGGATCTCGCCGGGGGCGTTCTTCCCGAGGCCCAAGGTGGAATCGGCCCTGGTCCGGTTCGAGCCTCGCCCCGCGTTCCTGTTGCCCGACCCGGCCGACCGCGCGGCGTTCGGGGACTTCGTTGCTGCAGCGTTCCGCTTCCGGCGCAAGAAGGGAAGCAACGCCCTCTCACTGGGCACCGGCCTCGACCCCGCCACCGCTGCCGGACACATGGAGCGACTCGGATTCGACCCCAACGTCCGCCTCGAGGAGCTGTCCCCGGACCAGTTGGTGCAGCTCTGGCGGAAGTTCTGAGTGAGTATTGTCACCTCGCGGCTATGCAGGTAGAATGCGCCTGCCGAATCGGGAGGTTGGCATGGTCCGCATCCCCTGTTTCCTGGTCCTGGTACTGGCTGCGCTGGCGGGGACGTCCTCCTGCACCTCCGAGCAGACCTCGTGCTCGGGAACGCTCGTGGGCAGCCAGTGCTTCCCCTGCGACGGAACCGTGGTGGACGGCGTGTGCCACCTCGGCGATGGAGACATCAGGAGCAACACCTGCAAGTCGGACAAGCAGTGCCTTCCCGCAGGCGTGTGCATCGACGGCCATTGCGGCCAGGAGTGCGTGGACAGCATCGAGTGCCCGTTCGGTGCCGAGTGCGTCATGTACCGGTGCGTCTCGGAAAGCGACGGGGACTTGCTCGAAGACACCGCGGGCAAGATCCCCTGCGACAAGCACCTGGATTGCGACCCCTACGATATGGCCTGCATCGACGGGTTCTGCGACCGCGAGTGCACCAAGGACTGGCACTGCAGCGGCTCCGGTGCCCGCTGTATCGGCTATCGCTGCACGGGCAACGCCGGAGATGACCTGTCGGACGGGACCTTTCCCGGTGATGTCGCCGATTCCGCCCCCGAGGAGCTGCCCCGCGGATGCGACCCGGTCGCGGGCATCTACGGGGCAGCCTGCTCGTGCGAACAGGAGTGCTCGTCGTCGCTATGCATTTTCAACCAAGTAAGTAGTTCCGGAATGTGCACTCAGTACTGCCAGACCGATGCCCAGTGCCCCGGCCCCGACGTCTGCATTCCGCTGGACACGGCATCGATTTGCATTCTCAACGACTCGGGCGTCGAGACGTCGTGCGATCCCGACACGGCCTTCTGCTACAAGGGGTTCTTCCTCAAGAGCAAGATCGGAAAGTGCGCGTGCGCCACTCCGTGCACCAAGGCGGTAGACTGCCCCGAGGGGTTCGCGTGCCACATGGTGGGCGCGGACAAGTTTTGCGTCCAGACCGGCGGCACGTGCTCGACCCAGTATAATCCGTGTTATGGAGAATGTGCAGGAAATCCCAATACCGGCGTCGGGTTCTGCACCGGCCTGTGTCTGTCGTCCGCGGATTGCCCGGAGGGCTGGACCTGCCAGAACATCGGCCAGGGGATCCAGGTGTGCGCAATGCCGTTCTGAACAGAATCTTGTGGTCTGGCGGTCATGGGTCATGGTCGTTGGGCAGGGGGGAGACATGAAGAACATCGCGTGGGCGCTGGCAGCGGCTCTCAACCTGGCCCTGGCCGCGTGCGGGGGAGGGGGCGGGAGCTCGGGAGATGTCGGCGGTGATGCCTCAGAAGAGGTTCGGGCCGCGGATTCCCGGGCCGAGGATGCTGCACCGGATTCCGAGCCGGATTCCGGTCCCGTCTGCTCCGGGAACCTGGTGCTCGAGTTCTTCGGAATCGAAGACGGCATGGGGCTGGAGACCGGGACGACCCTGCTCGTCCAGGCGAGGATCTATGACTCGGTGCTGGCCCTGCCGGTAGCGGGGCTCGAGGTCACGTTCGAGCTGACCGGCAGCGGGGATGCTTTGCTTCTCTCCGCCCTCGCCATCACCAGCGACCAGGGAGTGGCCGCGGTGGAAATGAGCACGGGGAGCGTCCAGGGGGCCGAGTATGATCTCGCGATCTCCAGCCCGTGCACGGGGAAGGTTGGAATCGCACTGCATACGGTCGCCCCGGGGCAGGGAAGCGTCATCGTCCACCTGCAGGTTGCGCCAAACCTGACCGCACTGTTTCCGGTCCTCCAGCTCGAAGTGTACAGCTCTTTCGTGCTGCCGCTTTGCGCTGCGGTCGACTTCAATGCTCCTGCCGGGGCCCCGGTGAAGCTGCCGGCCGGCGCTCTGGACGTCGAGCTGCCCGGGATCAAGGCCAACGCGGCCCACGTGGTGTTCGGAGTGGCAAGGAACTCGGACGGGATCGTGGTCGGCGGAGGGTGTGCCGAAGGGGTCGTGGTGCTTCCGGACAAGACGGTCGAGGTGGACGTGCTGGTCGAGCCGCTGTCGCTGAAGCCCGCCACCGCGTACTCGGTGGAGCTGTCGGCCGACCTGGTCAGCGCGGCCGGGACGAACTGGGTGGATGCGGGAAAGGCCCTGGCAGACGTCGTGGCCGGTGCCCCCGTGGCTGTCGGCACCAGGGTCGTCGAGGATCTGGAAGTCTGGTTTCCCGAGGGCTTCCCGGCCGAGTGTGCAGACGCAGCCGAGCAGATCCAGGGCCTGGTCGATGCCGGGTTCGGAGGAGTGGATACCTCCGTGGTCGACTGGATTGCGGCCGAGGCCGACCCCATGATGAAGGGGTTGCTCCAGGACGTCGTGCTCTCGGGCAAGCTCATGGTCGGGTCGGGCGAGCTTCCCCAGGCCTACGAGCTGCTCTTCACCTGCGAGAAGCTGGCGTACTCGGGGAAGGCCAGGTGTCGTACCGCAGGTTGCGGCGTGGGGACTGAGGTCATGGCGGATCAGTTCTCCCTCGGGGACGTCAAGCTGGCACTGGGCCAGCACGTCCTCACCATGGTGACCGACGGATTCGATTCCCTCGTCTTCCCGCAGGTCGAGCTGACGTTCGAGCCCGGTCGGCTGGTCCTGTCCGCGTTCACGCACGTCGTCCTGCCCGCGGCGGGGCAGTCCATGGCGCTGGACGACCTGTTCGGTGGCATGTACGACTGCGACAAGGTGTTTTCCGGAATGACCCCGCAGCTCATCGCCTGCCTCAACAAGTCGCCGACCCAGCTCGCGGAGAGCTGCGATTCTGCAGTGGCAGAAATGAAGATGGACTTCTACTCGAAGCTCGGCCTGCTCACCGGCCAGCAGGTCACGGTCGCATCCGGGACCGGGCAGTCGTTCGACGACGATGCGGACCTGGAGGCGGACCGGCTGGAGGGGCAGCTTTCCGGGAGTTGGACATCGGACGGAACCCAGGCGGGAGAAGTTGCCGTCGGGCTGTCTGCCACCAAGAAGTGACATCCGTTTCCCACCTGCTCCGGAGGGACCATGCGCAAGCTCTTTCACCCCGAGTCGATCCTCGTGATCGGAGTCTCCGATTCCCCCGGCAACATGGGACGCAACATCGTTTCCAACCTGATCCGGTACCGGTACCGCGGCCGGCTCCACATGATGGGCCGCAAGGCATGCAACGTGGCGGGACAGCAGGTGCACACCTCGTTCGACACGCTCCCGCACGGGATCGACCTGGCCGTGCTCCTGACCCCGGCGCAGGCAGTCCCGGAGTTCATGCGGCAGTGCGTGGCCCGGGGGATCACTCGCCTGGTCATCGAAAGCGGCGGATTCACGGAGCTTGCCGAGGAGCGGAGCGCGCTCGAGGAGCAGGTCCGGGCCATCGCGGCCGAGGCGGGGCTCCGGTTCGTCGGTCCCAACGGGCTGGGCATCATCACCCGGGACGAAGGGGTCGTGCTCCCGTTCATGGAAATGCCGGTCCTGCCGCCCAGGGGGCGCGTCAGCCTCCTGGCGCAGAGCGGCGGGGTCGGCATCGTCTATCTGCACGCGTTGGCCGGTGAGAATCTTGGGCTGGACAAGTTCGTTTCCATGGGGAACAAGCTGAACCTGGACGAGGTGGACTACCTCGAGTTCATCGGGCAGTCCGGGACGAGCGACGTGGCCTGCTGCTACCTCGAGGACGTGCGCCGGGGGCGTCGGTTCTACGAGGTGCTTCGCAGCTTCCCCGGCAAGGTCGTGATCCAGAAAGCGAACGTGTCCAGGGCCGGGGCCGCTGCTGCCCGCTCCCACACCGCGTCGCTGTCCACCGATGACCGGCTCGTGGATGCCATGGTGCGCCAGTCCGGTGCGCTCCGGGTCGAGGACATGACCAGCATGGTGCATTACGCCATGGGGCTCACGCTTCCCCCGGTCCGTGGCAACCGGATGCTCATCGTGGCCCGGTCGGGCGGGCATGCCGTGATCGCTGCCGACTACGCGGAGCGGTACGGCTTCGAGCTTCCCCCCCTGGCCGATGAGGTTGCGACCATTGCCAGCAGCGCAGGGCGGGCACACGTCATCAAGGCCTCCAATCCGCTGGACCTCGGAGACGTGTTCGACTTCGAACGGTACGTGGCGATGCTCGAGGCCGCGGTCCGCGGGGACAGCTACGATGCGGTCGCCCTCATTCACGTGTACAACAGTCGGACCGAAGGGCGGGAGTCGGAAGGGCTCTACAGGGCCGCTGCCCGCCTGGTCCGTGAAGTACGCAAGCCGGTGTTCCTCTGCTTGCTGACTGACAATGCCGAGCTCGAACGGCTCAAGGCACTGGAAGGGTTCCCGCTGTTCCGCTCGCCCGAGATCCTCGTGCAGTCGCTGGCCGCATCCAGGCGGCACTATCTTACTCGGGAGCGGATGGCCAGCGACGTGTACCCGCAGCGTCCGCCCATGGACGTGGCTGCGGTGGCCGAGCACCTGCGTCTCGGGCGCGAAGAGGCCGATGATGCCGGCTGGCTGCCGGCCGAGCGGGTGTTCTCCCTTCTGCTCGCTGCGGGTCTGCCCGTGGCCCCGTACGCGGTTGCCCGGACCGCGGACGAGGCGGTTCGTGCAGCATCGAGGATCGGCTACCCCGTGGCGATGAAGGTCCTGTCCCCGGCCTTGCTGCACAAGGCTCAGGGCGGAGGGGTTTCGCTCAACATCAAGGGGGATGAGGCCGCGGCCGAGGAGTTCGAATCGCTGCGGAAGCGCCTGGCAGAGGTTGCGCCGGGGGCCCGCTTCGACGGAGTGCTCGTGCAGGGGATGGTGCGGGGGATCCGGGAGGTCTTTCTGGGAGGGCGGCAGGACGACTCGTTCGGACCGGTGGTCACGGTGGGGCTGGGCGGTTCCCTGGTCGAGATCCTCGACGACGTGTCGGTCCGACTCTGCCCCGTGTCCGCAGGCGATGTCGCGGAGATGCTCTCAGAGGTCGTGCTCTTCAAGGCATTCCGGGGAGATGCCCGCCAGCGCGCTGCGGATTTTCCCTTCCTGGAGGAGTGCATCCAGCGCGTGTCGAACCTGCTCGTCGATTTCCCCGAGCTGGCCGAGCTGGACCTCAATCCGCTCAAGCTGTTCGATGAGGGGCAGGCCGGGCTGTTCGTGGATGGTCGGATCCGCCTCGCCTCGTCGTGATTCCATCGTGATCCGATGCGATCCCTGCGTCGCGGAAACGGAAAAAAATGCCGTTTCGCGGCGGGCTTTGCCGTTTGCAGCCTGAAGTGACCTGAAAAGGACCTCCGGACCGCATGGGAAGCGGGCCAACCTTCTCGCGAGGCAAAACATCGGGATCCGTTTTTTTGCCAGATCGATCACGTCTTCTATACTCGGGTTGCGAGGCAAGGAGGATGAGTCATGGAGATGATCGTGGCGGACCGGAGGCTGCAGCCGTTCGTGGTGAAGGAAACCATCAAGCCGGGCATCGAGCTCCACAGCATGGCCCGCGACCTGAGCATCGAGGGGATGGTGCTGGATACCCCCCAGGAGCTGCTGGAAAACAGCCGGTACCTCTGGCTGGAATTCGGGCTCCAGGACAAGGATGACCGCGTCAAGGCCCTGGCCGAGATCACCGAGAAGGACCACTTCGGCGTCAAGGTCCGCTTCAAGCACATGTTCCCGGATCACAAGCGGAAGCTTGCCATCTTCCTCGACAGGGAAGCCCTCAACTGAGAATAGTGGTCCCGTCGGCCGAACGACCCGACCATGTTGGCAAACCGGCAGGGAGCTCGGTCCCCGTCCTCCTTTTTTGATCCCCTCCACAGCGGTATGTAATATACTCGCGCACGAGTCGGCCCGGCCGGCAGTTGTGGAGGTACTCATGGTTCGCTCGGTTTCCATGACGAAGTCATCGTTGTTGCTGCTTGCGGTCGGGATCCTGACGGCAGGTTCGGCCTGCTCCAGCTCCGCACCGTCCGGTTTCGAAGAAGGGCAGGGGTGCGACAGCCTGGCCGCCATGATCTGCGGGACGGGCGAAGGGGGGAAGCCTGCGGTCCTCATCTGCTCGAAGGGGGAGGACGACGGGCTGACCTGGAAAGTGAAGGCGTTGTGCGCCACGGAGTGCAAAGGTGCCCAGTGCGTCGTGCCCGATGCGCTGCCCGGCGATGCGACGGGGGATCTGGAGACCGTGGCCCCGGACGAGATGGTCTTCGATTTCGACTTCCAGCCGGGAGAGATGCCGCTCTGGGACAACACCGGGTGCAAGGAGTATCTGACCCCGTGTGCGTCGGATTCCGAGTGTTGCGACCCGGGCCTCTGCGTGCTCGGGCCCGAGGGGCGGGTGTGCACGAAGAACTGCATCGACGACTGCGCACCGGGTTGGGAGTGCAAGCAGCTCTGGGGCACGGACGTGATGTTCATTTGCGTTGCCAAGCTGGACAACCTGTGCAAGAAGCCCTGCTTCGAGGACACGGACTGCAACGTCATCAACGACCTCTGCCTTCCCATCGGGGCCGGCGGTGCCAAGATGTGCTCGCGGAGCTGCGTCACGGAGATGTGCCCCGCGGGGTTCGAATGCAAGGAGATGGAGGATTCCAAGGGGGATCCGACCATGCAGTGCGTCCCCCTGTCGGGGGCGTGTGAGTGCGTAGGAATGGAGGTCGAGGAGTACCTCACCGACGTGAACAACTGCGGAGAGTGCGGCATCGTGTGCAAGTACGACCACGCCACTCCGTTGTGCGCTGAGGGACAGTGTCAGCTCGGGCCCTGCGACGGCGGGTGGTCGAACCTCGACAAGCTGCCGGAGAACGGGTGTGAGTACGAGTGCCAGGAGGCACTCGAACCGGACAAGCCCGACATGGAGGGGATCGACAGCAACTGCGACGGCATCGACGGTGATGCCGGACATGCGATCTTCGTGTCACCGGCCGGCATGGACATCGGCAACCAGACGGGGGACATGAAGCACCCGGTCAAGACCATTGCCAAAGGGATTGCCCTGGCGGCTTCCAAGAAGTGGGACGTGTACGTCGCCCAGGGGATCTACGAGGAGCAGGTGTTGCTGGCGGACGGGGCCAGCATTTACGGCGGGTTCAACCCCGAAGCGGATTGGGCACACGACCCGAAGCTCTATGCGACCACCATCCAGTGGAAGCAGACCGGTCCTGGCGGGGTGGTGGCCCTGGTGGCCGACGGGATCTCGTCCCCCGCCAACGTGGAGGGGTTCCACATCGAGTCGGGCAACAATGACCAGTCCGGCGGCGCGAGCATCGCGGTGATGGTGAAGGGAAGCTCTGACAAGCTGCGGTTTGCGCACAACACGATCCTGTCCGGGAACGGCGGGACCGGGAGCCCCGGGAACGACGGCAAGCCGGGCGCCGACGGTGCGGCGGGCGAGAACGGGAACATCGGGTGCGAGTACGACGGCTGCTGGATCTGCATGAGCTGCTCCAGCTGCTCCAAGCCCCTTTCCGGGAACGGTGGCAAGGGGCCCTGCGCCAATTCAGGCGGGGCCGGCGGGCAGGGGGGAGATGCCCACGAGGGAGGGGCCGGCGGGAAGGGCTCGGAGGATGGCACAGCGGGCGGTTCCGGTGGCGGCGGTGCCACCCAGACCGGGAACCCGGGGAGTGCCGGAGCACCGGGAAGCGCGGGGCAGCAGGGTACCGGCGGGGATTCGCTCGGGATCGTCAACGAGGGGGGCTACTGGGTGGCATCCTCCGGCACGTCGGGAACCGACGGAACCAAGGGGGCCGGCGGCGGTGGCGGTGGCGGTGGCGGCGGTGACGGCGACGACTCGATCTTCAGTTGGGAGTGCTATACGTACGGAGCCAGCGGCGGCGGCGGCGGCGGCGGCGGCTGTGCCGGGACCCTCGGCACGGGCGGCGGCGGAGGCGGTGCATCGTTCGGCTTCCTCGTGTCCAACTCCACCAGCGTCATCCAGGACAACGTCATTGCGTTCCGTTTCGGCGGAAATGGCGGCAACGGAGGCAAGGGCGGGGATGGCGGCAAGGGGGGCCCAGGCGGCAAGGGGGGGCAGGGCAAGATGGACGAGGACGAAGGGGGCGGCGGCAACGGCGGTGACGGCGGTGCCGGAGGTGCAGGCGGCGGTGGCGGCGGTGGCGGCGGCGGCCCGTCGTACGGGATCTACTGGGCCGGCGACAAGAGCCCGTCCTGCAAGGCCAACGAGTTCGAGAACCAGGGGGGCGGCGGCCTGGGCGGAATGGCGGGCGTTCCCTCGGAAGCCACCAACGGCAAGCCCGGAAAGTCGGGCAACATCAACAACCTCTCGGTCACCTGTACGGAGGCGGAATAGACATGAAATTCTTCGTGGACTCGGCAGACATCCGTGAGATCCGGCAGGCCGTGGACTGGGGAGTATGCGATGGCGTGACCACCAACCCGTCGCTCGTGGCCGCGACGGGGCGCTCTCTGGCCGACGTCGTGGCGGACATCACCTCCGTGGTCGACGGTCCCATCAGCGTGGAGGCCACCGCACTCGATGCGGAAGGGCTTTTCGCTCAGGCCGGTGAGATCGGGGCCGTCCACCCCAACATCGTGGTCAAGATCCCCATGACCCGGGACGGCATGCAGGCCGTCCGCCGGTGCGCCGGGGCCGGAATCAAGACCAACGTGACTCTGGTGTTCTCTCCGATCCAGGCCCTGTTGGCAGCCAAGGCCGGGGCCACGTTCGTCAGCCCCTTCATCGGACGTCTCGACGACATCGCCACGGATGGCATGACGCTGGTACAGGACATCCAGACCATCTACGGGAACTACCTGTTCGATACCGAGGTGATCGTGGCCAGCGTGCGCCACCCCATGCACGTTCTCGAAGCGGCCCGCATGGGGGCGGACATCTGCACCATCCCCTTCGGCGTGCTCAAGAAGCTCTACGACCACCCGCTCACCGACATCGGCATCGAGCGGTTCCTCAAGGACTGGGAGAAGGTTCCTGGAAAAAACGTGAAGTGAGTCGGTTCTTCTTCATTCCTTGGCCAGGCTGACCCAGCCCTGGCGGCTGCCTCGACGAACCAGCAGCATCACGGTCTTGCCCGCCGGAATCCGGTCGTTCAGGCGCAGGAATCCCTCGACTCCCGTCACGGCCGGATGCCCCAGGTTCAGGAGCACGTCCCCGTCACGCAACCCGGCCTGGTGCGCCGGTCCCCCCTCCTGGATAGCGGTTACCAGGATGCCTCGCTTGGCCGGAATGCCCGCTTCCTTGCGTTCTTCCGGGGTCAGATCCCGGGCGGCAAAGCCCATTCCAGGAATCCAGCCCGGCTTGGCACCGGAGGCACCGTCCGTCGGGGCCGAGGCCGTACGGTCCTCCGGATGTGCGGCAAGCACCACCTTCAAACCCTGCTCCTTTCCGTCGCGGGTGAGCACAACCTCCACTTCCCTCCCCGAACCCGCCACCGCAGCGAGCCAGCTCAGGTCGGAAGCATCGTCCACCGGCTTCCCGTCGAACCGGGTGACCACGTCCCCGGCCATGAGTCCCCCCTTGTGCGCAGGCGAGTCAATCATGACGTCCGCGACGAGCGCTCCCTTCTGGCTCTTGAGCCCCATGGCCCTGGCGATGTCCTTGGTCACCGGCTGCGTGAACACGCCCAGGAAGCTCCGCTCCACCTTGCCCTTGGCCAACTGGGGAAGGAGGGCCTTGGCCATGTTGACCGGGATTGCAAACCCGATCCCCTGGCCGGCCGCATTGATGGCGGTGTTGATGCCGATGACCTCCCCCCGCATGTTGATGAGCGGGCCGCCACTGTTGCCAGGGTTGATCGATGCATCCGTCTGGATGAAGTTGGCGTACATGGACCGGCCGCCCGGCGTGACGTCCTTGCGCCCCTTGGCGCTCACGATGCCGGCTGTGACCGTGTGGTCCAGCCCGAACGGGTTGCCGATGGCCACCACCCACTCGCCGATGCGCAGGCCGTCCGAGTCGCCCAGCGGGGCCGAGTGGAGCTTCTCACCGGCAGTAATATGGACCAGTGCGAGGTCGGTCTTCGGGTCGGAGCCCACGACCTTGGCCGGGAATTCCCGGTCGTCCACGAGCTTCACCCGGATTTCGACTGCCCCTTCGACGACGTGGTGGTTGGTGAGGATGTCCCCTTCCGGGTTGATGATGAACCCCGTCCCCAGTCCTTCGGTGAACTGCTGGGTACCCGGCTCCATGAAGTAGAAGGGCCAGCCGCCCCCTCCGAACTGGGCGCGCCTCGTGTCCTTGCGGGTCACCGCGACGTGGACGACCGCGGGCGACAGCTTCTCGGCCAGGTTGGCGAAGGTCGACAGCTCGACCTGCCCGCTCGGGATCACCGCCCTTTCTTCCGGGGACAGTTCGGTCCACGTACCGGGCTCGCCTCCCGGGGGCTGGGTGCTGCGGAGCGCCTGGGCGTGAAGCCCCCCGGTTCGCAGCGTCTCCAGGTGACCGGTTCCGAGAAGACCTGTGGTGACGAGCATGAAGAGCGCCATGTGGTTCATGCGGACCTCCTTGTCGCTGAGGCCTAGAACATCCCGGCCCGGCGTGTTATTCCTGGCTGCTCCGTCGTGCGTGGAGGACCTGGCGGGGGGAGGGCGCCGGCACTGCTATTCTTCGTCACCCGTTCCGGTCCCGTCATCCTTGGCATCACCGGCCTTCTCCAGCTCCTCGTTGCGATTCTGCATCTTCTTGATGAGGGTGTCGAAGCCCTCGTTGCGCACCACCTTGAGGAAGCTCTTCCGGAAGTTCCGCATCATGGACACTTCGTCGACCAGGATGTCGTAGACCCTCCACTCTTTGGCACTGTGGAAGCGGTAGTCGATGTCCGCACCGACGTCATCGGTGGTGATGGTGGTGCGGACCTCGGCCCGGTCTCCGGCCTTGTTGAGGCGAGTGTCCCCGCGGAACTCCGACTTGAACGGCTTGCCCGCCTTGAAGCGCTTGAGGTAGGTCCGCTCGAGCAGGGCCTTGAACTCGACGAGGTAGCGGGAGCGCTGGTCCGCAGAGAGCTTGTCCCACTCCTTGCCCAGGCACAGCTTCCCGAATTCCTCGAAGTCCACGAAGCCTTCCAACAGCCCCTTCACCTTGGTCCGCATGTCGTCGTCATCTTTGCTTGCAGCCACGAGATCCCGGATCTTGCGGGTGTTCTCATCGATGATGGACTTGGGGTCCAGGGGCTGTGCGGCAACGACCTGGAGCGAGAGCAGGAGAGATGCCACGGCAACCACCAATCCGGCAACTTTTCGCATGAAAACCTCCATCGGAAGTCAAGAGCTGGGGCCCATGAACGAGCCCGGGGAAGATCCTATTCAACCTTTGACGGGAGGATGTCCTGGAGTCGCCCGCCGCAGGAATGGACCAGAGCGGCCAGCCCAAGATTGAACTCCATCACCCCCTGTTCGAAAGCAAGCCTGCGTTTGAAGAACTCGGCCAGAGCATCGGTGAGATCCTTGAGTGGAGCCATTCCCGACTCGTACAGGTCGACCTTGGCGATGACCCACCCTCGCGCAGCCTTGTACGCAGTGCGATGCAGCGCCAGCTTGGCCTCCAGATCCCTTGCCTCCCGCCACGCCCTCTCCACCTCCATGGTGACGAGCTGGCGCACGGCTTCCCGCTGGGCCGATGCCCTGCGCAGGTTGGCCCGCTCTTCGTCCAGCCCCCCGAGTCGGGCTGCGAGGTCGATGTCCATCTTCAACCCGAGGCCGGCACCGGCGAACCAGGAGTTGTAAGGATCATAGGCAAACGGGCTCCCCTGCTGCTCCACGGTCCAGGCCTTTGCCCAGGTGTAGAAGGCACCGACGAAGAAGTCGGGCAGGAAGCGTCTTTTCTCCAGGCTCACCCTGGCGGTCTGTGCCCGAAGCACCCCGTCCAGCGCAAGCAGCTCGCCGCGCTGCCGGTAGGCATGGTCCAGCCACGTCGACAGCTCCCCCAGCTCCATGTCGAGCGGAGCGAGTTTCTCGGGTGGAATGAAGCGGTCGGACTCGTACCCGGTGAGCAGCTCGAGACCGGTAAGAGCGAGCTCCCGGGTGCGGGCCAGGTCCAGCCGTTGTGCAGCCACTTCCGACTCGTACACCTTGAGCCGAAGCATGTCGACGTCGTCGTATTCCTCGCTGTCCTCGTCCCGGAGCTTCTCGAGATAGGTCCTGGCCCGGCCGAGGTATCGCTCCCCTTCGTCGAGAATGGGCCCCAGGCGGGCCGTGAGTTGAAGGGCATAGTAGGCCTGTGCGACGAGACGCTCGACCTGCGTCCGGGCGATTTGCTCCTGGGCCTTCCCCACATCCACGCCGGCCCCGGCCATCTCCTTGAGCTTGGAGAGCTTGCCGAACGTGTAGACCGGGATGTACCCGGCAACCTCGACGCGCAGGTACGGTCCCCAGTCTTCGTAGTCCGTCCCGCCCGAGAGCGGGTCTCCCCACTTGCCCGGGGTGGCGGACGCGTACCCCTTCACGCTGGCCGTCGGAATCCACGAGAGATCAGCGGCCTTGAGCTTTGCCTCGAAGACTGCGGTGCTTTCCCGGGCTGCCTGCATCAGGGGGTGTTTCGCCACGGCCGCGGTGAGCGCCTCGTGCAGGGTGCAGGCACCGGAGGGGGCCGGGGCGGTCTCGTCTTCCGCAGCAGACACGGTGGCCGCAGGGAGCGCCAGGGCAGCGAGCAGGAGCGAGGTCGACAGTGCGGTGCGGGGGAACGAGGCGGGGATCATTTCTTCAGCAACTGTTTGAGGACCACGTTCTCCTTCGTCCAGGCAAACATCTGCCGTGCGCCGAGTATCGCCCCCTCCAGACCGAGCGCACCGAGGTAGTGCTCGCCGAGAATCATGAGATTGCGGTACGCGGTGCGGCACGGGAACGCGGACAGCTCGAGGCAGCCGTCCCAGGGGACGTCGTAGACTTCCTGCACCTCGGCGGGATCAAGCCGCTCCTGGTCCGTCTCCCGGTCCAGCGTCATGTAGGGGGTGACGACCTTCACCAGCTTGCCCCTCAGGAACGGGAGCACCCACTCGAGCGACAGGAGGACCCGTTCGTTGAGCCGTGCAAAGTCGGCCTTCTCGAGAGGCAGATCGCGGGCATCGATGCGGCAGAACGCGGCCACCGTGGCCGGAGCGTCGGGTTCCTGCTCCGTCGGAACGTGGGTGTGGACCCACAGGACGTGCGGTCCCGAGGTCTCCTGTTTGGGATAGAGGCTCAGAACCAGGTTGCGGCCCATGCTGGACGGCAGCAGCGTCCGATCCACCACGAAGTTGACGACATAGTTGTACCAGGCGGGCTTGAGCGACTTGACGTAGCCGTGGAAGCGGGCGTTCTGCAACTCCTCCGGGATGAGCGACAGGAACGGCCGAGGGTGCGTGTTGCACACGAGCACCCGGGTCCCGACGCTGCGGCGAGGCCGGTGAACGATGACCGATTCCACCGTCTTACGCCCCTTGAGAACCACCTGCTCGATGCTGCGCTCAGGCCAGTAGGCACCGCCGTTCGTGAGGATCCGTTCCGTGAACAGCCGCTTGATGCCGTCCACGCCCTGAGGAAACTCGTAGAAGCCGCCTGCCACGTGCTGGAGGAGTCTGCGCACCGCAAACGGCGACAGCGGCCTGGAATGCAGCCGCGACAGGTAGAGCAGCAGCGACGTGACCGGAGAGGTGAACGCAAGCTCCGTCGGGAACGTAACCGGCTCCAGCGAATCGAAGAAGACGTCGTGCTTCTTCAGGTAGCGGTTCAGCTTGAAGCGCCCCCAGAGCCCGTCTGCCGGAAGAAGGGGGAGCTCGTCGAGGAACGCGTCCATGTCCCGCGCTTCCCGGCCCGCGGAATCGAGGAACCGAAGCAGCGTGTCTGCCGTGCCCGGCCAGGCACGCTCGAGCTCGATGCGGTTCTGCTGCGCCCGCTCGCCGAGCTCCAGCCGGACTCCGGGGGTGACTATCTGGAGGGACGGCTCGATCAGCTCCGGCCGGTTCCGCATCTCCGCCAGCAGCCCGATGTCCCGGAAGAACGACCGCAGGACCAGCGACGAATTGAACCCGTACAGCAGCGGATTGGCACGGAATAGCTGGGCATTGCCCGATGCATAGACGGACGGGCGGTCATCCTGCCCGACCACGAGGACCGTATAGCCCTGCTTGGCGCACAGTGCACCGTAGGCCAGGCCCGAAAGGCTGGTTCCTGCAACGACGATGTCGAACGACGCATCGGCCATGACACACCCTTAGGGCGGCATAATAGAAGGGAGGGGCATTGTTGACAAGTTAAACTGCCCGCGGAATTCCGGTCGTTGACGCGTGGGGCAGCCGCGATTATCATCGGCCGCATGTCCAGGTGGCGGCTCGTTCCACTACTGCTCCTCGTCATGGCCTCGTGTGGGGGAGGAGAGGGGTTTGTCGCAGCGCTCCCTCCTGCAGAGCCCGAAGCGTTGTCGCAATGGTGGAGCCGGGGGGGAATCTCGGCCGAGAACCCGGTGACCGACCAGGACCTCGACGTGATGCGCAGTCTCCATCCCGGGGAGTCCGACGAAGTGCTCAAGGAGAAGATCCGCCTGCGCAGGCTCCTGTCACGACTGGCGGTGGAGCGAGGTCTTGCCGAGGAGCCGGAAGTCACCCTGACGTTTCGGCGCGCACTGGCCAGGGCGTTCCTGCGGAACCGGTTCGAGGTGGAGCTGACCCCGGATTCCGTTCCCCTCAAGGCCTGGGAGGACTTGTACTGGGAGAAGTCGGTCCGGCCCCATTTCGACCATTGGGACGTCTTCTTCGTCCTCGACATCCGGTTCATCTGCTGCAAGGGTGCTGCCGAGTCGTGCGCCCGGGACGAGGTCGTCCAGCGCTGCATGGCGGAGACGGAACCCGACATCCGGGAGGTCCACCGGATTCTCGAGGCCAGGAACCCGACCGATCCCGAGGTGCTCAAGAAGAGCGTCGAGGAACTCCAGATGGCCGGGTATCCGGGGTTGCGCAAGGAGGAGTACTCCTTCCAGTACGATTTCACCCGGCCCCACGAGAAGCAGACCGAGTACAACCTCGTCAACCGGAACGTGGCCCAGGCCGTCAAGGATGCGCCGCTCAACAAGGTGCTGGCGCCGGTGCGGTCCAATTTCGGCTGGCACATCCTCTTCGTCAAGGAGTTCCGACCGGCCGAGCACCTGGCGTTCGGAACCCCCGAAGTCCTGGAGCGCCTTCAGGAGCGGTTCTTCGAGCTCGTGAGAGGGCGGATTGTCCAGCAGTACCTGGTCGAGACGTTCAAGGAAGGGCGGATCCGGGTCGACCGGGATGCGCTGCGTGAAGTGGACTGGAGCCGCATTTCGGGCATCGAGTAGAGGGCATGGGAAGGAACGACCAGCCAACGTCCCGCAGGGGGTCTTCCTCCGATTCTGATGGGAAAGCGCAGATGACGAGAGGTCGCACCGTTCCGCATGGGGCCGGGGCCGGGGCTCAGGGCGCTGCCTCGGCTTCGTCGCGCACAGGGGCCTCGCACGCTCCCGGGACGAAGTCCGACTCCGGGTACCGCCTGCTGGATTCCGGGAACGGGCGTCGCCTGGAACAGGTGGGCTCGATCCGGCTGATCCGGCCGGCAGCGGAGGCCATCTGGCGCCCCGGCCTCCCGGCCCAGGAGTGGGAGCGGGCTGCAGGGGAATTCGTGCGGCGCCCCGGCGGCGAGGGGGGCTGGGAGACACGTACCTCTCTGCCGGAGAGCTTCGAGATCTCCGTGGCCGGAGTGACCATGATTGCCCGCCTCACCTCGTTCGGCCACATCGGGGTGTTTCCGGAGCAGGTGGAGAGCTGGCAGCGGGCCGCGGACCTGGTCGGGCGGGCCGGACGGCCGGTCTCCGTGCTCTGCCTGTTTGCGTACACGGGGGCATCAACGCTCGTCTGTGCCAAAGCCGGTGCCCGGGTCTGCCACGTCGATGCCAGCAAGGGAACCGTGGATTGGGCCCGGCGGAATGCCGAGGCATCCGGACTGGCGGACCGTCCGATCCGCTGGATCGTCGAGGACGTGGGCAAGTTTCTTTCCCGCGAAGAGCGTCGCGGCAGCCGCTACGATGCCATCATCCTCGATCCGCCGACCTATGGCCGCGGTACCCGTGGCGAGATGTGGAAGATCGAGGAACACCTGCCCGGCCTGCTCGACCTCTGCCGCAAGGTCCTGTCGGATGACCCCCTGTTCGTCCTGCTGCACGGCTACACGGCCTGGCTGCCCATGCTCTCTTTGCGGAACGTCATGGAGGATTCGTTGGCCGGCCTGTCCGGGACCTTCGAGCATGGCGAGCTGTCGGTCGCCGAAGAGGGCCGGGGGCGCCGTCTGCCTCGGGGGATGTTCGTCCGGTTCGAGGGGCGGTAGCCCCGGATCTCCCGTTCTCAGTCAAACACGACGAGGAATGCGTCGCGGCCGCCGTGAGTCGGCAGAATGCCCGTGCCGAAGTCGATGCTGCCCCCCTGTGTTGCACCTTCTGCTCCATTGAACGATCCGACCGCTGCGAACCGGCCGCCCGCAGTCGCAGCGACCGCATACCCGATGTCGTCGTCCGGCCCCCCGAAGGCCGCGGACCATACGTGCTGCCCTCCGGCAGCGAGCTTGAGCAGGAGCACCTCGGCCATCTCGCCCCCGGGACCGCCCGGTCCCAGTGGTCCCCCGCCCACGTCGATTTCCGGGCTGAAGAATGCCCCCCCGACGAAGACGCTGCCCGCCCCGTCGACCGCAACGTTCTTTGCCAGATCCCAGTCCAGTCCCCCGTGAGCCGTGGACCAAGTGTGACTGCCGTCGCCATCGAGACGAACCACGAACAGGTCGTGGTATCCCGATGGGCCGACGTGCTC
>Ga0233425_10006083_pt1 | contig 18313 bp, 14 predicted proteins | sample Watercolumn_Towu_2_FD_181712 | JGI IMG/M metagenome (GOLD analysis project Ga0233425, IMG submission 181712) | Freshwater microbial communities from Lake Towuti, South Sulawesi, Indonesia - Watercolumn_Towuti2014_140_MG | ecosystem: Environmental > Aquatic > Freshwater > Lake | place... | reverse complement strand
CGAAAAATGAGCAGGATCGGGGCAAGGCAGAACTCATCATCGGGAAACACAGAAACGGCCCGACAGGCTCGATTCCGATGGTCTTCAGAGGTGAATTTACCCGGTTTGAGAATGCATCACACGGTGAATGGTAGAGGTCACAATCGAGCATTCGATTAAAGAGTACAGCATGCACACATGCCATGCGCCACGCCAATGGCGCACATAATCAATTAATGGAATGCACATTTTTCATTCGCTACACCGTGCGGCACATGGCCGGTGGCGACGTGCTGGCGCGCCGATTCGCAGTGCTTCTGCTGGTCATCGAAGAAGATGTCCGCGCCAAAAGCCTTGAGAAACGAACCCTTGTCCATGCCGCCGAGGAACAGTGCTTCGTCGATACGGATATTCCAGGCGCGCAGGGTGCGGATAACACGCTCGTGCGCTGGCGCGGCGCGCGCGGTGATGAGCGCGGTGCGGATGGGGCTTGAGTCCGCCGGGCAATCGAGCTGGATCTGGTGCAGCATGGCGAGGAACTCCTTGAACGGCCCGCCCGGCAAGGGCTGGTGCGCTGCCGCCTGCTCGTTGCTCTCGAAGGCATCCAACCCCGATTGCTTATAGATGCGCTCCGATTCGTCCGAAAACAGCACCGCGTCGCCGTCGAAAGCAATGCGCAACTGTGATTCCTCGCCGCCTGGCAGCGGTTGCGCCGACGGCAGAATGGTCGCCGCCGCGAACCCCGCTCCCAGCGCCTCGCGCACATCCCCCGGCTCCGCCGACAGGAACAGATGCGCCCCGAACGCCGAAATGTAAGGGTGTATGCTCTCCCCCCGCGTGAACACCGCCCGGCTGATGTCCAGCCCGTGATGGCGGATGGAGTTAAAGATGCGCAGCCCGGTATCTGCACTGTTGCGCGACAACAGGATCACCTCCACACGCGGACGCGCCGGATCGCCCGCATTCAGCGCCAACAACTTGCGCACCAACCCAAACGCCACCCCGGGCGACAGCGGAATCTCCTCCCGTTCCACCTGATAGCGGCAATAGGCCTCCACCCCTTCGCTCTCGAACACGGCATGGCTCTCGTCCAGGTCGAACAGGGCGCGCGAGGAAATGGCGACAGTAAGTTTGGTTTGCTGAGTTCCCTGCATAGTCATTCGAAGTCCTTTATCGCCACCATAGTGCTCACGGCAAGTATATAGCTCCATTCTCACCGATCAGTTCACCATTGTTAATGACCAGAGAATCCGGATAGAAATCAGCATCGCCTATGTACACATTCTCAAACCACCGACCTGATTCTTCAAAACACCTGGGTAGCGAGAAAATTCTTTTCCGCTCATTAACCGAGCCAAGCACCCATGGCGCGGCCCCCGCAGGCCTTTCCCAGTGAACAGATAGCCTGTATCCAGCATGGAAGCAGAGCGCTTGAAGAACATCATCGCCAGGCGGGCTATCCAAATGCAGATACATTTCATGGGGGTGTTGGGCAAGTTCAAGAGCCGACTCCCGGGAAAGGCTGAGCAAATGCAAATCAATGAGCCCATCCATTCTTGCAAACTTTCTTGCCAGTTCAGGGCTGAACTCGAGCAATGCCCTTTCGAATATAAGCCCCCCTTCGCCCGGTAGAGCTGCAACGACCTCTGGTTTAAGCGCTTGAACATTACAAAATGAAAAGAATGCCTCCCATTGCGACAGTATTCTTGCGGTTGGCAGGTTCAGTTCGAGCAACCCTAGAGACACGAAAGCGTCATACCCTTGAGTGGATAAATATTCCAATCCTTCCGGAGTAGCTGCATGGTATGCAGATAAATCCAGATCGCCGCCGTCATAGGACGGTGGAACGTCCTCCGCGATCCGTTTGGCTTCTGCCAGATCCAGAATTCCAGATGCATGCCCATGATCCTCATCCCCCTGATGATGCTTCTCTTGAATTCGCTGCTGTACGGCTCGATAAGCCTCAGCCACCTCCTTGGCCTCACGCAGTATTCCGGGATATTCCTGCTCTGGAATCGATATTCGGTATCTTTTTACAAAATACCCTGGCAAACAACTCGCAGCAGGATGAAGCGGCTTGGCAAATTCCAACAAATCCAGAATGGGATTGCTCAATTTCGGCCACCCCATCAATTCCAGTTCAGCATTCAAGAACATCAACGGGTGCTCTGCCATAGCAAGCACGAGTTCCGAGTCCGATAAAAATTCGATGAGATCGGACGCCACCTCCTTGAAGGTAGGCAGGTTCAATGCGCTGTCCTTTTCAGGCCAATGAAAACGAGCCGGATCGGCCTCCGGATTCAAACTTGCCTGCCAGCACTTGCCGGTATCCAGCCCATCAATCAACTCGATCGCCGCCACTTCCCTGACTCTGCCGCCGTCTGCGGGACTAATACCTACGGAAGCTATGGCCATCACCACTTGCCTCTTGATTTGGTTCATTTCATTTTCCTGTCGCGGGCTCCGTACTCGCCCCGGCGAATACCCTATCGTTCAGCCACATCGCAGCCAGCGTTCCCAACGGACCGCCAAACAGGAAGGCGGCCATTTCCATCATGCCGGCAGTCGTACCTAGCTTGAGCAGCAGCAAATGCATGGCGTCGATCACCATCGCATTGATCGCAGCAAGTCGGTAACGCCGATAGTGGACATTGTGCTGCTGGAAAGCGATGGCAAAGACGATGGTCAATGAACTCAGGAACAACAGAAACGCATTCATGGCCGGCCCTCGATTGACGCAGGCCTCAGCCTCTTCATCCATTCCAAGGCGTACAAGGCCTCCTCCCTGGCGTCGTAGTTCTTGCCGCCGATCCGATACAAATCTTCAAGCACGCCAATCAGCACCTCCAGACCGAGAGATTCGATGATTTCCAGCTTCTGGACGACACTGAGCTTGGAGCGCCGGAATTCATCGCTCGGCGCATCGAGCAGTTCGCGAATATAAATACGCGGTACCGGATTGCTCTCGCTATCGACTATCATGAACTCACGTATCGAATATCGTGACTGACTCATTTCTCGCTCCTTAATCCCGCCTTCGTGGATTCATCCTCAATTACCGGCAACGTCCCATGATGCTTCCCTTACAGAGCTGCGTTTGCAGGTTGCCGACATTATCGATGCAGCTAACATCATGAGTGTTGGGGCAATTACACGCTTCCCATTCAGATTCATGGAAAAATAACAGCACAAGGCAGGATCGGTCTCCTGCTTGTTTGCCCTGGCTTTCAATAAACCCGTCGCATCCGCGATACCCAGATGCTCGGCATCCCAGCCACGCTGAATTGAATCGTGGAAAACAATAATAGGTAACTGCAATTCAGTAGCGAGTTGCTTTAACTCTCGCAAAATCAATGCGACGCCCTCCGCCTCTGTCATCCCATCCACGACGATGGCTTCTAGCATTTGTTGCAAGCCGACAATCAACGCTGGGCAGGGCTTTTTGCGCGCAATCCGGCCTTTACATCGGAATGCGTAATTTCGTAGAGAGGCCGTTAATGTTTCGAGCGTCGTCGGCAGATTTTCAAGATGCAACGGCGCATCGTTCATGCGCGCGAGTGCATCGGTAAGCGCCTCCCAATCTTCGTCTTCTAGACAGGCAGAACTCAACGTAACCAAACCAATCCCGGAAGTGATTGCCAGTTGCTCCCGGCAAAATTCCTTTGCACTACGACAGTACACACCACACGCCCATGACCTCTCTTCCAAAATATGATGAACAAGAAGGCTTGCGAATGACTCATTGCAGCAATGACTGTCGCCAGACAGAACAAGCAACCTACCGGGTTCTAAATATCCAGAAAATCTTTCCAGCAGGCGCGAGCCGATGACGACATCCTCTGCATACAGATCCTCTATATCGCTAACTATTTGGCTAAGGGCTATCAGTGTCGACTCAAATTGAGATGGTGGGCTATCCGGTTCCTCTTCGCTCGGCTTGTGGGACTTGTCGCTTCCTGTGCATTCGGCTTCGTTCATGACTGAAAGGGACTGCGCAAAAGAAGACTGTCTGATTCGTTGTGTAAATGTGCTCTGTTTAATTCGCCTCGTAGCGGGATTCCCTTTCCACCCCACTCCATTGCAAGAGGAGCACTTATTTTCTTCATACCCATATTCCATCCCCCTCCCTTTACAGGCAAAGCACTTGAAATATGAACCTGCAATCCTCCATCCCGTCTCTGTTCTCTGCAGGTCATAACATCGCTCGTGATTAAAATCGCGAGGATGGGCTATAAATACTAATGCCGCATCTTCATTCTGTTCGATACTCAACACCATGGGCCGAGCAGCACGTCTTTCCGAATACATTTCATTCTGAATTTTCTGGTGCCGGGCTTCATAGTCTGAAATGAAGTACTTTGCTCGGAACGGTGCGCTGTATGCCTCCCAACCGGAGAAGTATTTTGCTGATGGCTCCTCTGTAAAATAGCGCTGCATGAACTCTTCAACGGTTTCCATTAGCACATCCATTCAACTGGATGCCTCTTCATCGCAATCCCATCCCAGCCCCTTGCAGTCCTTACACTTTCCATTTTTCCGACGGCCAGTGCCCTGGCATGAGTGGCATGGGCTGCCTTTACAGGCGATCTGCCAGCCCGCCACAGTGCAGCGCAAGTGGTAGCGATATCGATTTTGCTTTTTATATTCTGGCTCAAGCGTGATAAGCACAGCCTCTGCCCCCTGAACATTAATCTCCTGCACAACAGGTGGATGTTCTCTTGCATACGTATCATCTTCCGACCAGCCTTCGTATAAAGCCGCCAGATAGTCAGGTGCAAAAACGCTTTGCCGAAAGGATGCGAATTTCTCCACCCAAATTCGGTGCAATTCGGCACGTTCGGAGAAATAGGCTTGCATGAACGCTTCAATATCAAACCGATCCTCATGAAAACTGATCATGGCTATCAGCAACTGATCGCTTGGGTTAAGGCATCGACTGTCAGGCGATACACTCCGGGTGCAGAGGATTCGCGCTTCCCGGCCACATTCAGTACCTTGACCCGATGACGCGCCAAGAATCTAGCGATGAATTTAGGATGTACGCCAGGGCGGAAATGCAAATACGGCTTGCCCAGTTTTGTGCAAAATTCAGCGGTTTTCTTCGACCCGCCATCCAGTTTGTCCGACAGCGTGAAGATCAAGGTCGCATCGCTGTCGCGCACATTCCATTCGGTGCGTTGCAGATAGTTCGATTCAGGCGTTTCAGACAACTGATATTCCGCGCCAATTGAACCATCTTCCGACTTCCGCCCCTTGGGACACCAGCCGCCATGCGGCACGCAGTTACGAATAGCCCAATCCAGCCCCGCCAAATCGGCTCCAGATTGTCCACCCGAAATTACTTTGAAACCTTCATTCATCACATATTGATCGTCCATAACCATCCTTTTGGAGACGTAGAAAACAAGTGCATCTTACCTCGTGCCTGCGACATAAAGCGTCGCACTCAAGCCAATTTACTTGTCTCCCGACGGATGTCCCAGATATTCTCCCCAAATCCTCGTAACCACCACTCAAGCATCGCCGTATCCACGACCGTCGCAGTGATTTCGTAGGCATCGTCCAATTCGACCACACGCTGATCTTCGGATAGCGGGGTTTCCAGTAGATGGAAACCAGTCTCCTTGTCGATGCGGAAGGCCAGCCGGATTTTCTTACCCTCGCCAAAGCCAAATCGCCCATCGTTGTCGTATTGCTCCAGATCGAAATCCTTCGGGCGCTCAAAGGTCAGGGTGGATGCTGTAGCCGAGTGGATGCGGTGCAGCGCGAGGCTACGTTCGTTATCAAAATCCTTGAAGCGACAGACAAGGTACAAGCGCGGGCCTTGCTGTGCCAGACCGAGCGGCATGACATCAGCTTGGGTACGCTTGCCTGCGGCGTTGACGTAATCTACCGCCAGCCACTGGTTGGCGTACAAGGCGTTGCTGACTTGCTCGAACACGCCGGGCTTGACCTTGGGCGGCAGCAGCGGCTGGGTGGTGCTGACCACGCGGACTTTCTTCAGCCATTCGCGTTCGCGCTTGGCGTTGGTATAGGGCGCGAGGTTGGCTCGCGCCTGGGTGAAGAAACCATCCATGGTTTTCATCAGGCTGGCGGGCAGCAGGGCTCTGAGGTGCTGTTCGGCCAGCGTCAGCAGCAGTGACTCCTGCTCAGTGAGTAGGGGCAGCGCCATGCCGCGAGAGCGCTCTTTCCAAGCGTAGCCGTAGGGCTTGCTGCGGTCGTCACGCTCGATGTCGAAGTGCTCGCTGAGCATTTCCAGTTGCCGCTGGATGGTGCGCAGGTCGCGCCCAACCTCGGTGTCGGCTAGCTGTTCGTGCAGCTCCTTGGCGGTGACTTTGCGCCCGCGCGGGATACGGCGCATCAGTTCCAGCGCAAGCAGGACGGTCTCTTTAGTGTCGGGGCGTTTGGACATGGTTGGCTCAGGCTTGGAATTCCAGGTCAGTACGGCTAGCCAGGAATTGCCACAGACGCACCATCGCGAAGGTATCAAGCCCGCAGTAGGCCAGCAACTGGCGTTCGATCTCTGCCTTGCGCTCCGACGTCGTGTCGGGGTGGATGGCTTCCAGGTAGGCATCCATCGCCATCCCGCCATTCTGCACGCCGTCCAGCGCTTCGTAACTCAGGTCGGGCGCAACGGTGGGCAGCACGGCCTTGATGCTCCAGCTTCCCTGCTGGCTGGGATGGTAGTAATGCGTGCGCGTGATCGGCAGCAGGTCGAATAGGCGTTGTTTGATGGCAAGCAAACCGGCGGCGAGATCGGAATAGCGGTCAGCCAGTTCGCCGATGCGCGCACCCTCGAATCCGGCGTTGTAAACGTACACTGGGCCGGTTTTGCCGCAAGCGGCGATGAGCGCTTCGGCAAACGCACGAGATGGGTCGTTGCCGGACAAGTCCAGGAAGGCTGTCGACTCCAGCTTGCCGCTCCTATCCAGCGTATGCAGGCTGAACTGGAAGCAAATTTGCTGGAAAGGCCGCGACCCTGCCCATTGCGGTACGGCGAACTGGATGCTCTCGAAATCAAGGAAATAGGCAGGCAGGGTTTGCCCGGACAGCATCGCCGCAGCACCTGCGGCATCGAAATAGGTCTCGCCGGACAGCGTGCATTGCTTCACGCGCTTCTGGATGTCGTTCAGTAGTTCGTCGGGCGTGTCACGTAGATCGAGTGCTGGGTGCGCTTCGATGTGCGCCCGTAAAGTCGGCGACTGGATGCGCGGTAGCCAGTACACCGGATATTCTGCTTTGGGTTCCTGAGCCGCGCAGTAATCGTAAAAACCGCAGGCAAACGGCGAACCGCATTGGTCGCCAGTGGTAATTTCCGGCTCGACGGATTGTTCAGCCACAATGTGCGCAGCGGCAATCCACTCGCGCACCTCGCTCTCACGCGCAAATGCTTCCTCTGTCAGGTCTTGCTCTTTGAGCAAACCGCGATAATCGCCCGCACCAGGGTAAATGAATTCGGTGTCGATGTGCGCCAGGGCGACCGAGGCCAGCGGCACACCAGCCTGCCGCGCGATGTAAGCCTGAATGGCAGTGTCGTCGCGTTGATAGTCCTTCACACTGGTGGAGGATTTTACTTCTACCATGTGCCAGACACGCTGCCCGCTTTGCTCGCCGGGCATCATCACATCAGCAAACGCCAGTGCACCTTCGATGGCATAGCCCGCTTCAAAAATGGGCTGGTCTGTGGCGAGCAATTCCAGGCTGCGCCGGAACGCGCTATTGAAACCTTCGCGCTGCGGATCCAGCAGCACACCCGTTCCCAGAGGGTCGTACAACCGTTGGGCGATTTCACCCACACTGTGTCCGACGGAAAAAATAGCCTGCGTTGCCGCAGAATCCTCCCGCAAATCGGGGCGGTGAATCTCCAACCACAGCCGCTTCGGGCATTGACGATAGGCAATAAGTTTTGATTTTGAGAGTTTGCGCATATTTGATCGACGTGGATTGATTGGAACAAAGTGAATGATGCCAGCCTTTACGACACAATGCGTCGCATCGAAAATGGTTGATCTGGTCACAGCCTATTTGTTCGCTTCCTTTTTCTTTGGCTTTTTTCAGGAATAGCTTTTCTTGATTTGCTCGAGTGCATAGCTAGGAAGCGCACTCTCTTTGACCACTTCTTTGTCTATCTCTTCCCAAGTGATGCTAAACACATCAGCCGACTCTCTAGGTTTCCGAGAAAGGAAAACAAATTTCGTCTCCAGACCAAGCAATTCCTCCATGAGATATTTCTGTAACTCAATTTGAGTTGTCGATGGAACAGAGCGGCCATCATCGTGCTTCGCTGTATATGTCCCCTCTCCAGACTCCAGCTTCGCCTCGATACAAATCGTGCGATCCTTATCCAAATGAATCACCATGTCGGGCTTGATATTGAATGCCCACTTGAATTTGCAAATCTTGCAAAAGTCGTCATATCCAAAGTTTTTTGCAAACTTTTCTACCGACCACCTCCCGGGAAATTGGATGTACTGCGTAGAAGTGGCCCTGCCAGAAACACCGAAGATCTCATTGATCTCGACAACACTCATTTGCTCCAGTTCTAGCTCCCGCCCTTCCCTATCCTTGATGCCCGTCAAATATTTCCGAAGAATTTCTTTACGGATTTCGTTCTTCCTATCCTCATCTAAATCTTCCCGATCGCCGATCGCCTTCCATAAATCCCTGAGATAGGCATATTCCAGATAGATCCCGAAATCTTCCGGGTTTCCAAGTACGGCCTTGCTTTCCTGCTCACCCAATACTCCTTTTCTTTGCAATAGACTCAGGAACGCGGCTAGCCCCCTCTTTTCGCACAGGGCCGCGAAAAGTATGGCGACCAAATTCCGTTCTTCCCGATTGAATTTGTAGAAGTTTCTTTCTTCGCCTGCGATCTTTCGAATGTTCATAATATTTCCTCTTCCCGCACAGTGAATCCAACTCGGATTTCCTCACCTGCAACCAGTAGATTCAACAACTTTCCATCACCTTTTCACTTCTTATTCGACTAGACTTAAACCCGTGTTCCCGCGACATGATGCGTTACATCCCGCATTCATTTCAGCCTGACAACGAATCGCAGTCAAGATAGAGGTTTGCAGATCTGTAGTTCGTGACATACGCGAGAAAACAGTCGCGCTCGGCATTCGAAATCGCGCGACCGAGGCTGTTATTGCACGGCGAAGTGGTTTGGCAAGCATCGCAATCGTCTTCGTCGCCGCAACCGAATCTGAACTCCTCGCGGAATGCTTCCGCCCACAAGTCATCACTGCCAGACAGCCGATCAAGAGTGCCAAACCAAATGTTATAAATGCCATTCGGTTCCAGAAATTCCCACAAAGCATCATTGATCGCTCGCCAGTCAGCATCGCTTTCGTGAGGGGTGTCGAAGTTGATCAAACCTTTGAGGCCTGCAATTACCTGCGGCTCAGACGGATCGTTCAGCGGGACGAGGAAGCAGAATAGATCATTGGCAATCGAAGTTACGAAGGATTCCCACGTACCAAACCAATGGAATCTGTCGGATGCTTGCGGCTCCACATCCGAGTAAATGTAGAACCCATATAAGCCCGGCGTTAATGGAACAGAACTACTCGCAATCAACCTTTCCATGGGCTGTGCTCTGTTAATCATTTACCCTCCTTACTCACTCCTCAAGCGAAGTGGCACATGAACCTCACATATAAAGACAGGTGAATCATAGTGTTTGAATACGACATAACGCGTCGCATTCAATTGAAATTCTTCAACCAATGGCTTCTCATTCGACCCGAATCGCAGCGCCTACTACGGGGAGATACAGCCAGTTCTCAATCACCTTTTCACCACTTGCCCGCTCGATGGCCGTTTTGTATGCGGCCAGTTGCCCGGCAAACTCTTGCGCAATGCCCTCCCAACGATCAGAGCCACCGGGATTCGATTTGTGGTCGATCAATATCCAGCCGCCGTTAACCTTCAGCAACAGGTCGATGCGGCCCTGCAAAATCTGGCCATTGGGCAACTGCATTTCAACGGGCATTTCGGCATACGGAATACTCTCCGGCCAGCGCGTCTTGACCCAAGCATTGAATGCGATCATCTGCTCCAACAATTCCTGCGGCTGTACCGCATCAGCCAAGTCCATGCGCTGCAACAACGCCTTGATTTCCTCAACTCCCATGGGTGCTTCGGGATCGGTCAGGTTGGCTCCGATACAACCATGAATTGCCGTACCTAGCTGCGCCATGTCCACGCCAGCCATGAGCGACATGCGCTTACCCAGCATGATCGTTTCAACGATCTTGCAGCTTTGTTTTTCAGCAGACGAGGGCGAAAACTTGAGCGGCAATCGGAATTGAGTCCCCTCCCGATCGACACCGCCCACTCCCTTGAACCAGTGGAGCACTTCTGTCTCAGCGCTGAATTTCCCCACAGTTTCTGGAAGCTCTATCGACCAATGTGCGTAGGGGATGGTCCCGCCTTGCGGCAATGTCAGCATTTGCGCCCCCTCCTCGCCTTTCAGCCAGTCAGCCGAAACGGTGTTGATCCAGCTTTCAGACGTTTCCTTGCCACCGTGAGCAATAACCAGCAGGTCACGGGCGCGGGTCATGCTCACATAGAGCAGCCGCTTTTCTTCCTCAATGGCGGAGGCATGAAACGACTTGGCAATCTCTGATTGTGCAATCGGATCGGCAATCGTCACCTTTTCCATCTTGCCAAATGGCCATGGCCAGAAACGAATGAATCGATCCTTTAACGGCTGCTGCACATTGACAGCCGACCGGGAAATCGTGCTGATCGACCACAAACGGTCACGTACCTTACTCTCCAGACCAGTGAGAATCACCACCGGCCACTCCAAGCCCTTAGACTTGTGATGCGTCATCACCTTCACCGCATCGATCGCTGGCATGGCCAAGCTGTCCTGCCCCTCATTTGCCTGCTTGTTCAACCATAGAATCAACCCGGACACGCTGGCACTCTGGCTGGTATTCCGGCTACTTTCCTCGTACTCCCGTGCCAGATTGAGTAACGCCTCAAGATTGGCGATCCGCGACCTCGCCTCGTTTTCGTTATGACTCCAACGCAGCACGATTGCCGACAACTGCCCATGCGCCACCACCGTCTGCAATGCCTCCATCGGCGAGAAGATCGGCATATCGGCGCGCAGTTTGGAAAGTTCAGCCAGCAATGGATAGGCGCTCTCGCCTGATTCGCGCCAATCATTGCCATAACCGCTGGACTTCATTTCGGGTGCATTCGCCATCAAGTGCAGCCGGTCAGCCACCCAGCTTTCCGGCTCTTCGCATCCTGCCAACGAAACAATTTCCGCACTGGCGATCGTGTCAGACGGGTCGTTCAGTCGGCGCAAGCAGGCCATTGCAAGTATCGCCTCCGGCGTTTTCAGCAGTCCAGGTTGCTCAATGGCCACAGGAATTCCCTGGACACGCAACTCTCCAGCGATCTTATCCACGTTGTCATTCGAGCGAGCCAGGATGGCGACATCCCCATATCGAACCGGGCGAATCTGTTTTGCAGGTTTATCAAAAATTTGATAGCCAGAGGCCATCAATTGACTGACGCCTACTCCCAGCGCAGCGATGCGTTTGTCGGCATTGCTGCCATTCAGCTTCCAGTTGGAAAATGCAGCGCCCTCCAAAAGCTCCTTGCGTTCGGCTGTCAATTGCACCTCATCCGCATTCAGTGTGGCGGAGAATGCAGGCACAAAGATTTCGTTGACCAGTTCGACCAGCGGCTTACGAGAACGCCACGACCGATCCAGCACCTCCTGGCTTCCTCCCATGGCCGTCAACGCATCGAGAATGGCTTTCATCAGCGTGGTGTCACTCCCCCGAAAACCATAGATCGCCTGCTTGATGTCTCCAACCCAATAAATCTCACGGGCGAACTCAGCCAGCTTCAGGAACAACGCCAACTGGATCGGACTCGTATCCTGAAACTCGTCCACCATCAGTAGATCAAGCTCCTCGCGCAAGGTCTCGGCAACCGTTTCATGGCCCAGAACCTTCAGCAACAGATGCTCCTGGTCGGTAAAGTCGAGCACTCCCATCTCCCGCTTCCTGTCCGCATAGGCTTGCAACGCCTTACCGCACAGCAGGAACAGCATCTGGAGATAGTCGCGCACATCGCGATGCAAATCGGGATGCTCGGCATAGCGATCTGCGGCTTCACCAATGTTTTCTGCGATAGGCCTCAAACCCGCTTCGGGTGCCGCAGCCGCCACCTTTGCCCAGTCGCTCCAAGCTGCTTCGCCCGCGAGCAACTTGAGGCGCATCTCTTTCACCAGCCCAAGATATTCGTTGGTGTTTTTCTTCTTGCCCTCGGCGGCGGCCAGCTCCAATTCTGGTAAACCCAGTTCGATGGCCTCAATCAACTTTCCCGTCAAATCATCCTGCGCCGCTTTGGGGAAATGCAGCAACAGATCAGCGGTATTTTGATCGGCAAACCCAGGCAACATCTTGATGTCGATGTCATTGGCGCGGGCCTGCCTAATCAGCTCTGCCAGGTCTTTTGTCCAGTCTTCGATGCTCATGCGGCGCGCCAACGCGAGCAATTTTGCCGTCTCATCGCCGTCCATGATGGCATCGATGGCCTGACTCAACAGCACCTTCTCCTGCGCCTCTTCCAGCACCTGTTGCTCAGTGGACATGCCAGCCTCGAAGGCAAAGCGCGACAACAGATCACCGCATAAGCCATTCACGGTATTGATCCGCGCCTGCCCCATTGCATTGGCGATTTTATAGGCCCCCTGTTCCAGCAAATGAGACCGCACCCGCTCGCGCAGTTCAGTTGCCGCCTTGCGGGTAAACGTCGTGGCAATGACTCCGGACGGACGGATTTCACCCGCCGACAGTTTTGCGTGCAGGATTTGGGTCAGTCGATAGGTCTTGCCGCTCCCCGCTCCAGCGCTGATGAAATGCAGTTTTCCGCTCATGCTTGTCTCCAGCCCGCCAGGGTCAAATAGTCGTTATAAGCCGGATTCAAAATTTCCGGCTTCAGCCCGTCTTCAGGGGCAGCCGACGCTTCAGTTTCCTCTGCCTCATCTAGCACAACCTCGATCCTGCGCTGCTTCAGCAATTCATTGCGCCAGGCATGGCTCTTCTTGAACCGCTCCCACAGATGCGGGGTGGATTCTTCTATCTTCTTATTCACCTTGCCGCCATCCGGGAAATACTCGTCATGTTGTGCAATCAGTTTCGCCTCGGCCAGGATGTAATAGCCCAAGTCGGGCCAAGCGCCAGTTTGCTGGCGCAACAGTTCGGCATAGATGCCCAGCTGGAGATGAGTATTTTCTGCAAGCTTGCCCGCATATTTTTTCGCGCCGCCCCACTTCATATCCACGATGGCGCGCTTGCCATCGCGATTGGTCAATACCAGGTCGGCATACCCCAGTATCTCGCCCCCCGGATAATGTCCCTTCAGCTCAAGCTCGGACTGGACGTTTGCCACACCGGCAGCTTTCAGTTGCGCCAGCAACGTCATGAGTGCCCGGCGCAGACGGTAGCGCAGTCCCTCATAATCCGTGCGTCGGCCATGCATCAACAATACTGCCCCCTCGGTTTCGATCACTTGCGGGAAGGTCACATCGAACCAGGCCAGAACTTTTGCATCAGACATTTTCAGCGGCTCTGGCAACGCAAAGAACCGCTCGACAAGGGCATGAGCCAGCTGACCATCCAACAAGAAGCCGTCGCTGACCGAGAGGATATTCGAGGACTTGAGCCCTGCCGGATAACGCAGCAACCACTGATACGGATTGAACAGAAACGACTCGAGGCTGGAGAAGGAGTCGTACTGACGCCGTGGGCTCGGTGTATCTGGCGGCAGTTGCCACCAACGTTTCAGCGACGGCAACGGGGTATGAGGCACAGCAACCGAATCCGTGATTTCCGGTCCGGCTCCACGGAATATCTGCTCAATCGGCTGCTCTGGAATGCCATGCACCAACGCCGATACCATCTGCCAGACTGGATGCACTTCAGCATCCTTGGGGGGAAGAACGATGACCAGCCTCGTGTCGGCGGCCAGCACCGGCTTGAGCCATTCGGCGGCAAGATTTTCCAACGTCTCAGCGACTTCTGGCAGTTCCACACCCGCGTCAGCCAACTGACGTCGCTCGGAAATCGACCAAGGGTATGCCTTGGGGATGACCGGCATGATGGGCTGCCACCAGATGACTTGCTCGAACGGTTCGATCAGGGCCGCAGGATCATTGATCACCGCGAGTGATCCGACTTCCGCCACCAGTTTGGGATTTCCAGTACCACGGGCAGTGGCTTGGGCCAGCAGTTTTTGCAACTGGCGAGGGCGAATGATGTTCGCCCCGCTTTGCTGCAACTGTTCCAACGAGCGTCTGAATGCGGAGACCTGCGAGAAACCGGCATGCCACGAAGCCCGCTTGGCCTCATCCTTGTCACCCAGGCGCGCCCCAAAATAGTCAAACAACTTCCCCGCTCGCGACATCACCTCATCAAGCGGCACTCCGGTGCTTTGCTCGAAACGTGGATGATCAATCCAGGCCTTTATCTGCTCCCTCACTACGGAAGATTCTTCTGCATAATGTTCGTCGATCTGGGCAAGTGCTACCTCCCACTCAGCTCCTCCGATCCCCGGTTTGGAGGCAAGCTTGCCGGCCAGTTGGCGGCGCGCATAACTGCGTATCGGCGAAATCGGATGGCTCAGAAATGAAATCAGCACATTGAAATCGAGCGGAGTCCACAGCAAAGCTAACGCCATCGGCAGAAGCTGTAGTGCGGGGCGGTACGCGCTCGAATCCCCCATCCCATGACGCGCCTGCCCGGCGGCAACCAGAATGTCATCAAGTAAAGCGGCGCTATCAGAAGCAACCAGCACGCCATCCTGAACACCCTGCCCCATGTATTCCGCCAACCAGCGCGATGCCAGTAAACGCGTTTCTGCACGCACAACAACCACAGAGCCATCCGCCTCAAAGCCAAGTTTGTCATCCTCTTTGAATGTCTCCCCGGCTTGCGCGCGGCGCAGCCTATCCTGCAAGGCATGTAAGAACAGACCCGAAGCAGGACGCGCGGCCAGTTCGATACACTCAGTAGGTAGCCGAGACAGCACCTCTTGCCAACGCTTCGGAAAGGTAGCCCACGGTTGAGTCAACTCCACCTTGGAAATCGCAGGAGCTCGACGCTCCATCACTCGCAGAATCGCGGCAAGTCGTTCGCCTTCAGAGGGAGCGACTTTGCCTCGCGCCAATTGCTCAACTGCTGCCATATCCACCAAACGGGGGGATGATGTCTGAGCAATCTCACCCGCCCAACCCTGTAAATACCACTGATCGCGCCAGCCCAACAGCGTAGCTGCCGTGCCTAACTCATCCGCTTGTAGACTGCGATAATAGAATCGCTGCTCATGATCACAGCGTTTGAGATATTCCAGATACTGCACGACACGCCGCGACTGCGGCACAGCGTCGGCTATCAGGCCAAGCTGGGCTTCGAGGATGCCAAGCATCCCATTCGCGCCCACCGTAATCTCGCCGATTGAATCGCGACCATGCCAGCCACGCTGACCATCCAGAGTTAGACCGAAGCGAATTTTCATTATAAAAAGCGAACGTACAGGAGTGCCAATCCACCTAATATCATGTGATAAACCAATTAGGTTACAAGAAACTCAACATATATTGTTGGTGATCTCTTATATCTTCAAATTCCCACTCATGCCCCGATGCACGCTTAAGATGGTTGTCTTTGCACTTCTGCATCATAACCATAAACTTAATTGATGCCACGCTGACCTGCTTAATCTTCCCAGATTCATCTAAATAGTGAGCGAGCTTTGTTTTCGGACTCCAATTGGAACCGGAGCTATTAGCTTCGCTACCAATCATGGCGTAGTTGCCCAAACAGTTAATTTGCTCTTGAGTAGGCGAACCATTTATTCCATCAGCATTGGCTTGAGGAAAAAAGTGCTCCAGGCTTCTACGAGTTCTCGAAAAATAAAACTGTTCGAATACTTTCAGCCCAAAATCATCACACCCAAGCGCCGAAAAAAACTCAGCTCGCTCTTTGCTACCTTTTTTTGCTCCTTCGCCACGAAGTTCATTGGCATATTTCTCCCACAACTTATAGTCAAGATAGTTAAAGACAAACAATGGAATACCCTTTGATATTGTTGTGCCATCTCCATAGATTGCAGAAAAATCCAAATTGTCTTTGTGCACCGTAATATCGAATGAATTGTGAGCCAGAACGGTATTATCGAAGCTACCAGGTTTAGGCGTATTGATTTCGTTAAGGTTTTCCGCCACTAAATACACTTCCTTGAAATATTTATCGGCTAATCCCGCTACGAATTCACAATAATCTGTAATATTCAAATTGTCAGAGCTGAACAGATATAACAGGCAATAGAAGAGATAATTCTTCCTTTGCCTTGCCGTAAACGATACTTCGAACATTGAAAGCAACTGTACCAATTTATGCTGTTCATCGCTTTCTCCATCAAGGTTTTTCAGATATTCATTTTTTCCGTCTTTTTGCCAATATTGCAACTTCCAAGGGTTATTCTCAATAGTGTCATCTTCATTTGAATGATGTACGAGATAGTTATCCAGCAGATATTTTGCCTTCAGCAAGTTGAAGCCGAACCTCTTTACAAACTCTTCGTCAATCCGTTCCACCTTATCAAATTCACGAATCAATTCCTTATCATCGAGGATAAAACTCACTGGTTTAAAGCCGGTCTCTTTTATTCGGGTGAGTTTCAATACAATCAGTAAAAAGTTTGAAAAGTCCATAATCGGCTGGAACGTATCGATTTTGTCCTTTTCTTCCCGCTGTTCGTCTGCTCCATTGAAACCTATAAGATCACTGATTTTTAAGGTACCGGTTTTTCCATCCACATTTGGTAGATTATCAAAACCATCGATCTCAAACTCACAGAGAGAATTTCCAAAAATTGCGGTGTCACGATATTTTTGTTGTATATAAATATTCATATCGCTGCAAAATTCCCAAAGGCGATTGAACTTTGCCTTGTCCGCTTCATTCAGTTTTTCGATAAGGCGCGCCTTAATAATCTCATGTTTTTCCAATTGCTCGCCTCTGGAGTTCATGATTTCAAAGTAATGGTTTAAATCTATGTCTTTCGGCACTTGATAGTGAATCAGGTGAACGCTGTGCTGAAAATATGTTTTGAATTGTTCTCGATGATCATTCGGAACTATCTCGTTAATGGCCTTCTTGGCATATTCAAACCCGTTTACTATTCCATTATCTCTTTCTTCGATATTAAAACTAGGAATGCTTTGAATAGTGTCGTTCGATTTTTTGCGTGCCCGATACGTCAGTTTATTTTGTAGAGGGACATCCAATGCACCAAGTACAAGATTAATTGTGGTAAGCCGCTGCTGTCCGTCAATCACTTCATAAATTTGGTCTCCTTTATGAAATGACACCAATGTACCGATAAAATAGATCGGCTTTGGGGGTTTGGCTGCGTACGCATCATAGACATCCTGAATCAGAGCGGAAATTTCATCTTTTTCCCAAGCATAGTTTCTCTGGTATATCGGCACTTCGTAGGTTGCTTTGTCGCCATTATAGATTTGGGCAATAGATAGTTCTTTGAGCGGCAGAGTTTTAGTTTTCATTTCTGGCCCTCCAAGAATTTGTTTTTATCGAAATAGTAAAGATAGTTTTGATAAATGCCATCTTCGTCCTTTTCGTTCACGTTATCTGTTTTCGCCTTTATGTCCGTAATAAGCAACGGGGTGACCCTGTCGGAAAGTGAGCTTGACAGCGAAACTGGCGAATCTGCTTCAATGATGATTTTGTATATGTTGAAAGAATTCGTCTTATCATCGTTGCCCATAATGTAGTTTTGCGCCGACTGCCAACCGAGATTGTAATATTGCGCTCTAAGCGAATAAGCCCAGACAAAGGCAAAAACCACAAATTGATCTAACATTTCCAAGTCGATTTTTGTAGGTCGTTCGGGGCAGAACCTATCCACATAGAGCAAAATAGCGGTGTCAAACAGCAATCGTGTAATTCGATTGCCGACACCATTTTTGTAAGTTCTCAGATCAAGTGTTTTTACGATTTCATTATCATTGATGAAATAGCCCTCATATTTGTCGTTGTTCTGAATGTCCTTAAGAATTTCAAAATAGTGTTTTGCATAGTCAAAAAACGGCTTGCCTGCAACGATTGGTGTATCCAGCTGAAACGGTTTAAGATTCCGCATGCCTGAAACAAAGGGCATTGCGGTATTATTGACCGTATCAGCATAGGCAAATGCCCCTTTGTAGAATTGCGCGTAAGGGAAGTTGTCCTGCCGCGTGATGCCCTTGAATTTATGTATATTATGCTCGGTGAGT
>Ga0233425_10006082_pt1 | contig 18313 bp, 21 predicted proteins | sample Watercolumn_Towu_2_FD_181712 | JGI IMG/M metagenome (GOLD analysis project Ga0233425, IMG submission 181712) | Freshwater microbial communities from Lake Towuti, South Sulawesi, Indonesia - Watercolumn_Towuti2014_140_MG | ecosystem: Environmental > Aquatic > Freshwater > Lake | place... | reverse complement strand
TATAGGATCCATTGATAACACCCCAGGGTACTCCGACAAAATGTCGGATCATGACACAATTAGGGTGGAAACTTTTCGATGTTGATTTCACCCTTTCCCTGGTAATTTTTGCATGTTGATTAACATACATAATCTCAGTTCGCGATGAGGGCTTCTTGCACTTCGTCAATTTTTTCCGAATTGAATCGGCGTGAACATAACTGCAAATTTTATAACCAATGCTTGCGTTTAAAATAGCGTAGCAGCAGCATCGAAATTGCAATAAAGACCAGCCATAAAGTCGGGTAAGCCCATTTCCAGCCCAGCTCCGGCATGTATTCGAAATTCATGCCGTAGACGCCAGCGATAAAGGTCAATGGAATAAAAATCGATGCAAACACGGTGAGCACTTTCATCGTTTCGTTCATTTTATTGCTGACGCTGGATAGATAAATATCCAGCATGCCGGCTATTAAGTCTCGGTATGACTCCATTGCTTCGCTGATGCGCAGACTGTGATCATAAACATCGCCAAAATAACGCTTGGTGCGTTCATCTAGCAATATCGACTCACTGCGTTCGATGTTTTTTAACAATTCGCGCAAGGGCGCCACGCTGCGGCGTAAAAAGATCAATTCGCGCTTAATCTTCTGAATGGTGGTCAAGATGCGTGGTGTCGGATTATTAAGCAGCTCATCCTCGATGATTTCGATATATTCATCAAATGCGTCTTGTAGCGCAAAATATTCATCGACAATCGTGTCCAAAATGACATAGGCCAGATAATCGGAGCCAAATTTACGAAGATGACTTTTTTCATTATCGAGCCGCTCAATAATCGGATTAAAGATGGCATCCGGCTTTTCCTTGAAAGTAAAAACAAAGTCTTTCATGACTATCAAACTGACCTGTTCGTAGTCAACATTCAGTTTGTTTTTGCCTAAGGCCAGCGCTTTGAGAACGATGTAAAGATAATTTTCAAATTCCTCGAATTTTGGGCGTTGATGGGTATTGAGGATGTCTTCCTGCACGAGCCCGTGAATCTCGAAATGCCGGCCAATCGCATCGACTGTCGAGATTTCTCGCAGGCCTTCAATAATAACCCATGTAATACTATTATCAGACCGGTAAGACCGGATTTCGTCGATTGACTTGAGCGTATGCCGGATAATTGTTTCTGGGTTGTAGCTAATAACCGTTATTTTATGTTCATGTTCGTGGACTTCGCCGACATGTACCAATGAACCTGGCGGCAAACCAGATTTTTTGGAAGCGTAACTTAATGATTCTGGCATGGTTAGTTCTAAGATTAAATAGCCAAACAGTAAATGCCATTAACTGGCTAACGCGGGAAACAAGCCTTTTAAGCCATTAGCGATAAACTCGACCGCCAAGGCCGACAGAATGAGTCCCATCAAACGAGTAAAAATATTGATGCCGGTTTTACTGACATGTTGGGTCAACCAAGGAATGCTGCTGAGTACAACCCAAAGAATGAGCGCTACAGCAAGAATGTCCAAACTCATCATAAAGTAATGCGGCAGGCCGGAGCCAAGCGGCGCATAAAGCACGATCGTACTGATCGCGCCGGGGCCGGCTAGCAAAGGCATCGCCAGCGGCACGACCGCAATCGACTGTTTGGCCTCACCCTCCTGCGCTTCTTCCTTGGTTTGTACAGTCGCGCTGATTTCCGCCTGTAACATCGAAATAGCCATCAGCATCAACAGAATGCCGCCGCTAACCTGGAATGAGTTAATGCTGATGCCAAAAAAATTAAGTAAATCTTGGCCGAAGAAAAGCGCCGACAGCATAATGACCGTAACGGCCAAAATTACCGTGCGAGCCAGTGCTTTGATGCTGGATTCGGCGTAGTGCACCGTCATTGCCGCAATAATGGGAACCGTTCCCAAAGGGTCGACGACAGCCAATAGAGCTATAAAAATTTTAATATAATCGCTAGTGTCCAGCATAATAGCGTCATTTTACCTTGACTCTTGAAAAATAATACGGCTTTATAGTTCTACTTTGTCAGATTACATGATTATCCTTTCCAAGTTCGTCATACCCGCCGGGATGCTGGTATGACGGGTTTGCGAATTAATCTGACAAAGTAGAAATAGGCTGCTTCAGCAAACGCGTCAGATTTTCCATTGGCCTAAATACGCCAAAACACCATGAGCAATCACTCAGAACAAAAACCGATATTAGGCTGGCGAGAGTGGCTCGCTTTGCCTGAGCTGGGCATTCCTCTGATTAAAGCTAAAATCGATACAGGCGCCAGATCCTCGGCTTTACATGCATTTTTTATTGATCCTTACAAAAAAGGTAAGCAGCAATGGGTGATGTTTGCCATTCATCCTAGAAAAAAAAGCGCAGTATCCATTGAATGTCACGCACAGGTGAAAGATCGACGGATGGTTACTGATTCAGGCGGCCATAAGCAACGGCGCTATGTCATCGACACGCCGCTTATGTTGGGAGCAAGCCTCATTAACGCAGAAATAACCTTGACCAATCGCGACAGCATGCTATTTCGTATGTTGCTTGGACGAACTGCAATTGAACAGCGTTTTATCGTTGATCCAAGCGTTTCTTATTTGCGAGGAAAGCCTATTTACCTACCCGAAGCGTTTAACAATGAGCGATAACACTTTGAAGAGCGCTGAATTACCGGCCTTAGAGTTGTTAAAACAAGCTGATAGCAGCGTTTGTGTTCGATTAACAGGTCAATGGAATATTCGTAATATAGTGACGATGCCACAAGTGCGCGCCAAAATAACTCAGTTAGCTACCGACAACTCACTAAATTGGGATTTGACTGCGATTGACCTGCTCGATAATGCAGCTGCGTTAATTATCTGGCAAGCCTGGGGCGAGCGTTATCCGGAAAAATTGAACATCCGAGCTGAACAGAGGTCTCTTTTAGAACGCTGGCGTATGCAAACTTTGCCGGCGGCGAAGCGGACTGAGTCTAAACTAGGCCAGTTGATCCTTTATTCAGCTCAACTGATTAATAATTTTTACCAACAATTGCTTGAATTCATTACCCTGTTAGGCCAATTACTGCTGGATGTCTGGCACTTGCTTGGTAATCCTAGCGCGATTCCGTGGGCGGAAATTTCAATCACAATCTATGAAGCCGGTGTCCGCGCATTGGGCATCACGGCTTTGGTCGGCTTTTTGATCGGTATTGTGCTAAGTTATTTATCCGCTTTGCAGTTAAAAATGTTTGGCGCGGAAATTTATATTATCGATATTTTAGGCCTAAGTATCATTCGCGAGCTGGGCCCTTTATTGGCGGCTATTCTGGTGGCTGGCCGTTCCGGCTCAGCGATGACGGCTCAAATTGGCATCATGCGCGTCACCGAGGAGCTCGATGCATTGTCGGCGATGGGCATTGCGCATTCGTTACGCTTAGTCTTGCCGAAAGTGATGGCGCTAACAGCGGTATTACCGCTGTTAAGCATTTGGACTAACGCGGCAGCATTGCTGGGCGGCATGTTTTCCGCCAACAATACCTTGGACATCAGCTACCGGCAGTTTTTTTATAAATTACCTGACGTTGTGCCTTTGGCCAATGTTTATATCGGGCTTGGCAAAAGCGCGGTGTTTGGTTTGATGATTGCGTTGATCGCCTGCCATTTTGGTTTTCGCATCAAACCCAACACCGAAAGCCTGGGCAATGAAACGACCAATTCGGTGGTAGCGGCTATTACGGTGGTCATCATGATCGATGCCTTGTTTGCGATCTTGTTTATGGGCGTAGGCATGCCATGACCAAAGAGCAAAAGATCATTGCTGATGCGATTCGTCTGGAACATGTCTGGACTCGATTTGGTGATAAACTGGTGCACCAGGATATCAATCTGCGCCTGAAAACTTGCGAGATTATGGGCTTGGTGGGCGCATCCGGATGCGGCAAAACCACTTTACTGCGGGAAATCATTGGGCTACAGCAGCCCAGCCAGGGACAAATCATGGTCATGGGACAATCGTTGCATACGGTCAGCGCCAGCCACGCACAGCGCTTGCGCGATAATTGCGGCGTCTTGTTTCAGAAAGGCGCGCTATTCAGCGTCTTGAACGTGTTCGAAAATATTGCTTTTCCCTTGCGGGAGCTCGGCGTGCGCGATGAGCAATTGATCAAACGCCTGGTGTTTATGAAACTATCGATGGTAGGCTTGGCGGCTTCAGTGGCGTGGTTGAAGCCAGCTGATTTATCCGGAGGCATGATCAAACGGGTAGCGCTGGCCCGAACGTTAATACTGGAACCCGGCTTGTTATTACTGGATGAGCCCACTTCGGGGTTAGACCCGATTTCCAGCGAAGATTTTGTTAATCTTTTATCCGAATTACATCGTGATTTAGGTTTCACCGTTGTAATGGTGACGCACGATTTGGATATTTTGCGCGATTTATGCACCCAAGTGGCGGTATTGGCCAACAATCAACTTGTCGCTTTTGGCCCCTTATCATCGGTGTTGACCTGCCCGCATCCTTTTATCGAGCAGTTTTTTCACAATAGGCGCGCACGCCGCGTATTTCGCTATCAGGAGCCGGTCAATGGGTAAAAATTCGCATGCATTGGCGGCTGGATTGTTCATGGTGGTTTTAGTGACAGTCGCAATCAGCGTGATTTATTGGATGGGCACCCTAAACGAGAAGCGCAATCTATATGTTGTTTCGACCCGCGCTTCAGTTTCGGGTCTGAATCCGGAATCCACAGTTTTTTACCGAGGCATTGCCGTTGGCAAGGTGACTAATGTGTTGTTCGATCCGTCCGATTCGGGCATTATTTTGGTGCCGATTGAAGTGGATAACAATATTGTGCTTACCAAAGGTGTTTATGCGGCCTTGCGCTTAAAAGGCGTCACTGGATTAACTCAAATTCAGCTCGAAGATGACGGGCATATAAAGGAAATTCTGCTGCCGGGTGACAACCGTTTGACGCGAATTCCGCTAGTGCCTTCCATTACCGATCGTTTGCTCGATTCGGGCGAAGAGCTTTTGCAAAAAGCCGATCATTTAATGATACGGGTCAGCGCGCTGTTGAGCGACGAAAACGAAAAAAATATTGGCGGCATTTTGACGAATTTAAAAACCTTGTCAGACAAATTAGCCAAATTACAGCAAGGCGTTGATGCCGCTTTGCAGGACATTCCGGCGTTGAATCGGGATGCGCGTCAATCATTGGCACATATTAATGCCTTAACCCTCGATTTGCAGGCCTTAACCAAAGAACTAAAGAATCTCAGCATTAAAACGGGCCATATGGCCGATTCCGGCGCCGCTACAGGTCAGGAGCTAGTTCAAACCATATTACCGCGCGCTCATCAACTAATTACTGAATTGCAAACAGCAGCGCAACAAGTCAAGCGAGTGGCTACGACGCTGGAAAATAATCCGCAGGAATTATTGCTAGGCCCGAACCATCAGGACGCAGGTCCTGGTGAACCAGGCTATGAGGCCCCTGAATGAAATCTATTCTAAGCCGTTTTTGGCTAATGTTCGCTCTTTCCGCTTGCGTGATGACGCCAAAACAGCCGGCCTTGCATGACTTTGGTCCGGTGCCGGGCGATAGCGAATCGGCCATTCAACCCATTCGCAAAGCCGTCCTATCAGTTGATGCGCCAAGTTGGCTATGGGATAACCGTATTCGCTATCGTTTACTTTACGCATCGCCGACCAAAGTTGGTTTTTATGCGCTCGACCAATGGATTGGAGCGCCGCCCGAATTATTCCAGCAACGCATGATGGCGCTTGGGGGCGCTTTTCCCTATGCGCTGCGCATTCAACTAACCGAGTTTGAGCAACAGTTTAACGCCGCCGATCAAGCGCGTGTTGTGTTAAGTTTTGCAATCGATGCTTTTTCAGCCGATAGCAAACGCAAATTGGCAAGCCAGGCCTTTCATTTAGAAAAGCCAGCAAAAACGCCGGATGCAGCCGGCGCGGTTGAAGCTTTTGGCCAACTAATTCGCCAAGCGGAAGCAAACCTTGAGACATGGCTGAAGACTTTGCCGGACCAATAGTTGCCAGCTTAATTTAGTCACCGGGCGAGGGTGCTATTAATTTCAGTTTGATGAATAGCCATTTAATTTTTGATAACGCCGCAAGCGATGCGAGCGCCGCCACCGCCTAAAGACGCTGGTGTATCGGCATAATTATCGCCGCCGCTATGGATGATCAGCGCTCGCGATTGAATATCACTGATTTTCAGCCGCGGCGCTAAAACCGGGTAACTGGCTTTGCCGTCAGTTCCAGCAACCAGGCCGGGGAGGTCGCCCAAATGCCCCTCACCCCAGGGTTTGCCATGATGTTGGCTAGCTTTCGGATCGTAGTGAGCGCCCGCAGCCAGCGCGGCAACCGCCTTGCCGTCTTTGTCCTTCGCTGCGCAATCGGGATTTTCATGTACATGAAAACCATGGACGCCCGCGCCAAGCCCTTCGAGAGCCGGAGTAAAGACCAAGCCATAGGGCGACTCACTGATGGTAATGAAACCCATTGGCTTAGCGACACCGGTTTCATTCACGGCATTCATGGGCACGGTAATATCAGCGGCGGCGTAGCTGTTTAAGCCTATCAATAAAGCTAAAGCAGATAAGATTTTCATGACAAACTCCAAGGTATGGTTGAAAATAAAGACCGATAAAGTCGAAAAAGCATGGTAAAGTGCTTAAGCCTTTAAAGCAATTGCCAAATAGACCGCAATCGCATCCACGCTATTTAGCCTGTTTTTTGAAGGTCAGATGACAAGCAGCCCCCTGATTGGATATAGTCTAAGCGTGTCAAAAATCAGTTTCGGGGTTTTCAATAACTTAGAAACCGTCTGAAAAGCGTAGCGAGCGAGTGTCAGCCGGGTTTGGCCGGAGCGCAGAACCCGGCGTGTACACGAAGTCCAGGAGGCGTTCGAGCACCGCCCACGCCCGGATCACGCTTGTGCAGTCGCTAAGCAAACAGTTTCTTAGGCATCTAAAACGAACAACGCTGAACAGTCGCATCATTTTTATTTACCTTAAGTTTTTACTGGCAGAGGAAATACCATGTTAGAGAGCATACTTATTTTGATCGCAGTGGCGGCAAGCCTCATTCTGATTATCGCAGCGCGGCAGCCCGCCGAGTTTTGTATTGCCCGAACCGCTTCAATAAAAGCGCCGGCGGCCGCGGTGTTTACCTATGTTAACGATTTGCACAAGTGGGATGCTTGGTCGCCCTGGGCTAAACTCGATCCTCAGGCCAAAAACGCCTACGAAGGGCCTCTTTCTGGAACCGGTGCAGTCATGCGCTGGGCTGGCAATCGCAATGTTGGTGTTGGCAGTATGACCATCATTGAAAGCCGTCCCGACAATTATATTCAGTTTAAATTGGAGTTTCTGAAGCCTTTTAAAGCCACCAATCGCGCAGAGTTTAACTTTGAGTTTGACGGTGAAAATACCACCGTGACTTGGCGGATGACAGGAACTAATGATTTTGTAGGTAAATTGATGGGGCTATTGATGAATTGCGACAAAATGGTTGGCGGGCAATTTGAAAAAGGTTTGGTAACTTTGAAGTCTGTTGTTGAAGCCTCAAATATTTGATTTTGGCGGTTAACTTATCATTCTGAGCAGGATCGATTAAGCTCATTTAAAAGTCTAACGGACATCCCTAAACACGAGTAAAGCAATGGAATAGCGTCGATTAACGGGCCTGGGGCCTAGGAGGCAACCATGAACGCTAAGCACATTGATACGATTGGCGATTACTTGCTAAAACGCCTTTATGAAGCGGGCGTCAAGCATATTTTTGGCGTACCGGGCGATTATATTTTGGGTTTTTATGACCAGATGGTCAAAAGCCCTGTCCGGCATATCGGCACGACACGAGAAGATACAGCCGCTTTTGCTGCCGATGGTTATGCGCGTTGCCAAGGCATTGGCGCATTGGCGGTGACTTACGGCGTGGGCGCCTTAAATACAGTCAACGCAGTGGCCGGAGCTTATGCCGAATCTTCGCCAGTCATTGTAATTAGCGGCGCGCCGGGTGTTGTCGAGCAAAAACAAGAGCCGCTGCTGCATCATCGATTTGGCCCCTTCAATTTCCAGCGGGAAATATTCGACCGCATCACTTGTGCGTCGGTAGTGCTGGATGATCCCATCATCGCTTTTCGTCAGATTGATCGCGTCATTACCGCCGCTCAACGTTATTGCAAACCGGTTTATATCGAAATCCCACGCGATTTGGTCAGAGTCCAGGGCTATCCGATGCCTGCCGATCAAGCCGAGCGCTTTTGTAGTGATCCAGCGACTTTGGCGGAAGCGGTTGCCGAAACTCTGGCTATGCTGGAAAACGCAGTTTCGCCAATACTTATCGCGGGCGTCGAACTGCACAGGCGCGGCTTACAGCCCAAATTGATCGAATGGGTCGAACGCTCCGGCTTGCCGGTTGCGGCCACATTGACCGGGAAATCCGTGATCGCCGAACGGCATCCGGCCTATTTGGGCATTTATGAAGGCGCCATGAGTACAGAACAAGCTCGCTATATGGTCGAGCAATCGGATTTACTGCTGATGTTGGGAGTAACCCTAAATGATGTGGATACCGGCATTTATACCGCCAAATTGGACCCTCAACGGATGGTACGGGCGGCGCAGGATGAGGTTGTAATCCGCTCGCATCGGTATCCGCGGGTATTGTTGGGTGATTTTGTCGACGGCTTAACCAGCGGCATTCGTTCGGCTGGTCCGGCTTATGCCGAACCCAGCGCTATTCAGATAAGCCAGGGCTTTCCTGAAGCGGACAAGACGATGACGATCAGCCGCCTGATTGGCCGGCTTAATCAAGCGCTTACTCCGGATATGATGGTCGTCTCCGATGTCGGCGATTGCTTGTTTGCGTCGATCGAACTACGCGTTCATAAAGAAACCGAGTTTTTGGCATCGGCGTTTTACACCACGATGGGCTTTTCAGTGCCCGCAGCGCTGGGCGCTCAAGTAGCCCGACCGGAACAGCGTGCTTTGATCTTGGTTGGGGACGGCGCATTTCAGATGACTGGCACTGAACTCGCTACGCATGCGCGTCTAGGCTTAGCGCCTATCGTGATTGTATTTAATAACAGCGGCTATAGCACCGAGCGCGGCATTTTGGAGGGCCCTTTCAATGATATCAGCAACTGGCGTTTTGATCGCTTGAGCGAGCTTTTCGGACCGATGAAAGGTTACGATGCCGCGACTGAAGAAGCTTTCGAGAAAGCGCTGAGCCAAGCTCTAAATAACCGGCAAATGCCAAGTCTTATCAATGTGCATCTTGAAATGACCGACGCATCGTCGGCTTTGCAACGCTTGGCGGAGCATTTAAAGGCGCTTGTAGCGGGTAAGGCGTAAATCTGAACAAAGCCGAAAAAAGAAGGCCGTCCCCCTTCCATTGATTACAAACTGCTCGAAACCGAGCAAAAAAATGTCTTCAAATAGTCGGTTTCAGGTATTGCGGGATCAATGGGATGATCAGGGCCTTGTCCACCGCTGGCAAAAAATACCAGATGACGGTCGATGTGCCGACCGGAAGCGCGAACGATTTCCTGCAGATCATCCCGGCTCAAATGATAGGAGCAGGATGCCGAAATGAGTAGGCCATTTTTAGCCAACACTTGCAGCGCCAGATGATTGAGCCGGCGATAGGCTTCGTAGCCGGCTTGATAGTCTTTTTTGCGTTTGATCAAAGCTGGGGGGTCAAGTATGATCAAGTCATACGACTGGCTATCCTGACGTGCTTGTTTTAAAAATTCGAACACATCGGAACGGACAAAACGCGTGTTATCGGCCACCTGATTAAGCTTGGCATTTGCAGACGCTAAACATAAAGCGCTTTCAGAGGCGTCAACACCAGTGACTGCCGATGCCCCTGCTAGCGCGGCCGGCACCGTCCAGGCTCCGGTATAGCAAAATAGATCCAGTACCCGCTGATTTTTCGCCAATTCAGCTGCACGCGCACGGCTGATGCGATGATCGTAAAACCAACCGGTTTTTTGCCCACTAATGATGTCAAGATGGAATTTTGCGCCGTTTTCTTCAATAATAAGATGATCTGGAATCTGCCCAAAAGCGATTTCAGAGCTCAGGTTTAGGCCTTCCAAGGAACGCTGGCTATTGTCATTTTTCAGCACAATGGCCTTTGGATTAAACAGCTCCACCAATACGTTGACCAAACACTCCTTACGCTGCTCCATTCCCGCAGTGGTAATTTGCGCTACCAGCACCGAACCGAAGCGATCGACAACTAAACCGGGCAAACCATCGCTTTCGCCATAAACCAATCGGTAATAAGGTTTTTCGAAAAGTTTTTGCCGCAGACTGAATGCGGCGCTCAAGCGCTCTTTAAAAAACTTATGGCCACAAGTCGTTGTTTTCCTGGAAAGCAAACGCGCGCAAATCAATGCTTGAGGATTGATATAAGCCGTACCCAGTGGTTTGCCATCGGCGCTTACAACCTGAACCAAATCGCCGGGTGAAAACTGCTCAAGCGGGGAACGTTGGGTATCGATTTCATTGCTGAATATCCACAAATGACCTTTTCGCAGACGCTTTTCCTCATGCTTTCTTAACATAAGCTCGGGATGCGGCATGATCAATCCACCAATTCATAAATGGAACCGCCGACTGCAACGTGTGGCGCGGCAATTTTAAGGCTGAATTCGGCCGTTGAATTCGGTAACATCATACCCGTTTGCAAGCGTTCTGTTAGATAGTCTGTCGGTTGAAAAACGCGGACTGCAAAGGGCTTGCCGTCAAAGTCAAGCAAGGTCAGCTTAACCTTAGGAAACGCTTGAGTAAAGTCCGCCTCATTATTGATAGCTGCGTGAAATTCAAAATTTTGATCAGGCAGGGTGGTAAAGGAACCTACTAAATTAACTGCGCTCGAATTTTTATAGTCCGGCAATCGGCAGCCTAGCAAGTCACAAAACCCGATCAGGACTGGGCGCCATTGAGCATGCTGGGTCATGGCATAGCCGTAAAAAAAAACGATTTGCGACATCAGCAAAAGCGCACCTATACCAGCGCCTATGAGCCAAAGTTTATCGCTTGATTTTTTTTCTTGAACCCAAGGTAAAGCCGTTTCGACAGTAGGCGGCCGGCTGTCAATCTCTTCGGTTTCCGAAAGTTGCGCCAACGCATCGAAAACCGCAGAGCAATGAGAGCACCGGATCATTCCCCGATTGACTCTTAACTGATCGACGGACAAGGGCTGGGTGGTCTGACAATCCGTACAACGGGTAAACATAGCGTTAGGGCTTCACTCCTTCCAGACGTATCCAGTCTTCTTTCTGAACAGGCGGGGCCATGGTTATGAATGTTTGGTATGCCTGACGAGTCGCTTCGGCCTGTTCCTGCAATATGCCTGAAAGTATCAGATAACCCTTTGGCGCCAGCAAGGCGCAGATATTTTCCGACAGTTCAATTAATGGCTTGGCGAGAATATTGGCCAACACCACCTGCGCCTGGAGCATGGGCAACTGCTCCGGATAATAACAACTAATGCGATTCTGTACCTGGTTTTTTAGCGCATTGTCATATGTAGCGGTCAAGGCTTGCGGATCGATGTCAATCGCATAAGCATGCCGAGCGCCCAGCAGCAGAGCCGCGATGGCCAGTATGCCGGACCCGCAGCCGTAATCAATGACAACGTTATCGCTTAAATCATGACCGGCCAACCATTCCAGGCACAATGCCGTGGTCGGATGGGTGCCTGTGCCAAAGGCCAAACCGGGGTCCAAAATCAAACACACGGTTCCAGCTTCTTGTTGCGTCTGGCCGGTTGGGCAAACCCAAAGCTTATCGCCAAACTTCATGGGCCGGTAATAATCCATCCATGCCAATTCCCAAGCTTGATCCGCCACGTCTTCCAGTTGCCAATCATCTAATGGCGAACCAACGAATTTGGTAAGCAGTTGAAGTTTGATTAATTCAGGATCGGCATCTAGCTCAAATAGTGCGGCAACCTGGGTACGGCGCCAAATTTTGGTTTCGCCAATGCCGGGCTCATAAACCGGCTCATCCTCAGCATCCAGGTAAGTAACCGAAACCGCGCCTAAATCGCTGAACCAGTCAGCAATTTGCGGAGCGCTTTGTTCATCGGTCGTTATAGTAATTTGACGCCAAGGCATAACCGTTCGTTGCGATCTGACCTAAATCAGCAGACATTCTGTCATTCACTGGCAATACTTGTGCGCTTTAAAGCCGCCTACAGTAAAGCCGCTTCTGTTGTTGATTTAAACCGATCAACAGTTTAGCTGCCGTTATCCGGTTTCGGTAAAGAAATCGTTAATAAATACCCAGCTTCTTTTCCAAATAATGAATATTCTGCCCGCCCGCCACAAAAGCGCTGTCGTTCATGATGTCGTGCTGCAACGGAATATTGGTTTTTATGCCATCGATAATGATTTCATTCAATGCAGTATTCATCCGAGCAATTGCGCTGTCTCGATTTTCGCCGTGCGCAATCAATTTGCCAATCATCGAATCATAATAGGGCGGAACTTTATAGCCGTTATAAATATGGGTTTCGCAGCGAATTCCCGGACCTCCTGGCATATGAAACTGATCGATCACGCCAGGGCAGGGCATAAAGGTTTTCGGATCTTCCGCATTGATTCGGCACTCGATAGCATGACCACGAATAGTTACTTGATCTTGAGTAATCGAAAGCGGCTCGCCTGCGGCAATCCGCAGTTGTTCTTTGACAATATCAAATCCCGTCACCATTTCGGTTACCGGATGCTCTACCTGAACCCGCGTGTTCATTTCGATGAAATAAAACTGCTCTTTTTCATACAAAAACTCGAAAGTTCCGGCACCCAAATAGCCGATATCGATACAAGCTTTGGCGCAGCGTTCGCCTAAGGTCCGTCGCTGCTCTTCGGTGATGCCCGGCGCTGGCGCTTCCTCGACCACCTTTTGATGGCGTCGTTGCATCGAGCAATCGCGTTCGCCTAAATGAATGGCGTTACCATGCGCGTCGGCGATTACTTGAAACTCTATATGCCTTGGATCTTCAAGAAACTTTTCCATGTACACCGTAGCATTGCCAAAAGCGCTGCCCGCTTCGGCCTTAGTCATCGCAATCGCGTTCAATAACGCGGCTTCGGTATGAACCGTGCGCATACCACGACCACCGCCGCCGCCCGCCGCTTTAATAATGACCGGATATCCGATTTCTCTGGCTAATTTTAAATTTCTCTTGTCGTCATCTGACAAAGGATCATTGTTGCCGGGAACACACGGAATACCGGCCGCCAACATCGCGTTTTTGGCTGAAATCTTGTCTCCCATCATACGAATGGTCTCAGCTTTCGGGCCGATAAAAACAAAACCGCTTTGTTTTACTTTTTCGGCAAAATCAGCATTTTCCGACAAAAAACCATAACCCGGGTGGATGGCTTCGGCATCGGTTACTTCAGCTGCGCTGATAATGGCAGGAATATTTAAATAACTTTCAGCCGATGGAGCAGGCCCAATGCAGACAGACTCATCAGCCAAGCGCACATGCTTCAGATTCCTATCGGCTTCCGAATGAACCGCGACCACTTTGATACCTAATTCTCTGCATGCGCGCAAAATACGCAACGCAATCTCGCCCCGATTGGCAATAACGATTTTATCGAACATAACGCCCTCGTAACGTTTTGTTATTCAATAACGAATAAAGGTTGGCCATATTCGACGGGTTCGGCATTTTCAACCAAAATTTTGGCAATAATGCCATTTTTGTCGGCTTCGATTTGATTGAGGATTTTCATCGCCTCAATGATGCATAAAGTGTCACCCACTTTAACCGCTTGACCGACTTCAACGAAGGCTTTGCTTCCCGGCGAAGCTGAGCGGTAAAAAGTGCCCACCATAGGCGATTTGACGACATGCCCGGCTACCGCTTCCTCAACATGCGCCGCTGCCGTCACGGCGACTGGCGCAGCAGCGGAATTGGCCGCGCTTGCCGCCACCGGAGCTGCGGCATAGGTCACAGGCGCAGCGGAATAACGGCTAATGCGAATGGATTCTTCGCCTTCTTTAATTTCCAATTCCGCGATACCGGACTCTTCAATAATATCTATCAGTTTTTTTATTTTTCTAATATCCATGGTTTATAGACTCTCGGCTAGTATCTGATGAGCGGCCTGGAGGGCCAGTTCGTATCCTGTTGCGCCTAATCCACAAATAACGCCTTTAGCGATATCCGAGAAATAAGAATGCGCTCGAAAGGGTTCACGTGCATGCACGTTAGACAGATGAACCTCAATAAATGGAATTTTGCTTGCCAGCAAGGCGTCTCGCAAAGCAATGCTGGTGTGAGTAAAAGCGGCCGGGTTAATAATGATGAAATCAGTGCGCTCGTGATAGGCTTTATGGATCAAGTCAACCAGTTCATGTTCCGCATTGCTTTGGTGAAAAAAAAGACGGTGGCCAAGAGTATCAGCCTTGATCTGAAGAAGTTGCTGAATTGCGGCAAGCGTGTGAGTTCCGTAATGGCCAGGTTCGCGTATACCTAACAAATTCAAGTTTGGCCCATTTAATACGGTAATAGTCGCCATCGATTCATTGAAGTCAGGTTAACAAGCTGGTTCGAGGCGCAATTTTGCCTAATTCGAAGTTTTTTGTCCAGATATTATGTTTTTCGATAAAAATAACTGCAGAATAGCTGCAGTTCTCCGGCATTACCAACTTCTTAGACTGCGCACTCGCCATACAACGATAGGCGCGAATTTACGGGGCTACTTTGATTTTCCTCCGGCGATAGTTATGACCGTAAAATATTTCGGTAACCTCCCTACGCAATTTTTTTTCTATCTCGGCTTTCTGTTCATCAGTCAAATTGCTCTCTTTTTCGAACAAATAATTTTCCAGTTCGGTTTCCTTGAGCATCATTTTGGTATGAAAAATATTTTCCTGATAAACATTAACATCGATCATTTGATAACTTTCTTGCGTATCCTTAGCGATATAGTTTTGAATAGAGGTGATGTTATGATCGATATAATGCTTTCTTCCGGTAATATCTCGGGTAAAACCGCGGACCCGGTAATCCATGGTCACTACGTCTGATTCAAAACTATGAATTAAATAATTCAACGCCTTTAATGGCGAAATCCTGCCACAGGTGGAAACATCGATATCAGCGCGGAAGGTGCTGATGCCATTATCAGGATGGCTTTCGGGATAAGTGTGAACGGTAATATGGCTTTTATCTAAATGCGCTAACACGGTTTCAGGCAAGGGACCAGGCGTCTGACTGTTCATGCCGGATGGCGGCGCCATATCGCCCTCGGAAATCAGCATAGTAACGCTGGCGCCTTGCGGATCATAGTCTTGATGAGCAATGTTGAGAATTTGCGCACCAATGATTTCCGCGACATCCTTCAGTATCTGCGTCAATCGGTCCGCGTTGTAAGCCTCATCGATATATTCGATGTAAGCTTGCTGTTGTTCTGCTGGTGCGTAACAAATATCGTATATATTGAAACTGAGCGACTTCGTTAAATTATTGAAGCCGTGTAATTGCAATTTATTCAAATCATTAAACCTCGATCACTTCAAAATCATGGGTGATTTCCACCCCTGCATTTCCCAACATGATAGCTGCCGAACAATATTTTTCAGCCGATAACTTGACCGCACGCTCAACGACAGATTCCTTTAAATCGCGGCCCTTAACCACAAAGTGCAAATGAATTTTACGAAAGACGCTTGGCACCGCATCAACGCGCTCCGCCTCTATTTCAGTTACACAACTCGTTATTTGGTTTCTGCCTTTTTGCAAAATATTCACTACATCGAATGATGAACAACCACCTACACCAAGCAAAATCATTTCCATCGGTCGAACCCCCATATTACGGCCGCCATGATCGGGCGGCCCATCCATTACCACCGCATGGCCACTTCCCGACTCGCCAACAAACATAACGCCATCGACCCATTTAACCGTCGCCCGCACTTACCTTCCCCCGATAAAAAAATGACGCATAGGGTAGCATAGAAATGCTAATTCGAAGAATTTCAAAGCGTTTTTTTGTCAAATTTTGAATCTGCACTAGACTTTAGTGATCTTAATTAGCTTTCATTCGGGTCGTTATTGCCATGCCATTAATTGCACAAAAGGACTCCATCTATAAAGAAACTCTGGAGCAATTTTTACATTATTGCCATAAAAAAGCCTACCCATCAAAGGCTACTATTATCCGCCCCGGTGATGTCGGCGATAGATTGTATTTTATTATTGACGGCTCGGTCAGCATCTGCGTTGAAGACGAGGATAGCGGCCAAGAACTGGTTTTGGCTTACTTGAATAAAAATGAGTTTATCGGCGAAATAGGCGTCTTTAAAGGTAAGGAAATTCGCAAAGTTAGCGTCAAAACCCGTTGCGAATGTCATTTGGCCGAAATTGCTTATGACCGTTTTCGGCAGGCCTTAAAGAAGGAGCTACTGGCATACGCACCTGACCTGCTTTTTTTGCTCGGCACGCAATTATCTTCGCGGCTTTTAATCACCAGCCGTAAATTTTGCGATTTAGCTTTTATGGATGTTGAAGGACGAATCGCCCGAACCTTGCTTGATCTTTGCAAAGAACCCGACGCCATGACCCACCCTGACGGAATGCAGTTGCGCATTACCCGTCAAGAAATCGGACGCATTGTCGGTTGCTCAAGAGAAATGGCAGGGCGCGTTTTAAAAGAACTGGAAGATAAACAACTCATCAGCGCGCATGGAAAAACTATTGTAGTGTTTGGTACACGCTAATTCTTAATCCTTGCAAGTTACTTCTTTCGCCCATACACTGTAGCGAAATAGCAAAATCTTTATCTATCGCCTCTACCCCTTTATATGCCTTACCCAGATACAAAGAATCATTTTCTGGCTGAGCATGTAACGCTTATAAGAAATAGCTATCGTCTTTTGCTAAAAAGTGAATTGATCGAGGGTATCAAAACGCCAGAGCAATTCGCCAAATCCCTGTTCCATGCGCCTTTTGCTGTCATAAGCCATAACACGGCTCATGATCCTATTTTTAATTACGCTAATTTAGCCGCGTTAAAATTATTCGAATTTAGCTGGGAGGAAATGACGCAATTGCCATCAAAATATTCAGCAGAACCCATCAGTCAAGCGGAGAGAGCTAAGCTATTAACAGAAGTTGTCAACAAAGGATTTATTAATCATTATTATGGCATCCGAATTTCCAAAACTGGTCGCCGCTTCTTAATTCAAGACGCCATTGTTTGGAATCTTCTTTCTGCTGAGGGGAATTACACAGGACAAGCAGCTTGTATAAAAAAGTGGCAATATTTATAAAAAACCACGTCTTGCTATTCTAAATTAAGGGGTGGCTGCTTCGGGCCATCCGCCACCACTTTGACCACATCCCCAACAGTCAATCGACCTGTTTGGTCATGAAGCGCATTTTGGCCAAAGTAAACTTTATTTTGCCATTTTCTCAAGCGATTAAGCGTAATCAGCGGCTCTTTATCCATAATTGCAGTTTCCGGATCAATCGTCGGCACAACACAACGAGAACACGGTTTAGGCAATCTAAAACCAATGGCACCAATGGTAATTTCCCGCCAACTGTCTTCAGCGAAGGCATGACAACCCGATATTACTAAATTGGGACGGAAACGCGACATAGAAAAATTAAGCGACATCGCATCATTTAGTGATTGTAATGACGCCTCGGCAAGAAGAAGAAACGGAAATCCATCAGAAAACGCGGTCTGATCGGATTCTTTTGCGTAAGCAGGATCAACTTTTCTTATCGTTTTTTCAGGTTGGAAAACCAAGCGACAATTTTGCCCCAAAAAATCGCTTAGCCATTCATCCACTTCTGTGGATACATGTAGAGCATCGCTTAAATCGCCCCAAATCTGCGCCTTGATTACTTCATTTTCTGAACAAATTAAAGGAATTGTAATGGATGGATAATTTTCTGCCGCTAATGTTAATGCGTCTAAATCTAAAGCTGTTTTAATCAGCGCCATTTTGGGAAGTTTTCGCTGACTCAGAAACATACCGTCTTTATCGATCAACATCCATTTTCTGTCATATTCCAAACCTGTTTTACAAACATTCCAGCTTTCAACAGAAAAGCCCGCTAAAGACTTAATCGGGTAAACAAATAGCTTACTTAACGTACAGTCGATCATTTAACTACGCCATTTAACCTTTTTATAATTCTAATTTTATAAAGAATTCGCTTTTTCAAAGCGAAAAAAAACCCAGGGTGATAGCCTGGGTTGTGTGATAGGAGCTTGGCGATTCCCTACTTTCGCATGGCAAACGGCCACACTATCATCGGCGCTAAACGGTTTCACTTC
>Ga0233425_10006081_pt1 | contig 18314 bp, 21 predicted proteins | sample Watercolumn_Towu_2_FD_181712 | JGI IMG/M metagenome (GOLD analysis project Ga0233425, IMG submission 181712) | Freshwater microbial communities from Lake Towuti, South Sulawesi, Indonesia - Watercolumn_Towuti2014_140_MG | ecosystem: Environmental > Aquatic > Freshwater > Lake | place... | reverse complement strand
AGGGCGTAACGGGCTTTTTCGAGAAATAGGTCTCGACTTCGGCAGGAAAACGGCGGGCCTTCACGTCGGCGGCGTAGGCGGCGACGGCCCGGTCGATCTCGCCGCGCATGTCGGCGTAGCGGCGCACGAATTTCGGCGTCCAGTCGAACATGCCCAGCATGTCCGGCGTCACAAGGATCTGGCCGTCGCAGGCGGACGAGGCGCCGATGCCGATGGTCGGCTTGTCGACGGCGGCGGTGATGTCGCGGGCCAGACCCTCGGCCACCCCCTCGATGACGATGGAGAACGCCCCGGCGTCGGCGGTGGCCTCGGCTTCCGACATGACGCGCAGCCGCTCCTCGTCGGTCCGGCCCTTCGCCTTGAACGCCCCGTCCGTCAGCACGGCCTGGGGCCGCAGGCCGACGTGGCCCATGACCGGAATGCCGCGCTGGACCAGATAGGCGATGGTTTCCGCGACCGTGGGACCGCTTTCCAGCTTCACGCCCTGGGCCCCCGTCTCCTTCATCACGCGGGCGCAGTTCTCATAGGCCAGCTCCTTGCCGCCCTCGTAGCTGCCGAAGGGCATGTCGATGACCACCATCGCCTTTTTCGAACCGCGCATGACGGCCTGGCCGTGGAGAATCATCATCTCCAGGGTGACGCCGACGGTGTTGGGCATGCCGTGCACCACCATGCCGACGCTGTCGCCGACCAGCAGCAGGTCGCAGTGATCGTCCAGCAGCGCGGCGGTGGGGGCGTCATAGGCCGTCAGGCAGACGATGGGCTCGCCGCCCTTGCGGTTGCGGATGTCGGGCGCGGCGAGGCGGCGGACGGTTTCCTGCTTCTGGCTGGACATGGCGGTCCTCCTGTTCGGAGACCTAGATAGCGACGAGGCCCGCCCCCGTCATCCCTGGGGACGACGGGGTCAGGTTCACATCTCCTGCGACAGCTTCATCACCCCGGCCGCGGCGAGGGCGATCAGGGCCCCGGCGGCGATCCAGAACAGCTGCATGCCGCCCATGGACCCCAGCTCCAGACCGCCCAGACCGAACTGGTCGAGGCCGCCCTGGACCGTGCTCTGGACGCTGAGAGAGGTGGAGCGGATGCCCTGCCCCAGGGCGTCGCCCGCGACGACGCCGTCGCCGCCGCCGAAATTCACGCTCATCGTCTCGCGCACCGCCACGACGCCGCCGATGACGCCGGCGAGGCCGAGGGCGAGGAAACGCACGCGCGAGCCCTTCTGCAGGCGCTGCTCGACCTGGGCGGTGAACAGGGCCGCATCCGGCAGATGCGGGGAGCGCGCGAACAGGCGCTCGATTTCGGGATCGAACTCGTCAGCCGACATGCTGCGTTCCTCCCACGGACTGCGCGGATTGCGGTTGTAGCCGCGCGCGGAGTTTATCCAGACCACGTTTGACATGAGACTTCACCGTGCCGAGTGGCAAATTCAGGGCGGCGGCGATCTCGGGATGCGCCATGCCGGCCCCGTGACAAAGGGAGACACACAGTCGTTCGGGCTCGCTGAGGGTCTTCAGGGCCTCGTCGAGGTCCATCAGGCCCGCCTGATCGGCGGCGGGCGCGACATCTTCCTGTTCGGCTTCAGCGATGTAGCGGGCTTCCTTCGCAACACGCTTGATATAGAGGCGCGCCGCGATCCGCTTGACCCAGGCGGCGAAGGTGCCCTCGCCCCGAAACTCGGCGCAGCGTTCGAACGCCTGGATGAAGGCGTCCTGGGCGATGTCGTCGGCGAGCGAGGCCTGCGCCCCCATCCGCCGCAGCAGGCCGCGCACCGCCGAACCGTGGCGGCGCACCAGCTCGCCGAACTCCCGCCGTCCGCCCGCCGCCGCGAGGGCGGCGAGCTCGACGTCGTGCCGGTCGATCAGAGGTTGGGTCATGATCAGTCCCCCTGTCCGACCCGGCCTATTCCTTGTTCGGATTGAAGAAGCTGAGGATGATGAAGGCCAGGCCGATGGTGGTCGGGATGGCGGCGATGCCGAGCAGGCCGCTGCCGATCTCCTGCCAGTCGTTGCCGTGGTCCCAGCCCATGTCGCTGAGGACGCCGAAGGCGGCGATGCCGACGCCCACGGCCACCCAGATGACGCCGCGGCGCAGGTCGCGGGTGCGGGACGGCAGCTTGCTGGCGACGTCGCGGGTCATGGCGTCGATCAGCTCGGGCGGCAGGGCCTGCCCCTTGTCGATGGCGTGGCGGACCGTGGTCTGGATGTCGCGCTTCTCGCGGGACTTCAGATACGACGGGCCGAAGATCACGGCGGTGATGGCGCTGAAGATGATCAGGACGATCAGGATGGGCGTCATGTCCATGTGGGTATCCCCTTCTCTTGTCAGACCGGAGCGTGATGCCTCGGCCTTCTGACGACAAGAGGCTGTGAGGCGGCCGCATGGATGCGGACGGCGAGGTGAAACTTTCGTAAGGCGGAGAAACGAACCGACCGGAGACCTCGCCGATGATCGACCGCCGCATCCTTCTGGCCGGACTGGCCGCCGCGCCGCTGACCGCCTGCGCCGCCGGGCCGGGCGTGGCGACGGCGGCGTCTGGGCCGTCGCTGACGCTGGTGACGTTCAACATCTGGCACAATCAGGGCGACTGGGCCGCCCGGCTGCCGCTGCTGATCGCCGCGATCCGCGCCGAAGATCCGGACGTCGTCGCCTTGCAGGAGGTGCTGGAGGACGCCGCCGTCGGCTTGCCCAACCAGGCGCGGACCATCGCCGACGCCCTGGGCGGCTATGAGATGCATTTCGTCTCGACCGACGCCGAGGGCGCGCCGCGCCGGTACGGCAATGCGATCCTCAGCCGTCTGCCCGTGCGCGCGCACGACTGGAAGAAGCTGGAGCCGCTGGACGACTATCGCACCGCCGTGCGGGCGCGCGTCGATGTCGGCGGCCGCGCGGTCGACATCGTCAACACCCATCTGGCGTGGCAGGCCGACGCCCAGGCCGTGCGGGCGCGCCAGATCGCCGATCTCATGGCCTGGCTGCCGAAGGACGGAACGCCCCTGATCGCCATGGGCGACTTCAATGCGGTGCAGGAGGACGCCGGACTGGCGGCGCTGACGGGCGAGCGGTTCTTCAGCGCCCTGCCCCGCGGAGCCGCGGCGACGACCCTGAACCCGGCGAAAAACCATCCGCCGCGCGTCATCGACCATGTCTTCGCCGAAGCGGCCCGGTTCGCGCCGGTGCGCGCAGCGGTGATCGGCGACGAGCCCACGGGCGGCGAATATCCGTCCGATCATTTCGGCGTGGCGGCGACCGTCAGGCTGCGCTGAACCGGCGCGACAGCCACAGGGCGGCGCCGGCGCTGACCGCCGCGCCCGCCAGCATGCCGGCGGCGGGGACCAGGGCGGCGATATCCTCCCCCAGGGGGCCGACGACCGGTATCAGGGCCCACAGGATGGCCACGGCGGCCACGCCCCACGGTACGAGGGCCGCGACCGTCATCCAGGCGCGGCGCAGGGCGATGCGCTGCGCGACCTGCGCCTGGAAGGCGTAGTCCCGCGCCGGCGGCGTTTCCGCGGCGAACAGGGCCTGGAGTTTCTGTTCAGGCGTCATCGGACCCTCCGAGCGCTTTCAGCAACCGCGCCCGTCCGCGGGCAACATGCGACTTCACCGTGCCGAGAGGCAAGCCCAGAGCCGCAGACGCCTCGCCGTGCGACCAGCCGTCGGCCAGACACAGGGCGACGCAGGCCCTGACGTCCGGCGGCAGTTCGGCCATGGCGGCGGCCATGGACAGCCGGTCCTCGTGCGACACGCCCGCCGGGGTATCGACCGTCTCCAGCCAGACGCTGTCGCGCGCCGCGCCCCGTCGCGACGAGCGGATCCGGTCCTGGGCCTTGCGCCACGCTATGCCGCACAGCCACGGCCGGACGCCCGCCGGATCCTTCAGCGACCGCAGCGACCGCCACGCCGCCAGAAAGGCGTCCTGGGCCACGTCGTCCGCCTCGGCCCAGCCCCCGCCCAGGGCCCGGCGCAGAAAGCCCCGCACCGCCGCCTGATGCCGCTCGACCAGCCGCGAGAAGGCGGCGTCCGAGCCGGTCAACGCTCGGCTGACGAGCTCGGCGTCTGTCAGTATTCCGCTCATCCCCCCGGTCCCGGTCGGGCATCAGCCCCGCCGGCGCCCCATCAGGGCCGAGACGAGACTGGCCAGGCACAGGGCGCCGAGGACGAAGGCCACGATCAGGAAGGCCTCTCCGGCGCCGTAGATGTCGGCCCAGCTGGCGTAGGCGAAGCCGACGCCCATGACGCCGAACAGGACCACCGAGAACCAGTTGCCGTCGTTCATGCGTCCGCCGTCGCCGCGCCGCGAATGCCAGGAATCGTCATCGGCGTCGATCGGACGCTCCAGCACCTTCAGCAGGGCCTCCGGGGGCTCCTGGCCCTTGGCCGCATAGGTCTTGATCAGGTCCAGCGTGTCCTTCTGCCGGCGGTAGTTCAGCAGGCTGTTGAAACCGCCGTAGATGAACCAGGCCAGCGGGAACAGCAGCCACCAGTACGAACGGAACAGGTCTTCCATGGTCTTCACCCCTTGTGCGGCGGACGCCTTGTCCGCGCTTTCATAGGGTAGTCGTCGCCGGCCGCGCCAGCGGATGCAGGGCGCCGGACGAATTGCAGGTCCGTGCGAACCGGAGGCGCAACTGATCTTGCGGCCTTGCGTTCGCTGGCCGACACTCAGCCCCTCACCGGAGCCCTCCCCCATGGTCCAGATCACCTATCGCATCGTCGAGCACGACGGAGGCTGGGCCTATCAGTCAGGCGGCACCTATTCCGAGACCTATCCGACCCATGACGCCGCGCGGGCGGCCGCCGTCGCCGTGGCCCGCGAGCAGAAGGTGCCCGACGAGGATACGCTGATCGAATACGCCGACGCCTCGGGCCGCTGGATCACCGAGCGCGCCGACGGCCACGACCGGCCCGAGGTGGACGTCGAGGGCTGACCGCAACGGGTTGTGATCGCCGCAGGCTAGGCGCGGACCGGCCCGGCCGTTAGGTCTGGCCATCCCGCCCAGTGGAACCGGTTACACAATGCGTCACGCCCCCCTCCCCGCACCGACCCGCCGCGCGCTTCTGGCCGGAGGCGCGCTGGCGGCCGGGATGGTCATGGCGCCTCGGATCGCGGCGGCGCAGGCCGCGGCGGACCTGGACCGGGTCAACGCCCTGATCGCCCGCATGACGATCGAGGAAAAGGCCGGCCAGCTGAACCTGCTGAACGACCCCTTCCGCTGGCGGCCCGAGGGCGTGAACCCCGGCGACTTCAATCCGGACCAGGCCGCCGTCGCCGCCGACATCCGCGCCGGCCGTATCGGCGCCCTGTTCAACGGCGTGGGCGCCGAGGGCACGCGGATGGTGCAGGAGATGGCCGTCCGCGACAGCCGGCTGGGCATTCCCCTGCTGTTCGCCGCGGACATCGTCCACGGCCTGCGCACCACCTTCCCCGTGCCGCTGGGCGAAACCGCCAGCTGGGACACCGACCTGGCCATGCGCACGGCGCGCGCCGCCGCCGTCGAGGGCGGGGCGTCGGGCGTGCACCAGACCTACGCCCCCATGGTGGATGTGGCCCGCGACCAGCGCTGGGGACGGGTCGTCGAGGGCGCCGGCGAGGACGTGCTGCTGGGCAATCTGTTCGCCGCCGCCCGCACCCGCGGCTTCCAGGGCGACGATCTGAAGGCCTGGTCGTCGCTGCTGGCCTGTCCCAAGCATTTCGCCGCCTACGGCGCCGCCGAGGCGGGCATGGACTACAATTCGACCGACATGAGCGAGCTGGAGCTGCGCTCGGTCTATCTGCCGCCGTTCAAGGCCGCCTTCGACGCGGGCGCCCTGTCGACGATGAGCGCCTTCAACGACCTGAACGGCGTGCCGGCCAGCGGCAACAGATGGCTGCTCACCGACATCCTGCGCGGCGAATGGGGTTTCGCCGGCTTCGTGGTCTCGGACTACACCTCGGAGCGGGAGCTGATCGCCCACGGCTACGCCGCCGACGGCCGCGACGCGGCGCGGCTGGCCCTGATGGCCGGCGTCGACATGTCGATGAAGAGCGGCCTGTATCTGAAGCACATCCCCGAACTGGTCCAGTCGGGCGACGTGCCGGTGGCGCGGGTCGACGAGGCGGTGCGGCGGGTGCTTATGACCAAGGCGGCGCTGGGCCTGTTCGACAACCCGTACCGCGGCTCTGACGTGCGCACGGAGCGCCGGGTCCACGGCAGCCGCGAGCATCTGGCCCTGGCGCGCGAGGCCGGCCGCAAGTCGATCGTGATGCTGAAGAACGAGGGCGGCCTGCTGCCCCTGCCGAAGACGGGCAAACGCTACGCCCTGATCGGGCCGTTCGGGGCGGATACGACCGACCTGTTCGGGCCGTGGTCGATCTTCAAGGATATGAAGCTGGCGGTGTCGCTGGAACAGGGGCTGCGGGCGGCCCTGGGCGAGGGCTCCAGCCTGACGGTGGTCAAGGGTTCGGACGTCGAGGCGCCGATCGACGGGGGCATCGACGCCGCCGTGCTGGCTGCGGCGCAGGCCGATGTGGTGCTGCTGGCGGTCGGCGAGTCCGGCGCCATGTCCGCCGAGTCCAAGTCCCGCGTCGACATCGGCGTGCCCGAGCCGCAGCTGGCGCTGGCGCAGGCCGTCGCCGCGACGGGCCGGCCGGTGGTCGTCCTGCTGCGCAACGGGCGCGGCATGGAGCTGGCCGGCGCGGTCAGGGACGCCCCCGCCATTCTGGCGACCTGGTTCCTGGGGTCCGAGACCGGCAATTCGGTGGCCGACATCCTGTTCGGCGACCACGCCCCGACCGGGCGGCTGCCGGTCAGCTTCCCCTATCGATCGGGGCAGTCGCCCTTCTACTATGCGCACAAGACCACCGGCCGGCCGTCGCAGCCGACCGACACGGAGTTCACCGCCAAATTCCGCGAGGCGCCGCATCTGGCGCTCTACCCGTTCGGCCACGGCCTGACCTATGGGACGGTCAGCTATTCAGCCGTCCGCCTGTCGGCGCCGACCATGGCCTGGAACGGCGGGATCACGGCCAGCGTGACCCTGACCAATCCGGGCGCGCGGGCGGTGTCCGAGGTCGTGCAGCTGTACATCCGCGACAGGACCGCCTCGATCACCCAGCCGACCCGGCTGCTGAAGGGGTTCCGGCGCGTGACCGTGCCCGCGGGCGGTTCGCTGGAGGTGAGCCTGCCGTTGAGCTTCGCCGAGCTGAGCTTCCTCGGGCCCGATCTGCGCCCGACGACCGAGCCCGGCCTGTTCGACGTCTGGCTGAGCGCCGACGCCCAGAGCGGCGCGCCGGCGACGTTCACCCTCGTTCGCTAGATCACGGTTTCCGCGTACCGTTCGGGCTTGAACCCGACCAGGGTCCGGCCGCCCAGATCCAGCACCGGCCGCTTGATCATCGACGGCTGGGCCAGCATCAGGTCGACGGCCTTCGCGGCGTTCATATCCGCCCTGTCGGCGTCCGGCAGGGCCCTGAACGTCGTGCCGGCGCGGTTCAGCACCGGCTCCCAGCCGTGTTCGGCGACCCAGCCCTCGACGCGGGCGCGGTCGATCCCGGCCTTCTTGTAGTCGTGGAATTCGTAGGCCACGCCGTGATCGGCCAGCCAGACGCGGGCCTTTTTGACGGTGTCGCAGTTGGGGATGCCGTAGAGAATCGGGGTCATGGGCGCCTGTGTGGCGACGCCGCGCCGGAACCGCAAGCCGCCGGCGGCGTTTGCATTTAACCGATTAGTTTAATATAAGGCTGTGGTCAGCAAGAAGGAGACGCTCATGACCGCCCTCCCGCCCCGCCAGAAGGTCATTCCCTGCCTGTGGTTCGATAAACAGGGCGAGGAAGCCGCCCGCTTCTATGTGTCCCTGTTTCCGGACTCGCGCATCGACGCCGTCGTCCACTCGCCGGGCGACTATCCCGACGGCAAGGCCGGCGATGTGCTGGTGATCGAGTTCACCCTGGCCGGCAGCCGCTACACCGCCCTGAACGGCGGCCCGATGTTCAAATTCAGCGAGGCCGTCTCGCTGCAGATCCACTGCGAGGATCAGGCCGAGGTCGACCGTCTGACCGAAGCCCTCTCGGCCGTGCCCGAGGCCGAGCAGTGCGGCTGGGTCAAGGACCGCTACGGCCTGTCGTGGCAGATCGTGCCCCATGCGCTGCCCCGCCTGCTGGCCGATCCCGATCCGGCCGTCCGCAAGCGGGTCTTCGACGCCATGATGCAGATGAAGCGGCTCAACGTCGCCGAACTGGAGCGCGCGGCGCGGGGCTAGTCCTCGTCCGCCTGCATCGCGCCGGCGGCGACCGGGCCGGGCGTTCCCGACAGCGCCCGGTCCAGAGCCTCGCGGTCCAGACCCTTCTCCCATCTGGCGACGACGATGGTGGCGACCGCGTTGCCGATGAAATTGGTCAGGGCCCGGCACTCGCTCATGAACCGGTCGACGCCGAGGATCAGGGCCATGCCCGCCACCGGCACCGAAGGGACCACCGCCAGCGTGGCGGCCAGGGTGATGAAGCCGGCGCCCGTGACGCCCGCCGCCCCCTTGGAGCTCAGCATGGCCACGGCCAGCAGAAGCAGCTGGTCGCCCAGCGACAGGTCGACGCCGCAGGCCTGGGCGATGAACAGGGCCGCCAGCGTCATATAGATGTTGGTGCCGTCCAGATTGAAGGAATAGCCGGTCGGCACGACCAGGCCGACCACCGACTTGTCGCAGCCGGCGCGGCCCATCTTCTCGATCAGGCTGGGCAGGGCCGCCTCGGACGACGAGGTGCCGAGGACCAGCAGCAGCTCCTCCTTCAGATAGCGGATCAGTTTGAAGATCGAGAAGCCGTTGAACCGGGCCACGGCCCCCAGCACCACGACCACGAAGAAGGCCGAGGTCAGGTAGAAGGTCGCCACCAGGGCCGCGAGATTGATCACCGACTCGATGCCGTAGCGGCCGATGGTGAAGGCGAAGGCCCCGAACGCCCCGACGGGAGCCGCCTTCATCAGTATGGCGACCAGTTTGAAGAAGGCCTCGGACAGGCTTTCGAGCACCGTCATCACCGGCTGGGCGCGGTCGCCGATCACCGCCAGCGAAACCCCGAACAGGATGGCGAAGAACAGCACCTGCAGGATCTCGCCGCCGGCGAAGGCCCCGACCACGGTCTCGGGGATGATGTTCATCAGGAAGCCGATGATGTCGGTCTCGTGCGCCTTCTGGACATAGGTCCCGACGGCGGCCGGATCGAGGGTGGCCGGATCGACGTTCATGCCCGCGCCGGGCCGCACCACATTGGCGACGATCAGGCCGACGACCAGGGCCAGGGTCGAGAAGGTCAGGAAGTAGGCGAAGGCCTTGCCCACCACCTTTCCCAGCTTTCCGAGATCGCGCAGATGGGCGATTCCGGTGGCCACGGTCAGGAAGATGACCGGGGCGATGATCATCTTCACCAGCCGGATGAAGGCGTCGCCCAGCGGCTTCAGGCTTTCGCCGAACGCCGGCCAGAAATGACCGATCAGGGCGCCGAGGGCGATGGCGGCGAGGACCTGGAAATACAGATGCGTCCAGATCGGCTTCTTCTTCGGCGCAGGAGGCGGCGCGGCCTCGACGGCGACGCCTGGCGCGACCTTGACCGGGCGGGGCGCGCCCTTGCGGGGCGTAGCGGATGTCGTCGGCTTGCGCGCCATGCCGTCCTCCCTCTGACCGCGCGTCTGCGCGATTCCAGGGACCAGACTAGGGAGTCATCGCGTCCATTCCCACAGGCTGAATTCGCAGCCGTGACCCGATAGAAGGTCGGGGCATCGCCGCGGAGCCGCTGACCCATGTGCAACACCTACCGCTTCCGGCCTTTTGCGGATCAGCCGTTCGAGGAAATCCGCCAGATCGGCGTCCCTCTGGAGTTTCCCGAAGGGCGGCCGAATATCGAGCCGCGAGACGCAATCCGCATCGGAGACTCCGCGCCGTTGCTCACCCGAACCGATGCGGGCGTTGCGCTGCGGACCATGAAATGGGCGTGGATGTCGCCGCAGGGCCGGCCTGTCTTCAACTTCCGCTCGGAGGGCCGGTCTTTCGCCAGCAGTCAGCGATGTGCAGTCCCTGCGGACGGCTTCTATGAGTTCACCGACGCCCTGCCCGGCCAGAAGCGCAAGACCAGATGGCTGTTCACCCTGGCGGACAACCCGGTCTTCTGGATCGCCGGTGTCGTCCGCGACGGCGCTTTCGCCCTGCTCACGACGGAGCCGGGGCCCGACATCGCGCCCTACCACGACCGCCAGATCGTGATCCTCCCGACGGGCCGGGTGATGGAGTGGCTGGACCTGTCCGCGCCGGAGAAGGAACTGCTGACGCCCCTGCCCGGCGGCAGCCTGGTCGTGACGCGCGTCTTCCCCGAGCCGGACGGCCCGGACCCTCAGCTCCTCTTCTGAGGATGCGGCGTCTCGCCCCGCTTCAGCATCTCCACCAGGTCCGCGATCTTCTTCTTCCGCCCGGCCTCGGTCTTCATGTTGTGGGTGCGGAAGGCCAGGGCGAACCGGTTCTGGGCGCTCAGTCGGGCGAACAACTCCCTCGCCTTCGGGTCGGCGTCTATGGCCGCCTGCAGGTCGTCCGGAACAGCCATGCCCTTGCCGCTGCCATAGGCGCGGTCCCAGCGGCCGTCGGCCCTGGCCGCCTCGACCTCCTTCAGCCCGTGCTCCGTCATCCGCCCCTCGGCGATCAGGCGGGCGACATTGTCGACATTGATCCGGCTCCAGATGCTCTTCGCGCGGCGCGGCGTGTAGCGCTGCAGATAGCTGGTCCCGTCGAAGCTCTTCTTCAGCCCGTCGATCCAGCCCCAGCACAGGACGACGTCGATGGCCTCCTTCGGCGTGATCGACGGCAGGCCCGAGGCGACCTTGTGGATCTTGATCCAGACCTCGTCCTCGCTGGCGTGATGTCTGCCCAGCCAGGCGTGGAAGGCGTCGGAATCCGCGAACTCACGCACATGGTCGGGATCGACCTTGACTGGACCTTTCATTCCCACGCCGTATTCCTTTCTGAACGCCACGCCGGATCAGGATCGAAATCATGACCGAAAGCAAATTGCTGCGCATGGACAATGTCGGCATCGCGGTGGAATCCCTCGATGACGCCATCGCCTTCTTCACCGAACTGGGTCTGTCGCTCGAGGGCCGCGGAATGGTCGAAGGAGAATGGGCCGGGCGCGTCACCGGACTGCCCGACCAGCGCGTCGAGATCGCCATGATGGTCACGCCGGACGGCCACAGCCGCCTCGAACTGTGCCGTTTCCTCGTGCCGGAGGTCGTCGCCGATCACCGCAACGCCCCGGTGAACGCCCTCGGCTATATGCGCGCCATGTTCGCGGTGAGCGACATCGACGACACCGTCGCCAGACTCCGCGAGCGCGGCGCCCAGCTCGTCGGCGAGGTGGTTCAGTACGGGACCGCCTACCGCCTCTGCTACATCCGCGGGCCCGAAGGGATCCTCATCGGACTGGCGGAGCCGCTGGGCGACAGCCGGTAGGACGCCGCCATTCCGCCTAGGGAAGGTGTACCGCCACGCCGAGCCAGTGCATCGCCTGACCCGTGTCGATCATCTCGAACAGCGGGATGGCCAGCAGGAACACCAGCCCGTCCCGGATCGTGAGCAGGAAGAGAGAGGGACGAATGCTGAGTTCGTCCGCATCGCGCCAGAGCGAGAACCGTGGCCGGAAACGGGGCGTGCGGGCGCAATACCTCGCATAGTTCTCGCCGAATTCCCTGAGCAGGAAAGCCTCCTCCCGGAGGACCGTGAAGTGGAACACCAGGATCGCCGCCGCCACGAACGCGGCGCCGATGACGAGGCTGCCGCTTTGCGCGCCGATGCCGAACGCCCCGATGAAGCTGAAGACGTAGAGCGGATTCCGGCTGACCGAATAGGGACCCCGATCGACGATCTCCGCCTTCTTGCGTCCTCCGATATAGAGGGTGCACCAGGCGCGGCCGACGATGGCGACCACGATCGCCGCAAGACCGACGGCCTCGACCGATTCATGCCAGGGCCCGTCCACGCCGCCGATGGACTGGCTGACGATCGACAGGGCGATCAGTCCGAGAAGCGCGACGCCGACGGCGACCTTCCGGACCTTCTGGACTGTGCCAAGATTGAGAGCAGGCGCCGGCGTCGGGGTCATCTCAGGTCTCCGTGGGCGGAAGAAACAGCGAAACTGTGACGGTTTCGAGCCCGGATCGGCAGGGTCGCGGCCTTCATGAGACGGCGGTTCCGAAGAGCCGGCCGATGCCGACGGTGGCGGCCATGGCGAGCACGCCCCAGAAGGCCACCCGCAGAACGGACCGGCCGACATTCGCTCCACCCGCCAGGGCGCCGAGGCCGCCCAGTCCCATCAGTCCCGCAAGGGCCCCGACGCCCACCCAGACGATGACGCCCTGCAGGGGCGCCAGGGCCACGAGGATCAAGGGCGGAAGGGCTCCGCCCGCGAACGTCAGGGCGGAGGTCAGCGCCGCCTGGACCGGACGCGCCGTGGTGATCTCCGAAATCCCGAGTTCGTCCCGCGCATGGGCGCCGAGCGCATCCCTCGCCATGAGCTGCAGCGCCACCTGCCGGGCCAGGTCCGGCTCGACGCCCCGGGCGGCGTAGATCCCGGCCAGTTCCGACACCTCCGCCTCGCGGTCGCCGGCCAGTTCGGCCGTCTCGCGGGCCAGGTCGGCCTTTTCGGTGTCGGACTGCGAGCTGACGGAGACGTATTCTCCCGCCGCCATGGACATCGCTCCGGCGACAAGGCCCGCCACGCCGGCGATCATGATCCCTTCGCGCGGCGCCCCGGCGGCCGCAACGCCCATCACGAGGCTGGCGGTCGACACGAGCCCGTCGTTGGCGCCCAGAACCGCGGCCCGCAACCAGCCGATGCGGGCGACGCGGTGACGTTCGGGATGCAGGGCGAGACGACTCACGCGATCACTCCGGGCCGTTGGCGCACCCTACGCCGAAGGAAGGGAAAGGTCTTCATCAGGGAAGACCCGGCAGCATGCGACGAAGGGTCGAATCCCTGAGCACATAATGGTGGAACAGCGCCGCCGCGGCATGGAGGCCGATCAGCCAGTATCCGACCACGCCCACGGTCGTGTGGATGTCCTCGACCCGACCGGCCAGCCCCTCGTCGGGCGCCGTCAGCGGGGGAAGGGTGAGGCCGAAGAACGGAACCGGGTCGCCTTCCGCGCTCAGCAACACCCAGCCGAGGACTGGCATCGCCACCATCAGGAGATAGAGGGCGCCATGCACGGCCGCCGCCAGGGCGGCCGGCGGGGTTCGCGGAAAGGGTCCGACCGGCCTACGCGCGCGGGCCGCCAGCCGGACCCATACAAGGACGAAAACCGAAATCCCGAGCATGTAGTGCCAGGTCTTCAATCCTTCGCGGATCGCGCTGCCCCGCGGATAGAATTCCCGGAGTTCCATGCAGGCATAGACCGCGACCAGCAGCGCCAGCATCAGCCAGTGCATCCCGATGGAGAACCGGGATAGCGGCCGGACGGGGCGATGCAGTGAGGCGGCCATGGGATGCCTTGTGTGAACGGCCATCGAGCCTTGCATGGCGACGATCCGGCCGCCTTGATCCAGCGCAAAAAACCGGCGGCGTCCCTAGAGGGAAAGATCGAGCACGACCCGGCCCTCGACCGTCCCGGCCTTCAGCCGGTCGAAGACGGCGTTGATGTCCTCCAGCCGCGCGGTCGAGACGCTCGCCTTCACCTTGTGCGCCGCCGCGAAGTCCACCGCCTCCTGCAGGTCCAGACGCGTGCCGACGATGGAGCCGCGGATCGTCAGTCCGTTGAGCACCGTGTCGAAGATGGAGATCGGGAAGTCGCCGGGGGGCAGGCCGTTCAGCGCCACCGTCCCGCCGCGCGCCGCCATGCCGAGCGCCTGTTCGAAGGCCTTGGGAGACACCGCCGTCACCAGCACGCCCTGGGCGCCGCCCCCCGTCTGGCGACGGATCTCGGCGGCCGGGTCCGCCTCGGCGGCGGCGTTGACAGTGACCGCGGCGCCGAGGCTGCGCGCCATGGCCAGTTTGGCGTCGTCGACGTCCACCGCCGCGACGTTGAGGCCCATGGCGAGGGCGTATTGCACGGCCATGTGCCCGAGGCCGCCCACGCCGGATATGACCACCCAGTCCCCGGGCTTGGTGTCCGTGACCTTCAGACCCTTGTAGACGGTGACGCCCGCGCACAGCACCGGCGCGATCTCGTTGAATCCGATCCCGTCGGGCAGATGGCCGACGAAGTCCGGATCCGCGACCACATATTCGGCGAAGCCGCCGTTGACCGAATAGCCCGTGTTCTGCTGCTCGTGGCAGAGGGTTTCCCAGCCGCCGAGACAGTGGCGGCAGTGGCCGCAGGCGGTGTAGAGCCAGGGCACGCCGACCCTGTCGCCCTCCCGCACATGGGTCACGCCGGCGCCCACGGCCGACACATGCCCGACCCCCTCGTGCCCCGGAATGAACGGCAGGGTCGGCTTGACCGGCCAGTCTCCCTGGGCGGCGTGCAGATCGGTATGACAGACGCCCGAAGCGGCGATCTTCACCTGGATCTGGCCTGGCCCCGGAAGCGGGACCCGAACCTCCTCGATCGTGAGGGGCTGGCCGAAGGCCCGAACGACGGCGGCTTTCATGGTTGCGGGCATGGGCGTCTCTCCTGTGGCCCGAAGCCTAGGCGGCCTGCCGCGGCCGTCCTTGACCTGGATCACGTCCGGGCGCGCAGGGGCGGCGCGCGCGCCCGGGGCGGCCCCTTGACCGGGTGCGCCTCCGCTGACCGCTGGCGGAAGCGGGCTTCCTTGCGCTCGATCAATGCCGGGGACGAACGAAGGCGGCAGGCTGCCGGCGAACCAAGGGAGATCGCCATGACCCGTTCCGTTCGCCGGATCACCGTCTGTCTGGACGGCTCGCCTCAAGGGGATGCGCTGGTCCGTCAGGCCGCCGGCCTGGCGCGGCGGCTCTCCGCCGGGCTGATCGGCGTGCGGAGCCTGGAACGTCCCTGCCCGTCCCCGCCGGAAACCTTCGCGAGGGGAACGGGCGCGATCCATGAGGTGCTGGAGCATCAGGCGGCGGAGGAACAGACGCTCGCTCGAGCCGCCGGGGAAGCTTTCGCCGCGCTCGTGCGGCCTTTCGGCGTGGAGACGGAGTTTCGCCCCGTCTGGCGCGACGACCCGCAGGCGACGGCGAAGGCGGCCGACGGCGACCTCGTCGTTCTCGGCCGCCCGCGCCTTCCGGGCCTGCCGGACGCCCTGACGGCCGACCGGCTGCTGCTGAATGCATCCCGGCCGGTGCTGTTGATCCCCGACGACTGGACCGAAGATCTCGGCCGCCGGGTGCTGATCGGCTGGAACGGCAGCCCGGCGGCGCGGCAGGCGGTCGATCAGGCCGTGGCGCTGATGGCCCCCGACGCCGCCGTGACCATTCTGGTCGTCGATGAGGCGGCGGCGCCCGGAACCGCGGCCGACCTGGCCGGGACGCTCGGCGCCGCCGGCGTCCGCGCCGAGGTGCGGCAGGCCGTCTCCCGCGGGGACGGCGTGGCGGAGGCCATCGTCGCGGCGGCGAATGCAGTGGCGGCGGACCTGGTCGTTCTGGGCGGCTATAGCCGGTCCCCGACCGTCGAACGGTGGTTCGGAGGCGTCACCCGGTCCTTGCTGGCGTCCGCACGCCACCCCCTGCTGCTCTCCCACGTTCCCAAAGCCACGCGCGAAGCCGTCGACGACGACGGCGCGGCCGCAGGCCGCGGCGCGCGCGACGGATAGCCCGCTCCGCCCTGGACGGCCGCTACCGCCGGGACCTCAACCGCCTCCGGGCCGGGGGCGAACGCGAGCCCCGTCGGTGATGGAGGCGCTCGGATGAAGCACCACCCGTTCGCCGGGCTTGAGTCCGGACCGGACCTCGGCCAGATCCCCGTTGTTCTGCCCGATCTCGACGGGCTGCAGACGGACCCGCCCCTTCTCGACCTTGAACACCGCCCATCGCCCGCGATGCCGGAAGAGCGCCGCCACCGGGGTTCGCACCACCGCGGCCGACCGCCACACCGTCACGGCGACCTCGACGCGATAGCCATGACCCACCGCCGCCCAGGCCGCCGGAGGGTCGACCGGGTCGATGACGACATTGACCCGCTGCTCCTCCACCCCGAGGGCGGAGACCTTTCGGAAGCCGTAGGGCTCGACCTGCCTGACGCGGCCGCGGATCGCCGGACCGCCGCCCCAGGCCTCGACCAGAACCGGGGCCCCCGTTGCGATCCGGGCCGCGTCGCTGGACAGGAGCTCGGCGACGACTTCCAGATCCCCGGCGTCGCCCATTTCGATCAGGGGCGCGCCCTGGACCACGACGCTCTCGCTCTCCTGCAGCACACGCAGTATCCGCCCGTCGGCCGGCGCCCGGATCGCGACTGTGCGGCCGGACGCTGCCGGGGCGCCGGGGCCGGTCAGGCGCGCCCGCGCCGCCTCGAGCTCCGCCTCGCGGACATCGACCCCGGCGCGGGCGTTGCCCAGGGCGGCCTCGGCGGTGCGGACCTCCAGGCGGGCGCGGTCGAGGGCGCTTCGCGACGCGACCGTGGCCGCGAACAGGGTTTCGGTGCGTTCGGCCTCAAGGCGGGCGTGAGCCAGCTGCGCCTCGGCGCGAGCCAGTTCGGCCCGCGCCAGCCCGCGCGCGGCGTCGGCCGCGCGGATCCCGGCCTCGAGCTCGCGGCGGGCCCGGTCGTCCACCAGGGTCGGCGGCGCCGGCTGGATCAAGGCGAGCACGGCCCCGGTCCGGACGCGCTCGCCGGCGCGGTTGCCCACCCGCAGCAGGCGGCCGGAAACGGGCGCGGACACGACATAGATGTCGCGGACCCGGGTGCGGGCCTCGTCGCGCACGGCGACCGTCAACGGTCCCCGGCTGACGGCGGCGAGATCGACGAGAACCGCCCGGGGCCGGAAGGCGAGGACGAGAAGCACCGCCAGGACCAGCGCGACCGCCGACCAGAACAGGGTCCTGAAGTTCAAACGGAGATTCTTTGGGTTCATGGGTTTATTCGCCTGTTTTCAGGGCTTCGGCGAGATCGAGCCGGTCAATCTGACGGCGCACCAGCAGGCCTGAGGCCGCCGTGACGACGAGCACCACGGCCCCGGCCGTCCCGAACGTCGCGGGCGAGACGGCGAAGGGCAGCCGGAAGAGATCCGAACTCATGGCCCGGGCCAGATACCAGGCCAGGCCGGCTCCGGCGGCGGCGCCGACCGGCAGCGCCAGGAGGGTCAGGACGGCCACTTCGCCGAGCAGGATGTAGGACACCTCGCCCCGCGAGAACCCCAGCACCCGCAGCGAGGCGAGCTCCCGCTGCCGCTCGGCGAAGGAAATCCGCACCGTGTTGTAGACGACCCCGGCCGCGATCAGGGCGGCGAAGAAGAAGAAGGTCAGGATCGACCGGCCGAGGTTCTCATCGAGCATGGCGCGCAGTCGCCTGACCGCCTCGGCCTGCAGGCCCACCCCCGCGACAGACGGGGTCGCCTTGAGGCGGGCGTAGAGGCCGGCGGTCCGGTCGGCGTCGACGCTCAGCCAGGCGCCGGACACCTGCGCGCCCTCCCCGAGGGCCCGGTTCAGATCCTCGATCCGCATCCGCGCGCCCGACCCGACGTAGCTGGCCGCCACCGCCGAGACCGGAAGCTCGAGGGTCGGCCGGCGTCCCTCCGTCACCTGGGCCTCCACGACGTCGCCCGCCTGAACATCGAGCGACCGGGCCAGGTCGGCGGACAGGACGAGGCCGCCGGGATGCGGGGAGACCCCCCGGTTCCGGGCGTCGACCATGCGGGACAGTGTCCCGTCGAGGGGTGCCCCGGTGATGGCGGCGCGTTCCTCGCGCGCCCCGTGGCGCAGGCGAACCGGCGCGAGCCGAAAGGGCTCGGCCGCCATCACCCCGTCCGCACGCGCCAGACTGAACAGGGCGGCGCGAGACCGCGGCTCGACGAAGGTGACGGAAACGTCGTGCGGATTCGCCACGTCGAAGCTGGAGTCGATCATCACGGTCACGCCGTCCATCATGGACAGGGTTCCGATGAGGAGCGCGCCGGAGGCGGCGACGCCCGCCGTGGTCAGGGCCGCCCGCCACGGCCAGCGGACGAGCTGGCGCAGGATCATGCGGGACTGCTGATCGAGGATCCCCAGGCCGGTGATCCAGGTCCCGGCCGCCCGCGAAAAGTCGGGCGGGGCCGACGGCGTCATCGCCTCGGCCGGGTTGAGGACCGCGACCCGACGGACAGCGAGGGCCGCGCCGCCCGTCACCGTGATCATCGCCGCCCCGACGACGACGACATAGTCCAGGGGATCGGCCCGGAACAGCAGGAAGGGGAAGCGGTAGTACTCCATG
>Ga0233425_10006080_pt1 | contig 18314 bp, 20 predicted proteins | sample Watercolumn_Towu_2_FD_181712 | JGI IMG/M metagenome (GOLD analysis project Ga0233425, IMG submission 181712) | Freshwater microbial communities from Lake Towuti, South Sulawesi, Indonesia - Watercolumn_Towuti2014_140_MG | ecosystem: Environmental > Aquatic > Freshwater > Lake | place... | reverse complement strand
TGCGATGCGTCATGAGGTTCGCCGGACGGCACGGGAGCGCGACACGCTATAATGCCTCATGCAGATCATTCCAGTCATTGATATTCGCAACGGCGCGGTCATGCGCGCCCGCGCCGGCGACCGCAGCAGCTATAGACCGATCGCGTCGCCGCTTGCGATAACGAGCGCGCCGGTCGATGTCATCGCCGGTTTTTTGACGCTTCATCCTTTCGAGAGAATATACGTCGCCGATCTCGATGCGATCCAGCAAATAGGAGACAACCGCCGCGAGATCGGCGCGCTGATCAAACGCTTCCCAGCGCTGCGCTTTATGGTCGACGCCGGCGCAAAGTCTCGCGACTGGCGCGGCGTAGCGCGCGTCGAATGCGTGATCGGCAGCGAATCCCTGCGCGACAGCGAATCCTTGCGCGCCGTGAAGGACGATCCCAACATTGTTCTCTCGCTCGATTTCTGCGATGACGTCTTTCTCGGCCCAGATGCGCTGGACGTTCGCGCCGAGCTGTGGCCGCATCAGGTCATCGTCATGACGCTCAATCACGTCGGCGTCGGCGTCGGGCCCGATTTTGAGCGCATCTCGCAAATCATCGAGCGCGCTGGCGATCGCCGCGTCTACGCCGCCGGCGGCGTTCGCGATGCGCGTGATCTTGCACAGCTTGAAGAGATCGGCGCCGCCGGCGCTCTTGTCGCGACAGCTCTGCATGACGGCGCTCTAACGCGGGAAGACCTCATCCGCTTTAGTAAAACGGAGCAAAAAAAAGGGAGCCCTGAGGCTCCCTTGGCAAGCGATCCGCCGACGCTCAGTTGGCGGCGAAGGGATGTTTCGCGGTGACGCGCGCCGAGAGCACGCTTTGCGCGCTGGGATCGCCCTTCATCGCCCGGGCGATGGCTTCCTTCGTCGCGGCGTAGTTGAAGTCCTGAATCTTCTGATCGTCGTTGGCGTCCCAATGGATGAAGACGCCGACGCAGATGAAGAGGTCGTCCGCCTGGCTCATCGGAATGACGCCCTCGGCGACGCTGTCGGCGACCGCTTTGGCGACGCCATACTGCGCCGGGCCGAACATTTGAACGGCCTGTTTGGCGTTCTTGATGGTCACCTTGTTGAACATCATCGTGTAAGGCTTCACCAACAGGTTCGGCGCGATGACGGCGAGCAGCGTCGTAAAGCCGTCCTTGTTGTTGACGAGTCCGTTGGCGAAGGCCTTCTCGGCGGCTGAGCCGCGCGGGCCCATGATCAGGTCGATATGCGCGACCTCGTTGCCGTCGCCGACAAGCGATTCGCCGACGCTGGTCTTGGCGCTGCTCGAGGTGAAGCTGGACGACGGCTTCGGAAAGAGCGCGCCCAGTATTTTCTCAAAGAACGAAGCCATGATCCCATCCCTTCCGGTGCGTTCGCGTCCCTGCGGCGTCTGACCTTGCGCGCGCGGAATGCCCTTTTCCTCGTTGCGCCTTCCCGCAGGGAAGACGGAACTTCCGCTGGCGATCGCCTTCCGCGCGCCAGACTTCAATCTCTGCCGACGTCAACGGATTGCGTCGCCGCATCGCCGCATCAGCGGCGCGCGCCGGTCGGCGGTGGCGCGGGCGGGAAGCCTCCGGCTCCCCGCTGCGCATGTTCCTTACGCGACTCAGTTCGGCGCGAAGGGGTGCTTGGCTTCGTTGCGCTTGGCGACGACTTCCGACGCCTTCGGCTCGCCCTTGACGGCGCGCGCGATCGCTTCCTTCGTCGCCGTGTAATTGAAGTCCTGGATCTTCTTGTCGTCGTTGGCGTCCCAGTGAATGAACACGCCGACCGAAATGAAGATGTCGTCGGCCTCATCCACCGGGATCACGCCCTCGGCCACCGAATCCGCAACCGCCTTGGCGACGCCATGCTGCGCCGGGCCAAACATCTGCACCGCCTGCTTCGCGCCCTTGATCGTCACCTTGTTGAAGAGGATCGTGTTGGGCTTGCACAGAAGGTTCGGCGCAACGACCGCGAGCAGCGTCGTGAAGCCGTCCTTGTTGTTGACCAGCGCATTGGCGAAGGCGAGCTCGGCCGCCGAGCCGCGCGGACCCATGATCAGGTCGATATGCGCAACCTCATTGCCGTCGCCGACCAGCGACTCGCCGACCAGCATCTTGTTGATCACAGCCATGTGTTCCTCCCAGAATCCCCCATGACGGCGCGCGCGCCATTTGGCTGCAAGCGCCTCTATCCCCTCTTCGGCGCCGAGCGAAAAGAGCCCGATCGGACCGGCAGCCGGATAGCCGCGAGACCATCCCGCGCGCGGACTCAACCATTTTTGCGCGTCCTTGCCAAGATGGCCGCCAGATAATCGGCGAAAAGAACTGCGACCGTCAGATCGGCGCTTGTGCCGGGATTCAGCCCGCGCCGCTTGAGCGCGCGATCGAATTCCAACGCCAGTTCGAACATGGCTTCGCGCCCTTCGGCGCTCTTGAGATTCGTCTCAAAACGGATCGCCTCGCCGCGGACCATTTCGGCGGCGGCCGGCCCGTGCTTGCGCGCAATATGGCTGTCGGGAAAGCCGGCGAGGAAGGCCGTATAGACGTTGAGCGTCGCGAGCGCCGCATCGGCCCCTGGCATGCGGGCCTCAGTCAAGGTCTTCAGGCCAAGGTCGAAAATATCGGCGAAGCCGTTGGCGTATTGCCAGGCGATGCGGTCGCGATCGGCGGCGGCGCGCATCGCCTCGAGCAAAGTCGTTTCGGCCGGCGCATGGACGTTGTGCTGCGGCGCATCTCCGAGCCCTGCCGGCCGCGCATGGGCGATAGCGCGAAAGGCCGCGTCGGCGTCTGTGATATCGAGCGCCTCCAACACGCGCAGGGTCTCCCGGCGGAGATCGGCGCTTTGCGCGGTCGCGGCGGCCTGCGCCAGCGGCGCGCAGAGCAAAATGATGCCGAGATTGGTGTTCTGCCCGACGCGCGCCCACGTCGCTTCGACGGCCCCGGCAATGCGCGCGCCGACGGTCGATTGCGTGGCGGCGATGAAAGGCGCCGCGGCCTCGGCGCTGGCCAAGAAATCCGCTGTGGTCATGCCGTGGCCGTCGGCGAAAACATGGACGTTTCCGGGCTTCGGAGCCTTAAGTTCCGCCTCGCAGGCGGCGATGAAGCCGGTCGCGATCTCTTGCAGGCCGATCGCGAAAGTCGCCACGTCAGGCGCGCCGTCGCGCGTGCGCCATCTGCGCAAGCGCGTCAGCGACGAGTCGGTCGGCGATCGAGAAGGGCGTCACCCGCTGCAGTCCGCTCCAGCCGGCCATGCTGTTGACTTCCAGGATGAGCGGCTCGCCTCGGCAGTCATTGATAATATCGACGCCAGCGAAGTCGACGCCGAGCGCGCTGGCGCCGGCGCGAGCGATCTCCGCCTCCCGCGCTGACGGCTCAATGGCGAGCGGCTTTGCCCCCTGCCGCACATTGGTGATCCAATGACTCGAACGTCGACGCATGGCGGCGACGATTTCGCCACGCGAAACGAGGATGCGCATGTCTTCGAACGGCGGGCGCGCCGGCCCGACGAAGCGCTGCAGATAAAACACGCCGCGCGCGTCCTGAAACGACGGCAGATCGCTTTCGCGCTCGATCAATCGCAGACCCCAGCCCTGCGCCCCGAAAAGCGGCTTCATCACCAGCGGGCCCTTGGCGCATTCGCGCCGCGCGATGGCGCGCGCTTGCGCGAGAGACTGCGCCGCGAAGGTCTGAGGCGTCGGCAGTCCGGCCTGCGCTAGAAGAAAGCTCGCCATGGATTTATCGGTGCAGCGCTCGATCGCGCGCGCGCTATTGACGACCGGGACGCCGAGCGCCTCCAGCGCATGCAGGACGCCGAGCCGCATGGTGATCGCTTCGAGCGACCCGTCGCCGATGGCGCGAATGATGGCGAGATCGGGAAGGTCGCGAAATCCCGGGATCGCAAGGGCGCGAGCGCGGTCCGTCTCGATCTTGCAGGCGGAGAGCCGCACGGCGACAGGCGCCGCGCCCTGCGCTCGAAGCGCGCGGATTGTGCGAACCACGTGCCAGTCGAGCTTGTCGGTGAAGACCGCAACGCGCGGCGGCCGCCCTCTCTCCTCGCCCGAGGTAGAGAGGGTTCCGGGTCTATCGAGCAGGTCGAACGCAGTCACAAAACGCCTCGGCGATCACCCGCCAAACGATTTATCCAGCAGCGCCAGATTGATCTCGCCGGCGCGGAAGGTCTCGCCCGTCTCGACCGCCGTCACCAGCGCTTCCGCCGGCGAGAACAGGCTGCCGTCTATCTTATAGAAGTCGCCGTTATACGCCTTGAAAATCTCCGCGAACGGCCGGCCGTAGTCACGCGACGTGTCGCTCGGCAGCTTCTCGGCGAGCTCCTTGGCGGCGGCCGCCGAGCCTTTCACGAAAAGATGGGCGCGGCCGGCGTAAATGATCGCGTCATTGGTGCGGCCCATCGCCTGCACGAAGTCAGGGTGGGGCGGCGAAAGGGGGGCCGTCGCAATGCCGTCAATAATGTCGTCGAGCGGAAAATGCAGCTCATGCGCCTTGTGTAGCGCGACTTCGAGCACGCGGCCGACCACCTGGACGCCGCCGGCAAGCGACTGCGTCGGCGCGTAAATGAAGGCGACCTTGTCCGGCGTCACGCCCGAGCGAGAGGCGACTTTCTCGACGACCTCCTTGGGCGGCGGCGAGCCGCTTTCGAGCACGATGGTCACGCGGTCGGCCAGATCGCGGTAGGAAAGCTCCTCAAAGAGCTTTTCCGCGCGGGCCTGAGCGCGGCCAGGCCCCGAACCCAAAGCGAAGAATTTCTCGTGGCTCAGGCTCCAGCCGGCATATTGGCTAGCGAGGCAGGCGACGACGGGATCGGCGCTCGTCACGGTCAGCCAGAACGGCCATTTCGGCGCGGCCGGCGCATGGGAAAGCGCCACGCGTCCAAGTCCGCCCATGCAAATCTCGGTCAGCAGCAGGCCGGCCTCTATGCCGCCCGTGACCTTGGCGCCTGCGTCGATGAGCAGTTCGCCGAGGCTGCCGCGTTCGACCGAAATTCGATATTGCGCCGCGCCCGCCACGAGACGATCGACCAGCGCGCCCGCGAGAGCGTTCACGCTTTCGGTCGTGCGCCCGCTGATGTTGAGGCTTCCGCTCACTTGTGGTCCTTTCCCTCTTTCGCTCTGAGGCGCTTTGCGCCCTCTCCCGGCCGTTCTAAGCGGTCAGCCTGCGGCGGCTTCACGCCGCGAAACTTATAGAGCTTTGCTTGGAAACGGAAGCCGAGCTCTGTCGCTGGGACCATACGTCGCGAATGACTACGGTCACAGAGCCGCTTTGGCGCGAGCGACGCAAAATTTCAAAATTTTTGCTCTTAATTGGAAACCAATCGCCTGTTGAAGCGTTGACCCTCGCTTGTGTGTTTGCGCACCCCGGTGAATCCCGTTTTGCGTTAGTAGCGACGAAATCATCGCGGCTGGGAAGGAAACGAAGATGGACCTGCAAACGGACGAGCCGAACGCCGCAGAGCGTACGGCGGGAAGCCTTTCGGTGAACGACGTCCTTTACGTCGCGCTCGCCATTGCCGTCATTCTTTTCGGCAATATGGCTCTGGTTAGCGCCATGGATGTCGCGCTCGACTCCCTGGTTCGGTAACGCTGCCGCTTGACCAGTTGATAAAGGCCCGCCAATCGTGCGGGCCTTTTGCGTTTGCTTCGGTCGCTCAGCGACAATGCGCTTATGCGGGTCTCACTTGGAGTCCAACGCGCCTTTTTCCACCTCGAACTCCAGGGCGACGCCGGCCGCTACCGGCGACTGGCCTTTTTCTCTGGCCTCGGCCAGGCGATCGAGCCGCACGAGCGCCAGACCTTCATCAGCGAGCCGCGACCCGGTGACGCCGACTTCCACATCGCCGATATGGATGGCTTCGCCGGGCGCCGGCGCGTCGCCGTGTGCGCGATAGGGCGCCACCCGCCTGCGCACCAGTCCGCGATGCTTCATCCGCGACACCACCTCCTGCCCGACGTAGCAGCCCTTCTTGAAATCGATCCCCGCGAGGAGATCCATATTGGCCTCGTGGGGAAAGGTTCCGCCATAGTCGAAATCGACGCCGCCGAGCGGCACGCCGGCATGGATGCGCTGCGCCTCGTAATCATTCCGCGCGTCCTTTGTCGGAATCTTGCCCTTTTCCGCGATGGCCCGGAATCCGAGCGGACCGCGTGGATCGGCGGCGATCGCGACGGCCTCGACCTGCGGCGGCTCGGTCGAGTCGGGAAAGGCGATCGCTTCGAGTTCATCGCTCCGGTTCGTCACGGTAAGATTCGAACGCAGTTTGTAGATGTTCAGACGTTTTTGGAGATCGGCGGCAAGGGCGAGCGGACAATCGAGCAGATAGCGCTTCTCGCCCGCCACAAAGACCAGAAAATCAAACAAAATCTTGCCCTGTGGCGTCAGCAGCGCGGCGAAGCGCGCCTCGCCTGTCTTGAGCGCGGCGACGTCGTTGGTGACGAGATTATGGAGGAACTTGCCTGCCTCTTCGCCTGCAAGCTCGATAACTCCACGATCATCAAGCAAAATCGCCGTCGTCATGCGCGTCGCTCGCCTCCGCTTCTGGCTGCTTGAGTCTCGCGCGCCTTTGGCGCATTAGCAACAAAGCTCGCCCTAGCGAGGGCATCGCAAGCGAGGCGCCACCCCATGCCGCAGGCCTTCGACGTCATCCTCTCCGGCGGCGCGCTCGTCAACCAAGACGGCGAGGGCGCGCGCGACGTCGGGCTCCGTGACGGCAAGATCGCCGAGATCGGCGACCTTTCCCACGCCTCGGCGGGCGAGAGGATCGACTGCCGCGGCCTTCATATTCTGCCTGGCGTCATCGACACGCAGGTGCATTTCCGCGAGCCCGGCGCGCCGCACAAGGAAGATCTGGAATCAGGATCGCGCGGCGCGGTCCTTGGCGGCGTGGTTGGCGTCTTCGACATGCCCAACACCAATCCGCTGACGACAGGCGAAGCGGACCTCGCCGACAAGGTCGCGCGCGCGACCGGACGCATGCATTGCGATTTCGCCTTCTGGGTCGGCGGCACGCACGAAAACGCCCGCCATCTTGGCGAATTGGAGCGCCTTCCCGGCGCGGCCGGAATCAAAGTGTTCATGGGCTCCTCGACAGGTTCGCTGCTCATCGCCGACGACGCCGGCGTCGCGGAAGTCTTGTCGCATACGCGCCGGCGCGCCGCCTTTCACAGCGAAGACGAAGATCGGTTGAATGCGCGCAAGCCTTTGCGCGTCGCCGGCGATCCTTCGTCTCATCCGGTTTGGCGCGACGTCGAGACGGCGGTGCGATCGACCCTGCGGCTCTTGCACATCGCGCGCGAGAAGGGGGCGCTCGTGCATGTGCTGCATGTGACGACGCAAGAAGAGATCGCGCTGCTTGCCGAACATAAGGACATCGCCAGCGTCGAAGTGACGCCGCACCACTTGACGATGGACGCGAGCGACTATGACCGCATCGGAACGCTCGCGCAGATGAATCCGCCGGTGCGCGAAGCGCGCCATCGCGCGGGTCTCTGGCGCGGCGTGGCGCAGGGCGTCGTCGACGTGCTGGGCTCCGATCATGCGCCTCATACGCTTGAAGAAAAGGCCAAGCCTTATCCCGAAAGCCCGTCGGGCATGACCGGCGTGCAGACTCTCGTTCCTCTGCTGCTCGATCACGTCAACGCCGGTCGGTTGACCTTGCAGCGTTTTGTCGACCTGACGAGCGCCGGTCCGGCGCGGCTCTTCGGCATCGCCGGCAAGGGGCGGGTTGCAGTTGGCTATGACGCCGATCTCACCATCGTCGACATGAAGCGCCGCGAGACGATCCGCAATTCCTGGATCGCCTCGCGCGTCGGCTGGACGCCCTATGACGGCAGAGAAGTCGTCGGCTGGCCGGTCGGGACTTTTGTGCGCGGCGCCAAGGTCATGTGGGAAGGCGAACTCGTAACGCCTGCGCAAGGCGCGCCGATGCGCTTTTGGGGCGCGCTATGAAGGAAAGGCGGCGCGTCGCATCCAGCTCTCTCGACAATTGACAGGGAGCAAAGCAAGCGCAGCAGTCCGAGAGGCGCCATCCGTAAATCTCAGTCTTCGCTCCAGAAGTAATGCCACACGCCGTCCGCCGCGATGCCGATGCGGGTCGCGCGTGGCTTTCCCTCGGCGTTGGAGCGCATAAGATCGGCGAAACGCACGCAGCGCCACCTTTCGCGCGCCTCTTCCTCGCTGGCTGGCGGCTGCGGGTGGCGCGCGAAGGCCGGCCATTCATAGAGCGTCGTCGGTCCGCGCGTAATCTTGACGAAGGGCTGCGCAAAAATCGCTCGAATGAGCGAAATGGTCTCGCGGCCCTTGCGGTCAAAGGAAAGCGCCTTCAAAATCTCGATCGGATCGGTTCCGGCCTTGAATGCGCCGCTCTTGGCGAAGAGCGGCCGAGTCTCATTCCAGTCGATCGGAACACGGAGCGCCTCGACCTCGCCCGTCTCGCAAGCGGCGAGAATCTTGTCGCGGATCCTGACGACCGACGCGGGAAGAAGAGCGAGATCGCCTATAGGGGGCGATATGACGTCGCCTTGCGCTTTGCGGATCATGCGCCATGTTAGCGCGCTCCGCCGTTGATGCGCCAATTCACTGAATTTGATCGTTCTTCTACGGCCAAGATTGTCTGCGCGCGATGAAGCCGCCATTGTAGTCGGCGAGTCTCTCGGAGATTACATGGACGAGCTTCAACGTCAGGACGGGCCTTCGGGGAAGAAAACGTCGCCGCGTCTCGAGGGGATGCTGCGCCAGTCGGCGCTCGCGCTCCTCGCTGAGCGCGTCTGGCGGACCGGCTTGGCGCTCGCCACGATTGTCCTGTTCTTTTTGGCGCTCTCCTGGCTTGGGTTTTGGGGCGCCGCGCCGCTTGGAGCGCGCATCGCCGGCATGGCGCTCCTCGGCTTCGCGGCGCTCTATGTCGTCGCTCGTGAACTTGCGCGCGGCTGGCCACAGCGCTCCGCCGCGCTCGAGCGGCTGGACCGCAGCGCCGACGCCGCGTTGCGTCCGGCTTCGTCGCTGGAGGACCGGCTCGCCAGTCAGAATGCCGACGCGGGCGTTGAGGCGCTGTGGGCGTTGCATCGTCAGCGATTGGAAGAGGCGCTGGCGAAGACGCCCATCGAACCGCCGCATCCGCGGGTCCCGCAACGGGATCCATACGCGTTGCGCGCGCTCGCTCTCGTCGCCGCGGTTGCTGCTGGATTCGCGGCCGGCGATGAAAAACGCGCCCGCCTGGCCGCCGCCTTCGACTGGCGCGCCGCGAGCTTCGGGATCAGCACGCGCGTCGACGGCTGGCTTGAGCCGCCCGCTTACACCGGCCGTCCGCCCATCGTGCTCGCCAAGGAAAGCGAGGCGCCCATCGAGGCCCCTGTCAATTCGACGCTGCGCATCCGCCCGCCTGACGCAGGCGTGTCCGTCTCCGGCGGACTCCTCGCCACGCAGCAGACCAGCGAGGACGCGCAAAAGGCCGCGCCGAGAGAACAGGCCTTCAAACTTTCGGGAGCGGCGCAAGTGTCGCTTTCCGACGGTCGGCGCTTCGATCTCGCGGCGATCCCCGACAGGCCCCCGACCATCGCTTTGACCGAAAAGCCGCGCAACAATGTTCGCGGCTCGATGACGCTGGCGTTTCGCGCCACGGACGATTATGGCGTCGTCGGCGCCGAAGCCGTCTTCAGCAAGCCGCACGGCGGACGGCGTGCGCTTTACGAGCCGCCGCGGCTTGCGCTCGCTCTGCCGCCTGGCGGAGGCGGCCAGGGCGAGGCCAAGGCCACGATCGATCTCGCCGACAGTCCTTTCGGCGGCGCGAAGCTCGCGATGCGCCTCGTCGCCAAAGACGCCGCGGACAATGAAGGCGTTTCCGAATCGATCGAAGTGACCTTGCCGCAGCGCCGCTTCGTCAAACCGTTGGCGCGCGCGCTCGCCGAACAAAGACGCATTCTTGCCCTTGATCCTCACTCGCGCGCGAGCGTCCGCACCGCGCTGGAGGCGCTGTCGATCGCGCCGGAAGCCTTCGATACGCCTTCGGCCATCCATCTCGGCTTGCGCGAGGCGCGCCGCGGTCTCGATGGCGCGCGCAGCGACGACGATTTGCGCGGCGTCTCCGAGATGCTGTGGACCATGGCGCTCAGTTTGGAAGAAGGCGACATTTCGCAGGCCGAGCGCGATTTGCGCGCCGCCGAGCGCGAGCTGAGGGACGCAATTGCGCGCGGCGACAGCGAGGAGGAAATCGCCCAACGCGCCGAGGAGCTTCGCGCCGCGCTCGACAAATTTCTCCAGCAGCTCGGCAGCCGCTTGCCGCCCCCAGGCGCCCCGCTGCAAGAGGCGGAAGGGAGCGCCGACACCATCACGCCCGACGAATTGCAGTCGATGCTCGACGAGATGAACAGAGCCATGAAATCGGGCGACATGGCCCAGGCGCAAAGACTCCTGGATGAACTGCAGGACATTCTTGAAAATGTCCAGACGCAAGGCGCTGGTCAGCGCCGGGCGCGCGGCCGTGAGATGAACCGCGCGCTCAACGAACTCGACCAGCTCTCGCGCGAAGAGCAACAATTGCGCGACGACACCTTCCAGCGGATGGATTCGCCTGACGATATGGAATCGCGCGCCTCGCGCGGGCGTCGCCAGAATGGCCAGCCGCAGAGCGATGACTCCGGCGCCGAACGCAAACGCCAGCAGGCGCTGCGCGAAAGGTTGGAGCGACAGCAGGACGCGCTGCGCGAGGGCGGAGTCGAGGCCGGCGAAGAGCTCGACGACGCGCGACGCGCGATGAAGGAGGCGGAAGAAGCGCTCGGCAAATCCGGAGAAGGGCGCGGCCGGGCGGTCGACGCGCAAGGGCGCGCCGTTCAGGCGTTGCGCAAGGGCGCCGACAGGCTGGCGCAGCAGATGCGGGGGGAAGGCGACGAAAGCGCCGAAGAAGAGGGCGGAAGCCCGGGAAGGCGCGGGCGGCGCGGCAAGGGCCGCGATCCGCTCGGGCGCGCGTCAGGCGACGGCAATCGTCCGGATCTCTCCGGAAAATATGATCCGCTCGGACTGGCGCCGGCGCAGCGCGCCCATCGCGTGCAGGAAGAGCTGCGCCGAAGGCTCGGCCAGCCTGAGCGGCCGCAAGAAGAGCTCGATTATCTGCAGCGTCTGCTGCGGCGATAAACGCCTTGCGGCAGGGCGCGCGCTTCTCTACAGCGCAACGAGTAGGGAGAAGCGCCGCTTATGCCAAGTTCTTCGAATCTGTTGGTCGTTGTCGCAGTCGCGGCGGTCGGTCTCGTCGTCGTCGCCGGCTTCATAAATATGTTTCGCGGCGGCCAGGGCGCGCCGGCGAGGTCGCAGAAGCTCATGCGCTGGCGCGTCGGCCTGCAATTGCTCGCGCTCCTCATCGTTCTCGGCGTGCTTTATGCGAGAGGCCGCTGGTAAGCGGCCCTGATCATTTGCCGGCGCACTTCTCCAGCCACTCGACGATCAACGGATCGTCGACCGCGCCCGTCACCGTCACGACGGCGCCGTCCGGCGCAATGAGGGCCGTGAAGGGCAGCTCGCCGCGCCACATGCTGTCCGCTTCGAAATAGAGCTTTTCAACGAAATCGTCGGCGAAGCCGTAATGATCGGCGTTCGATAGTCCAGCCTTCTCGATGCGCGCCTGCGCGCGGGCGCGGTCTTCGTCGCCGTCGGTGTTGACGAAGATGACGTCGATCCCCTTCTTCTCGGCGGCGATCTTCGCCCATTGCGGCAATTCCACGAGGCAGGCCGGACAGGTCACCGACCAGAAATGCAAGATCAGCGGTCTGCCGGCGTGCGCCTTGGTCAATTGCGCGAAGGCGCCGCGGCCATAGGGCTTGAAGTCGAGCGCGTACGCGCCGCTTGCCGCGAGCGCGAAAGCGAGGACGAGAGAGAGCAGGCGCATGACGCGAATTCCGATTGACGATTCCGAGAATTTGCGGCCTTGTCATTCCCGGCAGGCCGTAGGCCTGACCGGGAATCCAGAGCAAATCCTGTAGACTCGCGTTGTGACTTTTGATTCCCGATCACACGCGATGCGCGCGTCGGGAATGACAATGCTGCGTTAGCGCAGCGCCGCCGCGCTTTTTTCGTCGCGCGGCAGAGGCGACAGCCGATAGCCTTCCTTATGCGTGAGCCACGACAGATAGGCCGCGCCCTTATGCGCGATGAGTTCCGGATGGTCGGAGGCGTCGGACGTTTCCGTGATCACGCGCGACGCGCTCCAGGTCTTGCCGGCATCGTGCGACATTTGCATCGCGATCGTCGTCGTCGTTCCGTCGAACTCTTTCCAGACGCGATAAAGGCGGCCCTTCGTCGCGAGCAGAGTCGGATGTCCCGGCGCGCGCGCGTCATCGCCGAATTTTTCCGGCTCGGAGAAGCTTTTGCCCTCGTCGAGGCTGCGTGCGTAAAAGAGCCCCTGACGCTTCTTGCCCTTGGTGAACCACACGACATGCCACGTGCCGCCCGCGTCGATCGCGATCGACGGTCCATGATGCGGGCAGCTGTTGATCGACCAATCGTCGTCCGAAACGCGCGTCGCAGTCGCCTGCGCGGCGTCCGCGGAAAGTTTCGCGACCATATGGTCGCGAATATTGCCGTCCAAGACCTGCCGCCAGGCGAAGACCGGCGTTCCGTCCTTGTCGAGCGCGCCCGACATGCGGCAGCATTCGCAGGCGTGATCGATCAAGATCGACTTGCCGATGAACGTCTTGCCGCCGTCGTCCGAATAGGCGAAGGCGACGCTGCTCCCCAGGAACTCCTTGCCTTCGGCCTTGGCTTTGAGCGCATGCGTCTTGTCGAGCCAGCCGGCGTAGATGCGACCCTTGCGGTTGACGACCATGCTGTCGAAACGCTGGCCGCCTTCGGTCAGAAGCGGTTGCGGCGTTGAGAATGTCTTGCCGCCGTCAGTCGAGCGAGCGGTGAAGATCGTGCCGATCATCTGCTTATCGGGCCGCGTCGTATAGGTCGCGAGCAGGCTTCCGTCGTTGAGCGCCACGATTTTCGGACGCGCGTCGCCATGCGCGTCGATCACGCCGTCGGCGACCCTGGCGATCGCCGTCGGCGCGGAAAACGTCTTGCCATTATCCGACGAGACGGCGGCGTAAACGGTCTTGCCGACGGAGAAGGCGACCCACAGTCTTCCGTCCTTGGCGAAGGCCGGAACCGCGGTCGCCGCGCAATCGACTTTTGGCTCGGCGCAGGCGGGGGCGGGATGATGGCCCATCGCGGTGTGGGACGCGGGCGCCCCGGCGGCCTTATCGGCGCTGGCAGCGTCGCGTTTTTCGGCGTGCGCCTCGTCGAGCGCGCGCGCTGGTTCAGTTGCGCCAACCGCGCAGGCGAACGCTATTGCAGGAAGGCTTAATGTCAGTCGAGACATATGCCGCATCTTACCCTCCTTAAAAAAGCACGCTCTCTCGCATGACGCCGCGATCGAAACTCATTTCGGCGTCCCGCGGAACTTGAAAGTTTGCCCGACGTCCATCGAGCCGCCGGGCGGCGGCGGCGCTTCGACGCTGGAGAGAATCTTCTTCACCGCCTCTGCGAGCGCGGGACTGGTCGTCTTGTCGATCGTCACTCTATCGATCTTGCCTTGCGCGTTGACGTGAAAGCTGGCCGTCACCTCGCCCTCGCCGGCAGGACTCTCCGAGGGCGTTCGCTTGGCGATCGCGGTGTAGAGCGCGCCGAGGAACTTGCTTTCCGACATCGCCGGGGCGGCGGGCGCAACCGCGCCCTGCGTCGTCGCTGGCGCGGCTGGCTTTGGCGCGGCGGCGCGCGCTGGCGCAGCGGGTTGCGGTGGCGCGGCCGCGGGCTTGGCGTCTTCCGCATGCGCGGCGCATGCGGCAAGGGCCGCAGCGAGTAAAACGAGTCGCGCGAACTTCATTATGCCCTCGAATGATCCGGTACAATTGAGCGCGGCGGGCGCGAGCGTCCGCCGTGCTTCGTCAATGGAAGGCGAACGCCTGGCTGATGAAAGCCGATCCGCAAATGCTCGGACCACGAGACGACGACACGATCCGTCGCGCCAGCGCCGCATGCGCCGGACTCGATCCTGACGCCGAGATGCCCGACAATCCGCCGCCCGGGTTGATGTGGAAGGTCACATTCGCATGGCCGGGACCAAGGCTTGTCGAGCCCGGCGTATGCCGGCGAAGCGCCGCCGCCACATGGGCGAGACAGGTCGCCTGAGACGCGCCTGAACCCGCGGCATGTCCCTCGGGCGCGCCGGCGCGCCGGCGGGCCTGCGCCTCTTGTCGCTGCTGCGCCCGCTGGACCTGTTGTTGCTCCTCGACCTTCTTCTTGACCTTGTCGACGTCTTCCTTCTTGGCCGGCAAAGGAACGGCGTCGGGCGCCATCACTACCGGGGGCGGCAGTGCGACCTCGGGCTCTTCGATCGCTTCAGGCGGCGGCGTGTCGTCCGCCTCCGCGACTTCCTCCTGTTCGACAAAGTCGCCTTCAGGCACGAGGTCCATGCTCACGGAGTCAAGGGATATCGCCGTCGGCTTCGCCGTATAGGCGAGTATGCCGAAGACCAAGACATGGGCCGCGATGACCGCGACGGTCGTCACCGAACGCAGCCACGGCGGCTTGATCGACTCCGGACCTGAAGGCGGCCGGTCGTCCTCCCGCGCCATGCCTTGCGGACTGAGCGCCAAATCCGTCATTTCGCCGCTCCCGCGGGCGCCGCCGCCGGAGCTTGCGCAGGCGGCGCGCCGAGATGCGCCGGGGCGCGGCCAGCAGCGCCTTTCGACGCGGGGCCGGTCTTGCTGCGCGAGTTGGTCATGATGGCGATATGGGTGATGCCATTCGTCGCGAGCCTGTCCATCACTGCGACGACTTCGCCATAGACAGCTTCCGTGTCGCCGCGAATGTGCACGACGCGGGTATGGTCTTCGCCCATCATCACCCGGATGTTCTCAACGAGCGACTCAACGGCAATCTCGTCCGCGCCAAGCGCGAGCTTGCCCTCCTTGCCGACCGTTACGACGATAGGATCCTTTTGGTTGATCGGCATCGCCGCGGTCGCCTGCGGCAGGTTCACCTTGACGCCCTTGGCGAGCAATGGCGCCGTCACCATGAAAATGATGAGCAACACCAGCATGACGTCGACGAGCGGCGTCACATTGATTTCGGCGAGCGGCTGATAAAGGCCTTCGGTTGCGCTCTGGCGCTGGCGTGAGGGCATACCCATTATGCAGCCTCCCGGTCGCGACGCGCACGCGCCTGGTGGCCGCTGCACAGCAAAAGAGACTCGTCTTCGATATAATGGGCGACCTGCTGGCCGACGCGCGCGAAGGCGGCGCCGATGCGGTTGTAGCCGACCGAGGCGGGAATGGCGGCGGCGAGTCCGTAAGCCGTGGCCGCAAGCGCTTCAGCGATGCCCGGCGCCACGACCGCGAGACTCGTGTCTTGCGATTGGGCGATGCCGGCGAAGCTCGTCATGATGCCCCAGACCGTGCCAAAGAGGCCTACGAATGGCGCGACCGACGAAATGACGGCGAGGTTCGGCAGTCCGCCCTCCGCCTTGGTGAGGAACTCGCGCGCCGTGCGGCTCATATGATCGGCGATGCGCGCGCGCTTGTCGCCGATCGTCTCGTCCGGGAGATCAAGCGCAAATGCTTCACGACCGGCTTCGGCCACGGGCGCGAGCACGCCAACGTCTCCGCCCGCGCGCGCCGCGCGCGCCGACTTCGCGATGCGGTTGACGGCGACGACGCCTTCGACGATGAGCACCCACGTCCATATCGACGCGAGCAGCAGCGACGCCATGACGACCTTTCCGACAGGGCCGGCGTTGAGGAACATGGCGAGAGGGGAAAGCGTGTTGTAATCCATTTCACTCACTCGTTTTTTGAAGACGCGCTTGCGGCGACCGCGCAGGCGAAGCGTCAGTTATGGTTGTTGTATTGTTGCGCAACGAGCGCCGAAGCGCCGAACGCCGCGGCCAGACTCCGATGCTGCGCGCGTAGGAATCTGGCGCAAATTCGGGACGTCTAAATCGAAGGCGGCGCCCGCGCGCCATTCGCGCCGTTTGAGACGAAACTTTCCGGCGCCGGCGCCGCGGCGGCGCGATGATCAATCGTAGCGGGTCTCTTCGCCGCTGGTCGCGTCACCGAAGCGATGCGCTCGGGAAGAACGGCAGGCGCGGCATGCGCGCTCAGGCAACAATCCGGACATCTATGCGCAGGATGCGCGGGCAAGCCGTCGCGCTGCGTCGAGCTTTCGTTCTGCGCGGCCGCGTGCGCTTCCGCGAAATATAAGGAATGATGGCAGGCGACGCCGCGCTCGCCGGCGAACGCATGCGCCGACCGCACCGCGCCGGACGAAAGCAGCGAAAACATCAGCGCGCAAACAGCGGCGACGGCAAATGCCGTGCGGAATTCCCGACGCATGGCGCGCAACTGTGACATAAATGTCTCTTAGTTGATTTTTTAACCTTTGACAACGCGCGCAGGCTTGGAAAGGCGCGGTTTACCGGTCCATGCTGGCTTCCCGACGCCGCTACGGTTAACGGCGCGGAATTCGTCAAGACGGTATGGGCCTTCGTCGACTCGCCGTTCTCTTCGTTCTATTTGCGCTTGTCGCGAAGCTCGTCTCGCCGTGCGAGGCGGGGGCGGCGAGATCTGTCGGCGCGCCTAACGCTCCGATCGCCAAGTGTCATCTCTTTACGAAGACGGCGCCTCTGGCGCAGGGCGAATCCGATCAAGCGCCTTCGGGCGAACTCGGTCATAATGAATGCTGCGCGCTCTGCCATCTCGGTTGGAGCATACTGCCGCTGGCCGACAATCTATTCGCGATCCGTAGCCTAGAATATCGCGCCGCGCCGCGGGCGCCGCCTGCGCAGGCGCTTATCCTGTCACGCCCAAACCGCGGCGCCCCTACGCGCGGTCCCCCTTCCTTCATCTGATCTGCGGAAATGGACGGCGGCCAAGGCCGCTCAGATCAGTCGCGCCGACTTGATCGGCGCTAGAAGGAATAAAGTGGACATGGCTCGTTACTCGCTCCTGCGCGGCGTCTCCGCCGGCGCCCTCACCGTCATTGCGCTGGCCGATATCAGAGCAAGCTGTGGCGCACCTTGGCGAACAATGATCGCGCTTACGGGATCTATTTCGCATTCGATCCGTTCCTCGTCGTGGACACCAAGATCCATTACAAACGGAACGATCGGTTCTCGTTCGACTTCGGCGTCGACAACATCGGCAACTGGAGATATTTCCTATTCCATCCGTTCCCGCAAAGAACCTTCTATGTCGCCGGACGGTATCAGTTCGGCGAGACGAAGGGGGAGCCAAGTTTGTTCTATAGCGGCAACGAAGGCGGCTGGCCCGACTTCGGCGCTTGGCTCCAACCGGTCGCCTGGAACTGGGACTGAGTTTTGCCAAAGTCGCGTCAGGCGGGCTCGCGCGGCGGGCTCGCTTCTATCGCATGTTGGAGCCATTGTCCGCGCGGCGCGCTGGGCGGGCGAGCCCGAGGAACATTTTGAAAGCTGAGCTCGCTCAATAGGGCGGGAAGAACGGCGGCGCGAATGCGCGCGGAATAAACCCAAAAAGCTCCCGACCGGAGCGGCGCCGGGGCGGCGGCTCGGCGTATGATCGCTCACGGGCGTCGCCCAGTATTTCACCCTTCTCCGTGACCACCACCCAACGACCGGCGCGCTCCCGGATTGCGGTCACGCGGCCGACGCCGGGCACGACTTCGCCTGGCTCGACGCCGATCATTCCGCCGTCATATTCGACAAGCGCCGCGCCATGATACACGTCGCGTACCCTGTAACCGCTCAAGACCTTTGACGTCGGCGGCGGGGCCATCTCGCTGGGCGTCACGCCAACTTTGGCGGTTTCATTCTTGGCTGCGCGAGGCACTTTGGTCTCGGCCCTTTCGGAGGGGGACGGCGCAAGGGCAGCTTGCGTCGCGCTTGCGGCAGGCTTGCTTTCGACGGACGACGGCTGTGGGGCGACAGCTTGCACGGCAACCTTTTCGGCCTGTTGTCGCTTCTCCACAACGTCCAATTTTGTGCGCAACTCGCGCACCTGATCTTGAAGCGCCGCGATACGCTGCTTCGTGGCTTCGTCCGGCGCCGCCGTGGGCGCCTCGGCAGTTTTTTGCGCCGTCGTTTCTTTTGGATGGTCGGGCGCATAGAAGCGCGCGCCGGCGACTGCGGCAAGGCCAACAATCGCGACGATCAGACCATAGCGGAGTCGCCGACGCCTGCGCCGATCGATCACGATCTCCATCGGCACGTTTGCCGAGGGGTCCTTTTTTGTCGGATGCGGAGGCTCCGGCGGAATAATCAGCTCGTTCATGCGTAGAAATCCTAACTTCGGACCGACGCGAAG
>Ga0233425_10006079_pt1 | contig 18315 bp, 17 predicted proteins | sample Watercolumn_Towu_2_FD_181712 | JGI IMG/M metagenome (GOLD analysis project Ga0233425, IMG submission 181712) | Freshwater microbial communities from Lake Towuti, South Sulawesi, Indonesia - Watercolumn_Towuti2014_140_MG | ecosystem: Environmental > Aquatic > Freshwater > Lake | place... | reverse complement strand
CGTGACGTCACCGGGCTCCAGATGATCTCGCGCGTCGCCGAGCTGATGTACGGGAAGTGATGCCATGACGATCGCCGACATGCCGCTCGTCCCCACGTCGATGTCGCGGTTCCTGGGGGACCACAGCGCGATGCGCTACATCTTCTTCGGGGGTAAGGGCGGGGTCGGCAAGACCGTCATGGCCGGCATGACCGCGCTCGAGCTCGCGAAGCAGGGGAGACGCGTGCTCCTCGCGAGCACGAACCCGGTCCACAGCCTCTCCGGCCTCCTCGGCCAGGACGTCTTCGGCAAGCACACGCCGGTGCAGGGCGCGACGAACCTGTGGGCGCTCGAGATCGACACGCGCGACACGATCGACCGGTCGAAGAAGGAGATCCGCGACAAGATCCAGTGGTTCCTCAAGTTCGCGGAGATCAGCACGAAGGCCGACGAGTTCGTCGAGGCCGCGGCGACGAACCCGGCGTTCGAAGAGTCGGCGATGTTCGAGAACATGGTCGACCTCATGTTCAAGGGCGAGTACGACGTCTACGTCTTCGACACCGCGCCGACCGCGAACGCGCGGCGGCTGCTGGGCATGAGCAAGGTCTACGGCCTGTGGGTCGAGAAGATGGTGAAGTCCCGCCAGGAGGCGCAGAGCCTCCGCGAGCTCCTCTCCTTCACGAAGAAGAAGGAGGCGGACCCGCTCATGGAGTACCTCGTCGACTTCCGCAAGCGCATCGAGCACGCGCGGGAGCTCCTCACCGACCCGGCGAAGACCGCGTTCTTCTTCGTGACGCTGCCTGAGGCGCTCCCCATCGCGGTGATCCGCCGCTTCATCGACTGGTTCCACGACTTCGGCATCCCCGTCGGCGGCGTCATCGTGAACATGGTCATCGATCCCGCGCAGGCGACCGCGGAGAGCGAGTTCGTGCGCAACCGGGTCGCGATGCAGGCGGAATACATGGAGGAGATCCGCCGCACCTTCGACGGCCAGGTGCGCGCGGTCCTGCCGCTCTACGACTCCGACGTGCGCGGCGTCGCGATGCTCGGCACGGCAGGGGCGACGCTCTTCCGCTAGACCCGGTACGCGCTCGGGTCGATGTGCGCGGCCACCAGGCGCGGCCGCGTCACCGACGCGGCGTTCCGCAGCGCCTCGCGCAGTTCCGCGAGCGTCGTCACCTCGTGGCCGTCGATCCCGAACGAGCCCGCGAGCGCGATGTGGTCGACCCCGCCGAAGGTCGTCCCCGTCGCCGGGTAGCCGCGGCGCTCCTGTCCGGCCCTGATCTGCGAGAGCGCGTCGTCGGCGAGCACGACGATGACGATCCCGAGCTCGAGCCGCGCCGCGGTCTCGAGCTCGGCCATGACCATGCCGAGCCCGCCGTCGCCGATCGCGCACGCGACCGGGCGCGAGCGGTGCGCGAGCTTGAGGCCGATCGCCGCGGGCAGCCCGTAGCCCATCGACGAGAGCCCGTTCGACACGAAGAACGTGCGCGGCCGGTACGCCGGCCAGCACTGGAGCGCGACGGCCTTGTTGAGGCCGACGTCGCACGCGACGAGCGCGTCCTCGGGCAGCACGCCGCGCAGCTCCGCGAGCACCTGCTGCGCCGTGAGCCCCGCGCGCTCGGGGCGCACGCGCGCGATGAACGCGTCGCGGAACGCGCGCAGGTCCTCGAGCGCGAGCTTCGGCCGCGGCGACGCCGCGAGGAGGAGGCGCTCGAGCGCGTCGTCGATGCGGCCGACGACCTCGACGTCGCTCCCGTAGTACCGGTCGTCGTTCGGCAGCGGCCCGACGTGGACGACGCGCGCCTTCGCGGTCCAGTCGCGGTCGAGCTCGACCGGGTCGAAGCCGACCATGACGACGAGGTCGCACGTGTCGACGTAGTCGAAGAGGTACGCGGTGCCGAGCCCCTCGATCGTCCCGAGGAACAGCGGGTGGTCCTCGCGCAAGATGCCCTTCGCCTTCGGGCCGACCATCACCGGGACGCACCACGCCTCGGCGAGCCGCCGCAGCGGACCTTGGACCGCGTCGTCGTTCGCGTCCATGCCGACCAGCAGGAGCGGCCGCGTGCTCTCGGCGAGCCGCGCCGCCGCGGCGCGCACGGCGTCGGCGTCCAGCGCGAGCGTGGGCTCCGTGACGAAGCGCGGGAGCGCGACGTCGACGCCCTCCTGCTTCGGCACGTCGCTCGGGACCTCGATGAGCACCGGGCCGCGGCGATGCGCGAGCGCGACGCGCAGGGCGCGCTCGGTCACGGCGGAGGCGTTCGCGTCCGTGAGCGTCGCCCGCCATTTCGTGATCGGCGCGTAGATGGCGCTCGTGTCGAGCTTCTGGTGCGTCGCGATGGCGTAGCGGTGAGCGGGCAGCTGCCCGGTGAACACGAGGAGCGGCCCGCGGTCGAGCCAGGCGTGCGCGACGCCCGTGACGAGGTTCGTCGCGCCCGGACCGAGCGTACCGACGCACACCCCGGGCACGCCGGTCGCGGTCGCGATGGCCTCGGCCATGAACGCGCCGGCGGTCTCGTGCCGCGCGAGGACGAACTCGAGGCCCGCCTCGCGGAAGCCCTCGATGAGCTCGATGACCTCGCCGCCGGGGTGGCCGAACACGTAGCGGACCCCGGCCGCGCGAAGCCGGTCCCCGACCAGGCGCGCGACGCTCGCCACGCCGTCAGTCTGCCGTGCTGGAGATCCTCGGGTCGAGCGCGTCGCGGATGGCGTCGCCGAGCAGGTTCACGCTGAGCACGAGGAGCATGATCGCGACGCCCGGGAAGACCGCGAGCCACCACGCCGTGCGCAGGTACTTCCGCGCCTCGGCGAGCATCAGGCCCCACTCGGCCGTCGGCGGCTGCGCGCCGAGCCCCAGGAACGACAGGGACGCGATGGAGAGGATCGCCGTCGCGAGGCCGAACGTCGCGATCGTGATCGCCGGGCCGAGCGTCTGCGGCAACAGGTGGGCGAACATGATCCGCCGGTCGCTCGCGCCGACGGCGCGCGCCGCCTCCACGTACAGCTCGCCGCGCGTGTTCAGCACGCTGGCGCGCACGACGCGCGCGAAGCGCGGGATCCCGCCGATACCGACGGCGACCATCACCTTCTCGAGCCCCGCGCCGAGCACGGTGATGATCACGAGGGACAGGAGGATCCCCGGGAAGGCGAGCTTCACGTCGATGATCCGCATGAGGATCCGGTCGAGCCAGCCGCCGAAGTGTCCGGCGAAGAGGCCGATGAGGCCGCCGGCGATCGCCGAGATGACGACGGCGATGAGCCCGACGCCGAGCGAGACGCGCCCGCCGTCGATGAGCCGGAGGAGCACGTCGCGCCCGAAGTGGTCCGTCCCGAGCGGGTGGCCCTCGGATCCCGGCGGGAGCAGCGAGTTCCGCAGGCTCTGCTGGTAGGGGTCGATCGCGACGACGAGCGGGACGAGGTACGCGGCCACGGCCATCGCGAGGAACACGGCCGCGGAGGCGCGCGCGACGCGGTCGGCGCGGAGGCGCCACCACGCGCGGCGGTACGGTCCCGCAACGTCAGGCCGCGCGGATCTTCGGGTTGATGAGGCCATACGAGATGTCCACCAGCAGGTTCGCGACGACGTAGGACGCGGCCGTGAGCAGGATGATCCCCTGCACGAGCGGGTAGTCCTTCTGCAGGATCGCCTCGATCGCGAGCTGGCCGACGCCCTGCCGCGCGAAGACGGTCTCGACGATGATGCTGCCCGCGAGCAGCCGCCCGAGCTGCAGACCCACGACCGTGACGACGGGGATGAGCGCGTTGCGGAGCGCGTGGCGCGTGACGACGATCCGCCGGTACAGGCCCTTCGCGCGCGCGGTGGTGATGTACTCGCGGCCGAGCACCTCGAGCAGCGACGCGCGCGTGAGCCGTGCGATGAGCCCCGTGCCCTCGTAGCCGAGGACGAGCGCGGGCAGGACGAGCCGGTCGAACGACCCCGAGCCCGTCGCCGGGAGCAGGTTCAGCGTGACGCTGAAGAGCAGGATCATGAGCATGGCGGACCAGAACGACGGCATCGACACGCCGCCGAGCGACAGCACCATCACCGCGCCGTCGACCCACGTGTTGCGCCGGAGCGCCGCGACGATCCCCATGCCGATGCCGAGCGCGACGCTGAGGCCGAGGGCCGTGAGGGCGAGCTCGAGGGTGCTCGGCAACCGCTGCGCGATGAGCTCGGCCACGGGCGCGTGCCGCAGGAACGACTCCCCGAGGTCGAGCCGGATCACGCCCCACAGCCACCGGACGTACTGCAGTGGGAGCGGGTCGTTCAGTCCGAGCTGCTCGCGGATGTCCGCGACGAGCTTGGCATGCTGCGCCGGATCGCCGATCCCGAACGCGGCGGCGCCGAGCATCACGTCGACGGGGTCGCCCGGGATCAGGTGGAGGATCGAGAACACGAGGAGCGACGCGAGGAGGAGGACGGGGATCGACTCGACGAGGCGGCCCGCGACGAACTTCGCCATGGGTCAGCTCGCGGCGACCTCGCGCCTGCGGCGCCGGATCGCCTCTTCCTCGGGCGGATGGACGTTGCGGAAGGTGAGGTAGACGAGGCCGTCGTACACGACCTTGAGGCCGGCCGACAGGAAGAAGGGCAGGCCGAACATGGCCGCGCTCACGGCCATGCCCGAGAAGACGGGCGCGAGTGCGGTCGCGCCAGTGCGCGCGACGTTCGTGATGCCCGCGGTGGCCGTGCGCTCGTCGGGGTCGACCACCGCCATCACGTACGACTGCCGCGTCGGGACGTCCATCTGGGAAATGCTCATCCGCGCGAGGAACAGGGCGATCGCGAGGCCGGCGGTCGGCGCGAGCGGCACGAGGAGGAGCAGGACGTTGGAGGGCAGGTGCGTGAACACCATCGTGTTCAGCAGGCCGAAGCGCATCGCGAGCCAACCCGCCGCGAGCAGCGAGAGCCCGGAGAGGATGTTCACCCAGAAGAAGATCACCGCGAGGTCCGAGAGCGGGACGTCCCAGCGCACGAAGAACCAGTACGCGACGAACGAGTGCACGACGAGGCCACCGGCGAACGCGTCGAGCCCGAACAGCGCCGTGAGCTTCGCGACCGTCCCGCCCGAGCGGTGGATCCCGAGGAACCGCCGCTCGCCCTCCACGTGGGCGAGCTCGACGCGCTCCGACAGCGTGAGGAAGATCGCGAGGTTGGCGATCCCGATGAGCGCGTAGAGTACGAAGAGCGGCCGGTAGGCGTCGGCGCCGTGGAGGCCGAGGCTCGCGAAGAACGCCACGCTCGACGCCGCGAGGGAGCCGAACCCGCCCGCGAAGTTCGCGACGGTGTTGTAGATGGAGAAGAGCCATGTGCGGCGCTCGTTCGGCGCGGTCTGCGGCAGGATCGCCTGCTCGACCGTCTGGAACACGCCGACCTCGCTGCTCGTGGCGCTGATGGTCCCAGTGAACGCGCCGACGAGGAGCGGCCAGAACTCGTTCGTGACGGCGAAGAGCGCTCCGCCGACCGCCATGAGGCCGGCCATCGTCGCGACCGTCTTGCGCCGCCCGTAGCGGTCCGCGATGAGCGACCAGAACACCGTCATGAGCGCGGAGCCGGCGACCGCGCTCGTCAGCACGAGGCCGACCTGCGTCGCGTCCATCCCGAGCGCGTCGAGGTACACGCCGAGCACGGTCGCGAGGTAGCCGTACGCGAACGTGCGCATGATCCGCGTGGCGAGCAGCTTCTTCCCGTCGACGCTGAGCCACGCGAGCATCAGGCGCTCACCGCGAGGGGGCGAGGCCCTTCGTGGCGAGGTAGGCGCGCGTGCCGTCCCGCAGCTCGGTCAGCTTCGCGAGCGGCACGTCCATGCGACGGATCTTCGCGAGCGGCCGCACCGTGCCATGCTCGGCGCTCGGGTTCACCGGCGTCTCGCCGAACATGCGCGCGAGAAGCGCCTGCGTGTCGGCCTCGAGGAGCCAGTCGACGAAAGCGCGCGCCTCTTCGGGGTGCATGCAGCCCTTGATGACCGCAACGGTATGCGCTTCGACATTCGTGCCGAGGCCGCCCTCGTCCTGGTCGAGCCAGGCCTCGCCGACGGGGTTCCCTTCCATGAGGAACACGTGGACGTTCGAGCTGTTGGCCATCGCCACGGCGTTGCGCTCGCGAATGAGCGCCTCGCGCGTGTCCTTGTTCGAGGGATACGTGCGGAGCCCGTTCGCGTTCAGCCGGTCGACGAGCGCCCACGTCCACGCGTCGCCCTTGAGCGCGCGCAGCGCGCTGAACTGCGAGACGGTCGTCTCCTCGTTCACCGTCGCGATGGATGCCCTGTCGCGCAGCGCGGGCTCGGCGAGGTCCTCGAAGCGGCGTGGCCACGAGGCCGGCTCGCGCAGCACGCCGCGGTTCACCATCGCGGAGCGCGGCCACGCCGTGAACGAGAGCCACGCGAAGTCCGGGGCGCGCAGCCACGGCTCGTACCGCCGGGCGACCTCCGGCGCGTAGGGCTCGAACACGCCGGCCTCGCGCACCGCCTCGACCGCGACCTGGCTGTTCGTGACGAGGAGGTCGGCCTGCGGCTCGCTCCGCTCGCGCACGATCCGGTCCTCGACGTCGAGGTGGTAGACCTTCTCGACGCTGACGGCGATCCCGGTCAGCCCCTCGAAGATCTGGTAGAAGGGCGTGAGGTCCGGGCGGTTACGCCCGGAGTAGATCCGGAGCTTCCGCTCGCTCATGCTCGTACACGTTCCAGGGCAGCAGCTCGTGCGGGCTCTCGCACGGGTGCCCGGCCGCGAGACGGTACTCACCGGCCGTGAGGTCGACGATGCTCGAGGTGATCGTCTCGTTGCGGTCGGTCCCGGCCGAGAGCGGGTTCGGGTGCTTGCAGAGCGAGTCGGGATGCCCGAAGTGGTCCTGCAGCGCCGTGCGGATCGCGGCGCGGGTCCCCTCGGGCGTGCGCGCCACGCGCACCTTCCGCAACCCCTGCGTGAGGCGATCGAGTCGCCAGAGCGAGTTCACGGAGAACGGGCGGTACGTCGCGGCGATCTGCTCGGGCACGAACGCGACGAAGTGGTTCGTGTGCACGAGGAGGCCGTCGGTCGGGTACATCCAGCCGTGGCGCGCCGGCGTCGTCTCGATGTCGATGGCGAAGCCATCGCGGTGGGTGATGAGCAGATTCGTGCAGATCGACTGCGTGCTGTCGAACACCGCGGTCAGGGCCGACTGCATGTCGAACGAGTCGAGGATCCGGCGGCGGATGAACGGCTGCGGCACGCCGAGGCCCGTGCCGAACCGGACGCCGAGGCCGTTCGCGTTCAGCGCGATGCCCGCCGAGTTCACGCCGTGCCGCCCGACCTGGCCGGCCTCGGTCTGCATGACGATGGTGGGCCGCCCGGGCTGAACGATCCGCAGCACGATCACGGTCTCGCCGGTCTCGGTGCGCCAGTCCCAGTTCTGCCCGCACCAGACGTGGCCGTCCCCGCTCGCGGGGGGGAGGACGGCGAACGACGAGCAGTCCTCGTACTCGCCGTCCCGGAAGGGGTCCCCCGACCCTTGGAATGGATCACCCGATGACAGTTCGCCGCGGCCGTTCAGCGCGAGGATCTCCTCGAACGTGACGGCCGCGCCCTCGGCGATGCCGCGCACCTCTTCGGCGATGCCGGGGTGGTACGCCTCGACGATCGGGACCCACCGCGGGGAGAGCTCGACGACCTGGTCCCAGCGGAGCTTCGCCGTCCGGGTGAACGCCTCGCGGTAGTAGGCGATGGAGCGGCGGATCCGGTCCCGCGCGGCCTCGCCGTGCTGGCGGCCGCGCGTGCGGGCATCCCCCGAGATCTCGATGAGCGGGACGGCCATTGACTCGGCAGTATACGCTACAGAGCCACCCGTGAGGCTGCAGTAATGTCTACAGGGCAGGCGGCGACGGTCGAGGAGCGCGTGGCGGCGAGGTCGGCCGACCTCAGTCCGGCGGAGGCGAAGGTCGCGCGGTTCTTCGCGGACCACCGCGAGGAGGTCGCGTTCATCTCCGCCGCCGAGATCGCGGAGCGCCTCGAGACGAGCGACGCGACCGTCGTGCGCGCCGCACAGGCCCTCGGATACGACGGTCTCCCCGAGCTGAAGCAGGAGCTGCGCGAGGCGCTGCGCACGCGCGCGACTCCCGCGCTCCGCCTCGGACGCAGCCTCCAAGAGTTCGGCGACGACGCGGCCGCGATCCTCGAGCACAGCCTCGCTGACCACGTGCGCCTCGTCGACGAGGCGCGGCGGACGCTGCGCGCCGAAGAATTCCGCAAGGCCATCGACGTCCTCGACGAAGCGGAGCGCATCGCCGTGTTCGGCCTCGGCCCGAACGGGAAGCTGGCCGAGTACCTCGCCCTGCGCCTGCGTCGGATCGGCCGCGACGCCATCGCGCTCACGGGCCGCGGCGCCAGCCTCGCCGACGATCTGCTGGGGCTGCGTCGCGGCGACGCGCTCGTGGCGCTCGTCTTCGACCGCGCGAACGCCGAGGCGCGCGCGACACTCGTCCAGGCCAAGAAGCGCCGCGTGCCGGTCGTCCTCTTGACCGACACGATGGGACTCGCGCTTCAGGGGCAGTACCGGGTCGCGCTCACGGCACGGCACGGCGGGACCGGGTCGATGCAGCGGAGCGCGATCTGGATGGTGGTGGCCGAGACGATCCTGTTCGCCCTCGCGGCACGGGATCGCCCGCGGGCGCTCGAGACCCTCGAGGAGATGAACGACCTGCGGTCACAGATGACGGGCGAATAGCGGAGGTGTGAGTTGGGAGATCAACGACTGTTCGAGCTGAGCCGGCGCGAGTTCCTTCGGCGGAGCGCGTGGGCGAGCGCCGCGGCGATCGCGGCGGCGTGTGCGCCGGCCGCGGGGCCTTCGGGGAGCGCCTCGCCGGCCGCGACCGCGGCGGCGACGCAGGCGGTGCTGACGCCCAGGAAGGGCGGCACGCTCACCTGGGCGCAGTGGGACAAGACGGACTCGATCGACCCCGCGCTCACGACCGGCGCCGCCGCCGGCGAGATCGTGCAGAACGTCTGCGACACGCTCATCACCATGGACGCTGACCAGAGGTTCTCTCCCGCGCTCGCGACGAAGTGGGCGATCGAGGACGGCGGGAAGAAGTTCACCTTCACACTGCGCGACGGCGTGAAGTTCCACGACGGCAGCACGCTCACGTCGGCGGCGGTGAAGAAGAGCTTCGACCGCATCCGTGACCCCAACCTGAAGGCCGGCGCGCTGGTGTCGCTCCTCGGCTCGATGGACCAGATCACGACGCCGGACGACAAGACGGTCGTGTTCACGTTCAAGCAGGGTTACCACGCGTTCATGGTGCAGATCTGGCGCTACTTCTTCGGGATCCTGTCGCCGAAGCAGCTCGACGCGCTGAAGAGCGGCGACGCGGTGAAGCAGCCCATCGGCTCGGGGCCGTTCAAGGTCGTCGGACGCTCACCCGACGGCGTCTGGACCCTCGAGGCGTTCCCCGACTACAACTGGGGCGCCCCGATCTTCACGAACAAGGGCGCCCCGTACCTGGCGGGGATGAAGCTTCGCGCGATCACCGAGGCGTCGACGCGCACCGCGACGCTCGAGTCCGGGGAGAACCTCGTCGTCGACGAGATCACCGAGGCCGACTACAACAGACTGAAGGCCGACAAGCGCTTTGCGTTCGTCGAGTCGCCACGCGCGAGCCACACCATCGGCTTCTCGATGAACGTGCAGCTCGCGCCGACGAACGACAAGGCGGTCCGCGAGGCCGTGAACTGGTCCGTCGACCGCACGTCGATCGTCGAGAAGCTCTTCTTCGGCGTGCATAAGGTCTCGGTCGGACCGCTCTCGCAGGGCGTCTGGGCGCGGCTCGAGAGCCTCGAGAGCACGTACGGGTACGACCCGGCGAAGGCGAAGCGGATCCTCGAGGCCGCCGGCTGGAAGGGCAGCCCCATCCGCGAGAAGGACGGGAAGAGGCTCGAGATCCTGCTCGCCACGTTCCGCAGCCCGTGGACCGAGGTCGCCGAGGCGATGCAGTCGCAGCTGCGGGAGGTCGGCATCGACCTGAAGATCCAGAAGATGGAGCGCGCGCCGTACCTCGACTTCGTGCGCGCGTACAAGCACAACCTGGCGGCGACGTCGTCCACGAGCGTCGACCCCGACGGGATCCTGCGCGTCGTGTACCACTCGGCCGGGCTGAAGGGCGGAAGCAACTTCTCGAACCTGAACGACCCGAAGCTCGACGAGCTGCTCACGAAGGGTGCGGGGCAGGAGCTCGGCACGGCCGAGCGCCGCAGGACGTACGAGGACGCGCAGCGGCTGATCATGGAGCACATCCCGTACGTCGGCGTGTTCAGCCAGGTCCGCGTCACCGCGATGTCGGCGAAGGTGAAGGCGTTCAAGCCCGGACCCGACGGCTTCACGGCGCTCGCGCTGAACGACGTCTGGCTGGACCAGTAGGCCTACGGCCGACCTCGTCCTCCGCGGCGGGCGGGTCCGCACCATGGATCCCGCCCGCCCGGAGGCGCGCGCGGTCGCGACGACGGGCGACCGGATCGTCGCCGTCGGCTCCGAGCGCGACATGCACGCGCTCATCGGGCCGGCCACGCGCGTCATCGAGATCGGCGACCGGCTCGTTCTGCCCGGCTTCATCGACGCGCACACGCACTTCGGGAACGCCGCAGCGTGGTCGTTCAAGATCGGGCTGTACGACGCGCGCGACACGGGCGCCGTGCTCGCGAAGGTGCGCGAGGCGTGCGCCCGTATTTCCGACGGGCTGTGGATCAGCGGGGGCGACGTCGGCGCGGCCGCCGCGTGGGACGCCGACGCGCGCGGCGAGCCACGTCCCGTTGTGCCTGGGCTCGACCGCCACGACCTCGATGCCGCCGCGCCGCTCCATCCGGTGCTCGTGCGAAGGATCGACGGCGCGTACGTCGCGAACTCGCTCACCCTCTCCCGCGCGCGCTTCGACCGGCACACGCCCGACCCGCGGGGCGGGCGCATCGAGCGCGACGCGGCGGGGGAGCCGACCGGGATCCTCTACGGCCGCGCCGGCGAGCGCGTCTTCGAGCTCATGCCGCCCGCGAACCTCGCGACGCTGAAGCTCGGCGCGAAGGCGGCGCTCGAGGATCTCCGCCGCGCTGGCATCACGTCCATCCACGACGTCGCGCGCATCGACGCGCTCTCGCAGCAGGCGATCCTCCACACGGACGTCGAGCGGAGCGCGACGCCGCTGGAGCTGTTCCGGGAGCTGCAGCGCGACGTTGAGCTCACCGTCCGCGTCTACGCGATGCTCTCACTGCCCCTGTGGCGCGAGGCGCTCGAGGCCGGGATCCGGCCGGGCGCGGACGAGGGCCTCATCCGCTACGGCGCGATGAAGGCCTTCATCGACGGCTGGCTCATGGAGGAGCCCTACGTCGGGTCGAGCTACCGCGGCGACTTCACGTTCCGGTTCACCGACGAGGCCTCGATCGCCGCGGACATCCGCGGCGCCGACGAGGCGGGCTTCGACGCCGTCGTCCACTGCGTCGGCGACAAAGCGCATCGGCTCCTGCTCGACTGGTACGAGGCCGCGATCGCCGCGAACCCGCCGCGCGACCGGCGCTTCCGCGTCATCCACGCGTGGTATCCGGGAGCGCGCGGCATCGAGCGCATCGGCCGCATGGGGCTGATCGTCGACGTGACCCCGCAGCACCTGGTGAACGACGCGCCCGCGCTCGAGCGGAAGCTCGGCCTCGAACGGGCCACGTACGCGCATCCGTGGCGCTCGCTCGTCGACGCCGGGGCGCGCCTGAACATCGTGTCGGACTGGCCCGGCTCCTACAACGAGCAACGGATCACGCCGCTGTCGCCGCTCGAGAACATTGCCCTCGCGGTGAACAGATCGTGCCATCCGGCGCAAGCGCTGACGGCGGAAGAAGCGCTCCGCGCCTATACGACCGGCCCGGCGTATGCCTCCCATGAGGAGGATCGGAAGGGGAGCATCGCGGAGGGCAAGATCGCCGACCTCGTCGTGCTGTCGGCCGACGTCCATACCGTGCCCCTCGAGCGCATCTGCGGGATCGACGTCGAGGCGACGATCCTCGGAGGACGCGTCCTAGCCTGAGGCGGCGATCGCCTCGTCGATCTGGTCGAGCGCCTGATCCAGGATCGCCTCCGGGATGGTGAGCGGCGCGAGCACGCGCAGCACGTTGCCGTACAGACCGGCCCGCACCAGCACCACGCCCCGCTCGAACGCCTCGGCCTGGATCCGCTCGTAGAGCGCCGCCGCCGGCTTCTTCGTCCTCCGGTCCTCGACGAACTCGACCGCGACCATCGAGCCGAGGCCGCGCACGTCGCCGATCGACGCGTGGCGCGTCGCCATCTCGCGGAAGCGCTCCTGCATATGGGCGCCGAGCCGCTCAGACCGCTCGCAGATGCCGTCGCGCTCGATGACGCGGATCGTCGCGAGGGCCGTCGCGCACGCGACCGGGTGGCCGCCGAACGTCGCGCCGAGCGAGCCTTTCCCGAGCCCGTCGAACAGCTCCGCGCGGCCGGTGACCGCGCCGAGCGGGAAGCCGCCGCCGAGCGACTTGCTCGTGACGAGCAGGTCGGGCGTCACGCCGAAGTGCTCGATGCCGAACATGCGCCCGGTGCGCGCGAAGCCGGTCTGGACCTCGTCGGCGATGAAGAAGATGCCGTGGCGCTCGCAGATCTCCTTGATCCGCCGGAAGAAGGCACGCGGCGGCACCACGAAGCCGCCCTCGCCCTGCACCGGCTCGGCGATGACCGCCGCGACGTGCTCGGGCGCGAGGTTCGTCTCCAGCACCTGTTCGAAGAGGCGCACGTGCAGGTCCGTGAGCTGCTCCTCGGTCCCCCCGACGAGCGGCCGGTAGGGGTAGGGGTAGGGGAGGTGGGCGATGCTCGGCGCGGTCGTGCGCATGAACGGGAACCGCGAGTTCTTCGTCTTGCCGGTCGCGGTCATGGCCGTATACGTCCGCCCGTGGAAGGAGTTCTGGAACGCGATGACCCACTCGCGGCCGGTCGCGACGCGCGCGATCTTCAGGGCGTTCTCGACCGCCTCGGCGCCGCTGTTCAGCAGGACCGTCTTCGTGCGGGGCCGCTCGGCCGGGGGGTGGAAAGGGGCGGAGCCCCCTGCGACGACCGGGAAGATCCGGTCGAGCTCCGCCGCGAGCCGGACGTACCCCTCGTACGTCACGACCTGCGCCGCGACGTGCGTGAAGCGCTCGAGCTGCTCGCGCGCCGCGGCGACGAGGTCCGGATGCGCGTGGCCGAGGTTCTGCGCGCCGATCCCGCTCGCGAGGTCGATGTAGCGCCGGCCGTCGGGGTCGATGAGCTCGCTCCCCTCGGCGCGCGCGACGACGAGCGGGAGCGCGACGCTGAGGCCGGCGGGGACGTACTGACCGCGGAGCCGCAGGACGTCCTCGGACGAGAGCCCCGCCGCTCCTGTCCGCTCGAGCGTTCTCATCGTCGCCTCCCATGATAGGTCTGCTACAGTGCTACGGCTGAGGCTGTAGCACTTGCTGCACGGGGGCCGGAGTGGAAGGCACGCTCGCCCTGGCGATCGCGGCGACCCCATCGTTCATCGCGAGCTCGGTCGAGTTCGTCGAGGCGACGACGATCGTCCTCGCCGTCGGCATGACGCGCGGCTGGCGCGCCCCGCTCATCGGGGCGTTCCTCGCGGTGCTCACGCTCGCCGCGATCGTCGCCGTCCTCGGGGTCACGCTCGTCACGGTCGTGCCCGAGCACGTCCTGCAGCTGCTCGTCGGCACGCTCCTCCTCCTCTTCGGGCTCCGCTGGCTGCGCAAGGCGCTCCTGCGCTTCGCCGGGATCATCGCCCTGCACGACGAGGAGCTCATCTACCAGCGCGAGGTCCGCGAGCTCAGGGCACAGGGTCTGCGCAAGACCGACTTCGATTCGATCGGCATGCTCATCGCGTACAAGACGGTCCTCCTTGAGGGTACCGAGGTCGCGTTCATCGTCATCGCCTTCGGTGCGGCGAGCGTCGCCGAGATGACCGCCGCGATCTCGGGCGCTCTCGCCGCGGGCGTCATCGTCGTCGCGTTCGCCGCGCTCCTCCGGCACCCGCTCACGATGGTCCCGGAGAACTGGATGAAGTTCGTCGTCGGCGCGATGCTCGTCACCTTCGGCGTGTTCTGGGCGACCGAGGGCATCGGCGGCGAGTGGCCCGGCGACGCCGTCGCGCTCTTCCCGATCTTCGCGGTCGTGCTCGCGACGAGCTGGACCGCCGTGCGACTGCTGCGCGTCGTCCTCCCGGGCGGTGCGCGGGTGGAGGCGCGCAATGTCTAGCCTGCTACGGGCAATCTGGGACAACACGTACGGCCTGCTCGTCGACGATGGCCGCCTCGCCGTCGGCGCCCTCGCCGCCATCGCGGTGTCGTGGATCATCGCCGTCGCCAGCCCCAGCGCGCAGGAGATCGTCGGCTGGGTGTTGCTCGCGCTCGTCGTCGCGCTCGTCCTCGCGAACATCTATGCCGCTGGCCTGAACGCCCGCCGCCGCGCGTCCTAGGCGCGCGCGAGGGTCCGACGCCGCCTCGGGGAGCTACGGAGATCTCGTGGTGGTAGGACGCGGCGCTACGCGCGAACGTACCGCCGCGCGCGGCCCTTGCCTTCGAGGCGAAGGCGTCCGCCCCGGACCAGTGCGCTGAGGTCCGCAAGCGCCGTGGCTTGCGTGACCCCGCAGCGCTCCGCGGCGCTCCGGCTCGTCCACACCGTCCCCGCCTCGGCCTCGCGCGCGATCAACGCGCGGCGTGCGGCGGCGTCGAGCACGAGCGCGCCCGCGGGCGGCTCCGCGACGAGGGTCGGGTCGCCCAGGGCGCGCTCCTCGAGCAAGGGGATCTGGTAGCGCTCGCGGTCCGCTTTCGAGCACGCGGCGAGCCAGCGGAACGCCCAGTCCTGCGCGAGCTTCGGCGTCTCGCCGAACTGCCAGGTCACGCGCGGGTGCGTCGCTTGCAGGCCGGCGACGACGTTGAGCAGCCACTCCGGTCGCGTCGGTGCGCGTTCCGGCACCTTCACGAGGTCGCTCCAGCGCCCTTCGATCGCGATCGCCGCGTGCGGCAGGCGCTCGAGCTCGGCGAGGGCGAGCCCGAGGTGACCGGCGACCGCCGCTGTCGCGAGATCGGCCACGGTCTTCCGTTCGACCGCCGCGACGACGCGCTCGTCCCGGACGATCGCATAGTCGCCGACCGGCAGGTCGCGGCGCACGAGCGTGGCGCCCTTTCCAGAGAACCGCCACGGGAAGCGCTCCTTCGCGTCGACCGCGATCTGGAGCGGTCCCTCGAGCCCGCGCGCCTGCGGCACGCGGATCCCCGGCCGAGCCGCGCCCATCGAGGCCGGTGACCGCCAGAAGATCGCCGGGCGGCCGCGAGCGCGCGTCCAGATGAACATCGACCGGCGGTTCGTCCGCCGTTGCAGGACGAGGTGGATCGCCGCGCCGACGCGCCAGCACGCCTCGACGGGCACTTCCTCGACGATCTCGGCTTCCGTTGGCCACTCGCTCAGCTGGTGGCAGAACACGTCCTTGCCGCGCGGCCACGTCTCGCGCGTCGCGAGGAACACGCGCCCTTCGCCGGCGACCGGCAGCCGCAGTAGGTACGGCAGTCGCGTGGAGAAAGGGTTGCGCCCGATCCAGAACGATCCCGAGCTCGCCACGACCGGAGCGTAGCTGCGCGAGATGGGCCGTTCGTCCCCCTGATCGACTTGGGATCGACGATCATCCGGCGCATCGTTCCCGCGATGGTCGCTCGCATCCTGGACCCGAAGACCGACGCGCTCGTGCTCATGTGCGGGCCCGGCTGGGGGAGGCGCTGCGGCGCCGCCGGAGAGGACGCGAAAGCGGTGTTCTGCGCCGGGCATCCGGTGCTCATCGAGCGCCGGACGCCCGAGGGCTTGCGCACGCTGCGCGTCTTGGTCCCCGCGAGCCAGCGCACGTGCCCGTTCGGTCCGCCGGCGGCCCCCGCCCCCTAGCGCGCCGTCTCGAACGCGGCCTGCGCGATCTTCGCGATGAGCGCGGTCGACTCGGCCTCGCCCGCATCCCACGTGAGCGTCACGACCACACGCGGCCCGATCGGCGTGAAGACGATCGCGGCGTCGTGGAAGTAGCCGACGAGCTCGCCGGTCTTGTGGGCGAGGCGCGTGCCCTTCGGCAGGAGCGCGTCGCTCCGCCCGGTCACCGTCTGGCGCTCGAGACGCCCGATCATGCGATCCGACGCGGCCTGCGAGACAAGCTTCCCCTCGACCATCCGCTGCATGAGCTCGCCGACCGCGCGCGCGGTGACGACGTTGTCCTCGCCCGCCTTCGCGACCACGATCCCGCGGAAGCCGGCGAGCTCCGCCGTCGACGTGATCGGGCCCGGGCCGTAGATGCGCCAGAACGCGAGCGCGATCCCGTTGTCGGAGAGGGTGATCATGAGCTCCAGCGCCTTCTCGATCGTGATCGTGTCGCCCGGGTAGACGTTGGACCCGTCGTACTGGATGTCCTCGTCGGCGATCGTGATCGTGTCGGAGAGCTTCAGCTGCCGACGCTCGATGAGCGTCTCGACGTGGAGCATGACGGCGAGCTTGTACAGCGACGCCGCGACGACCGGCTCCTTCTCGTCGCGCGTATAGAGCGGCGTCGGGTCGCCCGCGTCGGCGACGAAGACCGCCGCGTCACCCGAGAACCCCTTGACGAGCGCGTCGATCCGCCTCGTGAGCTCCGCCGTGTCGGCGCGCCGCCGCTCCGCGAGGCCGGGGACGGCGATGCTGGGAAGCGCCGGCGCGGCGGGCAGGCTGGGCCACTGCCAGACGACCACAGCGAGCACGATCACTGCGGCGACGGCCCACGGGACGGGCGTCCATCTCCGACGCCGCGCGGCGGTCGCCATCGACCGGCGCCGTCCGACTAGCGCTGCCCTCGCAGGTACGCGTCGTCGCCGCTGATCCAGTCCTCGCGGCGCGGCGCGAAGAGGTCGATGTCGTACGTGTTCTCGAGCGACTCGGCCGCGTGCGGCATGTTCGACGGGATGACCAGGATCTCGCCCGAACGGACGGTGACCTCGTCGCGGTCGTCGAGCGTGAACCGCAGCGCGCCGTTCACCACGTAGGAGACCTGTTCGCTCTCGTGCGTGTGCCTCGGGACCTTCGCGCCCTTCGCGAGCCAGATCTGCGCGGCGGTCGTCCGCTCTCCGGACACGAAGCGTCGCTGGACGCCGGCCATCATCTGCTCGCGCGGCCGCTCCTCGAGCTTGTGGACCGTCCAGCGCGGCATCGCCGCGTAGTCTTGCACGTCGCGCTCAGCCGAGCGCGACGAAGTCCATGTCGTAGCCGAACGCGCGCGGGCCGATGACGCGCAGCGACGCGAGCGGGACCTCGTCGACCTCGGCGATCTCGATGCGGTCGCGGTCCGCGCCCGCGTCGACGGCGCGCTCCGTGGCCTCGGCCGTCGCGCGCGCGAGGATCGCCTCGCGACCCTCGGCGAGCATGAACACGCGGTCGACCTTCCCCGAGACCTCGGCGATCGCCGCGCCGACCGCGTTCGCGACCTCGTAGTGCTCCGGGCGCACGATGCGCGACGCGACCGGCATCGCCGCGGGCAGGAGCACGCTCCCGCCGCCGACGGCGACGACGGGGACGGGATCGGCGCTCGTGCGGACGCGATCGATCGCCTCGTTCGCCATCGCGTCGATCCGCGTCATCGCGCGCGTGACGAGGCCGCGATCGAGCTCCCGGACGCGCCCCGGATCGCCCATCCGCGCGCGGCCGGCGGCGACCGCGACGTCGCTCGCCGTGAGCGTCTCGCCGCCGAAGACGCGCGCGTCCCTCGCCAGGCGGTACCCGACGCTGCGCGGGCCGACCGCGCCGCCGTCGACGAGGCTCCCGCCCCCGAGCCCGATCGACAGCACGTCGGGCATGCGGAAGTTCGTGCGCACGCCGCCGACGTGCACCGCGACCCCTGCCTCGCGGGGAAGTGAGCGCACGATCGCGCCGACGTCGGTCGTCGTCCCGCCGACGTCGACGACGATCGCGTCGCGGAGGCCGGAGAGGAACGCCGCGACGCGCATCGAGTTCGTCGGCCCCGACGAGAACGTGTGGACCGGGTAGCGCCGCGCGACGTCGGCCGCCATGAGCGTGCCGTCGTTCTGCGTGAGGTACAGGGGGGCGCCGACACGCAGCTCGCGCAGCCCGGCGACGAGCCCGTCGATCGTCCGTGCGGCGAGGTCGGCGAGGCACGCGTTCATGACCGTCGCGTTCTCGCGCTCGAGCAGGCCGAGCCGCCCGACCTCGTGCGATAGGCTGCACGCGTGCTCGGGATCCACCTGGCACAGGACCCGCTCGGCGCGCCGCTCGTGCCGGTCGACCACGGGGCTGAACACCCCGACGACGGCCGCGGCGCGGTACCCGTCGTCGCG
>Ga0233425_10006078_pt1 | contig 18320 bp, 16 predicted proteins | sample Watercolumn_Towu_2_FD_181712 | JGI IMG/M metagenome (GOLD analysis project Ga0233425, IMG submission 181712) | Freshwater microbial communities from Lake Towuti, South Sulawesi, Indonesia - Watercolumn_Towuti2014_140_MG | ecosystem: Environmental > Aquatic > Freshwater > Lake | place... | reverse complement strand
AGTGTCGCCCCAGCGCCTCTCGTCGAGCGGAAGCAGAGGGAAACCCGCCGGAAGGGCCAGGGCTTCGCGGGACGAATGCTCCACCACGACGCGGGCACCCGGGCTGAGCTCGAGGCTCGAGAGCAGCCTGCACACGGCCGCCAGCGCGGGACCCATGTTCGCCCAGGGGGGGTCCGCGAGCACCAGATCGTAAGGTGCGTGAGCCCTGAGCGCGTCGCCGGCGCGCTCCACCGGCAGCGCGACCACCGTCGAGGCATCGACGAGGCCGAGGCTCCGGAGGTTCAGGCGCAGAGCCTCGAGCGCGGCGCGCTGGCTCTCGACGAAGGTCACCCAGATCGCCCCGCGGGAGAGCGCCTCGATGCCCAAGGCGCCAGTGCCGGCGTACAGGTCCGCCACGCGCAGCCCGTCCAGGTCGCCGAGCACCTGGAACAGGCTCTCCCGAACCCGATCCGCAGTGGGTCGAGTCGCGTTGCCCTTCGGCGCGCGCAGGCTGCGACCGCCCAGGCGCCCGCCGATGACGCGCATTGCCGTCAGAACGTGAAGTGGAGCCGGGCCTCGCCGCCCTGGGGACCGATGCCCACCAGGGGCACGACGCGCGGGGCGCGTCGCGGCTTCGCCTTCGCGCCAGCCGCGGGCTTCTCGTCGCCGGAAGTGATGAGCAGGTAGACACCGAGGCCCGCGATGACGGCCCCCGTCGGGACCATGATGCGGGCCAGCCACTTGTTCTTCGAGTTCGCGTCGCAGATGTCGCGGACGTCGGCAGCCTCGGGGTGCGTCTTGTCCGCGTCGGCGACCTTGCACACCTCGTCACCCTTGTTGACGTACTTGGTGCGGTAGTCCTCGTAGGTGGAGTCCTTCTGCTCGCCGTAGGACTTGAGCCAGAAGTACGTCCCCGTCAGGGCCAGCGCACCGCCGATGCCCACGCCGAGGTAGCCCAGCATCTTCTTGCTGCCGCCCTTGCCGCTGTCACTGGTGGGGTCGCCGCCCGCCTTGCCGCTGCCGGCGGGCGTCGGGTTCAACGTGACCTCGGCGCTCGAGCCGGCGCGCACGCTGACCGTCCCCACGGCGTCGTTGAAGCCGTCGGCCCGCACCATGATCTTGTGCTCGCCGCTCGGAAGGGTGAGCTCGGTGCGGCCGTCGGTCACCGTGCCGGCCTCCACGCCGTCGACGAACACCTTGCCGTTCACGTTCCCCGCGCTCACCACCACCACGCCGGACGCCTCGCCCGTGAGCTTCGCGAAGGCATCCGAGGCGATGCTCATCAGGCTGTCGTCCGACGGGTCAGTGAGGTTGGACGCGTACTTGATCTCGATGTCCTTCTTCTGCTGACCGTTCTCCCAGAGGCGGAGCACGGCTACGACTTCCTTCTTGCCCTTCTTGGCCAGCGTTCCCCAGATGTAGCGGCTCGCCCCGGTCTTGTCGGCCAGCTTCTTCTGGCAGCCGGCGTCCGGAGGGATGGGGCAGCCCAGCGCAGCGGTCATGACCTCGAGGGAGAAGTCGCCCTTCGCCAAGGCCCAGCCGTCGGCGCGGGTGATGGCGCGCTTGAGCGCGATGGTCAGCGCCTGGGCCTGCTCGAAGGCGTCCTCGCTGCCGATGGCCAGCACCTGGACGGACGATTTGGTTTGGGCAGAAGCGGAGAAGGCCGTGAGGAAGAGCGCGAAGGCCACGAGCACGGCCGAGAGCGAGCGACGCATCGGGCGAAGGATACTACGTTTCTATCTTCGTCCACATCTGACGGCGCATCTTCTGGCGGCCCTTGTCCCTGTGGGTGATGATGCGAGCCGCACCCCAGGCCGCGAGCAGCTGCCCCTCTTGGCCCAGCGCCGGGAGGACGGTGGAGCCGACCAGGAAACTGCCGGGGATCGGGCCGCGGATCGGCTCGCCGCCGACGTCGAGGTAGCCCGACGGCTCGACGCTCCAGAGCCAATGCATGGGCTCGGGCCCCGCGGTGCTGCTCGGAAGGTGGATGCGGTCCATCTCGCGCGGCGCTCCCCGGCACTTGTCGAGCAGCGGCAGGCCGTCGTGAGGCGAATCCACCACCAAGACGTGATCGTCCAGGAACGGAAGGTGGTCGCGCAGCGTGGCCAGCACGGCCTCGCGCGCCTCCAGCACGGTCAGCGGACCGCGCAGCGGCAAGACGGTCTCCGCGACCAGCGTGGTCTCGTCGGCTGGACCGTCCATGCGTTGCAGATGCACGGCCGGGCGTCGTGGATCGGGGCGGGCTCCGGAGCGCGGAGTCAGGAAGGCCTCCGCGCCCAACGGCTCGGGCAGCGCGGCCCGCTTCACGACCAGGCTCACCACGAAGCGGCCCGCGCTCGCGGTGAGCCGAGGCCAGTCGCGGCGCGCGCCCGGCGTGATGCCGTCGCCGCCGGAGAGATCGGCGACCGCCTCACCGGACATGTCGGTGACCACGGCGTCCGCGCCCGTGATCTCGTCCTCGCCGTCCTCGAGCACGCCGGCGATGCGCCCCATGCGCACCACGAGAGAAGCAGCGCGCTGACCCAGGCGACACTCTCCACCGTGGGCCTCGATGCGCTCGAGCAGGAACTCTTCGAGCTCGTCCTCACCGCGCTCGAGCGCCTGGATACCGCGGGTCCACGAGCCGTGCAGTCGGGCCAGCGCGAGCGGCGGGAGGTGATCACCGCTCGCGAAGAGGCTGGTCGCGAACAGCGCCGGCAGCGTCACGATCTCCCGGTAGGGGTGGCCGATGGGAAACTTGCCGAGCAGGTCCACCTCTGCGCCGCGTACCAGGGGTAGGGCGCGCGCGGCACGACGCGTCTCGATGCGTTCCCACAAGGTGCCGGGGGGCCAGACGGCGTCCTTCTCGAAGGTGGCGTCCACTGCCGCGTTCACCTGCGCGAACGCCGCGTAGAGCTCGTCCACGAGCTGGCGCACTTCGGGGAACTCACGGTCGATTTCTCGCGCGAAGAGCTCCATTCCCGGGGGCACCTCGATGTGTCGGCCCTCGCTCGACACCACGAACATGGGGTCGAGCGGCCGCACCATGCGGCGGAAGCGCGGGCTCTGAGCCAGCTCGTGCAGGAGGCGAGACCAGGCCGGGCTCGAGCCGAAGAGCAACGTGAACGCGCGCCGACGCAGCCGGAAGCGCTCGTACTCGTAGCTCGGCGGGCGTTGGCCCTGGCCGAGCAGGAGCACGCGGAAGTCCCGCCGCGCCAGCAGGGCTGCCGCCGACAGCGCGCCCAGCGAGCGCCCGAGCACCACGACGTCGAAGTGGCGCGCCGTCACGCGGGCCTCGTGCGAGTGCGCGCCCGCCCCTCGCCACCGGTCGCGGTGATCTCCACGCGGCCAGCGGCGATGGCGGCGATGGCGTCGACCAAAGCGACGTGCTCCTCCACCAGAATGCGAGCGGTCAGGCTCCCGACGTCGTCGTCGTCGAGCACAGGTACCACGCGCTGCGCGATGATGGGGCCGGTGTCCACGCCGTCGTCCACGAAGTGGACGGTGCAGCCCGCGACCTTCACGCCGTGCGCCAGCGCCTGCTCCTGAGCGCGTACGCCGGGGAAGGCGGGCAGGAGCGCGGGGTGCACGTTGACGACTCGCCCCGGGAACGCCCGCAGGAACACCGGCGTGAGCATGCGCATGAAGCCGGCCAGCACCACGAGCTCGACGCCGGCCGCCTCGAGCGCGTCGACCAGAGCGCGGTCGAAGTCCTCCCGAGACGCATGGCTGCGGTGCTCGACGACCCGAGTCGCCACGCCTGCTCGCTCCGCGCGCGCGAGCGCGGGAGCGCCCGGCTTGTTGGAGAGCACGAGCTTCACGCGGGCGTCGAGGCGCCCAGCCGCCACCGCGTCCAGGATGGCCTGCAGGTTGGTGCCTTGGCCCGAGACCAGCACGCCGAGCGCGAGCACTTCAGTGCTCCTCGACCCGTACCGTCGCCTCCGCGCCGGCCTGCCCTGCCACGATTTCCCCCATCGGCCAGGCGCTCTCGCCCGCGTCGGCGAGCGCCGCGAGCGCCGCGTCGGCGCCCTCGCGCGCGACTACGGCGACCAGGCCGATGCCGAGGTTGAACGTGCGCCGCATCTCCGCCTCGGCGACCGGGCCGCCGCGCGCGATCACGTCGAACAGCGCCGGTCGCGCGTGCCCGAGGCGCACGAGGGCCGATGTCCCGTCAGGCAGAACGCGCGGGAGGTTGCCCTCGATACCGCCGCCCGTGACGTGACAGAGCGCGTGGAGATCGGCGCCTAGCGCCTTGCCCAGACCGAGGCAGGCCTTCGCGTAGATCCTGGTCGGCGTGAGCAGGCTGTCGCCGACGCTGGCCCCGAGCTCCGGCAAGCGCGCGTCGAGCGAGAGCTTCATCTCCTTCTCGAGCACGCGCCGTGCCAGCGAGTAGCCGTTCGAGTGCAGGCCGCTCGACGCCACACCGAGCACCACGTCGCCCACGCGCACGCGCGCGGGACCGAGCACCGCTTTGCGCGACACCACGCCCACGCAGAAGCCCGCCAGGTCGTACTCGCCTTCGGCGTACATCCCCGGCAGCTCCGCCGTTTCGCCGCCGATGAGCGCGCAACCCGCCTGCCGACAACCCTCCGCGATGCCGGCGATGACCCGCTCGGCGACGCTGACGTCCAGCTTCCCGCAAGCGAAGTAGTCCAAGAAGAACAGCGGCCGCGCGCCCGTCGTCAGCACGTCGTTGGCGCACATCGCCACCAGGTCGATACCAATGGTGTCGTGCTTGCCCGTGGCGAAGGCGACCTTCAACTTGGTGCCCACGCCGTCGGTGCCGCTGACGAGCAGCGGGTCCTCCACGCCTGCGGGCAGCGCGCAGAGGCCGGCGAAGCCGCCCACGCCATCCACGACCTCGGCGATGCGCGTGCTCTTCGCCAGGGGCTTGATGCGCTCGACGAGCTCGTCGCCCGCGTCGATGTCCACCCCGGCGTCGCGGTACGTGACGGCCATGGCGGCCTTCTACACGGGATGTCAGCCGTCTTCCACGGGCCTGAGCAGCCGCACCAGCCCCCACACGTTGAAGGCCGCGAAGCCGAGGAACAGGACCGCGAGCCCGAGCGCCCAGCGCGTCGTCGCCGGCGCCTCCCCGTCGACCAGCAGCCAGCCGTCGGGGACCGGCTTTCCGTCATTCGCGCGCGCGGCCGCGTCCGGCAGTCGGGAGTAGCGGATGCCGACGTCGGAGAGCGGGACCAGTCGACCCACGAACGAGGTGGGTGGAACGAAGCGCTCGTTCTCCATCCCTTCGGGCACGCGCATCTGCACCCAGATGCGGTCGTTGCCTGCCACGGGTGCCAGCCGGTAGCTCCCGGGCTCGAGCGGTCGGGCGTAGCGCACGGCATGGGTCGCGGACGGCAGCGCTTCGCCCTGGACCCAGGTGTTGGCGAGCTCTCGGCGCGGCGCCAGCTCGGCGAGGTTCCCGAGCGAGGTCGGGGCGCCCTTCACCAGCGCGTAGCTCACCTCGCCGCGCAGGGCCCAGACCATGACCACCGCCAGCAGCGTCGTCAGGGACATCACGACGAGGGTGAGGGTGCGGCCCGGTCGTCGTGGCGCCGGGAGCGCCTCGAGCTCGGGGTCGGGCTCGACCGGGAGCGCCAGCGGGGGCATCTCTGCGGCGGGACGGCGGGTCATGGGAAAGGTCGGACAGCGGGACCCTCGCAGGGTTCCAGGCCAGTTCGACCCCTTCGATATACCGCGGATTTGCCCGGGGCGCGCGGGCCTCGCGGCGGCCCCTGTTTTCCGCCTTCGGGGTTTCCGGCTAGGCTGGGCGCCCGAGCCCCGAACCGGGGCGAGGGCCGGAGCCATGGCTGCCCCCAAGAAGATCATCTGCCCCACCTGCGGCTTCAAGAACAACGCGCCGTTGCCCAACAACCGCTGCGTCTCCTGCGGCGCCAAGATCGAGGACCTGAAGCGCGTGATGTCGCGCCAGGAGGAGCTCGAGCGGCGCTACCAGCAGGAGGGCTTCTCCATGATGTGGTTCGGCATCGCGCTGGTCATCCAGGGCGTGCTCACCGCAGCCATCGTCATGGGCCTGCCCATGGTCGTACCCGCCTTCGACTTCGAGGGCTCGGCCGGCATGCTGATCGCCATCCCAGTCTGGTTCGTGGGTGGTCTGCTGATCGGTCTGATCTCGCCCGGCCGCACCTTCATCGAGCCGGTGGTCGCCGCCTTCCTGGTCGCCATCCCGACTGCGTTCCTGCTGCTGCGCGGGCAGACCGTGAAGACGATGCCGTGGTGGATGTACGTCTTGATGAGCACCCTCGGCGTGTTCTTCACGCTGATCGGCTCGTACGTCGGCGAGCGGGTGCAAATGGGCCCCGCGCCCAAGGTGGCGGACTGAGAGAGCTGAGACGCGGCGTCTTGGTCGCGCTGCTGCTTGCGGCGTGCGACGGGGACGCAGCCGCGCGGGCCGAAGCCGAGCGCGTGGTGTCGGCGGTGCGCGCGCTGCGCGAGGCCGGGAACGAGGACAAGCCCGCGCGCCTCGCCGCGCTCCGCGCCGTCGAGTGCACCCTGCCCGACGTCCGGGAGCTCAAGAGCGAGTGCGTCTCGGCCTACGAGCTCTACGCGAAGGGGCTCGACGCCGTGCGCGCCGTGAAGAAGTCCCTGGCCAGCGACGCTGGCGAGGGAGACGCGAAGCGTGCAGCAGAGCTCCTGGCCGACGCCGAGCGCGACGTCGCCGCCGGCAAGCAGCGAGCGAGCCGCTGCGCCGAGCTCGAGGGGCGCGTGGTGGTGAAGCACAAGCTGCGGTGAGCCCTCGGGTCCCGCGGTTGCCCCGGGCGCCGCCGGGCCCCACCTTTCCGAGGTGAGACCGAAGCTCCGCGCGACCGTGCTCGCGGCCGCTGCCCTCGCCGTCGCAGCCGCGCTTTGGCTCGCGCGCCCCAAGGCCGCCGCGCTGCGTCGTGCCCCCGAGCCCGAGCCGAGCTCGTCGCGCGCGGAGCCCCCGACGCGCAGAGAGCGTCGGGGTGGGCTCGATGTGACCTTCTTCGTGGCCGCGGACACGCACGTGGGCTTCGCGGCGAGCGAGCAGGGAGCGGATGGTGGCACGCGCGACCCGGTGAAGGAGCCCGCGGAGAGCGACCGCCTCAACGCCAAGCAGATCGCTGCGATGAACAACCTGCCCGGTCAGGCGCTGCCGGCGGAGCTGGGCGGTGTGGTCGGGGCGCCCCGCGGTGTGATCATCGCGGGTGATCTGACCGAGGACGGCACGCCGTGGCAGTGGAGCCACTTCGTCGCGTGGTACGGGCTGAACGGCGGGGACGGGCAGCTCAGCTGGCCCGTGCTCGAGATGCACGGCAACCACGACAAGCATCACAGCTGGCACACGCTCGACCGCGTCCGTGAGCGGCACGGCGGGACGCGCTACGCCTTCGACTGGGACGACCTGCGCGTGATCGTGCTGGGCGAGGCGCCGGACGACGAGGGCCTGGCGTTCCTCACGCGCGACCTCGCGCGCGTCGGCAAGGAGCGACCGGTGGTCCTCGCGCAGCACTTCCCGCTGCGCGGCCCGTTCTCGACGCGGAACTGGTTCGGCGACGGCCGCTACAAGGCCGAGCTCGCGCGTGTGCTCTTCGGCTACAACGTGGTCGCGCTGTTCCACGGGCACTACCACGCCTCGGGGCGCTACCGCTGGGAGGGCATCGACGTCTACAACGTCGGCTCCACCAAGCACGAGCAGTGGAGCTTCGGCGTCGTGCGTGTGACGGACACGCGGCTCACGGTCGCCAGCTGGCACTGGGGCGACCGCGCGTGGGAGTTCTTCCACGAGAAGCCCATCCACGGCGACCGCGCGCCGGAGAAGGAAGGCGGCACGCGCGAGGACCGGGGGCTCTACCTGGGGCGCTGAGGCCTCACTGCACCGGAACCCCCCACTTGGGGTCGACCACCGGCGGGCGGGTGGAGGGGATCGGTCGTGCAGAGCGTGACGGCGCGACGACCGGGCGCGAAGTCGCCGGCATGGCGCTGCTGCTCGCCGAGGGCACCGGCGTCTCGGAAGCCACGGCACGCGGCGCTTCGCTCGATGCCGGCGCGGGCGCCGGCGTAGCAGCGGCGCTCGGGCCCGCGCTCGTCGCAACTCCCTGCCGGCTCGATGCCGCGAAGCCGATGGCGGCGAGAGCGGCCGCGCCCAACGCGAGCCCGACCCAAACCACGCCGCTCGGGCTTCGGCTCTGCCGTACGCGCTGCGTGACGCCCGCCGCGAGCGTCTCGGCGCTCTCGAGCGCACGCTGGTGGGGCGCGGGGGCAGCGCCGTCGAGCGCCTTCTGCAGCGACTCGGCGAGCTCCCGCGCCGAGTGAAAGCGCTCCGACGTCGAGCGCGCCAGGGCTCGCGCGAAGAACGCATCCAGCGCCTCGGGCAGCTCGGGTCGCGCCACCCGCACGCTCGGCACCTGGGCCTTCACGATGCGATCGAAGACCTTCGCCAACACCTCGTGATCGAAAGGGCTCTCACCGATCAGCATCTCGTAGGCGACGACGCCGAGCGCCCAGGTGTCCGTCTCGACGCCGACCTCCTCGCCCCACACCTGCTCCGGGCTCATGTACGCCGGCGAGCCGACCGCCTCCGCGCCCGTCGTGGCCCCTTTCCCAGAGCCGAGCTGCTTGGCGATGCCGAAGTCGAGGACCTTGAGCACCTCCTCGCCGCCGGCCTTGTGCAGGAAGACGTTCGCTGGCTTGAGGTCGCGATGGACGAGCTCCGCCCCGTGCGCGACCTCGAGCGCCTTCGCCATCACCTGAACGAGCGCCAACACCCGAGCGGCGGGCAGCGGGCCTTCGCGCTCGAGCCGCGCGGCCAGATCCTCGCCGTCCAGGAGCTCCATCGCCAGGTAGGGCTGCCCCTCGAAGACGCCATAGTCGAACACCTGCACGATGTGCGGGCTCTTGAGCCGCGCGGCCGCCTGCGCTTCGCGCCGGAAGCGCTTCTCGCCGTTCGCCGAGGCCAAGAGCTCCCGGGACATCAGCTTGACGGCGACGTCGGTCTCGAGCTCGACGTGCCGCGCTCGCCAGACCGTGCCCATGCCCCCGGAGGCGAGGGGCTCCTCGAGGCGGTACCGCCCTCCCACCACGGTGCCGGCTGCAGCGTCCATGGACGCGCGCAGGCTACCACGCGCCCGTGGCGAGCGCGGCGCGGCGCGGCTAGGCTGCGGCGCCGATGACGGGGCGAAAGACCGCCGCAGTGAAGATGCCGGCTGCGATGCCGGTGCACACCGTCGTCGCGCGAGTCGTCGAGGGGCCGGATCGGGGCGCGAGCTGGGAGGGCGAGCGCGGGACGATCGGCTCCGCCAAGGACAACGACCTCGCGCTGGGCGACCCGACCGTGTCCGGCTATCACGTGCGCTTCAGCGCGGAGAAGGGTGGCATTCGCGTCCACGACTTCGGCTCGACCAACGGCACCTTCGTCGGTGACGCGCGGCTCGAGCAGGGCGTCGTGCCACCCGGGTCGTCGCTCCGCCTGGGGCGCACCGTCATCGCGCTGTCCGCGGGCGAGCCGACCAGCGTCGAGCTCCACGACGAGGACCGCCTCGGGGATCTGCGCGGGCGCTCCCGCTCCATCCGCCGGCTCATGCAGGACGTACGGCGCGTCGCGCAGAGCCAGGTCGCCGTGCTCTTGGTCGGCGAGTCCGGCACCGGCAAGGAGCTGGTCGCGCGCGCGATCCACGCCGAGAGCCCGCGCGCGGGCCGGCCCTTCGTCACCATCGACTGCGGTTCGCTGACGCCCAGCCTGGTGGCGAGCGAGCTGTTCGGGCACGAGCTGGGCGCTTTCACCGGCGCGACGCGGCAGAAGCGCGGCGCCTTCGAGCACGCCGACGGCGGCACGCTCTTCCTCGACGAGGTCGGCGAGCTGCCGGGAGAGCTCCAGACCACGCTGCTCGGCGCCCTCGAGCGCCGCCGCTTCACGCGCGTCGGCGGGCACGAAGAGGTCAGCGTCGACGTGCGCGTCGTCGCGGCGACGAACCGGGATCTGCGCAGCGAGGTGAACTCCGGGAGCTTCCGCCTCGACCTCTACTACCGCCTCGCCGTCGTCACGCTGGAGGTCCCGCCGCTGCGCGAGCGGGCGGAGGACATTCCGCTCCTCGTCGAGCACTTCCTCGAGGCCGAAGGCCACGGCGGCCCGGTGGAGCGCGTGATCCCACCCGACACCCTGGCCGAGCTCCTGCGCTACCGCTGGCCGGGCAACGTGCGGGAGCTCCGTAACTTCGTGCAGGGCACGCTGGCGATGGGGGAACCGCTCGCGCTGCGGGAGCCGGCTCCCGAGGTCGGCGGCGCCTCGCCCGCGGCCTTCGCTCGCTGGGAGGCGCTGCCCTACGGTGACGCGCGGAGCCGGCTGCTCTCCGAGTTCGAGGCGCACTACCTGAAAGCTCTGCTCGAGCGCAGCGAAGGCAACGTCGCTCGCGCCGCACGTTCGGCCGAGATGGCGCGCTCGCACCTGAACGAGCTGTTGCGCAAGCACGGCTTGCGCTGAGTCAGAGCCCCGAGCGCTGGACCAACTCGACACGCTCGCCGTCCTCTTCTTCCAAGGTCAGGCCGACGCCAGGGCAGTAGTACTTGTACGCAGAGCCGCTCTCGAGCGCCGAGCCGTCCTTCGTCTTCAGGCAGCCGTGGAACGTGCCGGCGGGAACCGTCACGGTCTCGTCGAGCGACACCACGGTGGCGATGTCTTCCGCCTCGCCCGCGAAGTACTCCTGGCGGTAGGTGTAGCCGACCTTGGGCTCGGCGAGCATGATCACGCCGGGCAGCGCGCCCTGCTTGCCGGCCTCCCAGGCGCCGCAGTGGCAGACGAGCTCGCCGTTGGCGTACTCGGCGGTGTCCTCGCCCAGGTACCAGACGTGCCCGTCGTCGTCTTGTGCGTACCAGTCGTGCGTGTCTTCGATCATCACCCCGTTCAGCGACACGGTGTCGCGGATGACACGCGCCTTCGCGCCCCACACGTCCTTCGTGCCGGCTTCGACGCTCACTTCGATGCGCTCCACCTGGTCACCGGACTTCTTCTCGTACACCCACTTCGCACCGACCGGGGTGGGGAACAGAGTGTGCGTGATCTCGGGCGTGAGGTCCGCGGCGTCGATGTCGACCTCGTAGCTCGAGCTCGCGTCGTAGCTGGCGGGCATGCCGGTGTAGTCCTCGCTCTCGGGCTCGGAGTCCGAGGCGCAGCCGAATGCGCCGAGCGCGAGCACCGAGATCAGCAAACCGAAGGCCGTCTTGTTCATCGTGGTCTCCTCGAAGTGGGGTCGTGCACACCATCAGCAAGGCGTGTGCCGGAGGCGTGACCGCGGGATTTCCCGCGAAGACGCCAGCGGGTGTCCGCTCGGCAGGACTCTGCTCGACCGCTCGGGCGGACGCCCAGCGCCGGGGTCGACGGAATGCGCCCGATCCTTGGTGCGGTACGGCCCGTGCTAGCTTGGCGCGGGATGAGGCTCCGGGACTTGCCGTCGCTCGGGACCTGCCTGCTCGCGCTGGGGTGTCACTCGCTGCTCGATCTCGACGTGAGCTACGAAGAGTGCGTGGACGTCCAGGGCTCGCGCTACGCGGAGTCCTTCAGCGACACCGACCTTCAGGGCCTCAGGGATCGGTGCTGGCGGGTCGACAACGCGGGCGTCGCGCCTTCGGGGATCGAGCAGAAGCTCTTCGTCGAGGACGGCGACCTGGTGATGCGCGTGGAAGATCCGGCCGGGGCCAAGGACCAGGATCAGTGGACGAGCGACGATCAAGCGCCGTTGATTTACCGGCGCCTCGAGGGGGACTTCCTGGTGGTGGTTCGCGCCGAGGCGTCGACGAAGGCCAACGGGGATCACTGCCTCCCAGCGGGGAACGCGGCAGGTCTTGCCGTGCGCAAGTCCGACGCGCCTCAGGACTGGGCGACCTGGACCGTGGAGCCGTACCTCTGGAACGACGGCACGAAGCAGGCGGAGTGCAAGGAGGACGCGGACGCGACCAACGATCCGACGGCGACGGTGCGCCTCGGGACCGCAAAGAAGCCGGCATGGCCGGAGGCTTCCTACGAGAACGTGGGCGTGGACGGGGAGGCCGACATCGCCGTGTGCCGCGTCGACGGTGACGTCTACTACCTGTTCGGCAAGGCCACGGGCGACCCCACCAAGAACGAGTGGCGCCCGGCGACGTCCGAGGTCGTCTCGCACGCGTTCGGGGCCGGCCCCCTGGACGTCGGCCTGACGACGACCGGCACGGCCCCGAAATTCGAGGCTGCGGGCCACTTCAACTGGGTGGTGTTCGAGCGCGGCAAGTGGGGTGACGGCTGCAGCGGCGCTCTCGAGCGTTTCAGCCTACCGGAGGAGGACCCGTGAGCGGCCGGGTGCTGCTGCTCGTGATCTGCCTCACCTGCGTGAGCGGGACCTGCTTCGCCCAGCCTGACGCGGGCGCGAGCCGCTCCGTCGAGAAGGCGAACAGTGGGCTGAAGCTCTTCGAGCAAGGCAAGTGGCAGGAGGCGCTGGCGCTGTTCCGCGAGGCCGACACGCTCTACCACTCGCCGGTGTTCGTGCTCTACGCCGCGCGCTGCCTCGAGCGCGCAGGTCGCTGGACGGCCGCGCTCGCCGAGTACGAGCGGCTCGCGGCCGAGCCGCTCCCGGCGTCGGCACCGAAGGCCTGGCTCGATGCGCGCGCCGAGGGTCGCGCGGAGCGGGACGCGCTCGAAGCGAAGGTCCCGCGTGTCGTCATCGAGGTCGAGGCCGCGCCACCCGCGGCGCGGGCGAGCATCGACGGCCAAGTCGTCGCCGTCGGTCACCCGCAGCGGCTCGACCCTGGCCCGCACCGCGTGGTCGCGAGCGACGGGTCGACTCGGATCGAGCGACGCATCGAGCTCGTGTCGGGTCGAGCGCTGGAGCGCGTGGTGTTGCGCTTCCCGCGCGTGGCCGCAGCGTCGGCGAAGCGGCCCGAGGGACGGCGCCCGAACGTGCCGGCCCTGTTGCTCGGAGGGACCGGAGCGGCCGCGCTCGTCGCCGGTGGCGTGGTGGGCGTGCTCGCGCTGAAGAGCGCGTCCGACGCGAAGGACGACTTCCCCGAGAGCTGCTCGGGCTCCACCTGCCCTGCTTCGCGTCGCGGCGAGATCGAAGCAAAAACCGAGTCCGCTCGCACGTTGGGCAGTGTGTCGAACGGGCTCTTGATCGGCGGAGCGGTGGCGCTCGCAGGCGGCGTCGTGTGGTGGCTGCTCGATCCGGGGTCCGAGCCGCCGGCGACGGCGCGCGCGCGCAGGCTGGAGCTCAGGTTCTGAGCGCTCAGGGCGGCGGCTGCTGCGGCGCCGGCGGCACCACCGGCGCTGAGCGCCCGATGCCTGGCGCGAGGCGCAGGCGCGGCATGGTCGCGCCGCGCACCCCGCCGGAAGGCGCTGGGCCCGGCGGGGGCGCCAGCATGGGCGGCGGCGCGGTGCCCGCGCCGAGCAACGGAACCGGGGGCACGTAGCCCTTCTCGGCGAACATCACGCGGCCGAAGCGCGACGCCTTGTGGAAGTTGCCCTGGTTCAGGATCGGGCTCCAGGCGACGCCGTTGTTCTCCTGCATCGCGTAGAAGTTGATGCGCCAGATGTCGCCGACCTTCGGCGGCGTGGCCTTCGCCTTGCCGAAGCTCTTCCAGGGAATGGCGAGCTCGACGACGTAGCCCTCGTCCTTGTCGCCCGGCTTGTCGAGCGTGCCGTTCACCACGATGCCGCTCTTCGCCTTGACCTCCCACTCCTGGTGGCCGAAGGGACCATCGGGGTCCTTCTTGGGCGAGTTGTACTCGTCGAACTGCGAGTCGAAGACGAGCCCGTCGGGGTTCACCTGGATCTCGTAGTAGTCCTTGTTGTCCCCGTCCCCGTCGGGGTCGACCATGATCTCGACGGTGTCCTTCGTCCAGAGGTGCGGGTCCTTTTGCTTCTTGTCGAAGCCGCTGACGATGTCCGGGTCCTTCACGTCGAAGCCGAGGTAGAGGTGCTGCTCGTCCCAGAGCAGCTTCACGCTGCCGCTGACCGGGAAGCCCACGGCGGGGCGGCCGTTGCGCACGTCGACGAAGGGTCCGGTCCAGGCGGCCTCCGTCCAGGCGGGCTCGTCGAGCTTTCCGTCGAGCGTGAGCTTCACGCCCTTCTCCAGCTTGTCGACGCGCAGCGCGGGCACGCGCGTGCTCGGCTCGGGGCCCGCGGGCGTCGGCGCGGCCGTCGGGGCGCCCGTCGCGATGTTGGCGACGATGGCGCGGTTCTCACGGTCTGCCGGGCCGCTCAGGATCTTGAGCCGGTCGTTCTCGCGCCAGACGCCGGTGGTGAACTGGATCTTCTCCGTACGCAGGTTGTTCGGGACGGTGAAATCCTGCTCGTCCACGTAGACCTTGCCGGGCTCCCAGACGCTGGGCGCCATGACTTGCTTGTCGCCCTTCCACTCGCGCAGCGGGCCGACGTTGTCGATGTTCAGGACGCGCTCACCCGAGCCGTCGAGGATGTGCGTGAACAAGTTCCAGCCGTTCTCCAGCTTCTTGTCCGCACGCCAGTACATCGTCACCTTCACCTGCGTGCCGGAGCGTGCGACGCCCTCGGGGGTGACCTTCGCGCCGATCAGGGTGAGCCTGCCGTCGAAGTTGATGTTCAGCTTGAGCGGGATCTCGTCCGGCGCCTTGTCGAGCACGAAGGGCTTCAGACGCTCCTTGTCCTCGTTGCTGGTGTCGGTGGAGCCGCCGACGCACGCGGCGAGCGCGAGGGCGGCGGCGAAGGACGCGAGGGTCGATGCCAAGCGACGCATGCTGCTCTCCGGATTCAGGACTTCTGTTGTGGGCGCTGCGCGGCGGGGGCCGCGGCGGGCGGCACGACGCCGGTCTTCACGTGCGTGATGATGGCGCGGCGCTCGCGGTCGGACGGACCGCTGATGATGTCGAGGCGGCTCCCGGCCTTCCAGATGCCGACGACGATGCTGATCTCGGGCACGCGCACCTCGCGCGGCATCTCGAGCTCCTGCACGTCGACGTAGATCTTGCCCGGCTTCCAGGCGCTCGGGCCGAGGGCCTGCCGCGCCCCGCCCGTGCGCGCGCGCAGTGGGCCGATGTCGTCGAACGCGACGCCGCCGACGTTGGCGTCGATGCGCGCGCCGCCCGGCGCCACGAAGTGCGTGAACAAGCTCCAACCCGGACCGAGCTGCTGCGAGCTCCGCCAGTACAGCTTGAGCTTCACCTTCTGCCCGGGGGCGACCACGCCGCTCGGGTCGAGCTCCCAGCCGATGATCTGGGCCTTGCCCTCGAAGTCGATGAACGTGGGGTTCTTCACGTCGTTCGGCACCTCGTCGAGGACGTACTGCGCGAGGTTCGTGTCGATGCTCGCGGGGTCTTCCTGCTTCGCCTCTTGGGCGCAGCCCAGCGCGAGCCACGCGGTGAAAAGCCCCAACCCGAGTCGTGCGATGGCCCTCATTTCCTACCCTTCTTGCGCGCCGCGCGCTCCCGCTTGCGGTCGGCCTTCTTGGCGTTCTTCTCCGACTTGCTGAGCTGGCGCATCTTCGGCGCCTCGGCTCCGGTGCCGGGCATGCCCATGCCAGGCATGCCCATGCCGGGCATGCCCATGCCCGGGAAGCCCATGCCGGGCATGCCGGGGAAACCCATGCCGGGCATGCCCATGCCGGGCATCCCGGGCATGCCGCCGCCCTTCATCGCCTTCTTCAGCTGGCGCGCCGCGGCGATGTTCTTCATGCCCGGGATCTTCCCGAGCAGACCCATGTCGCCCATCCCGCCCATGCCGCCCATCATCTGCTTCATGAACAGGAACTTCTGGATCAGCTCGGTCACGCCCTGCTCCGGCTGAGCGGAGCCCTTGGCGATGCGCTTCACGCGACCGGGCTCGCGGATGAGCGCGTGCGGGTCGCGGCGCTCCGCCGCGGTCATCGACTGGATCATGGCCTGGATGCGCACGAGCTCCTTGTCGTCCAGGTTCACGCCCGGCGGGATCATGCCGCCCATGCCCGGGATCTTCTCGACCAGGTCCTTGAGCGAGCCCATCTGCTGGATCATCCGCACCTGGTTCAGGAAGTCCTCCAGCGTGAACTCGCCCTGCATCATGCGCAGGGCGTCTTCCTCGGCCTTCTTCTGATCGACGACGCCTTCGAAGTCCTGGATCAGGCCGACCACGTCGCCCATGCCGAGCACGCGGCTGGCCATGCCCTCCGGGCGGAAGGGCTCGAGCTTGTCCAGCGTCTCGCCCACACCGGTGAAGACGATGGGCGCGCCGGTGACCTCGCGCACGCTGAGCGCGGCGCCGCCGCGGGCGTCGCCGTCGAGCTTGGTGAGCACCACGCCGGTGATGCCCAGCCGCTCGTTGAACGCCTTCGCGGTCTGCACCGCGTCCTGGCCGATCATCGCGTCGATGACCAGGTAGATGTTCTGGGGCCCGACCGCGTTCTTGATGGCCGCGAGCTCCTGCATCAGCGGCTCGTCGATGGCGAGGCGGCCAGCCGTGTCGTAGATGACGACGTCGCGCCCGGCCTTCTTCGCCTCCGCGTCGGCCTGCTTGCAGATCTCGAGGGGCGTCTCGCCGGCGATGTTGAAGACCGGGATGCCGATCTGCTCGCCGAGCACCTTCAGCTGCTCGACGGCTGCCGGGCGCTGCATGTCGGCCGCGACCAGCATCGGCTTCTTGTCCTGCTTCTCGAACCAGCGCGCGAGCTTGGCGGCGGTGGTCGTCTTGCCGGAGCCCTGCAGGCCCACCATCATCACGGCGGTGCGCTGGCCCTTGTCCGCGAAGAGCACGGGCTCCGCGTCGCTCTGCATCATCTCGATCAGCTCGTCGTGACAGACCTTGACGAACTGATCCTCGGCGCCGACGCGGTGGGTCTCGCCGCCGTGCTTGACCCGCGTCTGCACCGTCTGGCCGATGGCCTTCTGCTCGACGCGCGCCAGAAAGCGCTTCACCACGCCGATCTCGACGTCCGCCTCGAGCAGGGAGAGGCGCACCTCGTTCAGGGCGGGCTTGATGTTGCTCTCGTTGAGCTCGGCGAGCCCGGCGAGTCGATTCTTGGCCTCTCTAAAGCCTTTGGTCAGCGCTTCGAACACGGTGGAAGAGGCGTCTTAGCACAGGTCCGGCGGCGCTCGGAGTCGCGGAAAACCCGCGCAAATTCGGCTCTCCGGCCCCGGCACTTCTGCTATGGGGAGTGACCGGGGCCCTGATGATTCACCGCTTCCCGACCGTGCTGCAACGCCTCGGCGAGCTGCAGGCCAAGCGCCCCTGGCTTCTCGTCGCGCTCGCGTTTCTGAGCCTCTTGCCCGCGGGCTTCGCGGCGAAGGGCCTGGGCTTCAAGTCGGACTTCGCCGAGCTCCTGCCCGAGAACAAACCCAGTGTCATCGAGATGCGCCGCGTGTCGGCGCGTCTGGCCGGGGCCTCCACGCTCTCGATTCTGGCGGAGGTGCCGCGGTCGAACCCCGAGGCGCTGAAGCGCTTCGTCGACCAGCTGGTGCCGCGCCTCAAGGCGCTCGGGCCCGAACGCGTCGGCGCCGTGGACTACGGCGTGCAGGACGCGCAGGCCTTCTTCGAGAAGAACAAGCTCTTCTACGCCGACTACGACGACCTGAAGAAGGCCCACGACGAGGTGGTGGAACGCTACGACTACGAGATCGCGAAGAAGCAGGGCACGCTCCTCGACGACGACGACACCGAGGTGCCCCCGCCGCTCACCGCCGACGAGATCGAGAAGCGGCTCACCCCGAAGAAGAAGGACCCGCCCAAGGACGCCCCGGCCTACCGCGACCGCTACTACATGAACGCGGAGGGTACGCAGGTCGCGGTGCTGATCCGCACGCCCGTCACGGGCAAGAAGGCGACGGCGGACTTCAAGGCGGCGGTGGCCGAGGTGGTCACGGCGACCAATCCCAAGGGCATCGATCCGGCGATGAGCGTCGGCTACACCGGTGACCTCATCACCAGCGCCGAGGAGTACGACGCCATCGTCAACGACCTGAGCCACGTGGGCGGCTGGGGCGTTGCGGGCGTGCTCGCCAGCGTGCTGCTGTTCTTCCTGCGCATACGCACGGTCCTGGTGATGGGCGCGACGGTGCTCACCGCCCTGCTTTGGACCTTCGGGCTCACGCGCTTCACCATCGGCTACCTGAACAGCTCCACTGGCTTCCTGGTCAGCATCATCGCCGGCAACGGCATCAACTACGGCATCATGTACATGGCGCGCTACATCGAGGCGCGCCGCGATCAGCACCTGAGCGTGCCCGAGGCCGTGCTGGTCGCGCACCGCGACTCGTGGGTACCCACGCTGTCCGCCGCGGGCACCGCCTGCCTCGCCTACGGCTCCCTGATCGTCACCGACTTCCGTGGCTTCAAGCACTTCGGGGTCATCGGGGGCTACGGCATGCTGCTGTGCTGGCTCGGGACCTACCTGTTCATGCCCGCGTTCCTGGCG
>Ga0233425_10006077_pt1 | contig 18320 bp, 19 predicted proteins | sample Watercolumn_Towu_2_FD_181712 | JGI IMG/M metagenome (GOLD analysis project Ga0233425, IMG submission 181712) | Freshwater microbial communities from Lake Towuti, South Sulawesi, Indonesia - Watercolumn_Towuti2014_140_MG | ecosystem: Environmental > Aquatic > Freshwater > Lake | place... | reverse complement strand
CGGAAAGGCGGCGCAGACGGCCTTCAGGCCAGAAAGAAGCGACGGCAAAAGCTTCATCCCCACGGTGAATCATTTTTTCAATGATTTGGGAATCCTGAAAATTCGCTACTTTTAGAATTGCTGAAGCGGAGGCGCGGCGTTTGCGCCACGGCGCCGTGCAATCTAATGTTGTGACTCTAACGCTTGTTTCCCGTTGGCGTCATTCCTTAGGCTTCGCGAAGCGAAGAACCCGGAATCCACGAGAGACGCGAAACATCCTTGTCGCGGCCTTTGGATTCCGGATCGCTCGCGTTTCGCGAGCGTCCGGAACGACAGACCGGACCCATCCGTTGGAAGCGGACCACTAAAGCATGTCCCGCAAAAGTTGAATAGACTTTTGCGATAAGGACATGCTCAACATTTTGACCTGGCGCGATTTCTTATCGCTCACGTGAGTCCACGTGAGCGGAAAGCGCGCTAAATTGCGCGACCCTTCAAGTTTGGGGCGCAAACGGCAGGATGAGGCGGCGAATGGAGCGCGCGGGCAAGGCGCCGGGTCTTTTGGTCAAGTTGGCGGCGGGCGCCTTTCTGGTTCTGGCGCTCCTAGTCGTCGTCGAAGTCGGCTCGTCGCTGATCTTGATCTATCGCTATCGCGCCGAGGGCGCGATAAGGGACGGCGGACCGCTCTCGAGCGTGGCGCTGATCCGCGCGGTGGCCGCAAGGCTCGGCCTCGCGCCGCCGGCGGGCGGCGAGGAGCACGCGCTCGAATCGCTGCCGCGCCGCACCCACAGGGTCGACGACACCCTCGGGTGGACGGTCGCGCCTGGAGCCTACACCCATCTCTACAAACGTCGCCCGCGCGGCGCGCGGAAATGGGAGACGATGGCGGTCAAGGTCACCGTCAATGAGGATATGAGCCGCTGGACCGGTGCGGCCTATGATCCCGGCAAGCCGAGCATCTATATTTTCGGCGACAGTTTCGTCTTCGGCCTGGGCGTCAACGACGAACAGACCTTCGCCTACCACCTGCAGATGGCGCACCCGCAGTATAATGTCCGCCTCGTCGCGGTCGGCGGCTGGGGACTGACGCAAAACTATCTTCGCTTTCTTCAGCTCAAGGACTCGATCGGTCCCGGGGACGTCGTCGTCATCGGCTACGGCGACTATTACGACGCGCGCAATGTCGCGGCGCCGTCGCGGCTGAGGGAAATGCAGCCGGTCTTCGCGGACGGCGCGCGCGAAGAAGAGCCGGCGCCGGAGCTGGCCAAGACCCCCAAGGCCGAGATCGGCGCCGACGGCGCGCTCGCAATCGCGCTGGTCGAGCAGGACTGCCGGCGCCTCGGCGATTATTGCGCCCGCCCCGATCCGCCGCGCGAGCGAACGACCGCAGTCGCGGCGCGACTCATCAACGAGATGGCGCGCGGCTCGCCCGCGCGCGTCCTGCTGCTGCATTTCGACGGAGAGAAATCGAACCCCGTCTTCGCGGCGATCGACCCCAAGATCAAGATTGTTTCGGCGCTGCAGCCGGATTTCGGCTATTTCATCCGCGACACGGTGCTGAGTTTCGACCTGCACCCTGGCCCCTACTGGCATTACGCGATCTCGCGCACGCTCATCGCGGCGATCGAGGGGAAATCGTATCAGTCGTACAGAAACGCGACGACGCGGGCGGGCGCGGCCGAGGCGCCCTTGAGCCGCAGCGGAAACACGGCGACGTCGAATCCGTGCGCCGGCAATTGATCGAGGCCGCGCAGTTGCTCCATCTGCCAATAGGGCTGGCGGCGGCCGACCAGATGGCCCTGCCAGAACAGCGTCGCGTCGTTGCGCTCCTTGGCGAAGCGAATCTGATGGTGAAAGGGCAAGTCCCATCCCCATTGATCGACGCCCATCACTTCAACGCCCCGCTCGATCAGCCACAGCGTCGCCTGCGCGCTCATGCCGGTCCCCCGCTTCCAATAGTCCTTTGTTCCCAGATAGCGGTCGCGCCCCGTGCGAATGAGCGCGATCGTTCCCGCGCCAAGTTCGGCGCCGCTCGCTTTCAGGCTCGCCTCCATGTCGGCGGCGGCGATCTCCTCTCCGTCCGCCTTGTGGCGCATGTCGAAGACGACGCCGGGGCCGAAGCACAGTTCGAGCGGCATTTCGTCGATCGTCGCCGGACGCCGGCCGTCGGCGAGCGTCGGGCCGTAATGCCAGGGCGCGTCGATATGCGTCGTCGAATGAACGCCCATGCGCGCGATCGTATCGTCCGCCCAGCCCGCGAAATCCTTGGGAAAGAGGCGGAACGGCAGGCCCAGCGCCCGCACCAGCCAGCGCGCCTTGCCATGCGCGTGATGTTTGATCTTCACGCGCATGAAAAAGGGATCGTTGGGATTGTCGGCGATCTCCTTGGAGAGGTCGACGATGCGCTTAGGCCGCAACCGGGACATGCGAAGCCTCGTTAAAGGATTTCGTGACGGATTTCGCCGACGCCGTCGATGGCGAGGACGAGGCGGTCGCCCGGCTTGAGCCAGCAGCCGGTCTCCATGCCGCTGCCGCCCGGCACTGTCCCGGTTCCGAAAAGTTCGCCTGGGAACAGACGCTCGTCGCGCGAGACATGGGCCAGCGCCTCGCCCAGACTGTAGCGCATTCCGGACAGGCTCGTTGTCGCGACAAGGCGGCCGTTGACGTGGACGCTCGCCGAAAGGTTTTCGAGACGCGGCAGGATTTCCTCGGCGGTGACGGCCGTCTGCGACATCGATGTGAGGAAATGCTTCGATTTCTGCGGGCCGAAGCCGCTGCGCATCTCCGCGAGTTGCACGTCGCGGGCGCTGAAATCGTTCAGCACGACGAAGGCGCCGATCGCGCTTTCGGCTTCCTGCGGCGTCGCGTTGAACAGCGGCCGCGCCAGCACGAAACCCAGTTCGAGCTCGTAGTCGAGCGCGCGGCTGTAGGACGGCGCCGTCACCGGCGCGCCGCTGGGAACGAAGGCAAGGTGGTTGCCCATGTAATAGATCGGCTGGCGGCGCCATAGCGACGCAGGTCGGAACGGCGGGAAGGTTCGGCCGCCGGGCCCCTCATAGACGCGGGCCAGCGCGTGGACGGCGGGCAGGAAGCGCCTCGCATAGCCGCGCGCGGCGTCGACGGCGTGGCGCTCGAACAGCATGAAGTCGCGAAAGGACAGGGGACGGACCGGCAGCAAAGGGAGCGAGGGCGCGAGAGCGAATGCGTCGGCAGCCTCGATTTCCCATTCCGCGCAGAACGCCGAGGGCGCGGCTTCGATCGTCTCCCATGCCCCGTCGCGCAGCGCCTGCGCGAGGACGCCGGCGCCCTCGGGGTCGCGGATGCGGCGAAAGATCATGCAGCGTCAACGTCCGCGCCGCGCGGCGCGTCTTCGCCCGCCGGTGATGAGAATGCTCGCGCCCTCCCGCCGCACCATGCCGTAAAGGCGCGCGGCGGCGCCAGGCGCCAGGCGCACGCAGCCATGCGAGGCGGGGCGACCGAGCGAGCCTGTCGCATAGGAGCCGTGAATGGCGTATCCGCCGCGAAAGAAGATGGAGTGCGGCATCGGCGACATCTGGTATTTGCGCGAATAATGCATCCGATGCAGGCTTCTGGCGGAATAGGCGCCGCGCGGCGTCACATAGCCGGCGCGCGCCGTCGAGACGGGCCAGGAATAGCTGCCGCTCGACGAGCGCACATGCATCCGCTGCGTGGAAATGTCGATGTGGATTCGCACGCGGGCTTGAGCGCCCGCGGCGAAGAGGAGGAACAGGACGCAAACGACGCTCGACAGGATACGCATGGACGCCTCTCGACGCAGGACGGATCGCGATCATAGCCCAAGTTCGCCGCGGCCCGAACGACCGGCCGGGCGCGGCTGCTCCATTTGTTCTAGCCGCTCGTCTCCACCACCACCCTGCCCCTGATCTTACCTTCCACGATCTCCCGCGCGTGCGCCAGCGCCTGCGAGAAGGGCACGATCTGCGTCATCGCGTCGATCAAGGCCGGATCGAGATCGCGGGCGAGCCGCGCCCAGGCCGCGCGCCGCAATTCGATGCGCGGGCGCACGCTCTCGACGCCGAGCAGCGAAACCCCGCGCAAAATGAAGGGCGCGACGCTGGCGGGCAGATCCATGCCGCCGACATTGCCGGTGGCGGCGACGGCGCCGTCGTAATCCGTCTGCGCCAGCACATTGGCCAGCGTCGCGCCGCCCACCGTGTCGACGCCCGCCGCAAAGCGCCGGGTCTGCAAGGGCTTCCCCGGCCGCGACAGTTCGGCGCGGTCGATAATGTCGGCGGCGCCGAGGCGCTTGAGGTAGTCGGCCTCCTCCGGCCGGCCGGTGACGGCGGCGACCCGCCAGCCGGCGCGCGCCAGCAGCGCCACCGCGATCGAGCCGACGCCGCCCGCCGCGCCCGTCACCACCGCCGGGCCGCGCTCCGGCGTCAGTCCGAACCGCTCCAGCGCCCGCACGCAGAACATGGCGGTCACGCCGGCCGTGCCGATCGCCATGGCGCGGGCGGACGTGAGGCCCTCGGGCAGCTTCACGAGCCAGTCGCCGCTGAGCCGCGCCTTTTGCGCAAGGCCGCCGTAATGCGCTTCGCCCAGGCCGCAGCCGCCGGCGACGACAAGGTCGCCCGGCGCGAAGCCGGGATGACGGGAGGCGCTCACCCGTCCGGCGAGATCGACGCCAGGGATCATCGGAAAACGGCGCACCATCGGCGCCGCGCCCGTCATCGCGGCGCCGTCCTTGTAGTTGAGGGCGGAATGGGTCACGTCGATGTCGACGTCGCCCTCCATCAGCTCGCTTTCGTCCATTTCGACATAGGCCGCGCGCTGACCGGTCTCGTCCCTGTCGATGCGAATGGCGGCAAAATCGGTCATATTCGGCTTGTTCCCCGCGTCGCCCGTTTCTGGACAAGACGACGCGGCTATGTCAATTGGCGGGAAGGCGCGCCTCAAATTGCAAGGATTTACGCCGATGACGCTGCCGGAGGGTCTCTACGACATCAGCCTCGACGACTTGAAGAAGGGCCTCGCCGACGGCTCGATCCTGCTCGTCGACGTGCGCGAAGCCGAGGAGTTCGCCGCTGGACACATCAAGGGCGCGCTGTTCAACCCCCTGTCGCAATTCGACCCCTCGAAGCTGCCGGTCGCAGGCGAAGGCCAAAAGGTCGTGATCTACTGCCGCTCCGGGCGCCGCTCGGTGACAGCGATGGAGCAGGCCCGCGCGGCCGGGCGCGGCGACGCCGACACGCATTACGGCGGCGGCATTCTAGGCTGGCTCGCCGGCGGCGAGCCGGTGGAAGAGGGGATGTAGTCACCCCCACAATTCCGGCCGCGGCGGAAACAGCGTCGAACCCTCGTAGACCAGGCCCGGCTCGCGGTCTCGCGCCAGCAGCAGCGGGCCGTCGAGATCGACGAAGTCCGCATATTGGCCGACGAGAACCGCGGGCGCCATGGCGAGCGAGGCGCCGACCATGCAGCCCGCCATGATCATCAGCCCCATGGCGCTGGCTTCGCGCGCCATCGCCAGGGCCTCGGTCAGCCCCCCCGTCTTGTCGAGCTTGATGTTGACGGCGTCATAGCGCCCCTTGAGCGCGGGCAGACTCTTGCGGTCGTGGGCGCTCTCGTCGGCGCAGATGGGGACGCTCCGCGCGATCGAAGCGAGCGCCTCGTCCGCGCCGGCCGGCAGCGGCTGCTCGATCAGCGCGACGCCGGCCCGGGCGCAGGCGGCGAGGTTTTCGGCGAGATTGTCCGCCCGCCAGGCTTCGTTGGCGTCGACGATCAGCCGCGCCTTCGGGGCGCCGGCGCGCACGGCGGCCAGCCGCTCGGGATCGCCCGCGCCGGCGAGCTTGATTTTCAAGAGCGGCCGCTCCGCCGCCTTTTGCGCCGCCGCAAACATGTCTTCGGGCGAGCCGACGGACAGCGTATAGGCGGTGACGAGCGGACGCAGGGCGGCAAATCCGGCGCTCTCATGCGCGGGAACGCCGGAGCGCTTCGCCTCCAGATCCCACAGCGCGCAGTCGAGGGCGTTGCGCGCCGCGCCGGGCGGCAACAGCGCGGCGAGCGCGGCGCGGTCCGCGCCCGCCTCGATCGCGGCGCGGACGCTCTCGATCTGCGCCAGGACGCTTTCGGGGCTCTCGCCGTAGCGGGCGTAGGGCACGCATTCGCCCCGCCCGGCGCGCATCCCCTCGCGCAGCGTCGCGGTGACGACGACGGCTTGCGTCTTGGCGCCCCGCGAAATCACGAATCGGCCGGCAATGGGGAATGCCTCCGGCGCGGCGACGAGTTCGACGCTCATGTCCTGTCTCCGTCGGGAATTTGCGAGCGCCGAGGGCGGCGCAGACCTCGTTAGCACAAGAACGCGCCGCTTCGGACCGGAGCTTGATGAACGGCCGGCTTTTGGCGAACATGCCGTCCCGATCTCACCGCAGCCCAGCGATCCGATGAACCCGCTTCGACATCTCGTCCCGCTCGTCGCCGCCTTGTGGGCAAGCAACGCCGGCGTGGCCGAAGGCGGCTCCGTCGTCGCGCTGACTTTCACGCACAGCGAATATGGCGGCGGCCGCGTCTACGTTCCGGCGCGAATCGGCAACGTCCTCGGGACGATGCGCCTCGACACCGGCGCCTCCACGACCCGCGTGCAGCTCGCGCCCTGGAACAAGGATTTGCCGGTTCTCGGCCAGAGCGCTTCCACCGGCGCGTCCGGACAGACGATCGGCTGCGAGGACGTCGAGGCGCGCAACGTGGAAATCAAGGCCGTTCATGGGAACAATATCGGGCGGGCGAAATATCGGATCGCGCGCTGTCCCGCCGGCGCCGGCGAGGATCTCCTGGGCCTCGATTTCTTCAAGGGCGCGCGCTTTACCCTCGATTTCGAGCGCGCCGAGATGACGTTCTTCGGCGACGCGCCGACATTCGGCCATCCGCGGCCCTTCCGTTTGCTCGGCCCCGACCGGCGGCTCGTCGGGATCGAGCTTCGCGCGGGCGGCGCGGCGCTGGTCGGCCTGTTCGACACGGGCGCCGAACTCTCGGCCGTCGACCAGCGCTTCGTCGACGCGCACAGGAAGCTGTTCGCGCCGGTCAAGAGCAAAGGCGCGGCGCGCGACGCCGCCGGCCGGTCGTTTTCGCACAGGCTCTACCGGCTGAAGGAGATCGATCTGGGAGAGGGCCGGATCGTGCGGGGCGTCTATGTTCTCGCTTACGATTTCGGGGCGTTGCGGGAGGCCCTGGGCGCCGAGGCGCCGCTGGTGCTGGGCTTCAACGTCCTGAGCCGGTTTTCGTGGGCGCTGGATTTCAAGGCGGCCGATCCGCCGACATGGGACGCGCGGCCGGGCAAGACCGCCCCCTGACCGGGATGACCGGGCGCGGCTTTCCCGCCCGAACCCGCTTCCGGCGGCGTCATCTTTTCCCGTCATCTTTCCCTTGCCCTTCGCGCAGTTGCGCGCGAACATGGCCTCCGGCAACGGGAGAGTCGCCCATGAACGAAGCGGAGACTGCGGAGCCCAGTCGTTCGCGCCGCGCGTTTGTCGTCGTCGCGGGCCGCGCAGGCCCGGACGGCGACAGGGAGCGCGGCGAGAGCGAGGCGCGGGGCGCGCCGGCCGTGTCGTTCGACCGGCGCGAACTGCGCGTGATTTTCGACCTTTACGGCGCGAAGGTCGCCGCGGGAGAGTGGCGCGACTACGCGCTCGACTTCACCTGCGACCGGGCCGTCTTTTCGGTCTTTCGGCGCGCTTGCGAGGCGCCGCTGTTTCGCATCGAGAAAATTCCGGCGCTGGCGCGCCGCCAGGGGGCCTACGCCGTCGTCGCGACGACCGGTCTCGTGCTGCGGCGCGGCCACGATCTTTCCCGCGTCGTCGGCGTGCTGGACCGCAAGCTGCGGCTCGTGCAGGCGGAGTAACCTTTTCGGACAATCACGCCAGACGGCGCGGCGCAGCAAGCGCGCGCGCGACGATATAGACTGCGCCGCGAATCGACCGCCCTCCCTATCCTCAAACAGGGCCATTTACTGAAAACTCGCAACCCCTTGTCATTCCCGCGAAAGCGGGAATCTAGGAGTCCGACGCAGAGTCCCGATCTCTTGGCCCTGGATGCCCGCTTTCGCGGGCATGACACCGGCTCTTACTGAATCGCCCTAATCCTCAAGAAGCTCGAGCAGACATGATCCACACGATCGCGACAACGCCTTTTTCCGATCAACGGCCCGGCACGTCCGGCCTGCGCAAGAAAACGCCCGTCTTCCAGCAGAAGAACTATGTCGAGAATTTCGTGCAGGCGATCTTCGACAGTCTCGAAGGGTTCGAGGGGCAGACGCTCGTCGTCGGCGGCGACGGGCGCTACTACAACCGCGAGGCGATCCAGACGATCCTCAAGATCGCCGCGGCCAACGGCTTCGGCCGCGCGGTGGTGGGGCAAGGCGGCATAGCGTCGACGCCCGCCGTCTCGGCGCTCATCCGTTCGCTCGAGGCCTATGGCGGAATCGTGCTGTCCGCCAGCCACAATCCGGGCGGGCCGGACGGCGATTTCGGGATCAAATACAATATCGGCAACGGCGGGCCCGCGCCCGAGAAGGTCACCGAAGCGATATTCGCGCGCACCAAGCAGATCGCGTCCTACAAGATCGCCCAGGCGCCGGAGGTCGACATCGACCGGCTCGGCGCCGCGCAGATCGGGGACATGCGCGTCGAGATCGTCGACAGCGTCGCCAATTACCGCGCGTTGATGGAGACGCTGTTCGACTTCGACCGCATCCGCGACGCCTTCCGTTCGGGCCTTACGATCAAGTTCGACGCCATGTCGGCGGTCACCGGCCCCTATGCGCGCGCCATATTCGAAGACGCGCTCGGCGCGCCAAAGGGCAGCGTCGTCAACGGCGTTCCGCTCCCGGATTTCGGCGGCCATCATCCCGACCCCAATCTCGTTCACGCCAGGCATCTTTACGATCTCGCGATGTCGAGCGCCGCGCCGGACCTCTGCGCCGCCTCGGACGGCGACGGCGACCGCAATCTCGTCATCGGCCGCAATCGCTTCGTGACGCCCTCGGACAGCCTCGCCATTCTCGCCGCCAACGCGCATCTTGCGCCGGGCTATCGCAAGGGCGTCGTGGGGATCGCGCGTTCGATGCCGACCAGCGGCGCCGCCGACCGCGTCGCGGCGAAACTCGGCGTTCCGCTTTACGAGACGCCGACGGGCTGGAAATTCTTCGGCAATCTTCTCGACGCCGGGCTCGTCACCCTGTGCGGCGAGGAAAGCGCCGGCACGGGCTCGAACCATGTGCGCGAAAAGGACGGGCTGTGGGCGGTGCTGCTGTGGCTCGACGTGCTTGCCGCGCGCAAACAGAGTGTCGACGCGATCGTGCGCGAACACTGGGCGACCTATGGGCGCAACTATTACTCGCGCCACGACTATGAGGAGGTCGACAGCGACGGCGCCAATGCGCTGATGGCGAGCCTGCGCGACCATCTGCCCTCGATGATCGGCCGGGTCTACGGACCGATGGAAATCGCCTTCGCCGACGATTTCGCCTATCACGATCCCGTCGACGGCTCCGATTCGACGCATCAGGGCCTGCGTCTTCTCTTTTCTGACGGCTCGCGGATCGTCTACCGCCTGTCCGGCACCGGCACCGCCGGCGCGACGCTGCGCGTCTACATCGAGCGCTACGAGCCGGTGGTCGCGCGCCAGGACATGGACACGCAGGCGGCGCTCGCCGATCTCATCGGCCTGTCGCGCTCGCTCGCGGATATCGGCCGCTACACCGGCCGTGACGCGCCGAGCGTAATTACATAGCGGCGCCAACTCCGTGTGGGAACCGTTCGGGCGACGCAGGACATCCGCCCGCCGCGGACCGCCAGCCTCTCCGGCTCGCTGGCGACAGATCGGCCGGATTTGGAGAATGACCGAATTCAGGGAATCAGCACCGCCGCGCCCTGCAGCCGCCCTTCGCGCAGATCGGCGAGGGCCTCGTTCGCTTGTTCGAGCGGATAGCGGAGGGCGTGCATGGCGAGGCCGACCGTCGGCGCCAGCGCCAGGAATTCTCGGGCGTCGTCGCGCGTGAGATTGGCGACGGAGAGCAGCCGGCGCTCCTGCCAGAGCAGCGAATAGGGAAAGGACGGAATGTCGCTCATGTGAATGCCGCCGCAGACCACGGCGCCGCCCTTCTTCACCGCCGCGAGCGCGCGCGGAACCAGCGCGCCCACGGGCGCGAAGATGATCGCGGCGTCAAGCGGCTCCGGCGGCGACTCGTGCGATCCGCCAGCCCAGGCCGCGCCGAGCGAGAGCGCGAAGTCGCGCGCCGCCGCGTCGCCGGGCCGCACGAAGGCGAGCACGCGCCGCCCCTGTCTGATGGCGACCTGCGCAATGATATGCGCGGCGGCGCCGAAGCCGTAAATGCCGAGAACCTTGGGGTCGCCCGCCATCTTCAGCGAACGCCAGCCGATGAGTCCGGCGCAGAGTAGCGGCGCCAGCTCCGCCGGATCGGCGTTTTCATCAAGTGGGAAACAATAGGACGCGTCGGCGACGACATGGCTCGCATAGCCGCCATCGCGCGTATAGCCCGTGAACAGGGGATCGTCGCACAGATTTTCGCGATTGATCGCGCAGTAGGGGCAATGGCCGCAGGTCTTGCCGAGCCAGGGGACGCCCATGCGCGCGCCGAGGGCAACGCCGCAAACGCCGGCGCCGATCGCCTCCACGCGGCCGACGATCTCGTGGCCGGGCGCGACGGGCAGCCTCGGATTCGGCAATTCGCCGTCGACGACGTGCAGATCGGTGCGGCAGACGCCGCAGGCTTCGACGCGAAGGCGCAGTTCTCCCGGGCCGGGCGCGGGGACGAGGCGCTCCTCCAGGACGAGCGGCGTCCCCGGCCGCCGCAGGACCATCGCGCGCATCAGTCCCGCGGACACGAGCGCGTCTCCTGCTCTCCGCCGTCTTTCAGAAAATCCGCCGCCTTCAGCGCGATCCTGCGATCCGCCTCGCCGACCGCCTCGGCGTCCTTTCCGGCGTAAGGCACGGCGTCCAGGACATGCCGGATCGCCTCGAGCCGTGTGCGCCGCTTGTCGTTGGCGCGGATCACCGTCCAGGGCGCGGCGGCGCCGTCCGTCCGCCGCAGCATGGTTTCGATGGCGGTGGAAAAGGCGTCCCATTTGTCGAGCGCCTGATAATCGAGCTCCGACAGCTTCCACCGCTTCAGGGGATCGTGATGCCGGCTGTGCAGCCGCTTCATCTGCATTTCGCGGCCGATGGTGAGGAAGACCTTCACGAGCCGCACGCCGTCGCGAACGAGCATCTCCTCGAAACGCGGCGCCTCCGTCAGAAACGCCTCCGTCTCCTGCGCCGTGGAAAAGCCGAATACCGGTTCGACGACGGCGCGGTTGTACCAGGAGCGGTCGAACACGGTCATGTCGCCGCGCGTCGGCAGATACGGAACGTAGCGCTGGAAATACCACTGGCCCTGCTGCTCCAGCGAGGGTTTGGCCAGCGCCGCAATGTGAGCATTGCGCGGATTGAGATGCTGCGTGAGGCGGGCGATCGTTCCGCCCTTGCCGGCGGCGTCGCGCCCTTCGAAGACGACGACGAGGCGCTCGCCCTCGTCCTTGAGCCAGTCCGCGAGCTTGAGCATTTCGATCTGAAGGCGCCGCAGTTCTTTCGAATAGGCGTCGCGCTTCAATTTCTTGTCGTAGGGAAAATCGCCCGAACGTATGGCGCGCTCGTCGATGTCTTTGGGCAGGTCCGGCGCATCGATGGCGAAGGCGGCGACGCAGCCGGCGGCGATCTGGCGTTCGCGCGCTTTCTTCTCCTTCATGCGTCGCTCCCTTCGCGGTTTCTAAAGCCGTCGCGGTCCGCGTCCAGCCGCTTGCACAGATATGTCCGCCGATGGCCGGGCGGAAAATCGTCCAGGACGCCAAAGCGAACGAAGCCGCAGCGCTCGTAGAACGCCGCGGCGCCGGGATCGAATGTGTCGAGATACACGCCCGCGCAGCCGCGCGCGCGCGCGAAATTTTCGGCCTCTTGAAGCAGGCGGCGCCCGAGCCCCTGCCCGCGCGCGCCCGCGTCGACCCACAAGTTGCGCACGTAAAGCCAGCGCCAATGCGCGGCGCCGTTGACGCCGCCGAGCAGGCCGCCGTCCGGCCCGAGGGCGCGGATCGAAAACGGCGCTTCCTCGCGCGGGCCGAACTGCGCCGCGACTTCGGCGGCGAGACGCGCGGCGACGGCCGCGTCGTCGCGCCCCTCGTCGCAGACGAAGGCCGGCGCGACAGCCGTCTTTTCACAAGGGGGTTCGCCGCGCATATTCCTCGGCATGATCGAGATCGCCTTGCGTCTATTTTGCGCCGTCTCCGCCTTCGCCGCAATCGCGCAGGCGGCGTCCTCCGCGCGCGCTGAGGACGCCGCCTGCGCCGCGCCCGCGAAGATCGGCGGCGCGGCCCGAATCGAGTCCTATCGCCCGGTGTTCGAGCAATGCCGGAACGAGGCCAAAGACATCCGCCTCGCCATCCGCCGATTCGCCGCGTCAGGAGACGAACGGCTTCTCGTCGTTCATCCGGAAACGCTGGCGACGAGCTTAGAGCCGGCGCGATGCTGGCGCTGCGAGGAGACGACGGACGCGGAGCAGGCGCAAACGCGCTATCTGCGCGCGCTGCGCCCTGCGCCGGCGTCGCCGCGCCCGGCGCCGCTCGTCAACGCCGGCCTGATCCACGGCGCAGGAGAGGGCGTCTTCGTCACCGGCGATCTCTGCCCCAGCCGCAAGCCGCTCGATCGCGCCTTCTTCGAACGTCTCGCCGCGCAGCAGCCGGGCGCGCCGGTGGCGCTCGCGGTCTCGGGCTACTGGCTGCTCCGCCACAAGGCGGATTTCGAGTGGCTGACGCAAAAGCACGCCGCGGGCGCGCTCGCGGTCTCGTGGGCCAACCACTCCTATCGCCATCCCTACCTTCCCGGGCTCGGCGATGCGGGAAACTATCTGCTGCGGCCGGGAACGGACATGGACAGGGAAATCTTCGAGACGGAGCGGCTGCTGATCGCCAATGGCGCGACGCCGTCCGTATTTTTTCGCTTTCCCGGGCTCGTGGCCGACGCCGCCCTCCTGGAGAAACTGCGCGAGCGCCATCTCGTCGCGCTCGGCGCCGACTCCTGGCTCGCGCTCGGGCCGCCGCCGCGCGCCGGATCGATCGTTCTGGTGCATCCCAACGGCAACGAGCCAGCGGGACTGCGTCTCTTTTCGCGTCTTCTCGATCGAGGCCGGCTCCCGCAGCCCTTCCGCCCGCTGAACGACGCGCCGCAGCCGTGAGCCGAAATCGGCCACGGACCCATGCGCAGGCTTGCCGTTCTCAGCGCGGGCCTCATGTATTCCCCGAGGGGCGCCGGAGGCCAGCATGTCCTACTTGGAAGCGGTCGTCTATGACCCGCCGCCGGAGGAGTTTCCGCCCATCGTTGTGATTTTCAGGCCGGACGGCGACATTCTCGCCGCCCGCGCCTCGCCGTCGCGGGAGGCGGCGGAGGCGTTCCTTGCGCGCGTGCTGGAGGAAGCGCAGGCGAAAATCGCCGAACGCATAGGTGGGACGAAATGACGCGACTATGATTTCGTCGCTTTTCGGCTTGGCAAGCCGAAGTTTTGAATTATTCTAAGCGGGACGTCCGCTTTTCGAGGCCCGCGCGGCGGGCGGGGGCGTCCCCAATCGCTGAGAAAAACCAAGGTTCCGCAGGAGAACAGGGCAATGGCAACGCTCAAGGGCAGCAAGACCGAGCAGAATCTGAAGGCCGCATTCGCGGGCGAGTCGCAGGCGAATCGCCGCTACCTCTATTTCGCCCAGAAGGCGGATGTCGAAGGCTATAACGACGTCGCCGCCGTGTTCCGCTCCACGGCGGAGGGCGAGACCGGCCATGCGCACGGCCATCTCGAATTCCTCGAGGCCGTCGGCGATCCGGCCACGGGCCTTCCCATCGGCAAGACCGCCGACAATCTGAAGGCCGCCGTCGCCGGCGAGACGCACGAATACACCGACATGTATCCGGGCATGGCGCGCAGCGCCCGCGAGGAAGGCTTCGACGAGGTCGCCGACTGGTTCGAGACGCTGGCCAAGGCCGAGCGCTCCCACGCCGGCCGCTTCCAGCGCGCGCTGGACGAGTTGAAATAAGGGCGTTGTATCCTTCTCCCGCAGAGCGGGAGAAGGTGGCCCCGCCATAGGGCGTCCGTAAGGACGCCCGTCGCAAGCGACGGGCTTTGGCGGGGTCGGATGAGGGCCCTCACCCGTCACGCGTTCCGCGTGACACCCTCTCCCGCAGGCGGGAGAGGGGAGTCCCCCCGCGCAGGATCATCATGAGAGAAGGCAGCCTCGAGGCGCCGATCCGGCATCCGCTGGATTGGGAGAGCCCGGATTTTTACGACGACGCCAGGCTCGACGCCGAAATGCGGCGCGTGTTCGACATTTGTCACACCTGCCGCCGCTGCTTCAATCTTTGCGACTCGTTCCCTCGCCTGTTCGATCTCGTCGACGTTTCGAAGAGCGGCGAACTCGATACGGTCGAGAGCAAGGATTTCAAAAAAGTCGTGGACGCCTGCACGCTCTGCGACATGTGCTTCATGACGAAATGCCCCTATGTGCCGCCGCACGAATTCGACGTCGACTTCCCGCATCTGATGCTGCGCTACCGCGCGGTCGAAGCGAAGAAGCGCGGGATCGGCGCCGCCGACCGGGCGCTCGCGGAAACCGACCGCAACGGCAGATGGGCGACCCTGATCTCCGGCGCGGCCAATTGGGCGACGCGCCGGGGCGGCCCGCTTCGCGGTTTCGAAGAGGCGTTCGCCGGAATCGACAAGAACGCCGCCCTGCCGCAATACGCCAAGCGCTCGCTCGAAGCCGAGGCCGCCGCCAACCCGCCGGCGCGCAATGAAGCCGGCCCCGCCAGCGCGCGCAAGGCCGTGCTCTACGCCACCTGCTACGGCGACTATAACGATACGACCATCGGCATGGCGGCGCTGGCGGTGCTCGCGAAAAACGGCGTCGAGACGAAGGTCGCGCATCCGCATTGCTGCGGTATGCCCAAACTCGAACAGGGCTTGATCGGCGAGGTCGCCGACGCCGCGCGAGGGGTCGCTGCGGCGTTCGCGCCCTACATCGACGCCGGCTACGACATCGTCGCGCCCGTGCCTTCCTGCGCCTTGATGCTGAAGTTCGAATGGCCGCTGATCCTGCCGAACGACGAGAGCGTCAAAAAGCTCGCCGCGGCGACCTTCGATCTGTCCGAATACATCGTCGACATCGCCAAGAAAGAGGGCCTCGCCGACGGCATGACGCCCGTCGAGGGCGGCGTCGCCTTTCATGTCGCCTGCCATTCGCGCGCGCAGAACATGGGCCAGAAGGGCGCTGAACTGCTCAATCTCATTCCGCAGGCCGATGTCGCCGTCGTCGAGCGCTGCTCGGGCCATGGCGGCGCCTGGGGCTATAAGAAGGGCAATTTCGAGACGGCGATGAAAGTCGGCAAGCCCGCCATGCGTCAGCTTGACGCCGCCGGCAAGAAACATCTCGTTTCGGAATGTCCCCTGGCCGGCCTGCATCTGGAGCAGGGCGTCGAATCGCTCGGCGCCGAAACGCCCAAACCCAAACGCGTCGGCCATCCGATCGTGCTGATGGCGCGGGCGTATGGGCTTTGAGCGAATAGCGAATAGGGAGTAGCGAATAGGGAGGCGCAACTATTCGCTACTCGCTATTCGCCACAGACCGTAAGAGGCGCGCCGATGTCCAACCGTCACGAACTGACTCCCGCCGATATTCTGCCCTGGGCCGAATACGCTGCGACTCGCGCCGAGCATCGCAAGCGCGTCACCGCGATCAAGAAGAACCGCCGCGTCGAAGTCGGGCCGTTCGTCACCTTCTATTTCGAGAGCTTCGACACGATGTGGCTGCAGGTGCAGGAGATGCTGCATATCGAGCGCGGCGGCGCGGCGCAGCTTGCGGACGAACTCACAGCCTATAATCCGCTCATCCCCAAGGGCAGGGAACTGGTCGCCACCTTCATGATCGAGATCGACGACCCGCTGCGGCGCGAGCGCGTGCTGGCGGGCTTAGGAGGGATCGAAGAAACCGCCTTCGTCGAAGTCGGCGGCGAGCGCGTCGCGGCGAAGGCGGAGGAGGATCAGGATCGCACGACGGCGGCGGGCAAGGCGAGCAGCGTGCAGTTCGTGCATTTTCCCTTCAGGGAGGCGCAGATCGTGGCGTTCAGGCAGCCGAACGCGCGGGTGATCCTGGGGCTCACGCACCCGAACTACAGCCATATGGCGGCGCTGCCCGAGGCGACGCGCGCGGCGCTGGCGGAGGATTTTGGATAGGGCGCGCATTCCCTCTCCCGCTTGCGGGAGAGGGTGGCCCGGCGAAGCCGGGTCGGGTGAGGGCCCACGGCTTGTTGGCGTTGCGTCAACCCTCATCCGTCGTCACTTCGTGACGACACCTTCTCCCGCAAGCGGGAGAAGGGAGGCGCGAACTGGAAGGACATCCAGGATGTCCAGGGCGGGAGCAAAGCCCGCCAAACGCGCGGCAAAGATCGGCGTTGGCGCGAAGTTGCTCGCCTCCGCGCGGGACACGAAGCCCGGCGCGCCGCCGGGCCGCCGGCTTACTGCGCCGCGAGCTTGATCTGCGGATATTCGCAGCGCGCCTCGCTCGCCTCGTCGACGCCAAGATGCGCCGGCGGCTTGACGAAGGGGATGCCGAGCGTCGTCCACACGTCGACCAGCGCCTCGACCAGCGCGGCAATATGCTCGCGCGTGTGGCGCGGCGTCGGCGTGATGCGCAGCCGCTCCGAACCCTTCGCCACGGTGGGGTAGTTGATCGGCTGGATATAGACGCTGTGGCGCTCCAGCAGCATGTCGCTCGCCGCCTTGGTCCGCTCCGCGTCGCGCACCATCACCGGCACGATATGCGAACCGTTTTCGAGAACCGGGAGCCCGGCCGCCGACAGGGCGTGCCGGGTGATGTGCGCCGCGCGCTGGTGGGCGGCGCGCAGGTCCGGCCGGCGCTTCAAGAGCCGCACAGCCGCGCAGGCCGCCGCCGCCACCGCCGGCGGCAGCGCCGTGGTGAAGATGAAGGACGGGGCGTAGCCGCGAATGGCGTCGATCAGCGCCGCGTCGCCCGCGACATAGCCCCCTAACGTGCCGAAGCCTTTGGCCAGCGTCCCCTCGATCACGTCGATCTCGTCCATCACGCCCGCCTGCTCGCACACGCCGCCGCCGCGCGCGCCGTACATGCCGACGGCGTGGACCTCGTCCACATAGGTCAGGGCGCCGTAGCGCTTGGCGAGCGCGGCGATTTCGGCGACCGGGGCGATATTGCCGTTCATCGAATACAGCGATTCGAACACGACGAGCTTGGGCCGCCCGCCCGCTTCGATCAGCAGCTCTTCGAGATGGCCAAGATCGTTGTGGCGGAAAATCTTCTTTTCCGCCTTGGAGCGCCGCACCCCCTCGATCATCGAATTGTGGTTCGACGCGTCGGACAGGATGACGCAATTCGGCAGCAGATCGGCGATGGTCGAGATTGCCGCGAGATTGGAAATCCAGCCCGAAGTGAAGACCAGCGCCGCCTCCTTGCCGTGCAGGTCGGCGAGTTCGCGCTCCAGTTCGACGATGGCGCAACTGGTGCCGGAAATGTTGCGGGTGCCGCCGGCGCCGGCGCCGACGAGGCGCGCCGTCTCGGCCATGGCCTCGATCACCTCGGGGTGCTGGCCCATGCCGAGATAATCGTTCGAGCACCAGATGGTCACGTCTTGCGCGCGGCCGTCCGGCCGGCGCCAGACGGCTTCGGGGAAGCTGTCGACACGCCGCTCGATGTGGGCGAAGACCCGGTAGCGGCGTTCGCTGTGGAGACGAGAGACGGCGGCCTCGAAATAGCGCCGATAATCCATGCCGGAACCCTTTGCCGCCTGTTCGCCGAGCGCGTCCGCTCAGCCTTTTCGCGCTGCGCGGCGTCCCTTCCCGCCGCGCGCAGTTTAGACGGTTTCTTACATAGCCGACCTTGCGCGAAAATGCGAGAGGGGCGGATGGTCGCGGCAGGGATGCAAATGTCGCATGGACCTTCGCGTTGGGCTCGATACGGAGGTGGAACAGGTTCTATAGATTCGGGAAACGTTCCGCGCTTGAGAGCACCTTGCAGTTAAGATATTGCTTACGTTCGGCGCAAGGCAGCAAATTGCGTGACCTGTCTTTCTTCGGCAAACTTCGGAGTTTGAGACGCAAAAATGATGTTCAAAACCACCGTACTGGACGCGGTTGAATAAGGCGTTGAGACGATTCACAAAAGCGATTCTTTGTTTGCCGACGAAGGATCGCTGTGATGCAGAATACGTTCTCGAACGCCTTATCCGAGGCGGTATCCAAA
>Ga0233425_10006076_pt1 | contig 18322 bp, 19 predicted proteins | sample Watercolumn_Towu_2_FD_181712 | JGI IMG/M metagenome (GOLD analysis project Ga0233425, IMG submission 181712) | Freshwater microbial communities from Lake Towuti, South Sulawesi, Indonesia - Watercolumn_Towuti2014_140_MG | ecosystem: Environmental > Aquatic > Freshwater > Lake | place... | reverse complement strand
ATGTCGGAGGCGTAGAGCGCGGCGAGCGGCTCCCAGAGCGACGGTCGCAGCGGTGGCGGTGCTTCCGGGTCCACATCAGTACCGAGCGCGGGCACGACCACCTCGGCCACCTCGTGCGGCGCGAGACTCGCGAAGGCCGCCGGGTCGATCCCGAGATGGACAGCGAGAGCCTCAAGAACGCCAGCCGGCCGCGAGCGGATGTCGTCCTGGAAGATCACGAGCAGTTGCTCACGCGGGAACACGCTCCACCAGCGTTCGAGGCAGCCGACGTAATCCCCCCGGGCCCGCGAGGCCGCCGAGCGGAAGTGGTCGAGAAACCACTGGTCGCTCGCCTCGTGCGCGAGCATCTGCGCGCGGGCGAGGCCCATGAGCGCGGCCGACCAGGCCCGCTCCACCGGGTTCCGCAGGCTCACGAACAGCCGCACGTTGGGGCAGCGCATGTGGATCGCGGTGATCGACGCCACCGGCAGCAGCGCGTAGGCCGGCGTGATCTCGCCCGTCTTGACGGGCGACCCCATGGCCGTGACGCGGTGGGAGGGCTCGAGCAGCCGCGCCCACGTGTCGGCGTCGGGGTGCGGTGCCGTGTCCCAGTAGTGGACCTCCTTGCCGCGCGGGAAAGCGATCTGGGGATGCCGCGCGAGCTGGTGATAGAGCCAGGTGGTGCCCCCCTTCTGGACGCCGATGCCCAGAAAATCGACGATGGGCTGCGGTGGCGTGGAGGCGTGCATCGGGCCGAATGTACCGGCGGGTTTTTCCGACCGGCAAACGCGGCAACAGCCTGCGTCCGCCCATCCATGGCTGACGCGTGCGTCGCCGGGGTACGATGCTGGGGCTTTCCCGCCTCCTTCCCCGCCGACGGGTATCCCGCCATGCCCCGACTCCATCCGGTGGTCGCGTGCCTCCTGGTGATGGTTGCCCTCACGGCATCCGCAGCGCCCGCGGCCGATCCGAAGGAGGAGGAGGGGGCGCATCCGCTGGCCGGACGGAATGGCGGACTCGCGGAACTGCTTCGGCAGGCGGAGGCCATGGAGCGCGAGGCGGCCAAGAAGGCTGCCGCCACCGGTGCCGGTCCCGGTGCCGCAGCGGGTCCCGCACCAGGTGCGAAGCCCCAGGCGACCGGCAGTTCGTCCGCGCCGTCGACCGCGCCGGCAACGACCGCGGAGCCATTTCCCCGCCCCACCGTGTCCCCGCAGACACCGCTCTTCGAACTTCACGATGCGATCCTCCGACGCAACCTGGCCGTCGATCAGAGCGACGTCTTCGCGAAGATCGAGGCCTTGCTCAAGGAGCAGCAGACGTACGTGAAACTCTGGCGCGATGCCCGCGGCCAACCCACGCCGATGAAACGAACGGAACTCAACGTGCGACTCGCGACGTGCAAGGATCTCATGGCCGAGGTCCGTGAGCCGCTCTTTCGCTGGCTCGGCTGTTACGGAGACCTGCGGCGTCTCCTGCCGCAGGACCGCGCCGATCCGAACCTGCGTTCATCGGTGGACGTGCTCAAGCAGGAGGCTTCGTTGCGCCCCGACTTCGTGGAGGGGCGGGCACTGGCCGCCCTCGGGTGCGTCTACACCGGCCAGACCGACGACGCCCGCAAACTCGTGGGTCAAGCCCGCACCTTCATCGAGCGGCACGGAGTCCTGGGCGCGCCTGTCGCGGCCGACTGCTGCCTCGTGTCCCTGCTGCTGGGAACTCCGTCCGATATCGACGCCTACGTCAAGCAGGTTCGGGCCCAGAAGACCGCCGATCGCACCAGCCAGGGGTGCCGGGTGGTGGCCATGCACGCCATGCTCACCGGCGACGAGGAAACCGCCGAAAGGTTCTTCGGCATCGCGCTGGCGAAAGCCGAGGAGATTGCCGAGGCGAACGAGTCGCGGGTGCCCGACGACCTCGCCGGCGATGCCGCGTTCTGCTTCATCACTCCGTTCGGCGACGCCCACCGCAAGGCGACGAAGGCACGCGAACTGCTCTCGAAGGTGCCCGACGACAGCACCGTCTGGCAGGTGCTCCGGGCCCGTGCCGCGCTCGCCGCGGAGAGCGACGACTTCGACGCGGCCGTCACGCTCGTGAAGAAAGCGAAGGAACACTGCCCGCCGTCGCTCGCCGATGAATGCGATGCGATGCTCGAACGCTTCAAGGCGAAGGAGCCCTGGCGACGGAAGCGCACGGTCACGCCGTGATTCACGCCTGCGCGTGTCGGCCGCCGGCCGGGCGCGACGGTCAGCGGCGCATCGGTGGCTGGCCGGCCATCGGTGGAAGCTGCTGCTGCCGCATCTCGGCAGGGTAGAACGCGGCCCACACGGGATTGTGGTCCGACACCTCGAGCGCCGCATCCAGTGGCAGACCGAACGTGCTCTGGAGATCGAGCACGCCAAACCGGCCGAGGTATTCGCCCGTGGCCGGCTGCGTGAACACGAGGTTGTCGTAGGTCTTCGAGCGGCGGGTGTTCGTGGTGGTGCCCGACACGGCCCACGTCACGCCCGGGATCTTTCGGAGCGACGAGAACTCGGGGGGCCCGGCGTTGAGGTCGCCGAGCAGGATCACGTCGTCCTCGTCGGGCCGGGCCGCCTGCATCGTCTGGAACACGCCCACGAGCGCCTCGAGTTCCTGAGGCACCTCGTCGGGATCGGTGTGGATGTTGACGAGCCAGAACGTGAAGGCCATCTCGGCCGGCGTGACCCGCGTGCGGAACCGGGCGTGCATCGGTGGGCGGTGGAGCTTGCCCTGCGCGTCGGCCGCGACGCCGAGCGACGACGCATCCACCTCGATGCGGTTGGTGTCGTAGACGAACGCGTACTGCTCCTTGCTCACCGTGCGGCCCTCGCGCGGGCCGATGACGTAGTGGTAGCGGCTGCCGTCGGCGTTCACCGCGCGGACGAACGAAGGGACGATCTCGTCCGACTTGGCCCGAACCTCCTGGATGGCGACGATGTCGAAGTTCCGCACCACGCGGGCGAGCACCTCGACGACCTGCCGCTTGGCCATCTTCGACTCGCCGAACACCTGGATGTTGAAGCTCGCCACGAGCACCGCGTCGAGCGGCTTGGGGGCGGGCATCCCGCCCGGCTGCTGGGCGACGGCGGTCGCGGCCAGAAGCGCGCAGGCGATCGCCACGACGCGCACAATGGCCGGCGGTGACGGGTGGCGAAGCGCGGCGGATCGGGAAGGCCGGAACACCCTCCTCGTATCGGCCGCGGCGCCGCCGGGCCATTCCCCGGGGGCGGCCCGCGCGGAGCGGCTTCACGCGCCGATCGAGTCGAGCGCCTCCCGCGCCAGACGCGCGAGCCGGGGGTCGGCCACCGCCGCCGCTCGCTCGAGCGCCGGCCGGCCGGCGGACGCGCCAGGGCCTATTTTTCCGAGGGCCCACGCGGCTCGCTCCGCCACCGCCGCATCCACGGGCGACTCCAGGCAGGCCGCGAGCGCGGCCGTTGCGGCCACCGCATCCTTCCCAGACCGCCCGAGGAGCGTGACGGCCCAGTAGGCGACGAGCGGATGCCGCCCGCCGGCGAGGGGAACGAGCGCGGCGACGTCGGCCGCGGCGGGTGGCCCGAGTTCCTCGAGCGCCGCCACCGACCAGTCGCGCACGCGGTCGTCGTCGTCGCCACAGGCCCGCACGAGCGCGACGGCGGCCTCGCGGGCTCGATCACCCGCGCGGCACAGCCGTTCGGCCGCGTCGGCCCGCATGTCGGCGTCGGCCGCGCCAAGCGCCGTGACGAGCGTGTGGATGTCGGTGATGTCGCTGTCGCCCATGCTGCTCCTCGCGCGCGGAATGCGTACCACCCGAAGCGCCGCCCTTCGGCACCCCATGCCGCAGGATTCTACGGCATCGAACCGCGGCGTCAGCGCTGCACGAGCGTCTCCCCGGTGGTCGCCGTCGACCGCGCGGCGACGTCGATGAACACGTCCACCTGCTGGCCGACGAACAGCCCGTGCGGGTCGCCCTCGACCGCGTAGACCACCTGCAGGACGCGGGTGTCGACCCGCTCGCGGTTGTCGCCGGTGAGCGACTGCTTCGGCACCACGTACGGCTCCACCCGCACCGGCCGGAGGCGGAAGGATCTCCCCGGATCGCCGCGCGGATGGGCCTGGGCGCTCGCGCGGCGGTCGAATCGGACGATCTCGCTCTCGTCGATGTCGGCCCGCACGTGCAGCGGTCGCACGCGGCCCACGACCACGAGCGGCCCGTCCGCTCCGCCGACGCGCTCGCCGGCGCGGACATCGACCTTCAGCACCTCGCCGTCGATCGGCGAGGTGGCCGTGAGGCGGGCGACCTCGATCCCGGCCTGATCGACGAGCGATCGCGCGCGGCTGACGGCGGCCTCCGCCACGGCCACGTCCTCCTTCCACGCGCCGGCCTTGAGGAGCGTGTCGTCGGCGAGCGCCCGCTCGAGCCGCTCCTGCGCCTGCACGAGCGCCTGCCGCTTGGCGGTCAACTCGGCCTCGGAAGCGGCGCGCCCTTCGGCGAGCCTCGCGATCCGCCGGTGGGCGTCGTCCGCATCGACCACGGCGGCCCGGGCCTCGCGGACGCGGGCCTCGCTCGCCGGGATCTCCTCGGGCCGCGGCAGCGACCGCAGCCGCCGGAGCTGGGCCTCGGCGTCGGCCAGGGCGGCCTCGCGCACGGCGAGTTCGGCGGCGGCCTGGCGCGTGTCGATGCGAAAGAGCGGTGCGCCGGCCGTCACCTGATCGCCCGCCGTGACGAACACCTCCTCCACCACGCCAGGGACGTGCGGCCCGACGGCCACGTCCTCGGTAGCCGGCTCCACGAGGCCCGACGCGGCGAGCGCCTCGGGAAACGGCGCGCGCACCGGCGGCAGCGGCGGCACGGCGCTCGGCAGCGGCTGGTTGGCGCGGTACACGTGCCAGGTCGCATAGCCCGCGGCGCCGAGGGCGAGGAGGGGCAGGAGCAGTGGTCCGATCTTCGCGTTCATCGCCGTGTCTCCGGGGCGGGGATGTGGGAGTCCGTGGGGAGGGGGACCGACACGTCGGTCACGCGGCCGTCGTCCATCTCGATGATGCGGTCTCCGTAGCCGTAGACGCGGCTGTCGTGCGTGACCACGATCACCGCACGGTCGGCGTCGACGCTCACGCGGCGCAGGAGCTCCATCACGGTGCGGCCTGACTCCGCATCGAGCGCGGCGGTCGGCTCGTCGCACACGAGCAGCCGCGGCCGATGCACGAGCGCCCGCGCGATCGCCACGCGCTGCTGCTGGCCGCCGGAGAGCTGCGCGGGACGGGCGTCGGCCTTCGCACCCAGGCCCACCGCGGCGAGCATCTCCCGCGCCGTGCGCACCGCCTCCGCCCGCCGCACGCCCTGCACGAGCAGGGGCAGCGAGGCGTTCTCGGCGGCGGTGAGGGCCGGAAGGAGATTGTACTGCTGGAACACGAAGCCGATCGTCTCGGCGCGGAACGCGACCAAGGCGTCGCCCCGCAGGTCGCCGAGGCGGCGGTCGAAGATGCGGACGTCCCCGGCCGACGGTTCGAGGAGGCCCGCGATGATCGAGATGAGCGTCGTCTTGCCGCAGCCCGACGGGCCGACCAGGAGCGTGATCTCCCCGGCAGCCACCTCGACATCGACGCCGCGGAGGACCTGCACCCGCGTGTCGCCGGTGCCGAAGAACTTGGTAACGCCCGTGCAGGCGACGGCGGTGCGGGTGGCGGTGGCGGGCATGGTTGCGTCCGAGGCCGCTGCCTACTTGAAGACGATCGCCGGCTCGAGCGTCCACACGCGGCGGATGCTCACGATGCTGGCGAGGAACATGATCACGACGACCGCGCCGGCCGTGCCGACGGCGACCTGCCAGGGCAGGAAGAAGCCGCGCAGGTGGTAGATGTCCTTCGTGACCTCGAAGAACGCGCTTGCGGCTCCCATGCCCAGCGCGTAGCCGAGGGCGCCGACGACGGTCGCCTGCAGGAGGATCATGGCGAGGATCCGCCGGTTGGTGACGCCCATCGCCTTGAGCGCACCGAACTGCTTGAGGTTCTCGAGCGTGAAGAGATAGAAGGTCTGGCCGGCGATCGCGGTGCCCACGATGAACCCCAGGGCCACCGTGATCCCGAAGTTCACGGGGATGCCGGTGGAGCGCATGTAGTAGCCGATCGTGAGCCACATGAAGGAGCGGGCGTCGTAGGCGGCGAGTCTCGTGCGCTCGCGGATGCGACGGCAGACCTCGGCAGCATCGGCGTCGGCCACAGGATCGGCGACGATGAAGCTCAGGGTGTTCCGCTCCTGGGGCACGTAGCGCATCGCCTGGCTGTGGCGGCAGTACATGACCGGGAACGTCTGGAAGGGCGCGGCCGCCCGGCAGATGCCCGCGACCACCACGCGGCGGTCGTTCATCTCGAGCGACTTGCCCACGGCCATGGGCTCACCCGGGAAGAGGTAACTGAAGCCGGCATCGTCGAGGATCACCGCATCGGGCCGCCGCAGGTCGTGCCACGACCCGACGAGCATCTGCTGCGGGGCCCCCACGAAGCTGTCGTCGTCGAGACCCATGACGATCGCGGTGCGATACAGGCCGCTGGCGGTGCGGACGCGGCCGAGCGACTTCGAGAGCCGCGCGGCCCAGCGCACGCCCGGGACGCTCCGCACGCGGTAGAGGTCGGTGCCGGTGAGCGGCTCGATCTCGTCCACGCTCTGGAGTTCGGGGTCGCAGACCCAGATGCGAGCGTCGCGAACGTCGAGGATCTGGCTGGCCGTCCGCAGCATGAGCCCGCAGAAGATGCTCACCTGGTGGGCCATGAGCATGCTGGCGAAGGCCACGCCGAACACGAGCCCGAGATACTTGGCCCGGTCTCCGGTCAGCATCTGCAGGGCGACCCATCCCATGGCGGCAGTTCCGGGGGCGGGCCGGTCGAACGGCCCCTTGATTCCATCGGGATCCGGGCTTGGAAAACTTGCGAGCAAACGCTCGCATTTGTCCGAAAGAATATGAGCGTATACTCATGTTGTCAACAGGAGGTGACGGATCGTGGCATCCAAGCGGGCGACGGTGCGGCGGAAACCGGTTCAGGAGCGGGGCCTGCGCCGGATGGAGCGGATTCTCGACGCCGCCGATGCCGTGATCGCCCGTGCGGGTTTCGACGCCGCCACCACCAACGCCATCGCCCGGCGGGCCCGGACGGCGATCGGGTCGCTGTACCAGTTCTTCCCCAACAAGGACGCGGTGCTCGCGGCCCTCTGCGAGCGGCATCTCCGTCGGCTGCACGACCTGCACGAGGGGCTGTTCTCGGCCGACCTCAGCCGCCTTCCCTTCGCCGACATGTTCGATCGCATCGTCGACACGCTGGCTGGCTACCACGCCGAGAACCCCGGCTTCCAGCCGCTGTTCTTCGGCAGCACGACGAGCCCCGCGCTCGCCGCGGCGGCCGACCGGCTGCGCGCCGAGTGCATCGCCCGCGTGGAGGGGCTCATGGCGCTGCGGATGCCGGGCGTCGATGCCAAGCACCGTCGGCAGTTGGCCGAGATCAACGTCGATACCGTCCGCGCCGTCCTGCCGCGGGCCACGGCCGCCGATCCGGCGGTGCGCGAGACGATGCTCCGCGAGCTCAAGCGGATGATGACGGTCTACGCGGAGGACTGCTGGAGACGGTTCGGCGGCCCATCGGCCGCGCCTGCCTCGTGAGTCCGCGTCGCCGCGCCGCTCAAGCGAGCGCCGCGCGCACGGCGTCGGCGATCGCCGCGCCGAAGCGGGCGTGCTCCGCCGCCTCCCAGTGGACGCCGTCCTGCGGCGAGGGCGCGGCGTGCGGCTGGGCGTCGAAGAAGCCGCAGCCGAGCCGGCCGGCCGCCGCCGCGTAGAGCTCCGGGAGCCGCCGCGACCGCGCGATGCCGTCGGGAAACCGCTCCGCGAGCCACGGATGCCGTGACATATCGCCGAGCGACGCCGGGCAGGCGAGCAGCAGCCGCGGCGGCGCGTTCCCCGGCCCGGCCGTGCTGCCGAGCACCATCCTCCCGAGGAGCGCGGCGCCGTCGGCGATGTCGGTCGGCGTGGTGGCGAAATGACGCTTGAGGTCGTTCGTGCCGAGCATCAGCACGACCAGATCGATCGGCTGGTGCGACTCGAGGCATGCCGGCAGATGTTTTGCGCCATTGCGATGGGCCGCGAGCGGATCGTCGAACACGGTCGTGCGACCGTTGAGCCCCTCCTCGATCACGTGCACACCGTCGCCGAGCAAGCGCGCAAGCACGCCGGTCCAACGCACGTGCCGCGGGAAGCGGATCGGAAACGGCGCATTCCCGATCGACACCGGGTCGAAGCCCCAGGTGTTCGAGTCGCCATAGCACAGCACGGTTTTCGTCATGGCCCCTTCCGATGGACGTGACCGGTCACACGTTCGCGGGTGCCGCCCGCGTCCCGGCGATCACAGCCGCGGTTCGGCGTGGCCGGCGCAGCGTTATCTCTGCCGTTTGGGGTGGCTGATGCCCAGAAGCCTCGATTATGGCCACCACGTGAACCCCCGGACAGGCTGCGGACGAATAATCCTCGCCGGTCTCTTGCAATTTGGTTGCGGTGCGGCGATAGTGACTCGCGGGTTCGTACATTCGGCCATGCCCCCCCAGGTCCCGCCGGAACCCCGCGCCGAATCCTGTCGAGGAGCAGTCCCATGAGCCACTTCGTCTCGCGTCGCTCCGCCTTTACGCTGGTCGAGTTGCTCGTCGTCATCGCCATCATCGCGACGCTCATCGGCCTGATGCTCCCAGCGGTGCAGTCGGCCCGGGAGTCCTCGCGTGCGACCGCGTGCAGGAACCATGTCCGTCAGGTCGGCGTGGCCCTGCACCACGTCCACGATCACAAGCAGCGGCTCCCTTCGGGATGGCAGGGCGTGACGCAGGGACATGATCCCGCCGTGGCGGCGGATGAAGTTCCCGGATGGGGATGGGCGGCGCAACTCCTGCCGCAGATGGAGGAACGAGCGGTTCAGGATTCCATCAGCTTCGCCCAGCCGATCTACGACCCGGGGGCACCGACGGTGAATAGCATGGCCAGGGAGAAGGTCGTCCCCGGCTTCCTGTGCGCATCCGACGGTGCGGGGCCGACCGAAACCGGCGGGCTGTTCAATATCGGCACGGACGACGGCGAGGAGGAGACGATCTTCAACGGCGTCAAGTACCGCCAGGTGGACGGCGGACCGTTTCCGGCGCTGTGCCGCGTGGCCAAGTCCAACTACGTGGGGGTGTACGGCACGAGCGAGGTGGATGACTCGCCCGCCTCCGGCGACGGCGCGTTCTTTCGGAACAGCCGGATCCGCTTCCGGGATTTCGCCGACGGTCTGAGCAAGACGGCCATCGTGGGCGAGCGTGCGTCGCGGCTCGGCGGGAGCATGTGGGCGGGTGTCATTTCCGGGGCGAAGGCCCAGCGCGTCCGCAATGTCGGTATCGCCGACCACACCCCGAACCACCCTAACGGCCACTTCGACGACTTCTCGAGCGGCCACCCGACGGGCGTGCATTTTCTGTTCGGGGACGGCTCTGTGCGACGGATCGACGATACCGTTGATGAGACGGTCTATCGCGGCTTGTGCACGCGGGCCGGGAACGAAACCGTGGGGTTGGTCGAGTAGCGAGCCGCCCGCGGTCTGCGCGATGCCGCAGGCGGTACCGCGCCCGATCGGTCAAAGCTGCGTGGGGTTCGGGGCGTCGCCGTAGACCGCCTTCGGATCGAACGCCTTTTCGTGCTCGAGGAACTCGAGCGCCGTGCCCGCGGCCCGCTCCCCGCCCACCGGCACCTTGCGATAGAAGCACGACCGATAGCCCACGTGGCAGCTCGCGCCTCCCGCGATCTCGACGCGGAGCCAGACGCAGTCCTGGTCGTCGTCGATCCGCATCTCCACCACCTTCTGCACCAGGCCGCTCGTGGCCCCCTTGTGCCAGAGCTGCTGGCGGCTGCGGCTCCAGTAGTGGGCCTCGCCCGTCTCGATCGTGCGGGCGAGCGCCTCGCGATTCATCACCGCCACCATCAGCACCTCGCCCGACGCGTAGTCGGTGGTCACGCAGGGGATCAGGCCCGCCGCGTCGAACTTCGGGGCCAGGTCATTCCCCTCCTCGACCTGCTCCACGGTGACCCGCGGGCCAAACAGGTTTTCCGACTCTCGCGCCACGCTCATGCTCCTCGCGAATCCACTGGAAGGACTGCTACTATAGCATCGTGTCCCGCGGGGTTCGGCCGCGACACGCGGACGGGGACCGCACGATCACGACCACGGAGCAATGCCATGTCGCCGCCCATCGTCCCTTCCCTGGCTCTGCTCGCAGCGCTCGCGGGCACGGCTTCGGCCGCCGACTGGCCCACGTTCCGCGGCGCCGACCGCACCGCCGTCGCCCCCGATACCGACCTCCTGGAAACCTGGCCGGCCGACGGCCCGCCGCTCGTGTGGGAGGCGAAGGGCGCCGGCCGCGGCTATGCGAGCCTCGCGATCGCCGGCGACCGCATCTTCACGCTCGGTGACGCCCTCTCGACGGCCTCCGACAACGACGAGTACCTGTCGTGCTTCGACCGTGCGAGCGGCCGCCAGCTCTGGAAGACGAAGACCGGCGGACCGTGGACCGACGGGCAGGAGTCGTGGCAAAGCTCCCGCGGCACGCCCACCGTGGCCGGCGACATGGTCTATGTGATCACGCCATTCGGCCAACTTGTGGCCTGTGCCGTCAAGGACGGCAGGGAGGTGTTCCGCGTCGACCTCAAGCAGCAGTTCGGCGGCAAGAAGGGGGACTCGTGGGGCTACAGCGAGTCGGTGCTCGTGGACGGGGAGCGGCTCGTGTGCACGCCCGGCGGCGAGCAGGCGGCGATGGTCGCCCTGAACAAGAAGACGGGCCGGCCGCTGTGGAGCTGCGCCGTGCCTGGCATCCGCGGCGCGGGCCATTCGTCGATCGTGATCTCCGAGGTGAAGGGGCGGAAGATCTACGTGCAGACCACCGCCAGCGGGCCGATCGGCGTCGACGCGAAGTCGGGCAAACTGCTCTGGGGCTATCCGATCGACCAGACCACGGCGGTGATCCCCACACCGATCGTGAAGGGCGACCTCGTGTTCTTCTCGGCCGGCTACAAGCGCGGCGGGGCGCTCCTGCGGCAGGTGCCGGCCGGCGGCGGCACGGTGAAGATCGACGAGGTCTACGGCCTCAACACCGATCTCGCCAACAAGCACGGCGGCATCGTGCTCGTGGGCGATCACCTCTACGGCGACTCCGACGACAAGGGGATCCCGTTCTGTGCCGAGCTCATGACGGGCAAGATCGTCTGGAAGGAGCGCGGCAGCGGCAGGAACTCGGCCACCGTGATGGCGGCCGATGGCCACGTGTACGTCCGCTACTCCGATGGCACGCTGTCGCTCCTGAAGGCCGACCCCGCGGAGTACCGCGAGGTGGCGAGCTTCAAGGTGCCCGGCAGCGGCGACCGGCCGAGCTGGGCCCACATGGTGATCCTCGACGGGAAGCTCTACCTCCGCGAGGGCGACGCCATCCTCTGCTACGACGTGCGACAGAAGTGACGCCGCCGCCGGCACGGCCCGAACACCGTGTCGGCGACGACGTCCCATGCGGGTGCTGTCGGACGCGGCGTCAGTCGGCGCAGTCGGCGACGCTGCGATAGACGAGGCCGCCCACGATCCCGCCGACGAGCGGCGCCACCCAGAACAGCCAGAGCTGCTGCAGGGCCCAGCCGCCGGCGAACACCGCCGTGGCCGTGCTCCGCGCCGGGTTCACCGACGTGTTCGTGACCGGAATGCTCACGAGGTGGATGAGCGTGAGGCACAGGCCGATCGCAATCGGAGCGATCACGCTGCCCGCCTTCTTGTCGGTGGCGCCGTGGATCACGAACAGGAACACGGCGGTGAGCACCGCCTCCACGATGAAGCAGCTCTGCCAGGTGTAGCCGCCGCCACCGAGCGAGGCCGCCGGGGAGTGTTCGCCATAGCCGTTGGAGGCGAAGCCGCCCGCCGCCTCGAAGCCGGGCAGGCCGCTGGCCACGAGGTAGAGGATGCCGGCGCCGGCCAGTCCGCCGACGACCTGCGCGGCCCAATAGGGAAGGAGGTCCTTGGCCGGCACGCGGCCGCTGGCCACGAGGCCGGCGGTGACCGCCGGATTGAGATGGCATCCCGAGATGTGGCCGACCGCCACCGCCATCGACAGCACCGTGAGGCCGAAGGCCAGCGCCACGCCGAGAAAGCCGATGCCGAGCTCGGGGTAGCCCGCGGCGAGCACGGCGCTCCCGCAGCCGCCGAGGACGAGCCAGAACGTGCCGATCGCCTCGGCGAGAAGCTTGCCGATCATGTCAGGGTCTCCAGAAGGGGTTCGATCCGAATCCATTCACCACACGAGCGCCACGAGCCGCGGCGCGAAGATCACGAGTCCCACGATGATGGCGGTGCCGACCGTCACGAGCACCGCGGCGCTCGCGGTGTCGAGGGCGTCGCGGATCCGCGGGTCGGGCCCCGAATCGAGCGCGCGGGCGAGCGATTCGATCGACGTGTTGAACACCTCCGCCGCCAGCACCGCCCCGATCGCGAGCGTCACCAGGCACCACTCCACGCGATCGATCCCCAGCCACGCGGCCAGCGCGACGGCGGCGAGGGCGACCGGCAGGTGGGCCGCGAAACTCCACTCGCTCGAGACCGCGTGGAACAGGCCACGGAAGGCGTCGCCGAACTTGCGGAGCCACGATCGCTTCGGCGGCCCCGGACGTCCGTCGGCCGACACCGTCAGCCGACCTTCACGTACGGGTCGCCCTTCTTCCAGTTGCACGGGCAGAGCTCGTCGCTCTGCAGCGCGTCGAGCACGCGCAGCACCTCGGCGACATTCCTGCCGACCCGTCCCTGGTTGACGTCCACCCACTGGATCACGCCGTTGGGATCGACGATGAACGTGGCCCGCAGGCAGTAGCCCTCGGTCTTCTCGAGGATGCCGAGCTCCGGGGCGAGCTTCTGCGCGGCGATGAGCGGGTAGCCGAGGTTCGTGAGATCGGCGTGGGCCCGGCGCCAGGCGAGATGCGACCACTCGTTGTCGGTGCTGCCACCCACCACGCTCGTGTCACGGTCGGCGAACGCCTTGAGCTGCTTGTTGAACTCGGCGAGTTCGGTCGGACAGACGAACGTGAAGTCCTTGGGATAGAAGAAGTAGACGACCCACTTGCCGGCGTAGTCGGCGCTCGTGAGGAGCTTGATGTCGTCCTTGCCGGTGCCCACGCAGGCCTGGCAGGAGAACTGGGGGAACGCATCGCCGACGGTGAGCATGCCTGTCGTCTCCACGGAAACCGGTCGTCGGGCACGGGGCCCAGTTGGGACGGCCGGTCGGTGGCCAGAGTGTACGGGTGGCGTTCGGCACCTTCAACACGGGCCGGCGCCGGCGTTGCGACGGGCGCATACTGGTGGGCGATGCCCGACACTCCGCACGCCGACACCGCGCCCCAGATCCGTCACGATCCCCTCACGGGCCGCGCCGTGTTCGTGGCGCCGGGCCGCAGTGGCAAGCCCGATGACGACGCGCTGGCCACTGCCGCGGGCGACCGGGGCGTGCCCGACGGATGGTGCCCATTCTGCGCGGGCAACGAGGCTCGCACGCCCGCGGACGTGGTTCGTGCACCCGACGATGTCTCGCGCCCCTGGCACGCGCGGATCGTGCCCAATCGCTATCCGATCACGCTCGACCGCCCGCCCGAGGGCGTGCCCCCCGCGCCGCATGCGCGACCCTCCCACGGCATTCATGACGTGGTGATCGAGTCGCCGCGGCACGACCGCTCGATCCTCGCGGTGCCACCCGAGGCGTGGCGCGACGTCTGGGAGCTGTGCCGCAGGAGGCTCGCGATGGTGGCCGATCGCGGCTCGCTCGCCTGGGGAACCGTCTTCAAGAACTCCGGATCCCGTGCCGGCGCGTCGCTCGAACACGTCCACAGCCAGATCGTGGCGATGGATGTGGTGCCGCCGGTCGTCCGGGCGGAACTCGACGCCCTTCGCGGCGGGGCCGATCCGTTCGGACGGCTCGTGGCCGAGGCCCGTGGGGCGGGCCGGATCGTGGCGGAGGCGGACGGGCTTCTGGCCCTCGTGCCGCCGGCGCCGCGGCAGCCGTTCGAGACGTGGATCGTGACCGACACGCCGGAGCGGCATTTTCACGCCACGTCGCCCGGCCGCGTGGCGTCGCTCGCCGCGCTCACACGCGATCTTGTCGGACGTCTCGACCGGCTCGCGCCGGGCTGTGCCTACAACTGGTGGCTGCATCAGGCGCCGTTCGCGGCCGACGACGACGCCACTGCCGCGTGGCACTGGCATCTCGAGATCGTGCCCCGTCTTTCGGAGTTCGCCGGCTTCGAGATCGGCACGGGATGCCACATCACCACGATGTCGGCCGAGGTGGCGGCACGGCGGCTGGGCGAGGCTGCCGGCTGACGCGTCACCACGAGGTCCCGCGGCGTCAGGTCGCTGCGCGCGGTGGCGCGGCGAGCGAACGCCAGTCGATCTGCGGCGGCAGCGTGGCACCGTGTTCGAAGATCGCGACGGGCACGGGGGCGAGACGGCGGGAGAGCTCGGCGACCGCGTCACGTGCAATGCTCACGTCGCTCGCGGGATCGTCGGCGGTGCCCCGCGGCGGAGACGTGTGGGAGAGCACGACGGCGGCGACGGTGAGACCCTCGGCCCGCGCCGCGCGAACCGTGGCCAGCGTGCGGCCCACGGCGCCCAGCCGAGCGGCGTCGACGACCACGAGCGGCCGGCCGAACTCGCGGGCCAGATCGGCGACGAGTGTCGTGTCGCCGATCGGCGAGAAGAGCCCGCCTGCCCCTTCCACCACGATCATGTCGCTCGCGGATTCCCACTCGGAGAGCCCCCGACGAAGCAGCGACTCGTCCACGCTGCGGCCCTCGGCCCGCGCGCTCATGGCGGGCGCGATCGGGGCGGCGAACGCCTGCGGGCAGACGTCGGTCACGTCGCGCGGCCGGCCGGCGGCGTGCCACAACTCCCACGGGTCGGTCCCCGGCACATCGATTCGCGGGCAGCCTGAGGCGACCGGCTTATAGACGCCGACCCGCATGCCTGCGGCGAAGAGTCCACGCACGATCGCCGCAGCAACGCGTGTCTTGCCCACGTCGGTGTCCGTCCCGACCACGAACAGACCCGGCACCGCCATGACGCACGCAGCCTCGGACGGTCGAAGCACGCCGAATCCTCACGCTCGCGCTTGCTCCGGTCGATAAATGTTCTACACTCCGCCTGAATATGAGAATCGTTCTCATGTTGGGCTCTGCGGTTTTCCAGCGTGTGTTGAGAGGCGGCCCACGATGGCTTCGCTCGACGATGTGACCGTTGGGTCAACGGTGCTGGTGCGGGACGTCGACGGGGCCGATCCGGTCTCGATTCGGCTGCTCGAGATGGGCCTCACGCCGGGCATCGAGGTACGGCTCGTAGGGCGCGCGCCCTTCGGCGATCCGCTCGAACTCGAACTGCGAGGCTACCGGCTCTCGATCCGTCGCCAGGAGGCGGCCCGGGTGGTCGTCGGCGACCGCTGACTCGAGGCGCCCGGTCGCTGGCGTCCGCCGTTCTCTCTGGGCGATGCTCCTCATGGCACGGTCGGCGGGTGAAGTGCGACGCCTGACCGTGGCCCTGCTTGGCAACCCGAACGTCGGCAAGAGCACGGTCTTCACGGCGCTTGCCGGCATTCCGACCCGCATCGGCAACTACCCCGGCGTGACGGTCGAGGAGAAGGTCGGTCGCTTCTCCCATCGCGGCGTGACGATCGATCTCGTCGATCTGCCGGGCACCTACAGCCTCCTGCCCCAGAGCCCCGACGAGCGCGTCGTGGTCGAGGTGCTCGCCGGTCGCATGGCGGATGTGCCACGCCCCGATTGCGTCGTCGTCGTGGTCGATGCCACGAACCTCTCCCGCAACCTCTACCTCGCCACGCAGGCCCTGGAACTCGGCCTGCCGGTGATCGTGGCGCTCACGCTCGCCGACGTCGCCGACCGCCGAGGGCTCTCGATCGACACCCTCGAACTCGGCCGCCGGCTCGGCTGCCCGGTCGTGCGTGTGGCAGCGCCCACGGGCGAGGGCATCGACGCCCTCCGGGAGCGAATCCTGACCGCGAGCGACTCGCCCGCTCCCGCCCCGATCGCGCTCGTCCGCCCCCACGATTCGTCCCGCGCGCCCGCCGCGAGCGAGGCGATCGCCCGTTACGCGAGCATCGAACGGCTTCTCGACGGCCTCGTGCAGGCCGCGCCGGACCGCCGACGGCTCACCGAGGACCGCATCGACGCGGTGCTCACGCATCGCGTGTGGGGCACGCTCGTGTTCGCCGCGGTGATGCTCGCGATGTTCTCGTCGATCTTCTGGCTCGCCACGCCGCTGATGGATCTCGTCTCGGCCGGCATGGACGCGGTGTCGGCATTCGTCGGCGACCGCCTGCCCGCAGGACCGATCCGCTCGCTCTTGGTCGACGGCATCTTGGCCGGCGTGGGGGGCACCGTCGTGTTCGTGCCGCAGATCGCGATGCTCTTCCTGTTCGTGGCGATCCTCGAGGGCTGCGGCTACCTCTCCCGCGCGGCCTTTCTGATGGACCGCCTCCTCGTCGGGGCGGGGCTGAGCGGCAAGTCGTTCATCCCGCTCCTCTCGAGTTTCGCCTGTGCGATCCCGGGCATCATGGCGGCGCGCACGATCGAGAACCGTCGCGACCGCCTGCTCACGATCCTCGTGGCCCCGCTCATGAGTTGCTCCGCGCGGCTGCCGGTGTATCTGCTCCTCTGCGGGGCCTTCGTGCCCGACCGGCCCGTGGGCGTGTCGTGGCTGCGGCTCCCGGCCGTCGTGCTCGCCGGGCTCTACGCGCTCGGCGTGGTCGTGGCGGCGATCGTGGCCACGATCCTCTCGCGCACCGTGTTCCGCGGCCCGCCGCAGCCGTTCGTGATGGAGCTGCCGGGCTGGCGCTGGCCGCAGCCGCTGGTGGTGCTCGAGCGGGTCCGCGAGGCGGCCTGGTCGTTCCTCACGAACGCCGGCACGCTCATCGTCGCGATCAGCATCGTGCTCTGGGCGCTGATCAGTTATCCGCGGAACGACGCCGCGATCGACGCCGACGTGGCGGCGCTGCGGGCGAGCCTGGCCACGCAGGTCGCGGCCGCCGACACCGATTCCGACCGCGAGGAGTTCGCCGCCGAACTGGCCGCGCTCGACACGCCCGAGGGCCTCGACGCCGCCCGCCGCGGCGCCGCCCAGCGGCAGAGTTTCCTGGGCCGCGCCGGAAGGCTCGTGGAGCCGATCGTGCGGCCTCTGGGCTGGGACTGGCGGATCGGCTGTGCCGCGATCGCGAGTTTTCCGGCACGCGAGGTCGTGCTCGGCACGCTGGGCGTGATCTACAACCTCGGCGACGTTGATCCGGGCGAGCGCGAGGGGGCAAGCGCCCTCGAGCGCCGGCTCAAGGCGGCCCGCTGGGACGGCACGACACGGCCCGTGTTCACGCTGCCGGTCGCCCTTTCGATCATGGTGTTCTTCGCGCTGTGCGCGCAGTGTGCGAGCACGCTGGTGGTGATCGGCCGCGAGACGGCCTCGTGGGTCTGGCCCGTCGTCACGTTCACCTACATGACCGTGCTGGCGTGGCTCGGGGCCTTCGCCGTCTACCAGTTCGGCACGGCGCTCGGCTGGTGAGATGCAGGACGCCATCGCCATCGCCGTCGCCATCGCCGCGGCCCTGTGGCTCGCGCGCACGTTCTGGCGGCAGCTCTTCGCCCCGTCGTGCGGGATGACGCAGAAGCCCGGCGGCGCCGACGGCTTCATTCCGCTCGGCGACCTTGCGACGAGCGCAAAAAAACCGGGGCGTTCCGAAGAACGCCCCGATTCGTGAATCGTCGTCACGGGACGCGAGTCGCCGGCTCCGGGACGGCAAAAGTCTCGTCGCTGCGGGCCGCGACGGCCCGATGCTCCTCGAGCGTTCGCCGATCCCCTCGCCTCGCCAACTCCGGCGCACGTCTCCGGAGCCGCGGCTCCGCGGCGGCCGCGGTCGCCCGGAGGTGCGAGCGTGCGGCCGGCTGGGCACACCTCGGCTGTGCCCACGCCGGCCAAAGCCCGCCGGGGGCTGAATGGCGCGCCGCAGCATCCCTTCGGGCCTGCCTCGGCTTACGCCGCCGCTCGGCGGGAGGCCGAGCAGCGGCCGGCTGGGCACACCTCGGCTGTGCCCACGCCGGCCAAAGCCCGCCGGGGCCATGGATGGGCGACTCCTCGCGCGTGAACATCCCTGCGGGCCTGTTCACGCTTCAGCCGCCGCTCGGCTGGAGGCCGAGCGTGCGGCCGGCTGGGCACACCTCGGCTGTGCCCACGCCGGCCCAAGCCCGCCGGGGCCATGGATGGCCCGGCGGGCGCTGAA
>Ga0233425_10006075_pt1 | contig 18325 bp, 17 predicted proteins | sample Watercolumn_Towu_2_FD_181712 | JGI IMG/M metagenome (GOLD analysis project Ga0233425, IMG submission 181712) | Freshwater microbial communities from Lake Towuti, South Sulawesi, Indonesia - Watercolumn_Towuti2014_140_MG | ecosystem: Environmental > Aquatic > Freshwater > Lake | place... | reverse complement strand
CCCGCTACGCTCGACGATTCGGCGTTAGTCCGAGCAATTCTCAACCGGCATTTCGACCAATACCCGAAGGACTGGACCTGCATACGATACTCTGCGTTGAGTCGATCCGAACCGTGCAGAGTGACAATACGATTCGGCTACATGGCCGACTATACCAACTTCGCCCGCCGGAGAGTCGCACTGCATTCTACGGGGCGAAGCTCAAGGTCCAGGAGTGGTTTGACGGAAGCGTGCATACTTTCTACGACCCGATCGGCGAGATTCCTAACAAACTGATACCGCACATTGACCTCATCCGTGCCGCCAATCTCCATCGACTGAAGACCGGTGAGACAATCAACCTCTTCGAGTAAGGCAGTCACGTCACACAGGGGGGGTGACATAGTCGCGTTGCCAGAGGGTGACATAATCGCGTTGCCGCGACAGCGCGGGCCAGCGCTCTTCACGGCTTGACCTGCTGTGGCGTCCGGCTACAATACGTAGAGATGGCGACAACACCAGCCGTTCCGGAACGCAGGACATATCTGTATCTGGACATTATCACCGCCTTCTTTGTCGCGGTGCTGCTGATCTCCAATACCGTCTCGGTGAAGCCGGTCCGGCTCTGGTTCTTCACCTACGACGGTGGCACTATTCTCTTTCCCTTGAGCTACATCTTCGGCGACATTCTGACCGAGGTCTATGGCTACGCCCGCTCGCGGCGGGTGATATGGCTTGGATTCGGCGCGGCGGCATTGATGGCAGCGGTCTATCTGCTGGTCGGTCGGCTGCCGGCCGCCGCGGACTGGCCGTTCAGCGTGGACTACCAGAACATCCTGGGCCTGACGCCGCGAATCGTCGTGGCGAGCCTGCTCGCCTTCTTCTCGGGAGAGTTCTCAAACTCCTTTGTCCTCGCCAAGATGAAGATCGTAACGCGAGGGCGCTGGCTCTGGACCCGGACTATCGGGTCTACGCTGGTGGGCGAGCTGGTGGACACCGTGCTCTTCGTCGCCATTGCATTCGTTGGCGCGCCCGGATACCCGGTTCGCCTGCTGACTGCAATTGTCATATCCAACTATGTCTTCAAAGTCGGGGTCGAGGTCCTGTTCACGCCCGCAACCTACGCGATTGTCGGATTTCTGAAGCGACGGGAGCAGGAAGACTTTTATGACCACCGGACAAGTTTCAATCCATTCAAATTCTCGACCCGCACTGCGGGCGCGAGACAAGGAGGTATACTGTGAAGCGATTTTCGATCGACGACGCCGCAAGGTTCGGCTGGAACACCGTGAAGGCGAACCTCGGGTTGATGATTGGACTGACGATTGTCGTTTTCGCGGTTTCCGGCGCCGGCCAGGTTCTACACTTCCTGCCCGTACTGGGGTCGATTGGCTCATGGTTGCTGGGAATCGTTATGTCAATGGGCATGATTCGAATCGTGTTGAAATTCGCGGACGGCGGGCGGGGCGACTTCAATGACCTGTTCTCGAGCTTTGACGTGTTCCTGGACTACCTGGGGGCCTCGCTGCTCTATGGTCTGGTCGTCGCCGGCGGAATGTGTCTCCTGATAGTTCCCGGAGTGATATGGGCCATCCGATTCGGGTTCTATGGCTACTTCATCGTGGACCGCAAGCTTGGCGCAATGGATGCGCTGAAGGCCAGCTCCGTGCTGACCCGGGGCGTGAAATGGGACTTGTTCGTGTTTGGCCTGGCCATGCTTGGCATAAACCTGCTGGGCGCGCTCTGTCTGGGCATCGGCATACTGGTAACGCAGCCGCTCACGATGCTTGCTGGCGGATTCGTGTTTCGCAAACTCCAGACATCCGCGCCCACCGAACACAGCGCCCAGGCAGTCGACAAACTGTCCTCGCCGCCAAGCGACCCACTGATTAGATAACAGGTGAAACCTCACGCAAGGACAGGAAGGTCAATGAGCCGCCAGACGAATGACAGAGGTGAAACCTCTGCCGTCAAGATATCAAGATGTTGTCTATCAGGCGGACGTTGCCGAAGCGAACAGCGAGCGCGACCAAAGCTCCCCGGTCGACCTGGTTGAGCGCCAGTAGCCGGCGGCTATCGACAATCTCAACGTAGTCAATCTGTCCGTCGGTCTGACCAATGACCCCGGTGATGGCGGCCTTTATTACATCCGCGTCTCGTTCGCCCTCGCGGACCAGTTCGGTGGCCCGACTGAGCGCGCGGTAGAGTACCGCTGCCTGGGCACGGTGCCTAGGGGAGAGGCGCGCGTTGCGCGAGCTCATAGCCAGTCCGTCGGGCTCTCGGACGGTCGGTGCGACGACGATTTCGATATCGAAGTCCAGGTCGGCCGTCATACGCCGAACGATCAATGCCTGTTGTGCGTCTTTGGCCCCGAAGACTGCGACGTGCGGTTTCACGGCGTTAAAGAGCTTGGCGACCACGGTTGTGACGCCGGTGAAGTGGCCGGGCCGGCCCGGCCCACACAACAAGTCGCTCAGGCGTTCGACACTGACGCGAGTCGCGAAGTCCGTCGGGTACATCTCAGCGGCATCCGGGTAGTAGATGACCGCCACGCGCTCGTTGCGGAGCAGCGACTCGTCGCGCTCGAAGTCACGCGGGTAAACCGAGAAATCTTCGGCCGGTCCAAACTGCAGGGGGTTGACGAAGATGCTAGCGACAACCATGTCGGCCCGTCGCCGCGCTTCGCGTACCAGCGAGAGATGCCCCTCGTGCAGGGCGCCCATGGTTGGCACAAAGCCGATGCGCCAGCTCCGCCTTCTGGCATCGTCGGCCCACGCCTGCATTGCCCGGACTTGCCGGACGACAAGCGGCCCGGTTCGGTTCACTCGGTATAAGTGTTATCCGGGCCCGGGAAGCGATGCGCCCGGACATCGGCGCGATAGGCTTTCGCCGCGTCCGCAATCAGACCGCCCAGCTCGGCGTAGCGCCGAGCGAAGCGGAACCGACGCTCGAAGATGCCCAGGATGTCATGCAGAACCAGAATCTGGCCGTCGCAACCCGGGCCGGCGCCGATGCCGATGGTGGGGATCTTCAGCGACGCAGATGTCTCGCGGGCAATTCCGGCAGGGACTTTCTCGAGGACGATAGCGAAACAACCCGCGGCCTCGAGCCCCCGGGCGTCGGCCAGCAGTCTTTCGTGGCCCTCAGCCCCGGTTGCCTGCAGCCGGTACCCGCCGAGCTGGTGCACCGACTGCGGAGTAAGGCCAAGATGGCCCATCACCGGTATGCCGAGTTTCACGATGCGTTCGATAGTCTTGAGCATCGGCTCGCCGCCTTCAACCTTGACCGCTTCCGCCCCGGCCTTGAGGAAAGCGCCGGCATTGGCGACGGCCGCCGCGGGTGAGACCTGATAAGAGAGGAACGGCATGTCGGCTACAACCAGGGCACTCTTCACCGCCGCGGCGACCGCCCGTGTGTGAAAGAGCATTTCGGGCATGCCGATACGCAGGGTGGTGGTGTGGCCGTAGACGACATTGGCCGCCGAGTCGCCGACCAGAATCAACTCGATGCCGGCGGCATCAAGGATTGCCGCAGTCGGGTAGTCGTACGCGGTCAGCGCGGCAATGGTCTCGTGCCGCGCCTTCATCTCGCGCAGGAGGACGGTGGTAATCTTGTGGCCGGTGACGGGGCGCTTGCGGCTGTTCGCCGGACGCTGCTTGCTGCTCACGACTTGCGCTCGAAGGGTTCCTGGATGTGACCGGAAGAGTAGAATCGGCGGCCCCGGGTCGGCGTCATGATCTCCCGAAACAGGTTCTCGAAGTCGTCGCGGTTATTGACGAAGTCCAGGCTGTCGGTATTGACAATCAGCAGCGGAGTCGCGTCGTAATGCAGGAAGAAGCGGTTGTAGGCGTCACTGAGACTCTCGAGATACGCGCTGGAGAGGTCAACTTCGAAGCCACGATTGCGGCGGTGAACCCGGTCACGGATAGTATCCATCCGGGCCTGGAGATAGACCACCAGATCCGGACGGGTCAGGTCCTTGACCAGTGACGAGTAGACCTTTTCGTAGAGGTTGATTTCGTGCTCGTTGAGGTTGAGATAGGCGAAAATCCGGTCCTTCTCGAACAAGTAGTCCGACACGACGTGAAACATGCTGGCCTGGCGCAGTTCCTGCTGCTGCTTGTAGCGCGAGAAGAGGAAGAAGAGCTGAGTCTGGAAGGCATAGCTTTTGATGTCCTTGTAGAATTTCCCCAGGTAGGGGTTCTCTTCGACTTCTTCGAGGATAAGCCGGGCGTCCAGCTTCCGGGCCAGAAGCTGCGCCAGCGCGGTCTTGCCCACACCGATAAGACCCTCGACCGCGATGTGCCTCAGTTGACTTTCCACTGGTTCCTGCCGGCAAGTGGCTTCAAGATGGTCCGAACTCGCTGGCGCAGCACCGGGTGCACAACCCCGGGCGCAATGTCGGACAGCGGCTGGAGGACAAACATGCGCTTGTGCATTTCCGGATGCGGGACGGTCAGGCCTGGACGGCGGATAACCCGCCGGCCGTACAACAGCAGGTCCAGGTCCAGGGTGCGTGGCGCGTTGCGCCGGTGGCGCCTGCGACCGAGGGCGGCTTCGACCGCCCGGAACCCGGCCAGGCACGCCGCCGGCGACAGCCTGGTGTCGGCGGCGACAACCAGGTTAAGGAAGTTGCGCGCACCGGGCATGGCGACCGGCCTGGTTTCATAACTACGGGACCGCTTCACGATTCTGAAGCCGCGTTGTTCGAGCATATTCAGTCCGCGCCGGATGTGTTCCCCGCGGCGGCCGAGATTGCTGCCAACGCCGATGTACACTCGCGGCACGGCTAAGATTAGCCGAGTTTCGAATGGCTGTCAACAATGACGCTTGACGCGCACCGGCCACCGAATGTGCCGCGTGCCCGGCAAGGGGAGTAGACGAAGAGGCGCCCGACAACGGGCGCCTCTCACTGGTTCTTACGGGTTACGCTTTCTCGACCTGCGCCGCCTTCTTGCCCTTGGGCGATTCGGCGACTTCAAACTTTACACGCTCACCTTCCTTCAGCGTTCGATAGCCTTCGCCGGCCAGATCGGAGTAGTGGACGAAAACGTCGCCACCGCCGTCTTCCTGCTCGATGAAACCATAGCCCTTCTTCGGGTCGAACCACTTTACCTTACCAAAAAACGGCATCTGTAAAGCCTCCTGATTCTGCCTCAGTATTCATTACGGCACGCGCTAGCCGCATGCCGTGAGGCTGCTAAATATAGCCACGTGGCCTGACTTGTCAAGCGCGAATTTCAAGGAATCGCCGAGGTTGCCCTTGACAAGCGGCGGGTATCGGCTAGGCTATGCCAGAACGCGAGAGCGCAGGTCACAAGCGGCCAAGCCGATCTATTCACCCCGCGTACTTGTGCACCTGCCTGCTTGCGCACTATTATGATTGACGACCTGAAAGAAGCCCTGCAGGGACTGGATGTCGAGTATGCCGACATCCGGGTCGAAGATGCCGAGCGAACAGTCGTGTTCTACCGGGGCCGCGAACTGGAGGACATCTCCCGCAGCTTCGACCTCGGCGGTTGCCTGCGTGCTTTCAAGAACGGCAACTGGGCGGTCTCGAGTTTCAACAAGACCGACGGCAGCCTGAACGAACTGGCGCGGGAAACCGCGGCCCGCCTGGACCTGCTACCGGGCAAAGACGAGCACCTGCTGGCGCTGCCCGCGGCGGACGAGACGATCGAGGCCGACCCGCACACCGATCCGCGCCGCGTGACGCTGGAGCAGAAGCACGACCTGGTTCGCCGCTACAACGAGATTCTACTTAGAGAACCGAAGGTCGCGACCACGACCGCGGTCTATGTTGACTCGTTCCTCAAGTGCTACTTCTGCTCCTCGGAGGACCGCTACCTGGCCCAGGAGAAGGTCTATACCGGCGTCGCGCTGAACGCGATGGTCCGGGACGGCACAAACGTCCAGAGTTACGGCGAGACATTCGGCAAGACCAAGGGGTTTGACAGCCTGTCCGGGCTCGAACCGGAGATTGACCGAATCGCCGGGATTGCCCTCGGGTTGTTGACCGCCGAAAAAGTCGCGTCCGGCCGGTACGACGTCGTAATCGACCCGCTGCTCGCCGGGGTCTTTGCTCATGAAGCGTTCGGCCACCTGTCTGAAGCCGACTTCATGTACCAGAACCCGGAAGTACAAGCGCTGATGAAAGTCGGCACGCAGTACGGCAGCGACGAACTCTCGATTGTCGACGACGGCAGTCTGGCCGGCGAGCGCGGCCACGTTGCATTCGACGACGAAGGCGCGCCGACCCAGAAGACATATCTCATCAAGCATGGCCGGATCGCCGGGCACCTGCATTCGCGCCAGACCGCCGCGAAAATGGGGGAGAACCTGACCGGAAACTGCCGCGCTATCAGCTACCGGTTCGCGCCGATTGTCCGGATGACCAACACCTACATCGAACCGCGCGCCGCGACCCTGGAGCAGATGCTGGGCGACACTAAACGCGGACTCTATGTGGTCGGTGCCCGGGGCGGCATGACCGAACTGGAATCGTTCACATTCTCGTCCCAGTACGCCTGGCTGGTCGAGAACGGCCGGAAGACGAGGATGATTCGTGACGCGGTGCTCTCAGGCAACATCTTCGACACCCTGCGCAACATTGACGCCATCGGCAATGACCTGAAGCTGCACGGCGGGCTCGGCGGCTGCGGCAAGGCCGGGCAATCGCCGCTTCCGGTCGGCGACGGCGGTCCGCACGTCCGGATTCGAAACGTAGTCATCGGCGGGACGTAGGAACGACGAATGACGAATGTAGAATAGTGACTGGCAAGTGTCATTGATATCATGATCGAAGAGATCAAACAGATTCTCCGCGCCGCCGAGCGGAAGGGCGCGACCGCCGAGGCCTATTCCCTGGTCAGCACTACAACCTCGGTCGCGTTTGCCGCCAACCGGTGCTATTCAGTTGAGACCGTGTTGACCCGCGGCGCCGGGCTGCGCGTGATTCGCGACCGGCGAATCGGTTTCTCCTCGGTGACCAACTTGGAACAGGTTGACGACCTTGTCGAGGCCGCGTGCGTGACCGCCCAGTTCGGTGAGCCGGCCGGATTCCGGTTCCCGGCCCGTGGCGAGTTTCCCAGCCCGGTGATTGAGAGCAATCGCATCACCCTGCTCCCGCCGGGCCGGATGCTGAAAGTCGGTGGCGACATCATCCAGCTCTGTGAGCACCACATCCCCGGCGTCAAAGTCGACCTGACAATGCAGAAGACGGTTTCGGAAACGCAACTGGTCAATTCCGAGGGGTTGGAACAGGCCTATGACAAGACCGTCTGCAGCCTGAACTTCGAGGGACTGCTCATCAGAGATTCCAGTTTCATCTGGCTCAATGACTTCCTGAATCTCTCACGGGAATTCAAGCTTGACCCGGTGGTCTTTGTCCGGCAACTGGCCGGCCTCGCCCGCGACGCACAGCGGCCCGCTCAGCTAAAACCGGGGCGCTACCCCTGCATCTTTGCGCGCTCCGCCGGGATTGACATACTCTATGGGCTGGTGCCGGGCATCAACGGCAAGAACCTGCAGAAGAACATGTCGCCGCTTATCGGCAAGGAGAATCGCAAGCTGTTCGATGCGAAGCTGACGCTGTGGGATGACGGGCTGGCCGATTTCGGATTCGGCTCGGCGCCGTTCGACGGCGAAGGCATACCCCAACGCAGGACCGTGGTTATTGAGAACGGCATCTTCCGCAACTTCCTGTTCGACCTGAAGACCGCGGCCGCGACCAAACGCGATTCAACCGGCAATGCGACCCGCACCTACCGGACAACTCCGGTTCCAGGTTTGACCAATCTTGTTGTCGAACCGGGCGACCTGAGCCTGGAGCAGGCCATTGCCGGCATCAAAGAAGGCGTGCTGATTTGTGCGGCCGTCGGCGGCGGTCAGTCGAATCTGCTCGCCGGTGATTTCTCAGTGAACATCAGCCTGGGCTACAAGATTGAAAACGGAACCGTGGTCGGGAGAGTCAAAGACGCCATGGTTGCCGGCAACATCTATGAAATCGGCCGAAAGATCGCCGGGTTGGGCGATACGCTGTATGACTACGGCGGGTTCCAGACGCCGTTCCTGATGTTTGACGACTTGCCGATTGCGACAAAGGAATAGAGGCCAGTGGCTGATGGCCAGTGACCGGTTGACTACAACTTTGGAGGAATTCTGATGCCTAAGAAGATTGATGCGCCGGCCGACCCGCGCATTGTGCCGGTGGCAAAGCTCCGCTGGCAGTGCGACCCGAATGGTCTGGGATTCAAAACGACCGAGCATGCCAGAACCTGTACCCAGATTGTCGGCCAGCGCCGGGCGGTAGACGCCCTGCGGATGGGTCTGCGGATTCAGGGCCTAGGCTACAACATCTTTGTCAGCGGCCCGGTCGGCACCGGCCGCACCACGACTGTGAAATGCCTGCTCGACGAGGTCGAGAAGGACAAGCATGCCCCGGAAGACAAGTGCTATGTCAATAACTTCACGGACCCGGACCAGCCGTGCCTGATTTGCCTGCCGGCCGGACAGGGGCGGAAGCTCCAGAAGGAGATGGACGATTTCATCGAACACCTGGTTAAGAACGTGCCGCTGGTGTTCGAGAGCGACGGCTACGAACGCCAGAAGACGGACATTGTCGAGAACTTCAAAGCCAAGAGCACGGCCCGCGCCCGGGAATTCGAGCGCAAGGTGGGTGCGGCCGGGTTCGCGCTGGTCCAGGCGCCGGCAGGCCGGCCTGAGCTGGTGCCGCTGGTAGACGGCAAGCCGTCCTCGCTCGCCGACCTGAGCGCGGCGGCTGAGGAAGGGCGCGCGACCAGAGACTACTATCAGAAGACTGCCGACCAGTTTCGGGTCCTGCAGGACGAGCTGAACGGAATCATCAAGGAGATGCGGGCCAACGAGCGCGCGGCCCGCGAAGCGCTGGCCGAACTGGACCAGAATACAGTCCGGCCGCTGGTCAAAGACCGGCTGGCCGAGCTGCGCGACCACTTCAAGGGCGACGCGGTGAACACTTACTTCGAGGCGGTCGAAGAAGAGATCCTTGGTGACTCGACCCGGTTCCGCGAGAAGACCCAGCCCGAGACGCCGGCACCATTCATGATGCCGGTCGGCGACCCGTTCCTCGAATTCCGGGTAAACGTGCTGGTGGACAACACCGACGAGAAAGATGCGCCGATAATCTTTGAAACCTCGCCGACCTACAAGAACCTGTTCGGCACCGTTGAACGCATCTGGGACCGGTCCGGCCAGTGGCGCACCGACTTCACGAAAATCAAGGCCGGTTCAATCCTGCGCGCGGACGGCGGGTTTCTGGTGATGAACGCGCTCGACCTGTTCACCGAGCCCGGGGTCTGGCCGACCCTGAAGCGCACCCTGCGCAACGCGACGATTGAAATCCAGAACTACGACCCCTATGCGATGCTCTCGCTTTCAGCCATCAAGCCCGAGCCAATCCCGGTCGAGGTGAAGGTCATCCTTATCGGCGACCCGGAGGTCTACGAGATTCTGTATTCGATGGATGAAGAATTCTCCAAGCTGTTCAAGGTCCGCGCCGACTTTGACTGGGAGATGAAGATGACTCCGGATTCGATGGCGCAGTACGCCGGGTTGATTAAGGCGCTGACCGACAAGGCCGAATTGCGCCCGTTCGACAACACCGGCGTGGCTGCGGTGCTGGAATTCGGCGCGCGCCTTGCGGGCCGCACCGGCAAGCTCTCGACCCGGTTTAACCAGGTCGGCGATATCCTGAAAGAGGCCGACTATTGGGCGAACAAGGAGGATTCAAAGTTCGTCAAGGCCAGCCACGTGGACAAGGCGATTGCCGAACGGATTGACCGCGCCAATCTGCTGGAAGAGAAAATCACCGATATGATTAGCCAGGGCCTGATTCTGATTGATACGCAGGGCACGGTTGTCGGACAGGTGAACGGCCTGGCGGTCTACGACACCGGCGAGCTCACCTTCGGCAAGCCCTCGCGGATTACCGCCCGGGTTGCGGTCGGTTCGTCGGGTATTATCAATATCGAGCGCGAGTCCCAGCTATCAGGCAAGACCCACGACAAGGGCGTACTGATTCTCTCCGGGTTCCTGCGCGACCGGTTCGCCCAGGACAAGCCCCTGGCGATGAGCGCCAGCCTGTGCTTCGAGCAGTCCTACGGCGGGGTGGACGGCGACAGCGCATCGTCCACCGAAGTCTATGCCCTGCTCTCGGCCCTGGCCGACCTGCCCATCCGGCAGGACCTCGCGGTCACCGGCTCGGTGAACCAGAAGGGTGAAATCCAGCCCATCGGCGGCGTGAACCAGAAGATTGAAGGCTTCTTTGACGTCTGCAAGGTTCGCGGCCTGACCGGCACCCAGGGTGTGATTATCCCGGTCCAGAATGTCGGGGACCTGATGCTGCGCAAGGACGTGGTCGAGGCGGTGAAACAGGGCAAGTTCACGGTCTATTCGGTTGCGACGATTGAGCAGGGTATTGAACTCCTCACCGGAGTTGCGGCCGGGGAGCGGGACAAAGACGGGAAGTTCCCGACAGGAACGGTCTATGCCCTGACCGACGCCCGGCTCGAAAAACTCGCGCGGAGCTGGTGCGAGTTCCGCGCCGACCGCGAGCCGGAGACGAAGAGGTAGTCCGCCAGAGACAAGACAGCCCCGGTCGATGCCGGGGCTGTCGCTATTCACCGATCGTGCCGGCTAGTCGTAGTACCCCCACCAGAGATGGATATGCACCGCCCGGTTCGCGTCCGGGTCCCGGTTTTCGAGCACGAAGCTGTAGTCGCCCGCGGTCTTCATCCGAGGAATCCAGAAATCACCGCTGCGGCTGCCGTGATGCTCCTGCATCTTCGTGCACGGCAGGCTCTGGTCGAACGCCAGCCAGTTGTCGTAGGTCATCACATAATCGCTCAATGTGTCGTGGGGCTCAGTCGCGTACTTGACCTCGTAGCTTACATACAGCGTTGCCGGGAGGTCGGGATAGTTGACCATCGCCGGGGTGAGCGTTGCCCGGGTCTCAACGCAATCGTGCGGCGGGACGACGACCGTGGTCTGAATGATATCTGCCACGTGAAACTCGCGCTTGGACGTTGAGGGTTCACAGGCCAGAAAAAGGCTGACCGCAACCAGCGCGGCAAGCAACAGTGGTAGACGACGAAACAGGCTAGACAAACGCAACTCCTTTCATTAGAGCAGTCGGCGTCAAGTATAGGAACCGTGACTGCGGTGTCAAGCGCGCCGCGAACCCTTGTCGGCGCAGAGAACGCAGAAGAGCCGGCTTGTTGCCGCCACTTGACCTCTCCGCCATTTTCTGCTACTACTGTCTCCTGATGTCGGTGTTGTTCTGCGCCTTTCTGCTCGCCCTTGTTCCGCCGGCAGCGCCGGACAGACCGGCGGTCCCGCGCCGGTTCATCCACATGGAAGTTCTGAGTCTAAACACGCTGTACGACCGTTCGTCGCCCAACTTCACCACCCCGCGGCTGTTCGCCGTTCGCGCGCTGAAGTTCTCGTGCTCGCTGGACCGGGTGCGCTTCGGCCTGGCGCCGATTGAGGCCGGGGCCTTCATGAGCGCCGGTTCCCAGCCGGTCGGTCTGACCACGCTGCTGCCGGTCTACCTCGGCTATGACCTGTACCGCAAGCCGAAAAAGACCCTGCTCTGCTATTCCATGGTACCGGACGTGTATCTCGAGGGAACCTGGTTCGCCCTGCCGATAGACGCCGACCCGCCCTGCCTGCGGTTCACGGTCAATGCCGAAGTGGAATACTACGGGCTTGGCCTGGGCCTTGAGGCCGGGTACCTGGTTGCGAACCAGAAGAACGTGGGGCTGGTTCAGGTTCTGGGCGCAGGATTCCGAATTCGCGCCATCGTCGGCAACTTCGGGCTGCGCTGAGGACCGGTCCGGAATCAGTACAACCGTAACAGAACGGGAAGAGAAAGAAGCGTAACCCAGGCCCTGTTCCTGACCAGGTCACGAAACAAGTGTACTTATAGGAACACTCGATTTCAGGCTGTTTTTCGCTCTAACCACCGACCTCTGAAGGACTTATCCCCGCACCCCCTGTTTCAGGGGGTGCGCTCCCCCGGGTGCTCCCCCCCTCTCTCCCCTGGGCTATCCCCCGGGCTCTCCCCTGGACTCTCCGGGGGGCTATCCCTAGGGCTATCCCCCGGACTCAGTGGGGGACTATCCCGGGGACTATCCCCCGGACTCTCCCGGGGACTCAGGGGGGCGCTCTCCGGGGGGCTCTCCGGGGGGCTATGGGGGGGATGCTGGGGGGGATGCTCCCCTGGGCACTCCCCTGGGTACTGGGGGGGTGCTGCGCCGGACGCTATGTCCGCCACTCTTTTTGACGCTTCCGTCCACTTCGGCATCGCCCGGTCAATCCCGGCCATCAGGCGTCCTGTCATGCCGCGAGTCTGGTTTGGGTTCGACCCGGTGTCAAGTGGCGGATGCTGCGCAACGCGGCTCGTGAACAACGCACCGGATTCGGCCTGTCCATCTCTGCCCAAAGTGTTGCACTTCATTGTTGAACTCGGCCCGCTACGAGAGGAGACAGGTGTGTCCCCCGATCTTGGCTGACCGGCTGCCGGCGGGTTAATCTATATGGCAGCCGTCAGAATTGGCGGATGATTCCGGACCGGCGCTAGTCCTTCTGCTGAGTATGCAGGGTGAAGGACCGCGAGGTCTTCACGGTGTCCCGGGGGTCGAACCAGAAGATTGGTATTGACCGCGTGGAGTCCGAATAACTGCGCCCGTTCCGGGTAATCTCCGCGAGGACACGCACGCCCTGAATGAAGTCGTGGTCTTCTTCCTTGGACCGCTCGAGATGGCGGATGAAGAAGAGATGCACGGTTCCGTCTTCTGCGGTGGTCAGTTCCTCGGGCGTGGCGCTGCCGGGCACATCCAGCAGCGTCGTGCCGTCAAAGGTCGAAATCGTGAAGTCAACGTCGCCGACATAGGGCTCCCGGACGAAGTTCGACTCAACTTCGCAGATGTAGTTGAACTGGAACGGCACGTCCTTGTTCTTTGCCGCCAGGTCGCAGATTGAAAAGCTGGACAGACCGCACAGCGCGCACAGCAAGACCAGACCGATATACCAACGTCTTGTTCTCAATATCCCTCCGCCGGATTATAGGCGGTCGGGTGCGGGCTGTCAACGTTCGCCGCCCTCAGGCCGAAGAAGCCAAGTAACCAAGCAGCCAAGTAACCAAGGAACCAATGAACTGGCCGAAGGAACCAAACAACCAAGGAACCAAACAAGGAACTAAGAACCAGGAACCGAATTCACCGACTCGTCGAACGTCAGCGGCGCGATTTGGCCGGGGAGGATTTTCGGGGTTTGGTGGCCGGTTGTTTGCGGGGCGCGGCCTGCGGCTTGCGGATGGTGGCTTTGGGTTTCTCGAGCGGCTTGAGTCGGTGGACCGAGAAGTATGACCGGCCGAACAGCGTTCTGAGCGACCAGAGCGCGGTTGAGAATGTCACTTTCTCCGGACTGCCGCGTGCGGCCCGGATGAGCTTGAGGCTGGCCGGAATTCCGCCGTAGTGGTACCCGCGCCCGGGCGGGTCTTTGAGCGCGACCGCGTAGCTGCCCAACGTTGAAAAGCGGATGATGTCGCCGGGTCGAATATCGTGGAATGCCGAGCGCCGGCCCTTGCGGTCATAGAGCCGGCCAAGCCGGATGTAGCCGGAAAAGACCTCTTCGGACAGGGAATCCAGGAAGGGGCTGAAGAGCAGAGGTGACACCCCTTCGCGGCGAAGGGGAGTCACCTCAATCGGGCTAACTTCGTAGCCGAGTTGGGCCAGGCCCGAGGCAATGAGGCTGCGGGAATCGCAGCAGAGGTAGCGGTCGGTCTGCTCCCGGGTGCTGTTCAGACGATAAGGTATCGCGCCGAGCAGTCCGGTGAGCCGGCCGGGCCAGGCCGTGTCCTGCCGGAAGCTGACCCAGGGGATTCGCGCAATGTCGTTCTCAAATGATGGATTGCTGCTCATGACCGACTGGTTGCCGTAAGTGACCCGGACGAGCGGTCGGAGAAATCCGGTTGGGCCGGTCAGTTCTCGAAACCACTGACTCGCCGACTGCTCACCGCCTGCGTTTGACGGCTCGCGGCTGTCGGCCAGCATGGGAACCAGGCGATAGCGGAGCGGTTCGCGCGGACCAAAGAACTGCTTCACAGGGCGCACCTCGTACCACTCGAGCTTGAGGTCGGCCTTGAGCCGGTTCCAGACGCTGAGCCGGCCCGCGAGCTTCCAGCCCGAGTCCGAATCGCCGTATCGCCCGACCCGGCCCAGGTGCGAGGTGTTGGCTAGGCACAGCGTTTCCCTCCCGCCCAGTAGTACCCGGACCACCGGAAAAGCCCAGACCGTATCGCCGGGAATGACCAGCTTCGGCGCGTCATTCGCCCGGGCTGTGTCCGCCGACCCTTTGCGCAATGCCAGGGTGACGTCGAGAAGCGTTACGTCCTGCCGGACCGCTGGTCGAAGACTGGGCAGGCCCTGGGGTTCGGGCTTGCGGGCGCAGGCAGAACAGAACACAAGAGCACAAGCAGAGAAGAGCGCAAATGCGCAGGCAGGCAAGAGCGCAAGCCGAGCAAACCGAGGCATATGGTATTAAAGGGCGGCAGGGAGAAAAGTCAAGAGACGCCTGAGACAAGGAGCAAGGGAGCGAGAAGGCAGGAGAGAGAGACGGAAGGGATGTCAAAATGCAGAATGCAAATTGCAGATTACAGATTGCAGAATCCAGGAAACGTCAGGGAGATTTCACAGCGTTCGTATCAAGATGCAAAGTGCAGAATGGCTCGGGATTGAAGAGCAGAGGTGACACCCCTTCGCGGCGAAGGGGTGTCACCTCAACTTGACTTCGCCACCCCCGGTCTTAGAATGACCCATGAAAATCATTCTCTCCGGACCGCCCGGCTGCGGCAAGGGCACGCAGGCCGAACTGCTGATTGCCAAAACCGGCGTTACGCACTACTCCACCGGCGACGTCCTGCGCGACCACGTTCGCCGCCAGACCGAAATCGGCCGCCGCGCAAAGGAATTCATGAACGCCGGCAAGCTGGTGCCCGACGAAATCATCCTCGGGATTGCCCGCGAGTTCCTGAAAACCGCGGCGGACCAGGGCGTGCTGTTCGACGGATTTCCCCGGACGATTCCCCAGGCCGAAGGTCTGGACCAGGTGATGGCCGAACTGGGCACGAAGGTTGACCTCGCGGTATTCATCAATCTGGCCGATGACATTATTGTCAAGCGCCTGACCAGCCGGCGGACGTGCCGCAAGTGCGGCGCGATATTCAACCTCGAATTCAAGCCCCCGAAGCAGCCCGGCATCTGCGACATCTGCGGCGGCGAGTTGTACCAGCGCGACGACGACCAGGAAGCGACGATTCGCAATCGCCTGAGCGTCTACCAGCGCGAGACCAGCGGCTTGAAGGACTACTACCGGAAGCAGGGGAAGTTCTTCGAACTGGACGGTTCAATCGGCAAGGACCGGCTGTTCGAGGAGATCATGAAACTGGTCGGCAAACTGAAGTGACGCACATCGCAGAAGACGCAGAAAAGACGCAGAAAGGGGGCAGAAGGCGCGAAGGCGAGCCCTGCGATTCTGCGGTTTCTGCAAGCGCAGCGATTCTGCATCTCGGCTGATGGGTTTCTACATCAAAGACGCGGACGAGACAGCGCGCATGCGGCAATCCGGCGCGCTGGTGGCGCGGACGCTGGACTACATCCGCGACCGGGTTGTCCCGGGCGTGACGTTGAAGCAACTGGCCGACGCGTGTCAGGAGTTCATTGTGCGTCACGACGCGAAACCGGCATTCCTGGGTTATCGCGGCTTCCCCGGCGCGATCTGCACGAGCGTGAACGAGGAAGTCGTGCACGGCATTCCGAGTGCGCGGAAGGTGCAGGAGGGCGACTTGGTGAAGCTGGATATCGGCGTGCTCAGGGACGGCATGTATGCCGACGGCGCGCGAACCTTTGTGGTCGGCCGGATTCCTCAGGCGTGGCAGAAACTGGTAAGCGCGACCGAACACGCGCTGGCGCTGGGTATCGAGCAGGCCCGGGCCGGGAACCGGCTGGCCGCGGTGTCGTGCGCGATTCAACGCTACGTCGAGACGCAGGGATTTTCGGTGGTCCGCGAGTTGAGCGGCCACGGCGTGGGCATCGAGCTGCACGAGGAACCGGCGATACCGAACTTCGGCAAGCCCGGGACCGGGCCGAAACTGGTCAAAGGGATGACCCTGGCGATTGAGCCGATGGTCAACATGGGCGGGTTCGAGGTTGACACCGACCGGAACGGCTGGACCGTGATTGCACGAGACGGCTTGCCTTCGGCCCATTTTGAGCATACAATCCTGGTGCAGGACGGACCTGCGGAGATACTTACGAAATGACGAATGACGAATGTAGAATGACGATTGCCTCAATGCGGATTGCGGAATGCAGTTTGCGGAATTCCGGATTCGGCAATCGTCGTTGAGATGATACTGGAGGACTATGAGGAAAGCCCATAAACGTTACGAAACCCCGGAGCCGCGCAAACCCAAGAAGGACCTGATTCAGCTTGAGGGGATGATTACCGAGTGCCTGCCGAACGCGACGTTCCGGGTCCAACTGGACAAAGGGCAACTGGTTTTCGCTCACGTCTCAGGCCGGATGCGGATGCATTTCATCAAGATTCTGCCCGGCGACCGGGTGACGGTGGAGTTTTCGCCCTACGACCTGAGTCGGGGCCGGATTATCTACCGGTTCAAATAGACCGGTCAGCGTGGATTGCGGAATACGGATTCCGGAACTCCGCATTTCGAATTGAGTTGACGTTCCGGTCGGTTTCCGGTAGGATTAGCGCATGAAAGTCAAACCGTCCATTAAGAAGCGCTGTATGCACTGCAAAGTCGTCAAACGACGCGGTGTGGTGCGGGTAATCTGCAAGCGCGACCCCCGGCACAAGCAGCGCCAGGGCTAGTCCGTCGCGACCCGCGGCGGCGAATCAAAGAGCAGAAAGCAAGGAGTGACGTTCAAAGACGTTTCCGTTTCTGCTGCTTGCTCTTTGCCGGTTGCCCTTTTCCGCTCTCACCGAACGCAGACTACTTTGGCGACCGCAGTCCGGCTTCCGGTTCGGACCGCCAGCAGATAGACCCCGGCCGGCAGTCCTGAGACCGGTACGCGCAGGACAATGTCGCCGGGCGCGCATCGGCCGAGCGTTCGGCGCCTCAGCAGTCTTCCATCACCGGCAAAGAAGTCCAATCCAACCGGCCCGGCGGTTTCGAGACGGAAGCTGATGGTCAGTTCACTCTGCGCGAGGACGGCAGACGGCAGGGGCTCGCGCAATGGCCGGTGCGGTTCGATTTCGGCCACCCCGACGAATCGCGCCGCATCGTACCAGAGATTGACCGGCCCGGGCTGGGAATAAAATGCCAAGGCCTGATTCAGGGTGTCGTTGCTCACGCCGTAGCTCACAACCACCGGGGCCATCGCGATGGTCGCGACGCTGTCGCTGATGACGAGCGGGTCGGACCAGTTGGTGGGACTGGACCCTTCGCACGAGCGGTATTCAACTCGATACGTGCTGTCGGCATTCGAGAGAAAGACGGCGCGAACACGCCGCGACCCGCGCCCGGCGCATTCCAGGTGTGAGAAGAACTCGTTGCTGAAGTTGCCGCTGGCCAACTGCCGGTTCAGCACCCAGAGCGCGCCGGCGTTGACGCTATAGGCATAGCGAACGTCCCAACTGTTCTCCCGGCGCGTGTCATAGCTGACCCAGACCCGCTCGCCCGTGCCGGAGTCGTGGGTCGCGGCGACACAGGGGAACATGTCGTTATTGTTCAGTGAATCGCTGGTGAGCATTACAAGCGTCCAGTTCTGGCCCTGGTCGGTGGAGAAAGCGGCAGCGATGTCTCCATAAGGGAGACTGCGCGCCGCCAGATACAGGTGGTCCGGAGCGCCGTGGTCGGCCGCGGGCGTTTCGAATCCGGTCAGGACGTCCAGCGGCGCGGTCCAGGTTTCGCCCAGGTCGCTCGAGCGCGCCATACGAATCATCGGCGCGCGGTTTACACCGGCCAGCCCGACCTCGTCCTGCCAGAACGCATAGACCAGCGGCAGCGAATCGAAACTCCGCGTCAGCGCCAGCCAGGTAATCGTATCCCGGGACGGCGTGACCGGATGCAGGAAAGCCACGCTGCTCAGGTCGAGCGCAATCCGGATGCCGGCGACATCGCCGTTGTTCGCTACGTCCCGGTCCAACCACAGAGCAACTACCCAGCCCGGATTCCGGCCGCACACGCGTAGCGCCAGATTGGAGTAAACATGGTCGGGCTCACCTGCGGACCAGAACTGCTCCCAGGTCTCGCCCTGGTCGGTAGTGCGCAGGATGCGTACCG
>Ga0233425_10006074_pt1 | contig 18327 bp, 15 predicted proteins | sample Watercolumn_Towu_2_FD_181712 | JGI IMG/M metagenome (GOLD analysis project Ga0233425, IMG submission 181712) | Freshwater microbial communities from Lake Towuti, South Sulawesi, Indonesia - Watercolumn_Towuti2014_140_MG | ecosystem: Environmental > Aquatic > Freshwater > Lake | place... | reverse complement strand
GGCGAGCGCGAGCGGATCGTGCGGCTGGAGGTCGAGGAGACCGGGGCGGCGAGGAGGGTGGTGTTGGGGGCTTTGGGGACAGGCAACGAAACTCGGAGCGGCGACTGACGACTGAACTCGCCGGGGGACTGACGACCGAACTCCGGTGGTTGCGGGTTCCGGCGTCAGTCCCCCAGGGACTGCAGTGCTTCAGTGACGGCCTTGCCGAGGGCCGCGTAGCCGTCCCCGCTGTAGTGATAGCCGTCCGGGGAGCGGAGTTCGGCCTTGCCGATCACCACGGAGTAGAGGTCGTTCGTCGGGATACCTAGCTCCTGCATGACCTCGGCGGCGAGGGCGTTGCGGGCCGACACGACTTCGTTGCTGTCGGCGAGGGCGTCGGGCTTCCCGTTCTCGGTGATCGGCGTGGAGCTGGCCCAGATCAGCTTCGCTTGCGGCGCCGCGCGCCGGATGAGTGCCACGTACTCCCTCAGCGCCGCCGAGTACGTCGGCCCGTCGAGGCGGAACCCGTGCAGCCCGTTGTTGAAGTGCACCGCCTGGTACGGGAACTCGCGGAGCATCATCTCGGTCGCCTGCAAGAGGACCGGATCGTTGAGGCTGCGGGACGTCCCGAGACGGTCCACGTGGCACTTCTCCCGCAGTGCCTCAGTCACCACGCCGCTGTAGCCGCAGGAGATCGAGTCGCCGATCAGCAGCACGCGGGGGAGGACGTCATCGTCGGCGCAGTCCCACCAGATGTTGAACCACTCGTACTTCTCCCGGACCACGGGCTCGGACATGGGTGTCTCTCCCTGGGCGAACGCGGCGGTGACGCCGATGAGGGCGGCATACGCGGCCTGCATGGCGGGACCTGCTCCCCAAGACAAGGTAGCGGACCGGCGGCAGCGGAAACGGGCGAGCACCAATCCGCTGACAGTGACGGGTAGTTCGCGGTCCACGGCGCGGCGCCTCCGTCCCGGTTCGCGGCTGTGTGACGGCGGGCGCCGCGGAAAGGACAGGCTCGGTGAGTGACGTCTTCTTTGGTTTTCGGCGGGCGAAGGGGCTGCCCGGGGTGCGGAACCACGTGCTGGTGCTGCCCTCGGTGGTCTGCTCCACGGATGTGGCGCGGCAGGTGGCCGACGCCGTGCCGGGGGCGGTGTGCGCAGAGAACCAGGTCGGCTGCTCGCAGATCGGTGCGGACCGGGACCTGACCGCCCAGGTGCTGGCCGGGATCGGCGCCAATCCCAACGTCTGGGGCGTCGTGGTCATCGGCCTCGGCTGCGAAGCGGTGCCTTCCGGCGAACTGCAGGAGGCCATCGCCCCCTGGGGCAAGCCCGTCCGGGCGTTCGACATTCAGGACGTGGGTGGCACGCGCAAGTCCGTGGCGCTGGGCGTCGAGTACGCGCGGCAGATGGTCGCCGAGGCCGCGCAGCAGCCGCGGGAGCCCTTCCCGCTCTCCGACCTGGTGCTGGCCACCGAGTGTGGCGGCTCGGACGCGTGGTCCGGGGTGACCGGGAACCCTGTTATCGGGGCGGCGGCCGATCTCCTCGTCGAGGCGGGTGGCACGGTCATCCTGGCCGAGACGACGGAGCTGATCGGGGCGGAGCACGTCCTCGCGGCGCGTGCCTGCAGCCCCGAGGTGGCGGAGCAGGTGCTGGCCACGGTGCGCCGGATGGAGCAGCGCGTCATCGACTATGGCGCCGACATCCGCGGCGGCAACCCGACCCCGGGGAACATGGTCGGCGGCATCACAACCCTCGAAGAGAAGTCCCTCGGCTGCGTCCACAAGGGCGGCACGAGCGTTGTGCAAGAGGTGGTGGGCTACGGCGAGCGCCCGACCCGCACGGGGCTCGTGGTCATGGACACCCCGGGCCAGGACATCGAGCAGATCACGGGGATGCTCGCCGGGGGCGCCCAGGTGGTGGTCTTCAGCACCGGCCGCGGCAGTCCTGTGGGGTCCTCCGTCGCGCCTGTGGTAAAGACAGCCACCACTACCGCCCTGTTCGAGCGCATGCCCGACGACATGGACCTCGACGCGGGCGGGGTCATCAGTCGGGGCGAGTCCGTCGACGCGGTCGGCGCGCGGTTGCTCGAGAGGGTGATCCGCGTCGCCTCCGGCGAGCTGACCTGCGCCGAGCGGAACGGGCACCGCGAGTTCGCCATCCATCGCATCGGGCCGACGGTGTGAACGGCAACCCGACGCACGGAGGTCCAGAGATGGTTCTACGCAGCCGGGCGCCGGTGAGGATCGACTTCGCTGGCGGGACGACGGACCTGAAGGCCTTCCGCGATCGGGAGGTCGGCGCGGTGCTCAGCGGAGCCATCGCGCGGTACGCCTACTGCACGCTTCTGGAGCACCCCAACGGGCTGCGGATTGACGCGGATGACCTGCAGGAGTACGTGGAGGCGCGCCACATCCGCGAGGTGGAGCAGAAGAGCAGCCTGCAACTGCTCACCCTCGCTATCCGCCGGTTCGGCATCGACGCCGGGGTCGCGATCAAGGTCCGCACCGATGCGCCGCCGGGCTCGGGGACGGGCTCCTCGGCCTCGGTGGGCGTCGCGCTGCTGGCGCTGCTGGAGCACCGCCGGGCGGTCGTGATGAACGCGAAGGACCGGCTGAGCCGCTACGAGCTGGCGGAGATGGCGTGCGGCATCGAGGGCGAGATGGGCATCGTGGGCGGCAAGCAGGACCAGTACGCCGCGGCCGTCGGCGGCCTCAACTACATGGAGTTCCACGGCGATCAGGTCTTCGTGGAGCGGATCGAGGTCAGCCCGGCCCTCGTCGCCGACCTGGAGAAGCACCTCGTGCTCTGCTACTCGGGGCAGTCGCGCCTCTCCGGCGACACGAACACGCGGATGATCTCCGCCTACGAGAGCGGCGAGCCGACGGTCTCCGACGCGCTCCGCACCGTGAAGCGCGTGGCCCAGGAGAGCGCCCGGGCCCTCCGCGGCCAGGACATGCGGCGCTTCGCCGACCTGCTGAACGAGGAGTTCGACGCGCGCTCACGGCTGGCTCCGGGCGTGCTGTCGGAGTACATGGCCGACCTCGTCACCGCCGGCCGCTCGGCGGGCGCCGTCGCGGCGAAGATCTGCGGCGCGGGCGGCGGCGGTTGCCTGCTCTTCCTGGCCGCCCCGGACAAGGAAGGTCCGGTGCGCCGCGCTCTGGAAGCAGCGGGCGGCCGCGTGCTCGACTTCACCTTCGACTTCACCGGCCTCCAGTGCTGGGCGATGGATGCGTGACCCGCAACCCGAGGCCCGACCCATGCCCGATGAGCCCACAGCCCCCCGCCCGTCGGAGTTGGCGGCGTCGTTTCGCCTGTTGCGCGAGGCGGTGTCGGGCGGCGTGGGGCTGGTAGGCATCTCGGCGGTCGTGCTGCTCCTCGTGGTGTGGTTCCATCCGGACTTGGCGTACCGCGTGAAGCTCGTTGAGTACGACTGGGCGCAGTTCGGCTGGATCGGTCTCAACCTCGTCTGTCTGCTGCTGATCCCCGTACTGGTCATCCGGTTCGGTCTGCGGGAGCGCCCTCGGGACTACGGCCTGGCGCTCGGGGACTGGCGCCTGTGGGGCAAGCACGCGCTGGTGTACCTCGCGATCGTGCTGCCGGTCATTGCCGTGGCGTCCCGCACGCAGGCCTTCCGCGAGTTCTACCCCATGTTCGCGCTGGCGCGGGAGAACCGGTGGCTGCTCATCCCCTGGGAGCTCGCGTACGGGGCCTACTTCCTTGCGTGGGAGTTCTTCTTCCGCGGCTTTCTGCTCCAGGGCTTCCGGAAGCAGTTCGGGGCGGCGACGATCGTCGTGCAGCTTATCCCCTTCGTGATGATGCACTTCCGCAAGCCCGAGGCGGAGGTCTGGGGCTCGGTGATCGCCGGCCTGGCCCTGGGCGTCACCGCCTACCGCAGTCGCTCGGCCCTCGGCTGTTGGATCGTCCACTGGATCTGCGCCGCGAGCATGGACCTCCTCGCGCTCTGGTGACCGGCTCCCTTCGTCCGCCCCTTGTCAACAAGGACGCTTGTCGCGTATGATCTGGGCTCACCGCCCGGCGCGGTGACTCCCACGGGAAGGGGCGGACCGGCGTGCCGCGCGTCTACTTCATCGATGTGACCAACCGCGACGGCGATCAGACCGCGCGGATCGGTCTCGCCAAGCTGCAGAAGACCGTCATCAACCAGCTGCTGGGGGAGCTCGGAGTGCATCAGTCCGAGTTCGGTTTCCCCTTCAGCTTCCACGAGATTCCGTACCTGAACGCGAACCTCGAGCTGCAGGAGCGCGGCGCGATCCGGCATCTCATCCTGGAGGGTTGGTGCCGGGCGATCGTGGCGGATGTGCAGCTGGCGCTGGAGCACACGCGGGTCCGGCACTTCAACCTCAGCATCAGCACCTCCGACCAGATGCTGCAGAGCAAGTTCAGGGCGCGGTACAGTCGCGCGGAAGTGCTGAAGATGATGACGGAGGCGGTCGACGCGGCGAAGCAAGGCGGGGCGCTGACGGTCGGGGTGAACGCCGAGGATGCGTCGCGGACGGCGGTCGACTTCCTCGTGGAGTTCGCGGGCGCCGCCAAGGCCCACGGCGCCGACCGGGTGCGGTACTGCGACACGCTGGGCTGCGACGACCCGTTCAGCATCTACGACCGCATCCACCGCCTCGCGCAGGGCGGCGGGCTGCCCGTGGAGGCGCACTGCCACAACGACCTGGGGATGGCGGTCGCCGCCAGCATCGCCGGGGCCCTTGGCTGCCTCGATGCCGGGTATGATGCGTACATCAACACCACGGTGAACGGGATCGGCGAGCGCGCCGGCAATGCCGACCTCCTGTCCTGTCTGCTGACCCTCCGCCACGCGCCCTCGACCCAGGGCCGCGACCTCGTTGACCCGCGGACCGACCTCACGAAGGCCTGGCGTCTCGCGACCTACACCGCGCAGGCCTTTGGCGTGCCGATCCCGCTGAACCAGGTGGGCGTCGGCGGGAACGCGTTCGCGCACGAGTCGGGCATTCACGCCGATGGGGCGCTGAAGGACCGGCGGAACTACGAGCTCTACGACTGCGACGAGCTGGGGCGCGGCGAGCCCGAGGCGGTGGAGACCGGCCGCGAGATCCTCACAGGCACCCACGGCGGCGCGGCCGGGCTGGCGCACGTGCTGGAGACGAGGCTGGGCGTCGAGGACCCCCCGGCGGAGCGGCTGCGGGAGACGCTGCAGCTCGTGCAGCTGGCCAGCCTCACGACCCAGGCGCCGCTGACCCTCGAGGAGCTGCGGCTGCTCTGGGAGCACCCGGGCGTGGCGCGCAAGCTCGTGACGCTGACCGTGCCTCAGGCGTAGAAGGCGACGACCTCCCGTCGCACCTCCTCGAAGAGCCGCGCCGGCCCCTCCAGTAGCCGCGCGATGAAGCCCCGGCACTCGGCGAGTGTCGGCGCGGACGCCTCGTCGAGCCCCTCCGGAACACGCAGCGCCTCCCCGTGCCGGTAGGCGAGGGCATGGTCCCCCTCTCCGTCGGCGACCCAGACGCTCCGCACGACGCGTGAGCCCTGGTAGGCCATGAACAGCAGCACCTCGACCCCCGCGAGAGCCTCGGGCGTGACGCCCAGTGTGGGGGAGAGCAGGATGCTGCGCAGCTGGGCGGGATCGTCGGCATGGAGGCAGCCCGCGATCCGCCCGCCTGCGTCCCGCAGTTGCGCGAAGCGTCCCACGGTCGTCCCCCACAAGTACCCGTACCAGTGCCCGACGCCGATCTCGTGACAGAGGTAGCAGCGCCCCGCGCGCGGCGTCTGGCGCAGGGCCAGGCGGACCGCGGCATCGTCCGGCGTCGTGACGATGCGCTCCCCAGGCGGCAGCATGGCCAGGAGGTTCGCCAGCAGCGTGCTCTTGCCCGCGCCGCCGGGGACGGCCCCCGTCAGGAACGACGCGCCATGGGCCACCCGCCAGAGCAGGAAGCCGGCGACCTCGGGGGTGAGCGTCTCCGCGTGGATGAGATCGACGAGACTGAGGGTGCGCCCTCCGCGCTGGTTCAGGGCCTCGATCTCGCGGAGGTTGTGCTGCTCGAGCGGATCAGGAACCGGTTGGTGCGCCAAGGCATCCACGGGCAAGCGCCTCACCTCCCATCGATCTCATACACGTGCCGGCCGAGGGGGGCGAGGGTGTCGCGGAGGGTGCCGTCGGTGAGCGCCGCCTCCCGGTCCTCGAAGCGCACCGTCGCATTGCCGCTCAGGCCCTCGACTTTGAGCGAGAAGCGGACCTCCTGCTTCTCCTCGGCGGAGGCGACGATGATGAGCACGCGCTCACCGACGCGGCGGGCGCGGGCAGCCACCGGCGCCTCGGCCGGATCGGTCTGCAGCTCGACCGGGAGCTCCTCGCCCTCCTCGGTCAGCAAAGGCTCGATGGCGCGGATCTCCGCCACGGCGTCCGTCATCCCCTGCCAGGCCTCCGGCAGGTCGGCCACCGTGAGCCACTGCCGGCCCCCGTCGCCATACCACCACCACGCGAGACCGCTCGACCGCAGCGCGAGGGCCATCCACACGTCGGCGCGGAGCTTTGGGGGGGTGAGGTAGAACTTTGCGGGATCGGGGGCAGCGCCGGCCTTCATCCCCTCGCTCTGCGCGCGGTCATAGCAGTGGAGGATGGCCATGAGCGGCAGCCCCGGCGACGGCAGCAGCTCGCGGTGCTTCAGGAAGCGGCCGCGGACATGCTCGGTCGTCCCGTAGACCTGCGTCCAGTGGACATCGTAGCACTGGGGGTAGACCGTCAGCGGAGCGTCCCCGGCGAAGGTGACGATGACCGGGTGGTAGGGGTCGAGGGCCTTGATGAACTCGTAGAGCTTCCGGAGGTTCGCGGGCGAGACGTACTGGTGGGAGAGGTCGGGCTCGTCGAAGAGGTACCAGGCCAGCAGCGCCGGGTGATCGCGCAGCGCGCCGATGCGGCGGGCCACATGGTCCAGGTTCATCTGCACCAGCCCCGAGCCGCTGCTGAGCCCCCGATCGAAGCCGATGAACACGCGCAGCCCGTTGGCGTGCGCCGCGTCGAGGTAGGCGCGGGCGGTTGCGTCGTCCTGGCTGCCCTCCCATGTGTACAGGTGCACCGTGTCGAAGCCCGCCTGCTTCACGCGCGGCAGCTGCGGGATCGGCACGTGGTACATGCCGAGCGGCAGGAAGCAGCGCTCGCCGTCGTCGATCCCCCGGTCGAGGGTCCACGTCAGGGGCCGCGTCGGGGGGGGCGTGTTCACCACCCACGTCTCGGCGCGGCTCGTGTTGCCCGAGGTGTCGGCCAGGACGACCTCCGCCTTCACCCCGCCCTCCGGCCAGCCGCCCTCGGGTCGCAGGAGGCCGAGGTCGTCCTCGACGCGGGCCTCGACCGGCGTCTCCCGACCGTCCAGGACCAAGCGAGCGTTGGCCCAGTCCACGCCCGAGGCATCGGTCGCCTGCACGCGCAGAACCTCGCCCTCAGCGAGGTTCTGTGGAGCGAGGCTGAGGTCGGGGCCGGTGGTGTCGGCCTCGAGGGGCGCGGTCTGGGTCAGCCGCCAGCGCACGGACTCGGAGGCGGTCGGGGCGCTCACCTTCCACTCATACTCGCCCGGGGGCAGGGGCTCGGCGGGGCGGTAGCGGGCTTCGGTGGTCTGGGCCTCCAGGCGGCCGGTGGGGCCCTCGCACTCGATCAGGTAGGTGGGGGCCATCGCCTCGGGGAGCCATGTGAAGAGCGGGCGGTTGTCGTGAAGCGTCGCCTCGTCGAGGGGCGAGGTGAGCACCAGGTGCCGCTGCACCTCGGTCAGCTGCACCTCATCGAACCAGGCGGTGCCCGTGGCGCGGAGGGCGAGGTAGATGACTGCGAAGCCCGCGTCCTCGGGCGCGAGCAGCTCCTCGCACTCCACGGTCTTCCAGCCGGTCGTGCCGAACGTCCCGGCGGAGTAGCTGCCCGCGTACTTCCAGTTTCCATCGCCGTCGGCCCACTCGTGGATGAGTGCCGCGCCGACGCTGGGCATCCGCATCCCCGCCGCCGCCTGCACCCCCTCCGTCCGCAGCCGGCAGGCGACGCGGTACCGCGCCCCGGGCCGGACGGCCACGCTCTGGGTGAGGTACACGCTCTGCTCCTCGGCCGAGGCGACCTCGATCCGCGCACAGCCCGCGCCCTGGGCCGGGTTCTCCGGGTCGAAGCGCGCATTAGGGCCGTGGTTCCAGCCGTCGAGGTCCTCGCTCTCGAAGTCCCCGTTACGGACCGGAATGCCTGTAGTGGTCTCCCGCCGCTGGCCGAGAATCAGCCGCCGCGCCCGCGCCGCCTCCGGGGCGAGGGGCTCCATGACGATCTCGAGGGAGGGGCTGACCGACACGACCGCTTCTCCCGTGCCCGCCGCGAGCCCGATGATCCGGGCGGCGCGCAGTGGCTCGTGCCGCCGATCCTGGAAGACCCAGCCGCCCGCGTCCGGCGCCGGGCGTAGGACGAGATCGTGCTCGGGCAGCCGCAGCCGCACTTCCTCGCGGGGGTAGAGCGGCTGCCACGTCCGGCCCGGCGGTACATCGTGGTCCCGGCGGTCGAGGGTGAAGAACGCGTCGCCGGTGGCGGTCTCGAAGGCCTCCGCCAGGATCGGCACGTGCACCTCCAGCGGCCCCTCGGCGGGCATCTCCATCGCCGTCGTCCAGCGCAGCCGGTCGCCCTCGATCTCCAGCGTCGCCACGCACTTCCCCTGGCCCGGGATGTCGCGGGTGAAGAGCAGGCGGCGCACCTCGCCCGCCTCCTCCAGCTGCACGTCGCAATCGCGCAGGTCGAAATGCGCGCCCCGATAGTCGGGCCGGTAGTGTGTCACCGTCAGCGGGCCCAGCAACGGCGCGCCGTCGTACGCGACCGCCTGCACACCCGTCGGACCGTACGTGACGACCCACGGCCCCAGCGACAGCTCGTCGGCGGAGGCAGGAGAGGCCAGGAGGCAGAGCGCCTGGAGCCACGACATGGTCGGCACCTCGGGCAGGGGATGGGGGAGAGGTTCACAGCGAGGCGGTGGAAGTCCTCTCGGCAGACTCCCGAGCTTCTTGGGCAGCACCACTCGGGGACTGCCCTCGACCCCGCCTCAGCTGAGCAGGTTCAGCAGCACCTCGCCCTCTGTCCAGCCTGCCGGCAAGAGGTCGCCATCCTGAACGAGTGCGATAGCGCCGTCGCGGAGGACGAGCGGCTGCAAGACGGGGCCGCCGACCGGTCCGCCTATCGCAGTTGGCGGTGGCGCCATGCCCGCCTCGACGCCGCCAAAGCCTTCCTCCGCCGCGCCCTGGCCGACGGACCCCGGCCCGCGAATGAGGTCAAGGAAGCCGCGAGGGAGGAGGGGATCGCGGAGGACACACTCCTCGCGGCGAAGCGGCAGGTCTGCCACTTCAGCCGGGCTGGAGGCCGGGGCGGTACGTGGCTCTGGTCGCTCGTCCCGGAGGGGAGCGAGGGCGATGCCCCACATCACACAGATCACCTAGTTCAAGAGAAGAAGGCTTCCTAACTGGGTGAACTGTGTGTAGTGGGGCATGAGGAATAGGGAGGGGGGCGACGCGCCCCCCTCCCGCTATTGCCAGACCGATGGAGACTCGACGAGGAGACGATCAGCCCTCAGCAGGTGAGGGCCGCGTAGCCGGTCAACTCAGGAGAACCACCGCAACCTTCCACTGCCCCTGGGACATCCTCTCGTTCGCCTTTACCGGCCGCCACCGGCGCAGGCACAGGCACAGGCGCAGCCGGCGCATGCACAGCCGCCGCCTCCTCCGCCTCCGCTGCCGCCCGAGCCGCTGCTCTCGGCCAGGGACTCCAGGACATCCACGGTGACCTTGTCGACGCCGGAGAGGTCGACCAGCCCGCCCCCCTTCAGGCCGACGGAGACCGGGTCCATCTTGCTCGCCAGGCCGCCGGTGAGGCCCTCGGCCCAGCCGGCGAAGGAGCGGGAGACGTCGGTGAAGGAGGTCCGGCCGCCGACCGGAGCTTCGGCGGTGGGCAGGCTTCCACCGATCGGCGCGCTCCGGCCCCAGGGCGGGTCATAGTGGTAGCCCGTGGTGTGCCAGTAGCCGAAGTTGTCGTAGCCGTTCGGCGAGCTGAGGAGCCACAGCAGGTTGTCGTCGGCGTACTCGGTGCGCTGCTCCACATCCCCGATGGCCTTGGCCTCATTCCACGCGCGACTGATGATATAGCGGTAGTAGCTGCGGGTCTGCTCCACGTCGAAGCCCTTCACGCGCTTGGCGGCTTGGGTCACGGCGAACTTCATCGGGCCGGAGAAGTCGATCCGGTTCAGGGGATGGCCCGGGTGAGCCTCGATCTCGTCCAGGAAGGGCTGCTCGTAGGCGTGGATCACGGTGCCCAGCTGGCGGGCCTTGGCCTGGCGCTCCTTGCGGGTGAGGTTCGCGTAGTCCGGGGCGACCTGCACCTCGAGCGGGTCAGGTTCGAGCTGCTTCACGAGGCCCTTCTTGAGCAGCCCGAAGACGATGAGGGTCAGGACTTGCCCGAGCGGGAGCTCCAGCAGGACCGCGGCCTCCGGCGCCGAGAGGCCGCGCTTGACCCCACCGCCCTCGACCGAGGCGATGGCCGGGAGGTAGTGGCCGCGCTTGCGCTTGAGGGCCTTCTCGGCCAGGAACCAGATGGGGATCAGGAGGGGCAGCGCGAAGAGCTCCAGCACGGGCCACATCACGAAGCAGATCGCCAGGCCGATCATCAGGAAGATGAACAGGCTGACCCCGGTGCCCTTGCTGGCGCGGAAGAACGCGATGGCGTACAGGATGAGGAGCACGACTCCCCAACCCAGGCGGATCTTCGGGTTCTCCAGCCACCACTTCAGCAGTAGGTCGAACCACGTCTGCCGGACCACGCGCTCCATGATGCGCTTGGGGAAGGACAGACGGAAATCGCGCTGATGGTCCGCGCGCTCCCCCTGCAGCAGCCAGAAGGCGAGGGTGTAGTTGTCCTTGATGGCCTTCTGTGAGAAGGGGAGGCCCTGGTGGAGCACCTCCTCGGGCTTGATGGCGCTGGGGAGGTACACGACGACCGCGATCGTGCCTGTGCCCTCGATGTACTGGGGACCCCACCAGGTCGGGGTGATCCAGAGAGAGGCGTAGTCCTCGCGGGTGGTATCCTGGTACACCCGGTTGGGCATGGTGGCCTTGAACCGGAAGACGCCGCTCTGCCCGGGGCCGATGGTCCCGGCCCCGAGGGGAACCTCCACCCCGCAGTCGATGGCGGTCGACTTGCGGATGGCCGTCAGAGGCAGGTCGCCGATCGAGGCGGTCATGTTGCCGATGTCGTAGTTGCGGTCGGGCAGCCCCATGTCGACGATGTCGATCGGCTTGCCCAGATGGCCGCACTGGAAGGTCACGGTGTAGTCGAGGGTGACCGAGGCGTCGGGGTGCACGTACACGTCCAGGAGCATCTGTGGCACGCTGAACCGGTAGTCCTGGGCGCGGACGGCGGCCGCCGTGCCGAGGAGTGCCAGAGCGAGGAGCAGGCGGCGGGTCATTGCGCGCCTCCCGGGTTCGTGTCATCCGACCATGCCGCCGGGTCCTTGATGCAGCCGGCGTTGCACACCTCGAGCCCGGGGCAGCCCGGACACCGGGCGGGCGCCGCGGCGCCCTCCCGGTCGCGGGTGAAGGCCGGATGCCGCCAGATGGCGTCCCAGGGCTGGCGGAGGAGGTTGCCGCAGGGCTCGCGCGGCCCGCGCGGGGCGAAGACCGTGCCGTCGGCCTCGATCCGCAGGGAGACATCGCCCCCGGCCCGCGGTCCGGCGACCACCTGGTCCCCGAGGCTTCGCCGCGGCTCGAACCGTACGGGCGGCGCCCACAGGAAGCGCACCCCCAGGTCGTCGGCGCATTCGGCGATCTGCGTGGCAACGTGGGGCAGCGCCTGGGCCGGAAGCGCCCCGGCGAGGTCCTCGCCCGAGGCGCGCTCGAGGCACGCCAGCGCGAAGAACTCGAGGGTCCCGATCCCGTGCTGCAGGGCGAAGTCGATGAGCTCGGGGAGTTCGTCGGCGCTCCCGTCCGTGAGGGGGATCTGCGCCACCGGACAGAGCTCCATGTCCCGGCACGCGGCGACGGCCTCCACGAAGGCGGCGTGGTCCCAGGCGCCCAGCACGCCGTCGTGCTCGGCCGGGTCCGCGGAGAGGAGGACGAGCTTCAGGAAGTCCAGGCCGGCCATTCCCGTGTCTCGCAGGACGCCTTCGGGCAGCCGGCCGGCGACGGCGCGGAGTCCGGTGATCATCCCCAGGTCCTCCGCGCACTCGACCAGGCGGACCAGCTCCTCCGGCGGCCGTTCGGGCTGCGCCAGGAAGGTGGCCTGGGGCACGCCGCTGTCCCACAGGCTGCGCAGGAGGTGGGCGACGGTGTCGGGGTCGCCCTGGGTGACGTAGGCCTGGAACGGCGCCATGAGCCGACGCGGCGCGTGGTTGTCCGGCGGGGCGCCGTAGTTGGTCACCGGGTAGTCGTCGGTAGGAGTGAGCAGGTCGGCGAGGAGCTTGCGGACGCCCTCCAGGTCGCTGGTCACCCGCGCGACGGCGCCCCCGGCGAAGGCCCGCTGGACCTCCTGCACGACCTCCGCGTCGTCAAGGCCCTCCAGCGCCGCATGGACCATCGTGACGCCGACAGGGGAGAGATGTGCGGCGTGAGCGGCGTTCGCGAGGAGCAGCCCCGAGCCGTCAGGATCGACGCGCAGGTGGAGGCGCACGGGGAAGTTGCCGCTGAGCTGGGAGAAGTGGTACAGCCCGGACGCTCCGAACTCAGTCTGTCTGGCCGACATGGATGAGCGCCTCCTTGCGTCGTTCGTCGCGCTGCAGGGGGCAGCCGCCGCCGCACAGCTCAAGATCGGGGCAGTCGTAGCAGCGCTCGTCGAGCCCGGCAACGCGCGGGTTCCGCCGCCGCAGGCGGATGCGGCGGAACAGGGGGCTGTCCCAGATGGCCGGCCACTCATCCCGCAGCAAGTTGCCGACGGGCTGATAGTACGACTGGCAGGGCAGCACATCGCCGTTAGGCTCTACGCAGATCGAGTACTCCGCCGCGTTGCAGGCCTTGGCGCCGAGGCCCAGCTCCACGGGCGAGAGCTCGCAGTACTCGGTGGGCGTGTACCAGAGGAAGCGCATCCCCAGGTCCTCGGCGCGCTCGCGGACCGCCTCCAGGACGGGGATGAGTTCGGGCTCGGTGAGGGCCTCGGGGTTGTGGCGCCCGCCTCCGGCACAGATCATCCCGTTCATGGCGAAGGTCCGCACGCCGACGCCGTGGACGAACTCCACGGTCGACAGCGCGCCATCCCGCGTGAGACGGGTGAGCGTGGTGTTCGTGATCGTGTGCAGCCCGACCGCAAGGCAGTTGCGCAGGCCCTGAACCGTCTCCGCATGGCCGCGCGCGCCCACAACGCGATCGTGCAGCGCCGGGTCGTCGGAGGCAAGCGTGATCTGGATGTGGTCAAGGCCGACTCGCTTCAGCCGCCGCGCGTAGGCCGCATCCGCGAGCCGGCGGCCGTTGGTGTTGACCCCGGTCACGAGGCCCATGCGCGACCCGTAGCGGATGAGGTCGGGGAGGGCCTCGTAGAGCGTGGGCTCGCCGCCCGTGAAGATGAGGTGGGGGACGCCCATGTCCGCCAGCAGACGGATCGCGCGGCGCCACTCCCGCGAGGACAGCGACGCGCTGCGCCGTCCCGGTTCATTGTAACAGTGCGCGCAGTGGTTGTTGCAGCCGTACGTGAGTGCGAGATCGGCCTTGTAAGGCGCCTGGACCGGCTGCGAGGAGACGGGGGAGCGCTCGACCTCGGCGGCGCACGTCGGGCAGCGGCCGTCGGGCCGCTTCAGGGCGTCCACGACGCCCTCCAGGACCCGTACGTCGGCCGTGATCTGCTCGCGAGAGGCCGTGGGGTGCCCGTCGCAGAGGGTCTCCACCACCCGTCGGGGAGCAACGCCGTCGAGCAGCATTCGGACGATCACAGCCGCACTGGGGGTCAGGTGGACGACCTGGGAGACATCGACGAACAGGGCGCCTGTCCCGTCGTCGTGCAGGCGCAGGTGCAGCCGGCGCTCGCCGCCCCGCTCGCGGAAGCGGTACGCGCGCAGCCCCGGGCGGGGCCGCTCGCTCAGCGCGAAGCCCACGCGGCAGCGGAACGCGCGCAGGTCCCGCGCGATGGCTTGGACGGCCCGCCTCACCACTTCGGCGCCTCCTCAACCTGATAGGACGCGCCGCAGTAGGGGCACTTCACGAAGATCGCGCCCTCCCGCAGCTCCACGCTCTTCTGATCGAGCGGGGCGTCGCAGTTGGTGCACTTCAGGTGCTCAAGCTGCGATTCGCCGGGCAGGTCGATGTGCTGGTGGATGGTGACGCTGCGCTCCGGCGCCTTCAGGCGGGTGAGCCCGAAGACCGCCACCGCCGCCGCGATCAGCACCACGCCCACGACGATGCGCTGAACCAAGCCCTGGTTGCCCACGAGGAACACGAGGCCCACCAGGCCCACAGCCACGGCCAGGACGTACAATCCGATCTTCAAGGCGGAAGTTCACCCCGTTTCCGTTGCACAGAGCCACGATTGCGCGGGTTTCCTCGGCCGGCGCTGGGGCACCTTGTGGGCCTGCAAGGCTCTTGCCGTCGGGACTTGCGGGCTCTGCCCCGAAAAAAGGCGCGGAACCGGCGTGATTCGGTATTGACACCGGGTGTCCCGCTCCGTATACTGACGGTCCGTGTTCCCGCGACAAGCGGTGCTTCGCACCTTCGGCGTCGTGAGGCGCTTCGGCGAGCACTGAACTGGCGTGGGACGTTCATGGTGGAAGGTGGGGTTGTGGGATGGTGTGCGGTCGCCACGGATCGGCGAACGACACACGCTGCGTACGAGAGGGCTTCTTTGCGCTACGCGCCGGTCTGACGCAAGCAAGCCACTTCAGCAACGCTCACCGCTACGTTCCGTGAGCCCCTCGTGCGTTTGCGAGGGGCTTTGCGTTTGTAAGCGCCGGCCCGAGGTCCATCAGGAGGAGTGTGCTCGTGCCAACCATCAGCCAGCTCGTCCGGAAGGGTCGCAAGGAGAAGTACCGGAAGGCGAAGGCGCCCGCGCTGAAGTTCTGCTGGAACGCCATCAAGCGCCGGTCTCGCGCCCTGGATGGGGCTCCGCAGCGGCGGGGCGTCTGCACCCGCGTGTGGGCCCTGAACCCGAAGAAGCCCAACTCCGCGCTGCGGAAGGTGGCGCGTGTGAGGCTCTTCAACCGGCAGGAGCTTACGGCCTACATCCCCGGCGAGGGGCACAACGTCTCCGAACACTCCGTAGTCCTGGTTCGCGGCGGTCGTGTGAAGGACCTGAACTCGGTGAAGTACCATGTGGTCCGCGGCGTGTACGATGCGGCGGGCGTTGATGGGCGGCGGCGCGGTCGGTCGAAGTACGGGACGCGGCGGCCGAAGAAGGAATCCTAGCGCACGCAAGTCACGCACGAGAGGTGTGGGCGAATGCCTCGCAAGGGCGCTGTGCCGAAGAGGGTGTTGGACCCCGACCCGATCCTGGGGAGCCGGCTGGTCAACCGCTTCATCAACAAGCTGATCAAGGGCGGCAAGAAGAGCGTCGCGGAGACGATCTTCTACGGGGCGCTCCACGAGATTCAGGAGCGTCACAACGCGAATCCCCTCGACGTCTTCGAGCAGGCGGTGCGCAACTGCATGCCCCAGCTCGAGGTTCGGGGCCGCCGGGTCGGTGGCGCGACGTACCAGGTGCCGGTCGAGGTCCGCGCGGATCGGCAGGTCAGCCTCGCCATTCGCTGGCTCGTCCAGTATGCCCGTCAGCGCTCGGAGCGCACCATGCGGCGGCGGCTCTCGGCGGAGTTGTGGGCGGCCTCCCAGGGCGAGGGTGGCGCGACGAAGCGTAAGGACGAGATGCACCGCATGGCCGACGCGAATAAGGCATACTCGCACTACCGCTGGTAAGGCCGGGGCGGGGGCGACGCTGCCCCCTTCGCGCCCAGGCTTCCCCGGGAACCGTGGTGTGAAGTGATCGGTCGGTCTCTGGGCCTGCGCCCAACATCGGGCCCCATGGAGCAAAGTCGCCGGATGGCGTCGCGACGGGTGAGCAATCGTGGCTGCGAGCACTCCACTCGACAGAGTGCGGAACATCGGAATAGCGGCCCACATCGACGCCGGTAAGACGACGGCGACGGAATTCATGCTGTTTCGGACGGGGAGGATCCATCGGGTCGGTTCGGTAGACGAAGGCACGACGACGACCGACTGGATGGATCAGGAGATGGAGCGGGGGATCACGATCACCTCGGCCGCGACGGCCTCCGAGTGGCGCGATCACCTCATCAACATCATCGACACCCCGGGGCACGTCGACTTCACCGTCGAGGTGGAGCGGTCGCTGCGGGTCCTGGACGGGTGTGTCGCGATCTTCTGCGCCGCGAGCGGCGTTCAGCCACAGTCCGAAACGGTCTGGCGGCAGGCCGACCGGTATCACATTCCACGGATCGCCTTCATCAACAAGATGGACCGCATGGGAGCCCATTTCCACGACGTGCTGCACCAGATGCGCGCCAAGCTCGGCGCGAACGTTCTGGCGCTGCAGCTCCCTATCGGTTCCCACGGCGACTTCCGCGGCATGGTCGACCTCATCCAGCGGCGCGCCTGGACGTATTCCGACGAGAGAGGCGCACTCCCCGAGCCGTGCCCCGTCCCCCGCGACATGACCGACTTGGTAGAGACCTTCCGGGACCACATGGTCGCGGCGCTGGGCGAACACGACGAGGACCTGGAGACGAAGTACCTGGAAGGGGAGGAGCCGACCGTCGAGGAGCTGATGGCGGTCACGAGGCGGGCGACGCTCTCCTGCTCGCTGGTCCCGGTGCTCTGCGGTTCTGCGCTGAAGGGCCTGGGCCTTGAGCCCCTGATGGACGCCGTGGTGGACTACCTGCCCTCCCCCTTGGACGTGCCCCCCGTGGTTGGGATGCACCCCGAGAAGCATACCGAGGAGACGCGCACCGCCGACGCCGACGAACCCTTCTGCGGGCTCCTGTTCAAGGTGATGTCCGACCCCTTCACCGGCCGCCTCTGCTATGTGCGGGTCTACTCGGGCACGCTGAAGAAGGGGCAGACGGTCCTGAACCCCCGTCTGAACAAGCGCGAGCGCTGCAGCCGCCTCCTCAGGATGCACGCCAACCGCCGCGAGGACATCGAGCAGGCGGCCCCGGGCGACATCGTCGCCATCGTCGGGCTGAACAACTCGACCACGGGCGACACGGTCTGCGACCAGAAGGCCCCGGTTGTCCTGGAGAGCATGACCTTCCCCGAGCCGGTCATCTCGATGGCCATTGAGCCGCGCACGAAGGCCGATGAGGAGCAGCTGGGCAAGGCCCTGCAGCGCCTCGTCGACGAGGACCCCACCTTCGCCGCGCGCACGGACCAGGAGACGGGCCAGCAGATCATCTCCGGGATGGGCGAGCTGCACCTGGAGATCATCAAGGACCGGCTGTTGCGCGAGTTCCGCGTGGACGCCCGGGTGGGCGCCCCGCAGGTGGCCTACAAGGAGACGATCACCAAGGTCTCTCAGGCTCGGGGCGAGTGCATCCGGCAGACGGGCGGGCACGGCCAGTACGGGGTCGTGGTGCTGCGGCTGGAGCCGGCGGGCGACAACGGCGGGTTCGAGTTCGTGGATGAAAGCCGCGGCGGCAACGTGCCGGTGGAGTTCAAGCCTGCGGTGCAGGCGGGCGTGCGGGAAGCGATGACGAGCGGCGTGTTGGCCGGTTACCCGATGGACAACGTGCGGGTGGTGCTGGTCGATGGGAAGTCGCACGAGGTGGACTCCTCCGATATCGCTTTCAAGGCCGCCGCCGCCGACGCCTTCCGTCGGGCTTGCGAGCACGCTAGCCCGACCCTCCTGGAGCCCGTGATGGAGGTCGAGGTGGTTACGCCGGACGGGTCGATGGGCGATGTGACCAACGATCTCGCCGCCCGTCGCGCGCGGGTGATCCACATGGAAGCGGGGATGGGTGGGACCCAGCTGATCCGCGCCCTCTCGCCCCTCAGCACGCTGTTCCAGTATTCAACGTCCCTGCGCGACCTCACGTCGGGCCGGGGCACGTACACGATGCAGCCGCACTCGTATGAGGCGGTTCCGCCGGAGCTCCAGAAGGAGATGACCGGGCGGTGAACGGCAGTGCCAAGTGTCGGGTGCCAAGTGCCAAGCAGCGGGGTGTGGGTGAGTCTAGGTCTCGCGGGCAGAGAGAGGCGGCGCCTGGTCATTGTCACTTGACACTTGAGACTTGACACTTGTCACTCTTCCGCATCTGGGAGGTTAGCGAGCGATGGGCAAGGAGAAGTTCGTACGGGACAAGCCGCATGTAAACGTGGGTACGATCGGCCACGTGGACCACGGGAAGACGACGCTGACGAGCGCGATCACGCGGACGCT
>Ga0233425_10006073_pt1 | contig 18328 bp, 21 predicted proteins | sample Watercolumn_Towu_2_FD_181712 | JGI IMG/M metagenome (GOLD analysis project Ga0233425, IMG submission 181712) | Freshwater microbial communities from Lake Towuti, South Sulawesi, Indonesia - Watercolumn_Towuti2014_140_MG | ecosystem: Environmental > Aquatic > Freshwater > Lake | place... | reverse complement strand
AGGCAGACAGTTTCCTCTATCCCAGAAACTCGGCAGTGCGCTCCTGGGAGAAGAACTTCACCAACGAGATACTTGCCCAGCTTGACAGCTTTACAGGAATTGTCATATTTGCAACAAATGACATGGCTGGACTTGATCATGCCTCTCTGAGACGGTTCAGGTTCAAGGTGGAATTCATGCCGCTGAATTCTGAAGGGAATCTTGAGATGTATAAGACACTGCTCTGTCCCCTCGTGAAAGATGAGACACTGAGCAATCGGCATGAGATGAGCATCAGGGCATTGACAAATCTCACGCCGGGAGACTTTGCTGTTGTCAGGGACCAGTTCGAGTTCACTGAGATGGAAGGCCTTAAGCATGAACAGTTGATAGCAGCACTGATGAACGAGGTGAGATACAAACATAAGCCCAGGCCTGCAATCGGATTCAGCAGTTCTGCTGCATGAAGAAAGGCACTATTTAGCTGAAAGCACCTGTGGTAGAGATGTCCTATTAGAATATGAAAGCACAGATATCCAGAATCTTAATGGGAGAGTGAACTGCCATAGAGTTGTCAGTCGTCTCTGGTTTAATATATACAACAACGATCATTGGGGGATGATAGATTGTCAAAGACCAGCAGAAAGCCGAACACATACCTCAGCAAAACGCTCTTCATGAAGGGGCTTCAATGCCACAAAGCCCTGTATCTCGAGAAATACAGTCCTGAGCTTAAGAGTGAACCTGACACTGAGACCCTCTTAAGGTTCGAAGGGGGCTACGAGGCAGGGGAATATGCAAAGAAGCTCTTCCCCGGAGGGATAGAGGTGCCGTTCGAAGGTCTCAGCCATGACGAGCAGGCCAGAAAAACACAGGAAGAGATTAAAAAGGGCACAAAGACGATCTATGAGGCTACATTCTTTCATGACGGCATATTCGTTAAACTCGATATCCTCCACAAAGGCCCTAAAGGTTGGGAGATATACGAGGTAAAGGCATCAAGTGATCTCAAAAAACACCACATCAATGACATATCCATCCAGTACTTCGTCACTGTAAGCACAGGACTTCCTGTCAAAAAGGCGCATATTGTTCATATGAACAAGGAATACGTCCGAAAGGGAGACATTGAACCCCAAAAGCTCTTTGTCATCAATGACGTAACCTCAGAGGTCATTAACAACCAGAAACATATCAAGGATAACCTCAAGGAGATCAGAAAGATGCTCCTTGGCAGCGAACCTCAGATAGACATAGGGTCACACTGTGAAGACCCATACAAGTGCAGCTTCATTGCCCACTGCAGGAGCCACCTGCCTGAGCATTCGGTATTCAAACTTTGCGGCAGCAAAAAGATAATGTGGCAACTCTACAATGAAGGCCATAATGACATGCATAAGCTCCCCATGGACAGACTTGAGCCTAAACAGAGATTCCAGGTAGAGGTATTCCTCAACAGGGATGTCATAACCAACAAGACAGTCGTTAAGCAGTTCCTCAATACCCTGACATACCCAATATGCTTCTTCGATTTCGAAACATTCATGCAGCCTGTGCCTCCTTTTGACGGTGTAAAACCTAACCAGCTGATACCGTTCCAGTACTCACTACATGTCATAGAGAGGAAGAAAGGGCCTCTTAAACACTATGAATACCTTGCAGAACCAGGAAAGGACCCAAGAGAGGAGATAGCAAAGGGTCTTATATCTCAGATACCCGCAGATGCAACAGTTCTTGCGTACCATAAGTCCTTTGAGATAGGGAGGATGAATGACCTTATCACCTGGCTTCCCAAACATGCAAAGAAACTGCAGGCAATCGTAGACAACATAATAGACCTAAAGGAGCCCTTCTCCCAAAGGGTCGCATACCACTGGAAGATGCAGGGCTCTGCATCGCTTAAGGTAGTTCTGCCGGCGTTCATACCTGATATGACCTATGAGGGAATGGAAATAAGCGAAGGCATGGCTGCGCAGGCGGCTTATTTCAGGATGCAGCAGATCACTGACAATGAAGAGCTTAAGAATCTGAGAAAGGCCCTAATCGAGTACTGTAAACAGGATACCTTGGCGATGGTTAAACTGTGGGAAAAGCTGCAAGAGATGGCCAAATGATCTTCAATAACCATAAATCATCACTGTTTGATTCGTATAGCTGTTAACAGCACTATATTGCATTAAAATTCATTGCTCTACAATTCTTTTAAATTACTGCTTTCAGGACCTAGGACACTCCTTGGGGGAGGTCTGCTTTTATAATGAATGTAAGACAAAACAAAGGAGGGGATATGGCAGAAACGATCAGCAGACATGCATCGGAACGGGCATCTCAGAGGAACTTAAGCCATGACGATCTCGCATTTGTCATGCAGTATGGACAGGAGATCCATAGGGCTGGGGCACTTTTCATCTTCCTGGGTCACAGACATATCCCGAAACAGTTCAGAGGGAACAGAAATATCATGAGGCTTGCAGGAACAGCACTGGTTGTATCTTCTGACTGCCAGCAGGTCATTACTGCTTACAGGAACAGGAATGCTATCCGGGATATCAAGAGAAAGAGCAAAAGATATATCCCGAAGGGCTGCAGCATTTGGCACTGACTTAAGTATCTATAGGAATTGGAGGGCATCAATTTATGTTTGATATACCTGAGTTTGAAACATATCATGAAGAATATGTACGATATGTCGCACCGCCCTCCGGTCGTCTTTTAGTTAAGCGCAATGGCAGCAGCATAACTCGCAAGATACCAAAACCAGTAGTGATAATTGATACGCGTGAGCAATATCCATTCGATTTCGGCAGATTTCAGAACTGGATTGCTAGCGAGAAAAGACTAAAACTCAATGTTGGGGACTATAGTATAGACGGAATGGAGGATCTGCTTACCATTGAACGCAAGAACCTGTCAGATCTCATAACAACAGTGATGAAGCAGAGGACAAGATTCTTTAAAATGTGTGAGAAGATGAGTAATTATCGTTGGAAGGCTTTGTTTGTGGAAGCCAGCTACGAAGATATCAAATCCCCATATGGCTACTATACATCAGCGCATCCCAATGCTGTTTCAGGGACCCTTGATGCATTGGAGGCAAAATTTGGTATACCAGTGATTTATACATCGCAATACAGGGAGCTGGCTGAAGAGAAGGCTGCGAGCTGGCTATCTAAGCACTTTACATACTGGCATCTGGAATCGAATGGGTTTGGAAGAGTGTTGCAGGAAGGGGATTTATAAGAATTACCAGGAAAGGTTTTGAACTATGACGTTCATGACAAATAGCTTCTCAAAACTTACGCGTTTTTTAGATATCAATTGCAGCGACTCAGAGCGAAATAATAGCTTACAGGTGTCCAACCCCTGTACTTAGTCGTTGAATGGATTAACCATATGAAGAATGCTGTAGCTGCTGCCATCATTATATTTCTCTCCCTTGCCTCACGTTTTCTCCGCATCTCAAAATCAGGCCCGGGTTCCCCTTCTTTCTGTGGACTGATCCAAAAAACGAGGAAAAGCATCACAAGTATATAACCGCAAACTGCCACGATCTTTATCAATGCTGAAAAAATGGCAAATATGCAGTTGCTATTGCTTTCATAAGACATGCGCAGTGCAAAAAGGAACATTGTTAGGAAGAAGATCAGACTTATAAAGTAGGCCCATACTTCCGGCAGTTTTAGTGCATAAGTGCATATCGACAGAAGAGTTACAGTTCCGATGACTCCAACGGCACTCATGGTAACATCAGTGTAATCTCTGAATATGACCATGGACAGTTTTAGTCCCTCACCAATCTGACTTCTTCAAGAAACGGATCATATTCACGGATCCGCCCTACGCGCCAAAGACCGGCTCTGAGAGTCAATGGTCTATGCTCTTCATGTGTTACCCGTACCTCCTTTACAGTTCTGACATATAAGGTCCCGTCAGCCTCAAAAAGCTCAATATCATCATCAATGACATGGGCATGACCTGTTGCTTCACCCTCTGCAATAACGAAACCCCGATGATCTTTCTTTTTGGCAGCTGCATGATGCGGTATCCTCTCAGCACTGATAAAATACACGTCCCCTTGAACAACCATTGTAATCCTCCTGTTATTTTGAATGTCAGTAATCTTCGAGTTCTTTTGTGTTTCTGATATTGAGCATTTCCCGTGCAAATTCCCTATGACCTGATCTCATGCCGCGAAGTATCTCAAGGGCTTTTTTGCCCCCTATTTTTCTTATGGTAAGGACAGCTTCTCTCTGAATGGAAAGGTCCTCATCATTTATTGCCATGTTCTCAAGTTCTGGAATGGCTGCTTTGATCTTTCGTCTCCCGATCGCCTTCATTGCAAAGCGGATATCCCGCAAACTGCTGCCACTCAGTATTTTGAGAAGTTCCTCGTCTGAGTAGCCTTCATCCTCATAATGCCTCATGTATGTTCCTTTGCCCATAATATTTGCCTCCTCGTCTTAGGGTTATGTTAATTGTTCCGGGTTCCAGTCTGTACCCTCAACACGCCAGGACAGGGCTTCCCTGCAGGTCGCGATCTCAGGAGGAACGCCCTCTACATGAATAGCACCAGTTGAGGGATTTGTCATCTTCAGATAGACCGGAACGATCTGCATTCCTGGCATATTAAGCTTGATGAGCTCATATCCGTTCCACCTGTCCAATAGCTGGCCGTTCAGTCGGCTGATCAGGTTCTCGATCCCTATCTTTCTAACTATCTCCTTTCTAACTTCAGCATTTTCTATCATCAGTATGATGCGAGGATCGAAATCACCTGGCGACAGGGTTATTAGCTGATGAGGGACTCTGACGCCATTAAGGCAATACCATCTGGAGCCGTCAGCCCATTCTATTGCAGGGCCATCGTCGCAGTGCAGCCTGTCTTTAAAAGTTTTAATATATCGGGGCCTTTTGCAGACAATTGCAAGCCCGTAAGACATAAAGCTGATAAAACAGCCTGCATCAATAAATCTCATGTAGCGTTTTATATCCTGGCTTATTGGCTCACCACACTCATGAAGGAAATCGTACATGGCTATGTTATCTAAAGAGCAAAGTAGTGAGTCACCCGAAAAAACCTTGTTTATCAAATCGCTTAAAAGTGCGCGGTTGATCCCGCGATATACAGAATGTACCCTATATAAAGGTCCCGCAGTTGTGCTGCTTCCGAACGATGTGTTATTTAATGCGTAACTCAGATTTTCACCAGCTCTGTTCACGTGCGATTTGAAAGACTTTATCTGGCCTAGAAAATATACTAAATAACGCTGCCCCCAGTCATATGATTCATTTGCTGTGAAGCGGTTAATTTCCCTGCTGATCTGGTCCGGATTATCAATAATTCGAAGCTCCTTTAGGTCTTCCTCTGCCAATTCATAAAGCCATATGACACCATCCCATATCAGGTGGTCTTCAGAAACAGTTCCGGCGTCAAGTGCACGATGAGCCCATTTTCTGCTGATGCTGTTCCAAAGATCCGGTTTTTCGGTAAGATGTTTTATCAGTCTTGCCTCAAGTGCTGACCTGTTGCTTGTTCTGCTCATATAGAGATTATATATTGGAGACTGTGACAGCATTATGTCTCAGCATATACGGCATAGATGAATTATTTATCAGGTCAATTGCTCAGGGTCCCATTCTATGCCGCCGACCCTCCAGGATAAGGCCTCCCTGCAGGTCATGATCTCTGATGGTACGCCTTCGATATGGACAGCACAAGTTGAAGGATTGACCATCTTGAGATACAGAGGAACTGTTCTCATGCCCGGGATATTCAGCCTTACAAGCTCATAGCCCTGCCATCTGTCCACGATCTTTCCGCCAAGTCTATCTGCAACAGTTTCAATGCCAAGCTTTCTGATAATTTCCATGCGCGCTGCAGCATTGTTCGTTTTCAGGACTATCATTGGATCTACTTCAGAAGGAGGCAGTGTAATGACCTCCTCTGGCACCTTAATGCCGTTCAGAAAGAACCACTTTGACCCGTCACCCCACTCGATGGCTGGATCGTCATCGCAATGAACCCTGCTGTCAGAGATCTTTATATATTTTGGTCTCTTGCAGATGGCTGCATGTCCTACAGAAATCATGGAGAGAAAGGCCCCTGCGCTTAAGAATCGAAAATAGTCTGCGACTGATGGCGAACTTATCATTCCACACTGGAGCAGAAAATCAACAAGAGAGATACGGTCGCACTGTTTGAGCAGGCAATCATTTGAAAGATCGTAATAGAGTGCGCCATCGTGGCTCATGCCATGTGTGATACAGCGAAATACAGATGATCCAAGCCCTTCTTCTCCCCATTTATTCAGTTGCAGAACCTGATCTATTACCCGTTGCATAAGCCAGTCAATATTGCCTTCGCCCTTGAGGCTGATTATAGGCCAGAAAATGCCGGATCCATGACTGCTTAACAAGTGATTCAGTCCATAATCGTGCTTGGGAGACATAACTGTCTGCTCAAAATGTTCATTGAACTGATAGGGGTTGTCGATGATCTCAAAGTCGATCAGATGAGAATCGAAAAGATCATAAAGCCAGTTGATTCCCTCCCTGATCTCATGAATTCTGCAGTTACTGCCTGCATGCAGTGTTGTGCATATCCACTTTTCTCTGACTGTTTCCCATAGATGAGATTCTCTGTCAAGAAGGTGTTCGATCTCTCTTGTTATGTCCATGTCTGTAAGCATTATAATGCTATGGTATGACAGCGCCATGTCATAGCAATTCGTTTTAATATATGACATAATGCTGTCATATCTATGGCCTATAATAAGATCATGAAAAGTTCAAAGGTTAGAGCTAAGTCAAAAGACAAGCCTTCTGGTATTGCCGAAAAAGTGATATGCATGCTCGATATCATCAACAGGATAGAACAGGGGCTTAATCCTTCACCTGCAGGTCTTGCTGCTGAATATGGACTTACCAGACGCTCGATCCACAGATACCTTGAGATAATCAATTTCATAGTCCCGATCGAATACGACATGGAGGCAAAGGGCTACAGGTTCTCAGCGAACAGCCCCCTTCAGAAAGTATCGCTCAGCGAACAGGAGAGGCTTCTTCTGCTGATACTTGGGGATGCTGTATCTCACATGGGCAGCGGATTTCAGGAACATTATAGAGGGTTGCTCGGTAAACTGCTGTCAGCATCCGTCAGTTCAGATGCCGGCATTGGTGACCTGCCTATTGCTGTCGGCACTATGAAAGCAGACGACAGCCCGAATGTTACGAAAAACTTTCCTGTTATAGCGGATGCTGTCATAAAGAAGAATCCCCTTGATATCAAGTATCATGCTGTCTACTCTCAGGAGATCACGGAAAGGAGAATAGATCCCTATGGCATTGTCTTCTCTGATGGCAACTGGCTTATGATAGGTTTCTGCCATGAGGACCAGGATATCAGGAAGTTCGACATGGACAGGATTCTGGCGATCAGGCAGTTATGGACCAAGTTCAATAAGGAGGATTTTGACCTCCAGCAGTATATTGACGAACGGTGGGGATTGTATGACGGAGAGAAGACAACAGTTAAAGTAAGATTTTCAAAACAGGTCGCGCATCTGATTACCCGCAAAAAGAAATGGCATCCGTCCGAGAGAAGGGATCTGCTGTTAGGAGGTGAGGTCGAGCTCACCTTTGATGTTATGGGGACCGAGAAGCTGAAGAAGTGGCTCTATGCATGGATACCTAATGTCGTAATAATTGAGCCAAAGCGGCTAAGGGAAGAGATGCAGAGAGATTTAAAGCAGAACCTGGCGCAGCTGACAAAACTGACTAAAAGAGCATGATGACCGATTAGCAGATTATAGTCCAATTATTGAGGGCAACATGAGAGGAAAGATTACAGATAAGGTGCCGATGGTTGGCATGTTCTATCTGCTCGGAAGTACAATGCATTATGTCATTCTTCCGGTTGATCAAGGGGACAGGCAGGATGAATATGTAAGCACGAACACCACCCATGTTGAATGGTGGCATCATCACATATTTAAGATCCTGAAGCTTCAGAATCCGATGTTTGATATGGAAGATCATGAGCATGTTCCAAGAGGCCGGGTGATATACAATTCCGAAACGGATATCTATGAGCTCATTCTGGACAAGTGCATCAAGAAGAACAAGAGGCTGATGACCGAGATATATGAAACGATGTCTCTGCCGAGGAAAAAGACCAAAGTGGTGCTGAATTTTCATTATCAGTGCCATAAGTGCAGAGGAGAGTAGGTTGATATTGAATAATATGAGGGAGGCGTCAAAAAAATACTGCGAGGTATATCATGCAATTATCTGTACTACTTGAAAATTTCTTGGAATTAGAGGAGAAATTATCGTCTAATAGTAAGCTGTTCCGTCCAACTGAAATCTTTAATGAGGGATGGTTGCTGAGATTTATATTGGATTGGTTTTCGAGTAATAGACAAAATACTGAAGCGCATCAATTGCATTTCTATAAGGATGCAAAATGGTTTTCTGAAGCATATTTGCCATCTCCATTTATGAAGGGAAAAGATAAAGAAACAAGAACGCATGCAGATGGAGTAATTGGCCATTTTGAAATAGGTGAAAAAGGAAAAGCTGATCTGAGATTAACAAAAGATGCAACCCAGTTTATTGCCATTGAGGCTAAATTGATGAGCAAACTATCTGCCGGAGTAAAAGCAGATATTAATTATGATCAGGTGTCCAGATATATTGGATGTATATATTACCTTTTAGAGAAAGCAGAAAGGTTTACGGGCAGTTTAGATGAGATGCTGTTGTGTTTCTACTTAGTCGCGCCTAAGGGGAAAGAAGATATGCATTCAGAGCTGTTAAAAAGAGCCTCTATTAAGCTAAAGATTACAGAAAGAGCTAAGAAATTAAAGAGAGAATTGAATAATTTGGACCGACTGTTCGCTAATATTAAAGTTGAATTCATTTCGTGGGAGGACTTAATAAAGTTTATTCAAGGGATAGACAATCGGAATGGCTACATATTCAATGATTATTACGATTGTTGTCTAAGATTCAACGGTGTCAATGCAAATAATAATTCATCGCGGTAGCAAAGAGATCGGCGGGAGTTGTGTCGAAGTAGAAGCTTCCGGCAGGCGAATACTTATTGATCTTGGGCTGCCGCTTGACGCTGAGATTAACGACAAAAAATATCTTCCATCAATTCCTGGATTGGATGGGAGCGATGACTCCCTGCTAGCCATTCTGATATCACACCCTCATCTGGACCATTTCGGACTGCTTGCTCATGTCAGCGATAAGATTCCGGTCATAATGGGCAAGGACGCGCGAAGTATAGCAGAAAAGGCGGCTTCTTTCATGAAAGACGGCTTTCAAATTCAACCCAGCGATATGAATCTTAAATCTGGTCAGACTATCAGAATAGGACCATTTATGATAACTCCCTATCTGGTGGACCACTCAGCTTATGATGCCTATGCACTCCTGATTGAAGCCGATGGCAAGAGAATATTCTATAGCGGTGACCTCAGAATGCATGGCCGTAAGGCATCGCTGACTGAAAATTTGATCTCAAACCCGCCTCAGAATATTGATGTATTAATGTTGGAGGGTTCTTTACTGGGCAGAACAGAGAATATCGGCAGATCTCCAAGCGAGGAAGAGATAGAACAGGAATTTGCGTCAATATTCAGAGAAACTGACGGTCTTGTCATGGTACATGCTTCAGCCCAGAACATCGATAGGGTTGTTTCTATCTATAAAGCAGCAATAAGATCCGGAAGAAGGTTGCTCATAGACCTTTATACTGCTGTTGTCCTTGACGCAACAAACAACAGGAACATCCCGCAATCTTACAGTCCACTTGTTTCTCTTTGGGTCCCTCAGGTTCAGAGGGTACAGATAAAAAACCGCAAATGGTTTCCCCTGCTCAAAAAGCATTCAAAGCATCGTATTTACCATGGCGAGGTAAAAGGGATTGCGAACAGGGCAGTTCTATTGTTTCGTCCTGTATATATGAAGGACATTGAAAGAGCCGACTGTATTGATGGTGCTGCCTATATCTATTCGCAGTGGGAGGGATACTGGGAAAGAGATTCCAGTGCTGAACTGCGCAACTGGATAGCTAAGCATAATATTACGAAAAGAAGCATACACACTTCAGGCCACGCAAGCATCCATGACCTGCAGCGCTTTGCGAGCGCCATAAAGCCTAAGAGGATAGTTCCCATTCATACCTTTTACCCGGAGAAATATGCCAATCTTTTTAAGAATGTCGAGGTCCATGAAGACGGCGAATCCTGGGATGTTTAGGATGGGTTCCTCTGGTCTGGTAGGCATATATTTCTTTGTCGGCATGGACATACTGATTGAGGCTGGCCCTTTATCTCTGGGAGAAAAGACGGAGATATCAATTGACCATAAAGGTAGTCACCACGATTTCTGGGAAAGCTTAACTCCAAATAGTGCTGCTGAAAAGAAGTTCAAGTCCCGTGCCTACGATGCCTTCCCTCGTGGTAGAGTGCTATTTCATCTAAAGAGAAACAAATTCATCATTTATCGAGACAGATGCCTCAGTGATGACCAGATCAGGACTGTAATGAGCAATTTCGGATTAAGAGCAGAAGATTGTGATTTTGAATATGATGCCCACTATAAATGTGCCGTATGTAACCCGAATTTCATGGATTAGCGCATGTTCCTTTCGCAAACACTACTATGTCGAACATCTGTCATCATAATGAGTCCTTCTGATTACAATAACAAGGCTGCTTGTGACAGCGTAAAAAGATCGGGAAAAACAAGATTTGATCTCGTAGTTCCAGTCGGCGTAATTCAGAAAGGATTACTTAAATGCAGATAGCCTTCAGAACTGATATTGGCAGGGTCAGCACTAAAAATCAGGATGCCATACTTGTTGATCAGGAGAAAGGCATATTTCTCCTTGCTGATGGCATGGGTGGACATAATGCGGGAGAGATTGCAAGCAGTCTTGCGGTGAACACGGCTTATGAGTACCTGAAAGACAAGATCGGATACCTGGATGAGGACAAAGATATTTTAGAGGCCATCCATACTGCCGTTTTGAAGTCACATGAGACCGTGAAGGCAAAAGGTGCATCTGAAATGGGCACTACATTAGTCACAATGATCATAAAGGGGAAAAAGTCCTATATATGTCATGCAGGTGACAGCAGAGCCTATCTGTTTCGTGATCGCCTTCAGCAAATGACAAAGGACCATACGTTTGCTGAATACTCTATGGAGCATGAATCAATGAAGCGTGAGGAAGTGCCTGATCAGTTCTGGAATATAGTTACGCAATCCGTTGGAATCGACGACGATCTTTCCCCCGACAGTACTACTGTTGAGCTGAAAGACAATGATATCCTGATGCTCTGTTCGGATGGCCTGAACAAGATGCTCACTGATAACGATATATTCCCAATTCTTAATAAAAGGAAGATGGATCTTGATGAGGCCGCAACTTCTCTTATTGCCGAAGCAAATGACAAAGGCGGCAAGGATAATATCTCGGTCATCCTTGTCGGGCTTTAAAATCGCTTCCAACAAAATCGCAAGCCGTCATCCTCGCTTGTCCGCACTCGGCCGGATTCGCCGGGGAGAATCGGGATCGGACGGCGTAACACTTCGGAAACTAAGAAAGATTCCGGACAAGTCTGAGCGTCATCATATGCATCATAAATACAATTCCTTGGCGAGGTCATCAATTTCTATCATTGGGCAATAAGCTCGTCAATAAGTTCCCTGTTTTCATCGGTTCTGAGCTCTCTAAGTATCTGCTTCGCCTTCTCACCTCCAATTGAATGTATAGTGCTGATTGCTTCTGCCCTGAGACATAGATTTTCACTATAAAGAGCCAATTCATATATTCTTGGCAGGAAATCAGACAATTTCTTTTTATTGATTATAGCCAGTGCGTAGTAAATGTCCTTCAACCTATTGCTCTCAAGAAGCACATACAGATCTCCAGAATCACTTTCAGATTCAACTGCTAATCGCACAAAATGCCAGGGGGTATCAGATATTCTTGACATACCGCATGATCGTAACTCTGGATAGTGCACTGAGACAGTTCCATCATTATGAAATGTGATTAAAGGATTCTCTTCTTCCATATCTTAATATACCCACGGTAAGTGACCACATCATGTCACTGTTTGAATAAAAACCTCAATTTTCTTGAGTAAGTGCCATATAAAATGGTGTTATCGTAATTTTGCATTAATGCAAGCTTTGCATTTACAGGCTTTTACAGAGGAATGCAATTTAACAGTCTGTATTGCTTCACTGTGAATCCATGGGAATCGTATCTCAATAGAAAAGTTATCATCTATATCTAAGTCGCAAAGCGGAAAGTTTGCCAATTCGAATTCGACTGAACGGAATTCCTCTCTGATGATCATATTGTTGGGATATTTATCTTTTTCAGCTTTTTTAATAGAAAACAGCCTGCCAAGCGATAGCAATTGATCCTTTATTTTACAGTCCAAAAGCAGGGTATGCCGTGCAACCATATCAATGCCTCTTGGCGTTGTTTTGAATTCATACTGTGACAGATTATGTACAAGCACTAAATAGGTTTTTCGATAAAAAGATGCCCAATCCGGATTTGCGGTCATTAGATCATCTTTGATCTGCCCTATTGTTCGATCAGCATCATGGAGTGTCTGGACAAAGGTCATCCATTTCATAAGAGATTTATCTTCTCGCTTAGTGATTGCATGCAATTATAATATCGCTGTGATGTGACAACTCCATGTCGTAGAATGTCTATTCATGGTATGACATAATGCTGTCATAATAATGAGCTATCATAAGAGTGTGAAGACAGAAAGAAAAACTGCTGGACTAAAGGAAAAACCGGCCGGGATTGCAGAGAAGGTTGTCTGCATGCTTGATATAATAACTAGAATAGAACAAGGTCAATGCCCTTCTCCCTCTGGCCTTGCAGATGAGTTTGGTCTTACCAGGCGATCGATTCACCGATATCTTGAGATCATTAATTTCATAGTTCCTATTGAGTATGACAAGGAGGCAAAGGGATACAGATTTGTTTCGGCAAGCCCACTTCAGAAGATATCCCTAAGCGACCAGGAGAGGCTACTTCTCCTTGTTCTCGGTGATGCCGTATCCCATCTGGGGGGAGGTCTGCGGGAGCATTATCAGGGACTGATCGGCAAGATTGCTTCTGCATCTCATAACAGACAGATTGGGATTGATGATCTGCCCATAGCATTCAATATGGCTTCTGAAGACAGCGAGAATGCGAAAAGAAACCTCCCGAGCATTTCAGATGCAATAATCAATAAGAACTCTGTAGATATAAGGTATCACGCAGTTCACAGCAACGAGGTGACTGACCGAAGAGTTGATCCTTACGGCCTGATCTTTTCCGATGGCAACTGGCTGATGATAGGATTCTGCCATCTGGATCAGGATATCAGGAAATTTGATCTGAACAGAATTCTTGAGATGACGCAGTCATGGCTTAAATTCAAAAAACCCGACTTCGATCTTCAGCAGTATATTGATGAGCGGTGGGGGCTTTATGATGGTGAAAAGACCGAGGTTACTGTCAGATTCAAGAAAGAAATCGCCCATCTGATCACAAGAAAAAAGAAATGGCATCCCTCCGAAAGAAGGGTTATACTGCCTTCAGGTGACGTGGAACTGACTTTCACAGTTGCAGGAACAGAAAAGCTGAAAAGATGGATTTATAGCTGGATGCCGAATGTGAAGGTGATAGCACCAAAGCATCTTAGAGCTGAAGTGCGTAAGAATTTGATGAGTTTTACTACCTACAATGACATAAGGAGGACTTGAAATGGCTGATTTTCTAAGAAAACTTGACTCGAGGATTCTTGAGAAGTTAAAAAAAGATAATTTGTTTAATACCTATCTGTTGCGAGACATTCAAAAGGGTGTAGTCTTCCCAAGTATAAGAAATAATTATTTGGACTTTTATTATGCTGGCAGGTTGCTTTTTTCCTATGATAGAGACGGTTTTAAAACTCATATAAAGTATGCCTCTGTGTTGGATGTAGGCAAAAGATCATCTCCATATGTACGCCAAGATGAAATCAAAAGCCTAAAGCCCATAGACGACTTTCACTCTGGATATGAACGCATTAAAGAAAACTGCAAGAACTATGCTGGCATAGAAGGTGAGGGAGTCTCGTATCTTTATTCTTACTCATTTGTGCAGTCATGTCCTATTGTTGTCCTTGATATAGAGGTGGCTTTTTCAGGAGATGAGAGTTCTGAGAAACGCACTGATCGAATTGATCTTCTGCTTTTTAATAAGGAAGAAGCTACCCTCAGATTTATTGAAGCAAAACATTATTCTAATCAGGAAATCAGTGGCGAAGAACCTAAGGTGCTGAAGCAAATGAATAGATATATGAATACATTGAAGAAAAAGGAAAAAAAGATTCTTGAACAATATGAACGATGTATAAATCTATTAAACGAATTATTCAATCTCGAATTACCGGAACAAATAAATCTGGATAAGCAATCAGTTGCACTTTATGTTTTTGGATTTGACAACGACCAAAATCTTGGGGGAGTCAAAGAAATGAAAAAAATAATGAAAAAGAATAGCATTTCTCTATATACCTTAGGTGGATATAGGAAAATTGATTCAAAAGCTCTTTGGATTAGAACAAGTTGAAGCTCACAATCCATCGCGGCAGTCGTGAAATCGGCGGATCGTGCATCGAGGTTGCGCACTGCAACACCAGAATCATTCTCGACATCGGGATGCCGCTGGTTGATGCTGATGGAGCCAGTTTAGAGTTTGGAAAGTTCCGTAATAAACCTCTACCTGAACTGCAAACCATGGGAATACTGCCTCAGGTAAAAGGCCTATATAAAAATAGTTCGGACAAGTCTATTGGTGCGGTTCTTATTTCTCATGCGCATCTCGATCATTATGGCCTGCTTGAACATATAGATGAATCCATTCCTGTCTATGCCGGTGAAGGCACAAAAAGAATCTTCCATATAAACAGTATATTCCTTGGTCAAAAGGATCTTGTAAATCCGATAAAGCCCATAGTCAGCGGAAAGTCATTTGAGGTCGGCTCGCTTAAGGTCACCCCCTATCTCATGGATCACTCGGCCTTTGATTCATACGCCTTTGTGATACAAGGAGGGGGCAAGTCAGTTATCTATACCGGGGATTTTCGCGAACATGGCCGCAAGGCCAAAGCTTTCGAATACTTTCTCAAGTTGGCGCCCAAGAGAGCTGATGCGTTGCTCCTGGAGGGCAGTGTCCTCGGCAGAGAGGATAAAGAAACCCTGACAGAGGCTGATATTCAGAAGAAAACTACGGATATCCTTAAGCGTACTGACAATATTGTTTTTGTTTATCCCTCCAGTCAGAATGTTGACCGGCTCGTGACCTTCTATAAGGCTGCCAGTGAGGCGAAGCGCCTTTTTGTTATTGATGTCTATACAGCAAATGTGTTGGATATACTGAAAGATACTCCTGGGGTTAACAAACTTCCTCATCCATCTGCTCAATATGGAAATATCAGAGTCTATTTTCCGAGGGGTGTGTGCAAAACGCTTGAAGCAGCGGGCCGCGAGAATCTTCTGGCCAAATTCAGGGATTATGTGATCAGATACAAGGAAATGTCTGAAAATCGCAACAAAATTCTGATGACCGTCAGGCCCTCAGCTATGAGCTATATGTCGAAGATCAATGGAATAGAGGGAGCTCCGGTCCTTTATTCGATGTGGGAGGGCTATAAAGAAGACGACACATTTAAGAAATTTAAGTCTTTTTTGGAACAAAGAGATATGCCGCTGATGAGCCTTCATACAAGTGGACATGCAAGCATTGAGACACTGAAGAGGGTTTCGGAGACGCTCTTACCAAAAAAACTGATTCCCATTCATACCTTTCACCCGGATAAATATGTCGGTCTTTTTGAGAATGTCGAGTTCCATAATGACGGTGAATCATGGGAGGTTTAGAATGGGCTCAAATGGTCTGGTAGGCATATATTTCTTTGTCGGCAAAGAAATATTGATTGATACGGTTCCTTTATCTGAAGGAGAGAAGACGGAGATATCAATTGACCATAAAGGTAGTCACCACGCGTTTTGGGAAAACTTAACCCCAAAGAATGCTGCTGAAAAAATGTTTAAGTCCCGGGCTTACGATGCCTTCCCTCGTGGTCGGGTGCTGTTTCATCTTAAGAGAAATAAGTTCATCATTTACAGGGACAGATGTCTCGGTGATGAACAGGTCAGAATTGTGATGGGTAAGTTTGGGCTGAATCCTGCTGAATGCGATATCGAATATGATGCCCACTACAGATGCGCCGGATGCAACCCGCTTCAGATGGATTAACTGCGGGGGGCTTTACTCTCCTTGCCGCTCACAATATCAAACAATTTCATGACCAGCTTCAGTATCATGCCAGTGCTTTTTCTTTTTTGCGTATAAAGAGAAGGATACACCGTGATTCTTCCATATTTGTCAGACTCATATGATTTGCATCCCATGAGCAGATTATATCAAAAGATAGATGCTGCGTAATCATTAAACTTGGTTCATTTTACGATGCCTGTTGGAATGTCCTCATAAATGTCAATTCCGGCGGTTACACCCTAATTTGACTGCGGTTCAGAGATATGCAAAGATATAACTGCGTGGCATTATCGCGTTGGTCAGCCCTTGGCTGACGAACCAGAATTGCTTTGTGTGACCCATGTGTCCCGGATCGAAAGATCCCGAGCTTTCGTTTTTCAGGTGTATTGTCATGGAAACACAAAGATCAGAAGCAGTCGTATCAGTCCCCCGCCTCATCTCTTTTTCTGAAGCAGCCGAGATCCTCGGAGTTGCAAAATCAACACTCTATGCATGGACAAGTCAAAACAGGGTCCCCCACATCAAGTTAAGCAAGCGCCTCATCAAATTTCGCATGGAGGAGCTCCTCTCATGGATCGAACAGCGTTCAAGCTTGCCTCAGTTTGAAGCAATAAGACGAAACCCCCGATTAACAAGGCCATGCAGCACTGACAGCATTGAACAGGTCATCCGAAATGCAAGGGAAGAGGTGCTTGAAAATGCTAAATAAACCTGCATCCTCTTTGTTAAGATATATATGGTATTTTCAGGCCTTGTTCAGTCCCGTCTTTGATGAACAGGAAAGGAGGAATTAAGATATGACGGGATTATACAAGCGCAAGGATTCTGATACCTGGTGGATGTCTTTTTTTGCTAACGGCAGGCGCTACCGCCGCTCTACGGAGACGACGGACCGCAAGATGGCAGAGAAGATCCTGGCCAAGGTACAGACACAGATCGTTGAGCAGAAATGGTTCGATCTGCCGCACGACATAAAGATGTCTGAGGTGATCGACAGGTACATGAGGGAGGTATCTCCCCTGCTGCCGGCAAGCCACGGCAGGAACACGCAGGTGATGATACATCTGAAGAAGTTCTTTGGCAACATAAAGCTGAATGATGTTACAGCCTCTTTGTTAAGCAGGTACAAGGCCGAACGTCTACAGACAGTGACCAGAAAAGGCACCCTGTTGTCTCCGGATACTGTAAGGAAAGAACTCTCTATTCTGAGGCGCATATTCAGCATTGCGATCGACGAGTGGGAGTACTGCAGATCAAATCCGGTCAAGAAGGTACTGAAATCGCTACCACCGGGGAACAAGCGGGTGCGGTTCGTTCTTCCTGAAGAGGCCGAAAAACTGAGGTTCACTATTCCTGCATGGCTCAGGCCGATAGTAATAGTGGCATGTCAGACAGGGCTTAGGAGGTCCAATCTTGTAAGGCTCACAAAGCAGCAGGTCGACTTCAACCTGAACCGTATAACCATCAACAGGACGAAAAACGGAGACCCACTGGGTATTGCGATGACATCCGTTGTGAAGGAGACCCTTCTTGAGGTCATACGGGAGAGGAAGGTGATCAGTCCTTATATCTTCTGTGACGAACAGGGAAAGCCTTACACTCTGGACAGGGTATCGATGGCCTTCATAAGGGCATGCAAAAGTGCGGGGGTAGAAAACCTGAGGCTGCACGACCTCAGGCACGATTTCGCCACGCTGATGCTCAGAAAGACCAAGAACCTAGTTGACGTTCAGCATGCCATGGGTCACAAGGACAGCCGCATGACCATGCGTTATGCTCACCTGATGCCTGAGGACTTACAGGATGCCTTCGATGCCATCGACAACAAGGGCATGGGGGGATTGCTGTCACGTTTTGGTCACGTTTCGGGGTAATAAAAAAGGGGCTACTTGCGTAACCCCTTGAATTTTCTGGCGTCCCCAGGGGGATTCGAACCCCCGTTATCGCCGTGAAAGGGCGGTGTCCTAGGCCGGACTAGACGATAGG
>Ga0233425_10006072_pt1 | contig 18329 bp, 17 predicted proteins | sample Watercolumn_Towu_2_FD_181712 | JGI IMG/M metagenome (GOLD analysis project Ga0233425, IMG submission 181712) | Freshwater microbial communities from Lake Towuti, South Sulawesi, Indonesia - Watercolumn_Towuti2014_140_MG | ecosystem: Environmental > Aquatic > Freshwater > Lake | place... | reverse complement strand
TATAAGTAGGATTCTCCACCTCCGAATCCGCGTCTTTCTCACCGGAATTCCCCGGACGATTTGCCGCCGGAGTGCTGGTTCGGGTCAGAGATAGAGCTTTCGGGGCGTCGCCTCGTGGAGAAGTCGAGGCAGCGCCCCGAATGCCGAACTGGCTCGCTCTGTTACCTGAGTTTCACGACCCGCTGGGGTGAATCGGACGTACCTTCCAGCTTGACGAAGTAGACCCCGGCCGGGAGCCCCTCCCCAATCCGGTCGCCGCGATAACTGCCGACCCTGCGGCTGGCGATATCGTACAGCTCGACCTTCTCCTGCTCATGGCCGCGCACGCGGGCACAGGCAGTGAACGGGTTGGGCAGGATTTCGAGCGATGGCCGGCGCGGCACGGGCAGGACGCTGTTCGCGAGTTCCTGCTCGATGCCGACCTGGCCCATGGAATCGGTCTTGATGAGAAACATATCGGTGCTCTCGACGCTGAACGACCGGGTCGAGCCGGCAACGATGAATCCGCCGTCGAACGTGGGCATGACCGAGTTCCCCTGGTCGTCCCGCAGGCCGCCGTAGGTGCGGCTCCAGAGCGGGTCATAGGCGCTGTTCGTCCGGACCAGCCACAGGTCCGACCCGCCCGAGCCATAGGAGTTTGTCAGTCCGGTGATTATGACGCCGTTGTCGGCGAGCTGCCGGGAACCGAATGCCATCTCCATGCCCGGTCCTTCATAGCTGTAATAGGTGCTGGTCTGGCCCGCGGTGTCGGTCTTGAACAGCTTGATGTCCTCGCTGCCGAGCGGCCCGGAAAAACCGGTGACCAGATACCCGCCCGAGGTCGCTTCAACCGACCGGCCCGCGCTGTTGTCTGAGGAGAGATGTCCCTGCGCCCAGGCGAGGTCGCCGACCGCATTGAATCGCGTCAGGTAGATTTCGGTGTTGCCCGACGGAGTCTCATGGGAGCCGACCGCGATGTACTTGCCGTCCACTGTCTGGCGCACGCAGTACAGGTAGTCACCATTGCCGGTACCAAAGGCGGTCGTCCAGAGCGTGTCGCCGGCCGCGCTGAAACGAACCAGGTAGCCCTGAGCGATGCCGGTCGCCAGCGTGTAACCGGCCACGATGTAGCCGTCAACCTGGGCCTCGGCGACCGAGTAGCCGACTTCAAACGCGTAGCTGCCGCAGGTCTTGCTCCAGGTCGGTACGCCGGCGGCGTCGGTCTTGACAAGGTACAGGTCATTGAATCCGGCGCCGTAGGAGTATGTCTCGCCCGCGATGACATAGCCGCCGTCGCGGGTCTGGGCAACCGACCAGCCGATGTCATCGTTCGCGCCGCCATAGGTCCTGGTCCAGAGCGTGTCGCCGGCCTGGTTCAGTTTCACCAGCCAGACGTCCTTCTTCCCGGCGCCGCGGCTCGAGGTGAACCCGACCGCAACATAGCCCGAGTCCCGGGTCTGGATGACCGAGTAGGCGACGTCGGTTCGACTGCCGCCGAGCGTCTTCTGCCAGCGTACCGCAAAGCCCGGCGCAACCAGCGCCAGCACCAGCATTGCGGCCGGAATCACGATTCTACTACGCATACGTTTCATCTATCCTCCAGTTAAGGCGAAGATTGTCCACGACTGACGCAGGCATGTCAAGCTGTCTGAGCCCGGGCCGCGAATCAGCGGGCTGCCCGCAAGGCGTTCTTGATTTCGAGTCGAACCCGGGCCAGGCTCGCCGGATAGCCCTTCACGCGGATTCTCAGCTTCTCGCCCACGACCTCGGAACGCAGTATCTCCCCGGCGTTGAACAGCCGGCTCATCAGGTCGCCCCGGCTGGCCGGGATCGTGAAGCTGCGCAGAACCAGTCGTGAATCGAGCCAGCGCAGAATCGCCTGCTTCAGCTGGTCAATCCCGTCGCCGGTCAGGGCCGAGACCGCCACCGAGCCCGGCCACTGCCGCATCAGGCGTTCGAGCCGGGCCGGTTCAAAGACCCGGTCGGTCTTGTTGAAAGTCATGAGGACCGGCTTCTCCTCAACCCCGATTTCCTTGAGCGTTGCCTGCACCGCTTCAATCATCAGTTCGGCGTCCGGCGCTGCGGCATCCACGACATGGAGAATCAGGTCCGCCTCGCGGACCTCGCTCAGGGTCGAGCGGAACCCGGTGACGAGTTCATGCGGCAGGTTGCGGATAAAGCCCACGGTGTCCGTTAGATAGCCCTTCAGCGAACGGTTAAGGACCAGCACCTTGGTGTTGGAGTCGAGCGTCGCGAACAGCTCCGGCGCAACCTTCACCCCGGCATCGGTAAGCCGGTTCATCAAGGTGGACTTCCCGGCATTGGTGTAGCCCGCGATGGCAATCCGCAGGTCCTGTGCCCGGGCCTGGCGCTGGACCGCCCGCTCTTTGTCAATCCGCGCCAGTTCGGTCTTGAGGCGGGAGATGCGCTCCCGAATCCGCCGGCGGTCAATCTCCAACTTTGTCTCGCCCGGCCCGATGGTCCCGATGCCGCCCCGGGTGCCGCCGCCCGGCTGGGACATCTCGATGCCGTGGCCGGTGAGCATGCTCGAGCGATATTCGAGCTGGGCCAGTTCGACCTGGGTCCGGGCCTCAGCGCTGCGGGCGTGCCGGGCGAAGATATCCAGAATCAGCGTGGTCCGGTCAATCACCCGCACGCCGGTCGCCTCTTCGAGGTTGCGCACCTGGGAACCAGTCAGCGTCTCGTCGAATATCAGAAGGTCAATCTTGTGCTGTTGACAAAGTTCTTTCAGTTCGGCGACCTTGCCCTTGCCCAGCAGAGTCGCCGGGTTCAACTCCGGCCGAATCTGGATGACCTTCTCCACAACCTCGCCGCGCGCAGTCTGCGCCAGCGCGGCAAGCTCCTGCAACTCGTCAATCTTGCGCCACCGGCCCCGGTTTGACCGGGCGATACCAATCAGCAGCACGCGCTCGTTGCTTCGCCTGAGTTCGTACAACGTCTATCCTTCCCGCCGGGCCTTGCCCAGCACATGCGCCATCCGCTGAACCACGGCAATCGTGGACCCGACTAGAATCACCCACAGGGCGACGTTCAGGTAGCGGGTCCAGAAGACTCCGGCAACCAGGAACACGAAGCGCACCGGCCGCTCGAACAGCCCGACCTTGCACTCCACGCCGATTCCCTCGGCCCGGGCCCGGACATAGCTCACTGCGACTGACGCGGCAAGCGCGGCAAAAGCCAGGGCCGCCATCCCGGGCGAAGCACGATAGCACCAGAAGATGCCGAAAAAGACCGCGAACTCGGACAGCCGGTCCAGGCAGGAATCCAGGAATGCGCCGGCCTGATGCGCCCGGTTCGACCGGCGTGCCAGCTCACCGTCCAGCGTGTCCGACAGCCCGGCAATCAGGAGCACGACACCGCCCCAGATGAAACTGCCCCGACTCAGCAGATAGCCCGCGCCGATGCTCAGCACCAGCCCGGCGACCGTGACCGCATCCGGCGCCACGTGCAGCGCGGCCAGCAGCCGGACCGGCGGCTGAATCAGGACCCGCAGCCTATTCTTCGTCTGGTCGTTCACAGCCCGCCACCACCAGGACCATCTCGCCCTTAAGCGCGCGTTGTTCAAGCACGGCAATCACTTCGCTGATGCGGCCGCGCACCGCTTCCTCGAACTTCTTGGTCAGCTCTCGCGCCAGGACCATCCGGCGGTCGCCGAGAATCTCGCGGAACTGCCCCAGCGTCTTTGCCACGCGGTGCGGCGACTCGAAAAAGACCATCGTCCGCTCCTGACCGGCCAGCGCCTTGAGCCGCTTCAGCTTGCGGCCGTCGCGCTTGGGCAGAAAACCCTCGAAAACGAAGTGGTCGCTGGGCAGCCCGGACACGACCAATGCCGAGAGCAGCGCCGACGCGCCTGGCACCGGGTGTACGGCAATCCCCTTCTCGATGGCCGCTCGAATCAGGTAGAAGCCGGGGTCGGAAATGCCCGGCGTGCCGGCATCCGAGGCCAGCGCCAGGCTCTTCCCCTGCCGCAGCATTTCCAGGAGCTCCGGCGTCCGCTGCAGCTTGTTGTGTTCGTGATAGCTGAGAAAGCGGGCGTCAATCTGAAAGTGCTGTAGCAGCAATCCGGTGTGCCGGGTGTCCTCGCAGACCACAAAATCGGCTTCCTTCAGCACCCTCAGGGCGCGCAGGGTGATGTCCTCGAGGTTGCCGATCGGCGTGCTGACAACATACAGGCCGGGGTCAAGCATCTGGCATCAATACTAGGAGAAGCGCGGCGAAAGTCAAGGCAGCCGCCCGGCCGGCGAACGACAAAAGAGGAAGCGGTGTTTCTGTAAGGAGGCAGACACCGGGGAATGTGTCTCAGCGGGGTATCACTGTTCACAGAAACACCGCGAACTGAATCTTAGCACAAGGCTCCGGAGAAATCAAGCGCCGACCGCGCCTTCCGTCCACGCGACTCGAACGATTCCGGCCGCGCCACGCGTCGCGCAGGCCGGCTTGACTCACTGGGTGTTTTGACCTAAGCTTGACCGACGAATGGGCCCGCGTAGATTCACTATCCTTGCTCTGGTCGGACTGCTGTCGGCAGCGACACTTGTGTTCTTTGCCACCCGCGCCCTTGCCCGGCGCGGGGAAACGGAACACGAGGCGCTCTTCTGGGAACGGCTCGACGGCAAGACCGTTGCCTGTCAGCTCTGTCCGCGGCAGTGCGTAATCGAAGACGGGACGCGCGGTTTCTGCCGCACGCGGGAGAATCGCAACGGCACACTCTATTCGCTGGTCTATGGCCGGCCCTGTTCGATAACCCCGGACCCGATTGAGAAAGCCCCGTTCTTTCACTTCCTGCCCGGCACCGACCGACTCGGCATCGCGACTGCCGGCTGCAATCAGACCTGCAAGTACTGCCAGAACTGGCAGATTTCCCAGGCCCGGGTCGAGGACCTGCGCAACGCCGACGTGAGCCCGGACTCGATGATTGCCATCGCCCGGAATCTGGACCTGCCCACCGTCTGCTTCACCTATTCCGAACCGACCGTGTTCTATGAGTACATGTTCGATATCGCCGCCGCCGCCCGCGCCGCCGGGCTGAAGAGCGTGGTCGTCACATCCGGCTACATCAACGAGGAACCGCTGCGCCGGCTCTGCTCCATGGTGGATGCCGTGAAGATTGACCTCAAGGGCTTCAGCGAGGACTTCTATCGGAATGTCTGCTCCGGCGCGCTCGCCCCGGTTCTGGCCGGTCTCAAGACCGTGCGGGACTGCGGCGTGCATCTGGAGATTGTCAATCTGGTCGTCCCCACGCTGAACGACAGCCTGGACGAAATCCGCGCGATGTGCCGCTGGATATGCGACAGCCTCGGCCCCGACGTGCCCCTGCACTTCACGCGGTTCATGCCCAACTACAAACTGGCCAGCCTGCCGATGACGCCCGTCGCCACGCTTGAGCAGGCGGTCGCCATCGCGCGCGAGGAAGGTCTGAACTACGTCTACATCGGCAATGTCCCGGGCCATACCGCCGAAAACACGTCCTGCCCGGGGTGCGACCGAATCGTCATCCGGCGCGCCGGCTACGACGTCACCGAGAACAACCTGGAGCACGGACGATGCCGGTTCTGTGACACATCCATTCCCGGGGTCTGGCAGTGAAACGCAGAATCGCTGCGCTCGCAGAATCACTTCATGCGCAGAATCGCTGCGCTCGCAGAACCTCTGCTCTCGCAGAACTGCTGCTCTTACCGGACGTCTTCTGCGTCATTTCTGCGTCCTTTCTGCGTTTTCTGCGTCCTTTCTGCATTCCCCGATGAGCCGCGTCCTGTTCTCTCCGCCCGGCGACATCACGCATTCGATTCCCCGGCTCATCGAGGCCTCCGGCTTCCTCGACCGCCTCAACTACCGCAAGAAGCTGGGCATCAAACTGCACTTCGGTGAGGACGGCAATCGAAACTACCTCAAACCGGAGTACGTCCGCGCCGCAGTCGAAACGGTCGGCCGGCGCGTCACCGACTGCGCGCTGCTCGAGACATGCACGCTCTATCGCGGCAGCCGCGCCACCGCCGTGACGCACGCGGCACTTGCCCTGCGACATGGGTTCACCCTGCAGGCGGTGCTGGCGCCGGTGGAGATCATTGACGGCGAGCAGGGCGACGAGTTCTACGAAGTCCCGGTCAATCTCGCTCTTGTCAAACGCGCCCGGCTCGGCCGGAAGCTCCGACACATCCACTTCCTGCTCAATCTGGCGCACTTCAAGGGCCACTTCGTCACCGGCTTCGGCGGCGTGCTCAAGAACCTGGCAATGGGTCTGGCCGCGAAGGGCGGCAAGCTGGAAATGCACTCCCTGTACAAACCGCAGGTCACTGAGAAAAAGTGCACCAGTTGCGGCACGTGCGTCGAGTACTGCCCCAGCCAGGCGATTGACTTCATCAAGGAAGTCGCTCACGTCGGGCGCAGTTGCCTGGGGTGCGGCGGCTGCATCATGGTCTGCCGTCAGGGTGCCATCGGCATCAAGTGGGACGAGGCATCCGAAAGCGTCAGCCGGAAGGTCATCGAATATGCCTTTGCCGTGCTGCGCGATTCCACCAACCCGGAGCCGCGCATCTGCCTGAACATGAACTTCGCCATCAACATCACGCCCAACTGCGACTGCATGGGTACGACTGAAGAACCGATCATGCCCGACGTCGGCATATTCGCTTCGCTGGACCCGGTAGCCTGCGAACAGGCTGCCTTCGACCGGGCGCGCACGGCGCTGAACAAACTCTATCCGCACCTTGACCCGCAGCGGGCAATTGACTACGCTGAGGAAATCGGCCTCGGCTCGCGCCAGTACGAACTGGAGACCATATGACCCTGGGACCTGCCCCCTGTTCCCGGTCCCCTGCTTTCGACCGATGATTCACCAGGTTCAACTCGAGACCTTTGAGGGCCCGATTGAGCTCCTGCTCTACCTTGTTCGCGAGCAGGAACTGAACATCGAGGAAATCCCGATTGCCCGCATCACCGACCAGTATCTTTCCTACATCCGGTCCCTGCCCCACGTCAGCATCGAGCGGTCGGCTGAGTTTCTCCTCCTGGCCGTAGTCCTGATTCGCCTGAAAATGCGCAGTCTGCTCCCGCGGCCGCAGACCGAAGACCTGGAAACCGGCGCCCTGGTCAGCATGGACGAAATCGTCGCCGAGTTTCAGCGCTACCGCGAGGCCGCCAACGTGCTGGCGCAAAAGGAAGATGAGCGCCGCCGGCTGTTTCCACGTGCCGGTGCGGCGCCCCGCGACTACGCCGGGGCCGGCGACATCATGCTGCTTACCGAGACGCTGCGGGCGATTATCAGCCGGGCCGAGCCGGCCGACGACTGGGTAGTCGAGCGGGTCCAGCTTCGAATCGAGAATGCCCTGCAAAACCTGCGGGGCGTGATGATTGAGCACCGGGCGCTGGATTTCATGTCGTATCTTGCCGGCCTGCCCCGACTCACCGAAGTAATCATCACCTTTCTGGCCGCACTGGAACTGGCCCGCCTCGGTGAAATCCGCATCAGCCAGGACTGGGAGGCCGGCGCAATCCTGCTATTCTATCGTCCCCTGCGCACGGGCGCCCGACCTTCAACCCCGAGCCCTGGAGTCGTCCCGGCCGATTGACTTGGCTGCGCCCGGCGGCTATCATCATGACGTGAATCACAAAACCGAGCCGGTCTGCTGAGAATCGCATGAAAGTCTTCACGCTGGGTACGGCCGGCCGCCAGCACTACGACTTCACCAAAGTCCTGAACAAGTACGGAGTCCAGGTCGTAATGGACATCCGTCGCAGCCCGGCATCACCCCAGTCGCCGCAGTTCAACCGGGACAGTCTCCAGATGCTCTGCGCCAGCCAGCGGGCCGACTACGTCTTCCTGGGCAATGACCTGGGTCGAAGTCTGAGCGCCGAGTTGCGACCTTCCGACCCGCCCGACCGCTATCCTCTCCGGGACTGGCTGGCCAGCGACGGGTTCCAGCAGGCCCTGAGAATCATTGCGGCCAAAGCTGAGCGCCGGGCGACCTGCATCCTGTGCAGCGAACGCCTGCCTGATGACTGCCAGCGCTCCTACGTGGCTCAGGAACTGGCCCGGCTCGGCTTCGAGATAGTGCACATTGTTGACGAGACCCGGGTCTGGTCGCCGCCGTCGGCGACGCGGCCACCGGCCCCGCGCGGGCGCCGCCTCCCGGGACGGTCTCGCGACCTGCGCCGCACTCGCGGCCCGCGCTGATGGGCCTGTCCGAACACCAGCAGCGGCTCATCGAGGAGATTCGCCGCCTCAAGTCCGAACGTCAGGCGACGATTCTGGTGCACAACTACCAGCGTCCGGAGATCTATGAGGTCGCCGACTTCATCGGTGATTCGCTCGACCTGGCGCGCCGCGCGCAGGCGGTACAGAGCGAGATGATTGTCTTCTGCGGCGTTCACTTCATGGCCGAAACCGCCAAGCTGTTGAACCCGGCGCGCAGGGTCATCATGCCCGATGCCCGTGCCGGCTGCCCGATGGCGGACATGGTCACGGCCGAGGCTCTGCGGCGACGGAAGCAGGAACTCGGTGAAGTCCATGTTGTGACCTATGTCAACACCACCGCCGCGGTCAAGGCCGAAAGCGACATCTGCTGCACCTCGGCCAACGCAGCTGCGGTGGTCGCCTCGCTCCCGGATGACCGGCCGATTCTGTTCGTCCCGGACCGCAATCTGGCCGGCTATGCGGCCGAACAGACCGGGCGTCGGATAATCCCCTGGGAGGGATTCTGCTACGTCCACGCCCTGTACTTCACCGCCGCGGATGTGACCCGGGCGCGCGCCGAACATCCGGGCGCCGTGGTCATCGTCCATCCCGAATGCAACCCGGACGTCCGGGCCGCCGCCGACCATGTGGCCTCCACCGGCGGCATGGTCCGGCTGGCCGCGCAGTTCGACTCGGTTGTGCTGGGCACCGAGTCCTACATGTGCCACCGGATTGCGCGCGACTATCCGGACAAGCAGTGCTTCCCGCTCAAGCTCAGCGCGGTCTGCGAGAACATGAAGAAGACAACACTGGAGAAGGTCGCGCACGTCCTCGCTACCGGGGAGAACGAAATCGGCGTGCCCGACGAGGTCGCCGGCCGCGCCCGCCTGGCCCTTGAGCGGATGCTCGCGGTCTCATGACACCGGCGAAGGAACCAGGGGGTCACGGAAACGATGATTCAGGTGTCCCTCGAATCCCTGAATCGTGGAATCCTCGGTTCCTGCTCTTGCCTCTTGCCAGTCCGAATTCTTATGCTACAATTAGCCGTGTCTAACGAGCAAAGGAGCGCGTGCCGGCGAATTGGCCGCCGGCAGACTTCACTAACGTAATCCAGCGTCGTCTCCGCACGCCATGTCACTCTACTACGCTCAGTCTTCCTTTGCCGATGCCCGCGCCGTCATCATCGGCATCCCGTTTGACCGGACCAGTTCTTTCATGCCCGGTTCGCGCTTCGGGCCGCCGCAGATTCGCATCGCGGGCGACAATATCGAGTCCTTCAGCCCATACCAGCGCCGGGACCTGTCGTCCCTGCAGATTCACGACGCGGGCGACATGTCCTTTCCCGATGCAACCTGGCCCGGCGTCGCCCGGGCGATTCAGCAGCGGCTCGACCCGCTGTTCGCTGCCGGCAAGCTGCCGGTCAGCCTCGGCGGCGAGCACTCCATCACGGGACCGATTGTCGCGGCCGCTCACAAATCTCATCCGGACCTGGCGGTCATCCAGTTCGATGCCCATGCCGACCTGCGCGCGGAGTTCCTGAACGAATCTCACAGCCATGCCACCGCAATGCACCAGGCCGCGGCGTCGGTCGGCCCGGACCGCGTCTTCCAGTTCGGCATCCGCTCCGGGACCGAGGAGGAATTTCGAATCGGCCGGCACCTGCATCCCTTCTCGGCGCTGGCTCCGCTGAAGACAGCCAGGCCGGAATTCCTGGGACACCCGCTCTACGTTACAATCGACATCGATGTCCTTGACCCGGCGGTCATGCCCGCGGTCGCAACCCCGGAGCCCGGCGGCATCAGCTACACCGAACTGCTCCAGGCCCTGCTCGAACTGCGTGGTTGCCGGATTGTCGGTCTGGACATCGTCGAGTATAACCCGCTGGCAAACCGCGACCTGGCCCCGGCCTCGCTGGTCGCATCGCTGCTGCGGGAAGCAGTCCTGGTGGCCTGTCCGGCCGTCGGGTCAGAACCCTGAAACCAAGGAGGAACCAGAACAATGTGTTGTCGTGCTTGTCTTGGCTATGAAGTGTGCCAGGCAAAGCAGGCGCTGCGCGATGACTGCTGTCAGCAGTGCCGTTACTTCGAGGACTGCATGGAGAAGAGTGCGGACGAGGATGCGGACCAGCATCCGAACCACGCTTCCCGGCGTCCCTACCGGCCGACCAGAAAATAGCAGGAGGCACAATGTGTTGTGACATCTGTCCCTTCTACGACGAATGCGCGGAGCTGGACGAATTGCAGGAGAACTGCTGTCGCGAATGTCCGGACTTCGGTGACTGCCAGTCCGAAAGCCGCGACGCCGATGCCGAAGAAGACAGTCCCGCGGAGAACGAAGCCGGTTAGCGGCTACTTGACCAGCGCGACGCGGTAGACCCGGCGCTGATTGCCGGCCCGGACTACCGCTACGTAGAGTCCGCTCGCGACTCGCCGCGGTTCCCACGCCGCCCGGTGATAGGTTTCGTTGGCCGGGAATTCCGCAACCAGTTCACCCGAAAGGGTGAAGATCTGGACCCACGACCCGCCCGGCAGTCTGTCGAAGACCACTTCCCGGTGGACGCCCTGGATAAACGGATTCGGATAGATCTCGACGTACGCCGCGCTGCTCTCAGTCGGCACTTCGAACTGGAACCGGTTCAGGCCCGAGAGCGTACCCACCAGCACCGAACTCCGGTCCTCGTTCAGGTCCAGCCACGTGTAGAACCCGGTCCTCAGACTCAGATTTGGAATCAACCCCCGGTTGTTGTCCGGCTCGGACCAGCGGCGATTCCGGGTGTCAAACATCGAGAGCCCCTTGTCGGTCAGGAACCAGACGTTGCCCCATGAATCCACCCGCACCCGGCTCACGTCGTTGCCCAGGATGCCGCTGTTGGCGGTCGTGTAGAAACGGAATGCGCCGTTCTCAAGCATCGCGCCACCCTGGCTCGTGGCAATCCACACCCGGTCCTCTGCATCCACTGCCACGCTCGGCACGTTCGTCGAGGCGGTGAAGAATGCCAGGGAGTCATCATCCCGGTCGTGCAGCGTACCCCGGACGTCAATCATCCCTACGCCGTTCATCGTCCCGAACCAGGCCCGACCCCGCGCATCGAAGGCGAAGTCGTAGCCGCCGCCGGATGGGGCCAGCACCCCGGGCACGGCAAACACTTCCTGCTGGCCGCTGCTGTCAATCGCGATGATCGAGCCGGCCTGGTTGAACGTCCATTTCGTGTCTGAGCGGTCCACGCCGAATCCGCAGACCACGTTCCGGTAGTCATCATCTCCCCACTGGAAGCCGCCCCAGGTCCCGTCCGCCGGGTCATAGACGCTCACTCCGCCGTTGCGCGCGAAGTGACCAAACCAGAACCGATTCCGGCTGTCCCGAGCCATACTCCGCGCATTGAGAATCGTGTCCCGCAACCACTCCCACTCGCCGTCCGCCCGACGGTGACTGATGCTCTTGAAACCCCACTGCGTGAGGTAGTGGCACGCGTAGACTTCCCCGCCCGAGTCGGTCATTGCCACAGCGATGTTGTTCGACGCCAGGTTCTGCGCCGTGTAGACGTGCCCTGCCCCGTCCGGCGTGACCCGGCCCAGCCCCATGCCGGCATCAACCAGTCCGCCGAATCCGAGCCACAGGTCGTTGCGCGCGAGAATCGCCCGCAGGTCGCCGCCCCAGACTTGTTCCATCCCGCCGCCGTTGAAACGCCAGAGCCCGGCATCCATCGCAACATAGAGCGTGTCATGCCAGACCGCCAGACGCTGCACGGCACGACTCTGTGAAAAGACCGTGACCGTGTCAAAGCCCGCGCCGTTGAACCGGAGAATTCCCCACTCGGTCGCGAGATGTGCCGCGCCGTGATACTCGATGATCGACTTCACGGTATCGCCCAGCGGCCGGGGATACGCGGCGACCGGAACCAGCGTCCGGGCCAGCAGGTCAACGCCGCGGTTCGTCCCAATCCAGAACCCTTCGGGCGTGGCGCCGACCGATTTCACCGTATTGCTCAGAACCCGCGGGGTCTGAAACTGAACCACCTGGTCATCACCGAAATCCAGCGGCGTTCCCTGGCGCAGAATCACAAATGCCCCGTTGTCCGAACCGACTAGAACCGTATCGCCCGCCGTGCCCAGACTCGTCACCTTGAGTGGCAGCATGTCCGTTGGGTAGTTGCGGAATCCCTGTGTCGCCGGATCGAAGACAACGAGCCCCCCGCCATCGGTGCCAATCCAGACCCTGCCGTCCGGGTCTTGCGCGGAGCAGCGCAGCACATTCACCGGCAGGCCGCCCGCGTTCGTGTAGACATCGCGGAAAGTCGTGTCTGCGACGGTGAAGACCTGCAGTCCGCCATTGGTCGCCAGATACAGCACCGAGTCGCTTCCCGCGATATCGTTGATGTAGTTAGTATTGGTGAACGTCTGCCACTCACCGGACAGGCCGAACAGCAGACCGAGCGTCAACACGATGGACGACATCACGAGTCAGGATAGCCGAAACGGCATTTCAAGTCAACCACGCCTCAGAGCGCTCCCTTGCCCCGGACCACAACGCGCAGGGTACGCAGCCCGATTGCCGCGTCCATCCAAAGCGACCAGTTCTTCACGTAGTGCTCATCCAGCAGCAGCCGGTCGTCGAACAGAGTCTCGTTCCGTCCGGAGACCTGCCACAGGCCGGTCAGCCCGGGCCGGACGCGCGTGATAACGTCCATGAATGACCCGATCTTCTCAATCTCTCGGGGCATGTAGGGCCGGGGTCCGACCAGGCTCATCTCCCCTCGCAGAGTGTTCCATAACTGCGGCAACTCGTCCAGGCTGAAGCGGCGCAGCACGCGACCAACCCGGGTTACCCTGGGGTCATTGGTGATTCGCGAGTATCTCATCCACTCCTCGCGCACCACCGGGTCCGAAGCCAGGAGTTCCTCGAGCCGCTGGTCGGCGTCCTGCGCCATCGTCCGGAACTTCAGGCACCGGAACCGCCGACCGCTCTTGCCGATGCGCTCCTGGGCAAAGAGCACCGAACCCGGTGAACTCGCCTTGACGAGTATTGTCAACACTGCCAGCAGAGGCGCCAGCACCACCAGCAGCAGTGACGTCAGGACGATATCCAGTGCTCGCTTGAGGATGAAATTGACGGGCTGCAGCAGGTTGTACCGGTACTTCATCAACAGCAGACTCTCGAGCTGTTCGACCTCGACCCCTGAACTCTGCAGAGTGCTGCTGTCGAGCAGAATCAGCAGTTCATCGGATGGACTCCGGTCGCTCTGTAGCAGTTTTGCCGCGGTACTTCGTCCCACGCTCGCATCGGAGAGCACAAAGCTCTCCGCCCGGTGCGCCCGCAGCAGCGACCTGACCCCTTCCGAACTCAGCCCGTCCAGCGCCGTCGGGTCAATGACCCCGGCCACCCGGTAGCCCAGCCGCCAGTTGCGGGTCAACTCGGACTTCAGGACCTGGGCATTCCGGTCGCTGCCGACAATCAGAATCGGTTTCGACCACAGCCGGAGCACGATTACCAGTTGCTTGGCCAGGGTCCGGGCGACAGGGAGCACCGCGAAACTCAGCAGCATTGCCAGCAACACCACCGAGCGGCTGAGCACATAGGCCTTGGTAACGTACAGGGCGAGAATCACCAGCGCGGTCGCAATCACCGTTCCGCGCAGAATCCGGCGGACCTCCTCCCAAAGCACCAGTCGCTTGCTGTACATGCCCTCGTAGGCAAAGACCAGGACATACACTGCCAGCAGGTAGTAGCGCTCGGCGAAGTTGTCGAAGCTGAGCGGAACCGAAAGCCCGGGCAACACATTCATCAGCAGCGTCAACCGCAGCACATAGGCCAGCAGGTAGCAGCCGGCCAGCGCCGCGGTATCGAATGCCACCATCACCAGCAGCGCGCTCAGGCGCCTGAGCACTCTCATGCCGCATGCCTCGCATTCGGCAACGAGTGCTCTGCCTCCCGCAACCCGAGAATGCGGGCGGCATAGAGCGTCACCAGATACGCCGCGAACAACAGAAAAAGGAGGCCGGACAGCTTCGGGTAGTTCACTCGGAAGTATCGACAGAAACCGCGTACCCGCCAGAACTCAGCCGCCATCCCGCGCCGGTGCCGGGCCCATCCCAGATAGTGAATGACCCGGGCCTGCGGCAGTACGAAGACCTCGCGGCCGGCCTCGTGAACGCGCCGGCACAAGTCAACGTCTTCGACATAGAAGGTGTAGCGCTCGTCGAACCCCCCGAGGTCCGATAGCAGGCTGCGCGGCGCGACCATGAACGTCCCGAACACGGCCTCGACCGCAACCGGTCCCGGACTGCGCTCAATGCCGGCATAGGTGAACTCCTGAGACCGGCGCGAATCCGGAAACAGCCGGCCGACCGGCGAGCGCCGTCCCGCAAGCAGGTAGCGGATTCTGGGAAAACGCCGGGCCGGACTCTGCGGCGTCAGGTCGGCCCAGAGAAACAGCGGCGAAACGATGCCTGCCGCGGGCTCTCCCTGGAGAAATCGCACCAGTTGTTCGACGCTGTCGTCAATGAACTTGATGTCTGTGTTGGCAACTGCAACAAACGCGCCGCGCGCCTCGGCAATCCCTTGGTTGGCGGCCGCGCCGTAGCCGCGGTTGGTCTGGTTTCGGATGAGCCGGAACGGCAGGGCGAAGTCCGCTGCTTCCAGACTGCACGCCTCGGTCGAAGCATTGTCCACGACTATGACCTCAATCCCGAAGCGCGGCGGGTGTTCGGCCAGCGACGCGAGCGCCTCGCTCAGCAAGCCGGCCGTGTTGTAGTTGATGAAGACGATTGACAACTCAGGCGCCACCTCAGTCCCACCTGCGCTCGAGCTCGTGTTTACGGGCATTGCAGTATTGTATCCCATTACCGGCACAGGTCAATATCAGCCCGCCCGACAGCCGAAAGAGGCGGACTCGGCCGCCTCCTTCGCGAAAACCGCGTTCGCGCCTTCAGTTTCTCAGCGTCTGGACGACGTCGCCGCGTGCGTCACGGATAGTCACTTCCAGCGACACGACCCCGGCCGAGTGCGTCGCGCACCCGAAGCAAGGGTCATAGGCTCGGAAGAACATCTCGACCGTATTCAGCAAGCCGTCCGAGACCTTGCCCGCATGAATCAGGTCCTTCGCCGCCTTGCGCACCGACATCTCAATCACGCCCTTGTTGTTCGTGGTCGCGACAATCAGATTCACCTTCTTCATCAGCATGTCATCGGTCGTCTCGAAGTGGTGAATCAGCGTCCCGCGCGCAGCCTCGACAATCCCCACACCCTTGTAGGTCGGCTTGAAGTTCATGTTCCGGTACTCAGTACCGGTGATTCCCGGGTCGGTGACCAGCTCAATCGCCCGCTCACATGCATAGAGCAGCTCAATCAGTCGAGCCCAGTGATAGGCCAGCGTGCTGTGCACCGGCTTGCCGCCCATTGTCGCATACAGCTTCTCGTACTCGGCCTGAGCTTTGGGCGTCGCCATGCCTTCCGCCGCATTCAGCCGACCCAGCGGGCCGACGCGGTAGAGGCCGCTGTCTTTGCCTTCCTCAATGCCCTTGAACCCGACCGCCTTCAGATACGGCACTTTGACATAGCTCCACTCCAGCACCGCCTCGCCGATGTGCTGCAGATACTCCTGGGCGTCGAACTTCAGGAACTCCTTGCCGTTCGGGTCGGTAACGCGCACCTTGCCGTCGTAGAAGTTCACTTTGTTGTTGGCGTCCACCATTCCCATGTTGTAGACGTTGACTGCGTAGGCCGGATTGGTGACCATCCCCAGATACGTCTTGTTCTTGAGCACGATGTCGGCAAAGACGCCCAGCGTCGCCAGCGCGAACTGCTCGCACGAGCGGGCCATCATCTCGATCTCCTTGCGCTCGTCCTCGGTGAGCCCCTTGCTCACGCCACCCGGCATGCCGCACACCGGGTGGGTGGGCTTGCCGCCCAGAATCTCCGTAATCTTCTGGCCATAGGCGCGGTGCTTGATTACTTCCTTGCCCAGGTCCAGCCCGACCTTCTCGATGACGCCCAGGATATTCCGCTTCTCTTTCGGCGCGTCCGGCCCGACCACGAAGTCCGGCCCGCCCAGGAAGAAGAAGTGCAGAATATGGTCATAGATGTAGTAGCCGCAGTTGGTCAGCTCGCGCAGCTTCTTCGCCAGCCCGGTCGGCTCGACACCGAATACGGCATCCAGCGCCTTGGTCGCCGCGAAGTGGTGCGCCACCGGGCAGACGCCGCAAATCCGGCTCGTAAGCTGGGGCATGTCTTCGGCCTTGCGCCCCTCGCAGAACTTCTCGAATCCGCGCAGCTCCGGCACCTGCAGGTAGGTCTGCTCAACGTCACCTTTCTCGTTCAGGAATATCTCAATCTTCCCGTGACCTTCCAGCCGCGTAATCGGGTCAATCGTAATCCGGTTCATCGCCATCATGCCCTGCGCTTTCTCTCGAGCAACGAACTCGCCAGCCCGTACATGTAGAACGTCCCTACCGGGTCCTTGATCTTGTCCACCAGTTCCTGCACCTGGGGCTCGGTCAGGCTCTTCTCTTCGTCAACCTTCAGGATACTCGAAATCGCGGAAATCATCTTCGCGCCCTGGTCAATCACATTCGGCCCAGGACCCAGACAACCGGTGCAGGGCCAGTTGCCGTTGATACACCGGGTCTTGCACCCGCTTCTGGTCGCCGGCCCCATGCAGATGACACCCTGCTCCAGAAAGCAGATGTTCGGGTCGGCGCGGATTTCCCAGATGCGCTTCACGTCCGGCATCTTCTTCGCTTCATTCTTGTTCCGGATGCACTCGTCGCAAAGCGCCTTCACCGGCGCCAGCACCGAACCCTTCGGCGGCAGCGTCCCCGCGGCAATCGCCTTCACCGCCTCTTCAATCAGCCCGACCGGCGGCGGACAACCGGGCAGGTAATAGTCCACCGGTACGACCTGGTCCAACGGCCGCACCTGGTCATAGAACTCCGGAATGGTCACTTCACCTTCCGGCACTTTCGCCGTGACTTGCGGCATCTTGCGCTCAGGATTCACAACCGAAGGCTCGTCAAGGTAGACGCCCTTGAGAATCTCCTCGCGCGAGTGCATGTTCGCCAGCCCGGGAATACAGCCGTGGTGCGCGCAGGAACCGAACGCCACCAGCGTCTTCGCCTTCTTGCGCAGCAACTTGGCCAGATGCTCCTGCTCGCTGTTCCGGATGGAACCGTTGAAGAAACAGACGTCAAGATGCCCGTCCGGGTAGGCTTCAACGTCCTTGTACTTGAAGTCCATCGCCACCGGCCAGAACAGAATGTCGGCCAATGCGACGACATCCAGAATCTTCTCGTTCAGGTCCAGCACGGCAATCTCGCAGCCGCCGCAGGACGCTGCCCAGTAGAAACCAAACCTAAGCTTCTCAGCCATTACGCTCCTTTGGGTTTTCTATGTGAAATTCGTGCTTCAAGCATAGTCGCGAATCGCGGGAAAGTCAAGAAGACCTGAAGCAAACCGCCGATGAACACAGATGACACAGAGCCAAGAGAACCGATGTCCATCGGCAAGCCACAAGCCACTACCCACCGGCCACAAGCCGCGCAAACACTATCTCCCGCACCTTCCGCACAATGGCCGGAATCAGCCTCGCCGCAATGCCCATCTTCTCGACCTGGTCGAACGCAATACTCACTGTCTGGGTCGGGTCGCTCCCCTTTGCCTGCCGCGTCACCCGCTTCCAGACCCGGTAGTATTCGCGCACCCCATTCAGGTAAGGCATCGGTGAGTAGTACTTCCCGGCTGGGAACATCGGCTGAATCACGGGCAGGACCTCTTTCCACAGCGCCTCAACCACCTGCGCATCCCGGAACTCCCGTTCCCACCGCTTCTCATACCGCAGCTTCGCCTTCGCCCGCTTCTCCGCGTCACAGGTTTCTCCTCTTAGCTTCTGAGAGGTGAAACCTGTGACGCTTTCCTTGACGCATTCAGCCTCCGCCTCTCCAAATGCGCCGGACTGAGCCAACTCCAAGACGAACTTGCTGATTGGCTCTTTGCAGGCTTGAAGGTAGCCCACGACAGTCATGAAGCCGACGTTGCGCAACTCACCCTTCTCCAGTCGGTGAACATAGGCGCGCGAGATGACACCCTTCATGCCCATCGCCGTGCATACCTGTCCTTGAGTCAGGCCCGCCGATTTCCTGACCGTCCTGAGCTGGATGCCGAG
>Ga0233425_10006070_pt1 | contig 18336 bp, 17 predicted proteins | sample Watercolumn_Towu_2_FD_181712 | JGI IMG/M metagenome (GOLD analysis project Ga0233425, IMG submission 181712) | Freshwater microbial communities from Lake Towuti, South Sulawesi, Indonesia - Watercolumn_Towuti2014_140_MG | ecosystem: Environmental > Aquatic > Freshwater > Lake | place... | reverse complement strand
GCAACGAGTTATTGACAAACTAAAACGAAACGAACGAGGGGGGGGAATTCCGTAACGAAAAGATAGCTTCGGATTTGCCTCAGAAATTTTATCTAAACTCAAAATATGGCACTCTTCTCATCGTCTCTGCAACTTTTTCAGGATTGCTCCTCAACAAAGCAAGAGCATCCCATGTGCCATTTAAGAAAGATTGTCTAACATTTTCAGGAATTTCAAAAGGCATTATTCCTGTTGGACCTTCCTGGCTATGGTAGCCTAAATTTTTATCTTCAAGGTCAATAGTTAATGCAGTATGAGGGTATTTTCTTACCATCTCTGCCAATGTTAAAATATCCGATTTAGGAACAGTTACAGCAACTAATCCTATGGAAGCGCAATTTCCTTGGAATATCCCCGCATATCCTGCTGTTACTAATGCATTTAATCCGAAATCTAAATGAGCTTGTGGTGCGTGTTCTCTGCTTGAGCCACAGCCATAATTTTCTCCGCCTATTAAAATTGTTGCTCCTGCGTATCTTGGATCATTTAATGGATGAGCAGGATTATCTTTTCTTTCAACTGCAAAAAGGTCTTTCCCATAACCCTTGAAAGTAATTCTATTTAACTCACCGCCATAAACCATATCGTCTGTGTTTTGATTATCTTCTGGTTTTGGAACTCCTCTTCCAATTATTTCTTTTATTACTTTTTCTAGTATTATTTGTGCCATTTTATAAATATCTCCTTGGATCTGCTATTGCTCCTTCAATAGCACTTGCAGCAGCAGTATAAGGAGACATTAAATGGGTTTTTGCTCCTTTTCCCTGTCTATTCATAAAGTTTCTATTTGAAGTACTTGCTGTTCTTTCTTGATTCATTAAAGTATCTGGGCTCATGGATAAACACATTGAACATCCAGGATATCTCCATTCTGCACCTGCCTCTTGGAGTAATCTATTGTACCCTAATCTTTCTGCTTCATAGCTTACTCTTTCTGAACCAGGTACAACTAAAGTTCTTACTGCAACTTTTCTTCCTCTTAAAATTTCTGTAGCCACAGCAATATCGCTTAATCTTCCATTTGTGCAACTTCCAATAAAAACTACATCAACAGGAGTTCCTAAAATTCTGCTTCCTGCACTAATTTGCATATATTTTAGAGCATTTTTATCTGTATCAGGAATATTCTCGCTGATTCTTATACTTTGGTCAGAAGCAGTTCCCCAGCTAACCATAGGCTCTAAACCAGAAACATCAAGAGTTCTGACATCATCATACTGTGCGTCTCTGTCAGAAGCAATACTTTTCCAAAATTCTACTGCCTTATCCCAATCCTTTTTAGGAGCATAAGGTCTTCCTTTCAAATATTCAAAAGTAACACTATCCGGGTTTATGTAAGCTACTTTTGCTCCGCCTTCGACACCCATATTACACATTGTAAGCCTTCCTTCCATACTCATATTCTCAATTACTTCTCCGCCATACTCATGAGCATAGCCATTTCCACCTTTTGCACCCAATGTTCTTATAGCATGCATAACTAAATCTTTTGCAGTTACTCCTTTTTGTAATTGACCTACAAAATTTATTCTTCTTACTTTTAGATTTTGGTCAAGATAAATTGTTTGGCTTCCTAAAGCATGTCCTAATTGAGTTGAGCCGACTCCAAAACCAATAGCACCAAATGCTCCATAAGTTGAAGTATGAGAATCTCCACAGATAGCAGTCATTCCAGGCCAAATAACGCCTTGCTCTGGAAAGACAACATGGCAAACCCCTCCATCTCCAGAAGCAGGAGCAAAATAAGTCATTCTAAAATCTCTTACATTTTCTTCGAGAGTTCTTGCCATTAATTCGTCATTAGAATCTTTAAATGGTCTTCCATTCTGGCTTTTTGTATTAAGAATATGGTCCATTACTGCAAAAGTTGTTTCAGGAAATCTTAAATCAAGATTTTCGTCTCTTAATCTTTCAATACAAGCAGGATTACTTGTTACTTCATGTATAAATTTTCTGCCTAGAAGAATTTGGTTTCCTTCAACTGTATGCAATCCTATTACTTTATCGTAAAGTGTTCCTTTTGCCATTTTATTCTCGTATTTTACATACGAATCCACAAGCATTATCTACAAGCTCGTTAAGACTCATTGTTTTATAATTAGGATTTCTTATATTTGCAAGGGCTGCTTGTTTCATAGCATTTGCTGATCTTACCTCTCCAAGCTGCTCCAACATCATAGCATAAGACATAAATGCTGCTTCTGGTTTTACCATTTGAACTAAATCAGGTCTAAATGTTCCTGGGACATATTCACCATCTTTCATATCATACCATTTGTCTGGAGCAGTGCCATGTATTGGCTCAAACATGGAAGGGAATCTTCCAGTAGGATTTATATTTCCGGAAACAGCGGTTCCGATTCCTCCCTGGATTACTGCACCTAAATCTGTCGCAATATCTCCAAACATATTTTCTGTTAAAACTACATCAAATTGTTCTGGTTTTGTAAGCATCTGCATCATAAAATTATCTATGTGCATATATCTTGCATTTACTCTTGAATCTGATTGAAATTCCTTGAAAACTCTATCCCATGGAGAACAAGCATAAGTTAAAACATTATTTTTAAAAACAAAATGCAGATTTGGCTTTCTTCCTTTTTCTTGACCTTTTAGAACAGCCCTTTCTGCTGCATATTCAGCTAATCTTCTAACACCCCTATAACTACAATGCATTTCCTGTATTCCGACTTCATCTTCTGTTCCAGCATTTTCTACTCGTCCTTTAGCGACATATAAACCCTCTGAGTTTTCTCTGCAAATCTCAAAATTGATATGCCTGTGATCTTTTCCAATAACAACAGAAGGCACTCCTTCTGGCAAGACAACAGGTCTTAGGTTTACATATTGGTCAAAAGCCTGTCTTACTTTAAGCAATAATCCTACTTCAATAATTCCTGGCTTTAATTTTGTTGGGTCACCTATGGCTCCTTCAAAAATAGCATCATATCTTCTCAAATCTGCAAGTTCTTGTTCACGAAGTTCTTTTATCTTCTCTTGAACAAAATAATCTGCATTGTAAGGAGTAGAAGTATGTCTTATTGGTTTAGATAATAAATGAGAAGCTGCTTGAGAAAGTTTTACAGCCGCATCGGTAACCGTAATGCCATTCAAATCTCCATGAATTAATGCGATATCATGACAAGGTTTTTCTGCCATAGAAAAAGAGATTTAAACAATCTTTATAAAGCTTTTGTTTGTGTAACTACTTTAAAATTAGGAAGTGGCGTCTTCTTTTTTGTAAAAAGAAGCAAAAAATTCTCGCCGACCCCCTAAAACCCCAAAGATACTATCGAACCAGCCCCTAATTTTAATAACTTTAATTTACAACGAAAATTAATCGCGTTGAACTGCGCTTAATTTTCGAGCAAACTGCCTTCGCTGTTGATATCAGCCATGTTCTGTTTTTTCGCAATACCCACTGCTTTGCTCTGGGCAGTTTACAACGAAAATTAATCGCGTTGAACTGCGCTTAATTTTCGAGCAAACTGCCTTCGCTGTTGATATCAGCCATGTTCTGTTTTTTCGCAATGCCCACTGCTTTAGCTCTAGGCAGTTTATCTTTTTAATACACTCTTCCAATACTTTTATATACTTCAGTTTTTTCAGCAACACTTATGAAATGCATATTCGCAGAAGCACAGTACACCGGCAGAATACAGCTTGGAAAAGAAGCGGAAAAGCTCCCGCAGAAAATCGGGCTGATAACCACAGCCCAATTTACTAATCAGCTCAGCGGAATAAAAAAAGAAATAGAAAAAACAGGAAGAATTGTTCTGGTCTCCAAAGGAAAACAAAAATGCCCCGGGCAGGTATTGGGGTGCGAATGCTCTGCGGCAACAGCGCTGAAAAAAAAGGTTGACGCATACCTTTACATCGGAACAGGCGAATTTCACCCAATAACTGTTGCAATGCAAACTGGGAAGACTGTTTATGTGTTCAGCCCTTTTGGAAAATTAGAGAAGCTTGATAAGAACGAAATTGAGAAGATAGAAAACAAAAAAAGAGGAGCATACCTCAAATATCTTAATGCAGAGCACATAGGAATAATCACCACAACAAAGCCCGGCCAGAACAAGCTAAAAAAAGCATTTGAGCTGAAAGAAAAACTGGAAAAACAAGGAAAAAAAGTGTATGTATTTGCTGGCAACACCATTAACTTTGAATCACTGCAAGACTTTAATTTTGTCGAAGCATGGGTTAATACCGCATGCCCGAGAATAGCTGAAGATTTCGCATGCATCAACGCTGACGAAATTCTAATATAAAATGTAAACAAACAAAAAAATATGAAAAAAAACAGCAATAAATGAAACAAAAAATACAAATGAAACAAGCGCCGAAAAAGCCAGAGCTTCTTGCGCCGGCAGGAGACTTCATCTCGCTGAGAGAGGCAGTAAAAGCAGGATGCGATGCAGTATATTTCGGAATAAAAGGGTTTAATATGCGGGCCGGCGCAAAAAACTTCAAAACAAGCGACCTGCCTGAAATAAAAAAAATCTGCGGAAAAACAAAAAAATACCTTGTCCTGAACACAATAATCTACGAAAACGAGCTCAAACAAGCGGAAGAAATCATAAAAAAAACAAAAAAATATGCGGATGCAGTAATCTGCTGGGATGCATCAATAATAAATCTCTGCAGAAAATACAAAATGCCATTCCACATTTCAACACAGGCTTCTGTATCAAACTCAAAATCAGCGCTTTTTTACAAAAAGTTGGGCGCCGAGAGAATAATACCTGCAAGAGAATGCACGCTTGAGCAAATAAAAGAGATAAAGCACAAAGCAGGAATAATCGTTGAGGCGTTTATCCATGGAGCAATGTGCGTAAGTGTATCTGGGCGGTGCTTTATGTCGCAGTTCACATTCGGCAGGTCAGCAAACAGAGGAGAGTGCCTCCAAAACTGCAGAAGAGAATACACAATACAAGACATAGACAAAGAATTTCAGCTGAAGCTTGGAAGCAACTATGTCATGTCAGCAAAAGACCTGTGCACAATGCCTTTCATAGACAAATTAATCAGCGCGGGGATAGATGCGTTTAAGATAGAAGGAAGGAACAGGCCTCCAGAATATGTAAAAACATCAGTTGAAGCATACCGTGAAGCAATAGATGCATATTATGCAGGAAAACTTACAAAAGAGCTGAAAGAAAAACTTACGGCAAAACTAAAAAAGGTGTACAACAAAGATTTTTCATCAGGATTCTACATGGGAAAGCCGATAAACGAGTTTACAGATGAATACGGAAACAAAGCAACAACAAAAAAAGAGTTTATAGGAAAAGTACAGAATTACTACCCAAAAGCAAAAGTTGTTGAGATAAGCGTGGAAAGCAGCACATTCAACAAAGGAGACACGCTGATGATACAGGGAACAACAACAGGAATAATAGAATTTAAAGCAGAAGAAATAATGCAGGACGAAAAAATGACAGAACAAGTGAAAAGAGGAAAGGCAACAATAAAACTCGGCGAAAAGGCGAGAAAAAACGATGTAGTATATCTCATATGTAAATTGCTATGCGCATAACCGTGGTGCATTTCAATACTTATAATTGCGGCGTTGCCTGACCAAAAAAACAGTGAACACAATAAGAATCGGAACAACAGCCCCGGCAAAAACCAAATAAACCCTATCGCTCAACCGGCTGTTTAACTTACTCTTAGGCAAGCTTTTATTTGATAGCTCATCTCCAGAAGCAGTTTTTTCATCGCTACTTTCGGCAGAAGGCGCCGCAAGGCCGGCTTCGCATTTTCTTTCAACAGCCGGCTCAGAATTTTTAGCTCCGCACCCATTGATGTCAAAGCACTGCCTTGATTCAACACCCCCACTGCATGACCCCCAGCTTCCGCAAACCCAGTCTTCATCACATGGAGGAACAACAACCGCATCATCAATCCCTCCGCCCCCGCCTCCACCACCACTGCCACCAGTACTGTCACTATTATTACCTGAAGAAACAGTAATTCCTTTCACCGCAGTGCTGCTCAACCCGGAAACCCTGAAAAAACCGCCGGCAACAGAACAGGAAAAAGCGCCGCTTGAGCCCGGACAGGCAATCTTAGTCTCATTAGCGCGTGAACAATCAGAAGAAAGCGCACCGATAGAATCAACCTCGGCATCAACAACGCACACATAATTAAAGCTTGAAGAAGACCGATTTATGTAAACGGACTTGGTCAAGCCCTGAGAAGAAAGATTAAGATTTCTTATTACGACAGTGCCGTTTTGAGGGGCATAATCAACATTCACGCTTATGTTTGATCTGCTGAAATTCCAGGAAAACTCAACCAAAGAAACATTCAATGAATCAGTAATATTAATTGCATTCACTCCTGAAAGCTCAGACTCATTAACAGAATTATTAATGAAAACCGCAAGCGCAACACTTGAAGCAATGCTTGAAGAATTGCCGTTCAGCCTCGCAACATCCCGTACAGTGACGGTTATTCCGCTGCTTGAAGAGACAGCGGAGCCGTCAGAAACATTAAAGTAAGCGCTATAAATACCCGAGACAGAATAATTGGTAAGCCAGAAAAAGTTGGCGCCTGAAGAAGAAAAATATGACAGATTAGAAGAATACAAAAGCGCATCGCCGTCAGCATCACCCGCAGACAAAGAAATATTTACCAGTTCAGATTCATTAACAACAATGTTTGGCGGTGTAGAGAGAACCGGAGCGCTGTTAAGCACAACAACAGAAGAGTTTATTCTATAAGAACCGCCAAGAGAATCAACAGCAACAATCTCACAAGTCCAATTCGCGCCCCTCGAAGTATAAGTGCTGTTAATAATCGTCTGATTCTGAAACGCATTATTCAAAGAGCCGTTGACAATCCAATTTATTGCCGTGCCCAGCTCAAAATCACCATCCGGATCAGAAAACACATAAGAGCATGAGATGTTGTCATCAGTATAAATAGAAGAAGGCGACAAAGAAACAATAGTTAAGTTTGGAGGCTGGTTTGTATTATTGACACTCAAATTCCAGTAAAAAACAGTGAAATTCTCGCCGTCAGAAACATTAAGCAAAAGCGAATAATTCGCAGAATCAGAAAAACCAAATAAATAACTCAAATTCTGTGCAGACGCAATCACCGAAGAATTCAAGCTCCAAGAAAAAGTAAGATTATCGCCATTCACATCAGCTGCATTAACAGAAATGACAAACGATTCATTCTCCCTTGCAGAAAAATTGCCCGGCAAACGCGAAACATTAACTTCCGGCGCAGAATTCATGACGGCAACAGAAATATTATCAATTTTCCAATTGCCGTAATAATCCTGCACAAAAACTCCCACCCGTTTGGCGCCCCGCCCCGAAAAAACAGCGGTAATATTACATGACTTATTAGCAGCATAAGGGCTCATCGGCTGGGAATAATTAACATTCTCCACCTGAAAAGTGCAGTTAACCACTTCATTCATATCAAGCACGCTAACATTCAACACCTTTGAAAAAAAGGTGGAATTCTGGCCTTGAGAAGGAGAAACAACAGACACATTAGGCGAGCTGTTGTCAAAAGCCTGATAAAAAACAAGAGAAAACTGCTGAGGAGGAAGAGAAACATAATAACCATTAACAGAAATATTCCACTGCCCCAAAGCTGGATTGGAAACCTCAATCTGCTCAACATTGTTTGAGCCGTCAGAATAATCAAGGCCCGGCGCCATATATGCAGGCGCAGAAGGATTAGACTTATCAAGCTTCCACGCAAAAAAAGAAGTGCCATTAGGCGCAGTAACCCAAACATCCAAGTCAGAGCCAAGGGTAGTCCACAAAGGCGGATCGCTCCACGCCAAGGTAACCCTCAGCTTATCAATAGGATACGAAACATTAAAAGAATAATTCAAGCTTGAAAGATGAGAATAAGTCAAGTCTTCAGTAATATTTCCCTGCACAATAGCATTAGAACCATTAACAACGGCCTTTAACGCCTTTTTTGCATTCACCAAACCCCAGCCATAAGTAAAATCAGGCCCCTCATTGCCTAAGTCCGTCGCAGTCTGAACCAAAATTGCCTTGTCAGTTGAAGGCAGAAGGCGGGAGCCATAAGTCTTGTTGTATCCTTCATGCATTAAAGCAATAATGCCCGAAACAACAGGAGCAGCCATAGAAGTGCCGCACATTTCACCATAAGAATCGCCCTGAAAAGTTGATTTTATCTGATGAGAGCTGTAAGTCCCGCAACCAGGAGCAACAATGTCCGGCTTAGTCCTGCCATCATCAGTCGGGCCAAGACTGCTATAAGAGCTAATCTCCAAATCATCATAATCAACAGAGCCAACAGTGATAACATTCCTGCCCGTGCCTCCAGGACCGCAAGTGCTGTTAAACCCAGAAACGCCATTATTGCCTGCAGAAAAAACAACAGTAAGCACTTTATCAGCATAAGATTTATTGCCAAAAACAACAGTATCAAAAGCCTGAGTCAATGAATCATAATCACCATTATAACAAAAGAGATAACCCCAGGAATTCTGTGAAACACTTGCAGAAAAATTAGCAACAGAAACATTAGTTTCATTATAAACCTCAACAACAGTTTCAGTCCAGCCCCAGCTTATAATAGAAACATTAGGCGCCTGCCCCATAAAAGAAGAATTCTTCACGCCCTTGCCGCCCAAAGTCCCGCCGACATGAGTGGAATGATTAACCGCAGAACATTTCTCGCTGTCGCCGGCATGTTTGCAAGTATCAGGATTAGTGACTCTTCCGGCAAAATCGGTATGATTAATCTCAACAAAACCTTCATCCCAAATACCGGCCACAACACCCGAGCCGGTAAGATTAAAAATACTCTGAGGAAAATTAACATTTGCATAAATCCTTGTTCCATTATTATAAGAAACAAGCTCTTTCACAGATTCAACAGAAAAAACCACATCCTCTCCGGCAATATCATCAGCAGAAAAATCACCGCTCAAATTAATAAAAACAGCGCCCTCATCAAAACCAATAACAACACCATACATTGAAACAGCCTTTTCCATTTCTTCTCTTGAAACACCGCCGTAAAAAACAACCTTAACCAAGCCATTCTCAACAGCATCCTTCACTTTTTTCTCAGAAGGGACAACGCCAAGAACACGGCCTTTTTTTAAGCTTCTTCCACCGTCACCAACAACCCACAAATTTCTTTCAATGCTGTCAACAGCGCCCGCCGGAGCCTTCTTAGATTCAACAACAACATAATCAGAGCCATCAACCGGGGCATAAACAGCATCAGAAGCAATAACCACTTTTTTTCCCATATTCTCCTTATTAGCATCTTCTGCAGAAACAGAAATACAAAGAACAAGCACAACACAAAAAAAAACCGCATTCCGAAGTTTCATAAACCATATCCCCCTTATTTCACTCACTTTGCAAACAAATAATCTTTCCTAAACAAAGCGTCGCCAAAACCCCTGCCAAAAGCATAGCTCTGGCCTGAAAAAGCGCCGGCAAACAAATCAAAAAAACTCTCAGAAGAACTGAAAACAACAACTTCCGGCGCAATGCCTAAAACTCCACCAATATATGCCTCAGCCTCAGGAAGGCCACCAAGCTTGTCAATAAGGCCAAGCTCCTGCGCCTGCAGTCCAACATAAAAATCCGCTTTTTTTATCTCATCAACCTGAACAGCGCTTAAATTCCTGTTCAAAGCAACATCATTAACAAAGTAATCATGCATAATCTTTGTCTTGCCCCGAAGCCGGGCCAGCTCATCATCACGAGGAATCCTGAAAGGATTGCCGGAATCCTTAAACTCACCTGAATGAAGCGCAACATAAGACACATTATACTCCTTAAGAAGGCCGGAAAAATCAAAATAATCAGAGCGAACACCCACACTCCCGACAACAGACAAAGGAGAAGCAACAACATAATCGCAAGCAGACGCAACCCAATAGCCTGCCGAAGCGCCAACATCACGAATAAAAGCAACAACCGGCTTATTAGACTGCTTAATCTGCCGGACAATCTCCTCTCCACCAACAGGGCTCCCGCCAGGAGAATTAACCGAAATAATAATCGCCTTTATGAATGTATCATCCTCAGCATCTTTAATTAATCCGGCAACATCACCCGAAGAAACAATGTCAGAAAATAATGAGCCCACACTTGTTGAAATCTCACCGTTAACCTCAATGAGCGCAACATTCCCTGAGAAAGACTTTTCTCCTGAAAAAAAAGAAACAACCAAGCCGGCAAAAACAAAAAAAACAAGAACACAACTGCCGACAGCAACAAAAACACCCCATCTAAAACCTTTTTTTCCAGATTTTTTAGCCATGTATATTTTCCTGAATAAGAAGTTTATAAATTTATCGATGAAAACTTATTAAGCTATTTTTTAGGCCTTCCCATTTTTTTCTTCGGAGCAGAACCGAACAGAACAGAGCTGTCTGCATCAATCTTCTTTAAATCATTTTCAAGCACCTTTTTTTCCTCAACAAGCTCGGCAAGCTCTTTTTTAAGAAGCGAAGTCCGCTCGTTTTCGTTAATCTTCGGATAATCACTCCATGCAGAGCCCACAATAGAAACAACAAAAGCGATAAGATTAACAACAACCAGCAGAACCAAAGTAACTGAAACAGCCTCAAGAAGCAAAAAAACAAGATAATTCACAAGAAATGCAAAAAGCAAAACAGAGCCGAAAAACGCCCATTTTCTGTTCTCACCCAAACCAATAAGCACAGCCATACTTGCAAGCACAAGCAAAGAAAAAACAACAGGCTCAAAAGAATGAGAAATGCCTGCAATCATACGAACAGCAATGTACAAAAAAGTAAGAACAAATGAAATAAATATGTAATAATAAGCAGCCGCCCCCCTCATAAACCTGCAGAGGTGCACCATAACTTATAAAGATTTCCGTAGCAAAAACATAACAAACGGCTCATTTCATCAGATTTTCATTTTTTACAACGAAAATTAATCGCGTGAACGCAGTATGCTTAAGCTTGCTGATGAACTGCGATTAATTTTCGAGCAAACTACCAACGCGTAAAAACGCTTCGGGCTTCAGCCCGATGGTAGTTTACAATATCTTTTTCAATGTTTGACAAAACAAACTTCAAATTGTCAGAGTCTTCACCAAGCAGATAAACAAGCATATTCTTAGGGTCAGAATCAACATAAACCCTACCAAAAGCACCATAAACAACGAAAGCACCACGCTCCTGCCCCTGTTGGTAGGCGCCAGGCATAAAATACTCTGCCAGCGAGAACAACCCGCCCAAAGAAAGAGAGCCGAAAGCAAGCATACCGATGCCTCTGATAATGCGCCTCATTTTCCGCCACCAAAAAAACTCTTAAGAGCAGAATAATTCCTACGCGCATTAGGTTCATACTTCTTTTTCTTATCAACAAGCCAAGAGCGAACATAATCAAAATAAGACTCAAACCGGTGCTCAAAAATATCGCCAGCCAAAAAATCAAGAACCTCCTCCTGCCTGCTCTTGGGAAGAAGTTCATGGCCGACCTTAAGAAGATAAACCCTTGATTCAATGTCCATTAAATTCCACAGCTCAGAATCATTCATAACCCTGCCGTTCACACAAATGAAATGCAGTTTATTCCCGCTGACAATGGAGCGGGCATCAACAACATAGCCGGCAGAAGCAGACATGACAGAAGACAACGGCTTCTTTTCCGCAGAAATGGCACCAGTATCAATACCTGCACCAAAACAATCACAACAATAAAGTGCAGCTACAGCGCCCAGCAATTTTACAAGAGCCATAAAAAAACAATAACACTGCGCTTAATAAGTTTTTACACGATAAAACCGAAAAAACAATCATGAAAACAGCAAATATTGCGAAACAAACGGGAAATATCCGCCAAAAAAACAATTCTGCGAAAAAAATCCGAGCCAGCCGGAACAGAAAAAACAACGAGACACGCATGCGCTGATTAATCGCATTCAATGATGAATCATCGCTGAATCATGAAAAACTATTTAAACCACTGCATCCAATTAAATGCCTATGAGACTTTTTACAGCGCCGGCAGCAGCCATAACCGCAGTTTTAATCATTGCAGTATTCTCACTTCCCGCACTTGCAGAAATTACGCTCACAAGCCAGATGAAAAGCCAGTACACACTCAGCGACAAAATTGAAGCAGTATTCACAGCGCTTTCGGAATCAGAAGGAATATTCACGCTAAAGATTGAGTGCAATGACTACCAAATAACATACTTTGCAAACACAATCGAGCCGAACACAACAAAAACATTCCAGGCGCCGGCCATAAAGGCAACAGAAAAAATGCTCGGAGCATGCACACTAAATGCAGAAATAACATCATTTTCAAATGAAAACCTTTTATCCTATCAAAGCGAACCATTTACAATCACGAATAAGCTTGAGATAACAATGAACACAAAAAAAAACGCATTCCTTCCCAGTGAACAAGTCCAGATAATTGCATCGGGCGCTGAAAAATACTCAGAAAGAAAGCTATACGCAGAAACATTCTTCAACAACGAAGAGCAAAAGTTTTCAGACATAAACAACATAAACATAATGCTCAACCCCGGAATGAGATCAGGAAGTTATTCAATACTCGCAGTAATCTCTGACGATGAAGGAAACAGCGCAGAACAAGAGCTCGAATTCACAGTCAGCCAGGTGGCAAAAACAATCCGGATTGAGCTGGATGCAGACAAAATAAAGCCAGGAAGCACACTCACAGCAAGAGCAACACTCCTTGACCAGGCAGGAGATGAAATAAAGGAAAAGAAAATAACAACACTGCTGGCAAATGCAGAAAGCATAGAAATCGGCTCATTGATAATAAGTTCAGGAGAAAAAACTGCATTCAGTATACCATCAGACGCACCACCCGGAAGGTACACACTAACCGCAGAAGCAGAACAAATAAAAAACACTGCAGGCATAACAATCATCGAAGTAAAACAGATACAAACAATATTTGAGGGAGGAACAGCAGTAATAACCAACACAGGAAATGTTGATTACACCCATGAAATCACTCTTACATTCACCGGAGAGACAGGAAATTACACGCTCCGCCAAAAAATATCGCTCAAGCCCGGAGAAAAAACAGCAATAGACGCATCAAAAGAGATACCCGGCGGAAGCTACACGGCAAAAACAGATGGCATGGCAGACGCAAAAATATCCTTTAAGGAAAACAGAAGCATAATCAAAAGAACAGCTGACGGAATATCAACAGCAACAGGAGCATTCGTCGGAATAAGCGTGTTCACCTCACTCATAATACCGCTCATGATGCTCGGCGCAATAATAATCACAGCAGGGCTATTTTACAAGAAAAAAATAAATACCGAAAAAGCAAAAACAGCCAAGTTCAGCCAAAACATTCAACAGAACTTTTATAAAAAACAATAATTTACCAGTACAGGGGCAGTAAAAAGCAAGATGGACACAAAAACCAGCATACCCATAGAAATATCAAACAGGCACGCACACCTGAGCAAAGAAGATATTGAAAAACTCTTCGGAAAAAACTATGAACTAACAGTTCTTAAAAAACTTTCATACCCCGGAGAATTCTCAGCAAAAGAAACAATAAAAATCGCGGAGCTGGAGGCAAGAATAGTCGGGCCGGTGCGTGCATTCTCACAGCTTGAGCTTTCAGAAACAGATTCGCGTAGGCTTAAGCTGAACCTGCCGGTGCGCATATCAGGAGACATAAAAAATGCACCTCTTGTTGAGGCAAGAGCACAGCACGGAAAAACAAAAATTCCGGCAATAATAGCGAAAAGGCACATACACATAACAAGAAAAGACAGCGAAAAACTCGGAATAAACGAAAAAAGCACAGTATCAATAAAAGTTGAAGGTGAACTCGCAGTGACATTCCACAACATAGCAGTAAGAATAAACGACAAACAAATGACGGCACTACACCTAAACACCGACGAAGGAAACGCGGCAGGCGCAAAAGAAGGAACAAAAGGAATTCTGATAAAATAAAATGAACAATCCGGCAGAAATATACTCAAAACTTCTCAGTGCATACGGAAAACAAGGATGGTGGCCGGCAACACCCGAAGGAAAAACAAGCCCTGTGTATGGACTAAAACAGCACACAAAAAAACAAAAACTTGAGATAATATTCGGTGCAATACTCACGCAAAACACTTCCTGGAAAAATGCAGAAAAAGCAATAACTGAGCTGAACAAAAAAAACCTGATAAACACAGACAAAATAATCGAAATAACTGAGAACGAACTTGCACAGCTGATAAAAAGCGCAGGATACTACAACCAAAAAGCAAAAAGACTCAAAAATGTATGCACTTTCCTAAAACAAACTCCAGGCATTGAAAAAAAAGAAAACGCGCGGGAGCTGCTGCTGGCAGTAAACGGAATAGGAAATGAAACCGCAGACTCAATACTGCTCTATGCATTCAGCAGGCCAGCATTTGTCATAGATGCGTACACCAAAAGAATATTCTCGCGCATAGGAATGATAAAAAAAGAGGCAGATTGTGAAGAAGCGCAAAAAATATTCAGCGGGCTTGAAAAAAACACAGAGATGTTCAGCGAATACCACGCACTAATAGTTGAGCACGCAAAAAAACACTGCAGGAAAAATCCGAAATGCGAAGGGTGCGTGATAAAGGAAAAATGCAAAACTAACTTTTTGATGAAACCGCCCTTATCGCAGCATAAACGAAACGCCTGTCAAACTCTCTAAGATACACGGGGAGATAAATTGTTGAATACCTGTGAAGCTCAGCACTGACATCGGGATTAGTTGTTTCTCTTGAAGCAATCGTCTGAGCAGTTGAATGCTTTTTCTCAACACCAAGAAGAGCCAAGGCTTTTATCATTTGCACATAGCTCAATCTCATAGGAAGGTCTGTTTTAGGAGCACGATTAAAAATAAATGTTCTGCCATGCTTTTTCTCAACAGCGAGCGACCTGCAATGCACATCAATAAAATCCTGCACATTTGCTTCGTCCACAGAATTATATTCTTCATCATCCTTTTCATATCTCTTCCAGGTTTTTTCAACAACAATGCCGCAGCCGTCAAAATGAAGCTTAGAAAAAACCTCGCAGTCTTTTGCGCCTGTTGAGTCGCGGTGTTCATTAACAGAAACCAGCACTTCAAGATTCGGCTCTTTTGCACATTCATGAACAAACTTAGTTATCAATGCCTTTTCCATGAAAGCAGGAATGCACAGCCCATTTATAAATGTTTCGGTATGTAACTACTCTTAAGACACAAAAAGGCAAATGCTTAAAAAGAGAACAATGTTAGCCTGCAAAAATAAAGTTCAACATGAATGCATAAGCAAAATGCTTCCGGTTTTCAGCCCGAAGGCATTACAAATACACAAGGAGGAAAAAATGAAAAACATTAAATGGATAAACAGCATGGCCTTGTTTTTAGTTATATCAATTCTAAGCGGAGCCAGCACAGCAGCAACAGGAAATGAAACCGGCGAGTTTGGCACAATAACAGCAAATAGCGCGGAGATTGGAGAGATAAGCGCCGACAAGATAGACGCGAGGGAAATAAATAGCACAGAAAGTTTAGACGCAGGAATTATTCGTTCAGAACAGATTTCAGCAGGAGACATAGAAGCTCAAAATTTATATGTTAACGGCCAGGAATGGTCATTCATAAGGAATCTCATAACAGAAAACATAAATGTTTCTAACCAAATCCATGCGGGAAGCCTTTATGCAGAAGACCTCTGCACCGAAGCAGGCAAATGCCTGAGCACAATTGGCGAAGGCAACGAGTCTTACTGGGTTCTGAACAGCAATAACACAATATCCCCAAAAAAGCCGATACAAAGCAACACAGCATATATTAGCATATTAAATGTACTGGATGCAAAAGCAATGATGCTGTCTGTTTCCGCAGGAATCAACGCATTCAACACCGCAGCAACCCATTATTTTGCAGGGAAAGTCGGAATAGGAACAACAACCCCGACAGAAAAGCTTGAAGTAGCAGGAAACATAAAAGCAGTTGACTTATGCACCACACAAGGCAAATGCCTGAGCACAGCCGGCGGGGCAGTAAATAACGGCTGGAATTCTTCAGCTGATGCAAGTAAAGTTTACACAAACAGCAAAGTAGGCATTGGAACAAACAGCCCGAAGAACGCACTTCATATCAAAAATGCACAAGACGGAGTCTTAATGATTGAGCCGACAAAAAGCTTTACATCTCCGCAAGGAATTGACAATCTTGTTGTCGGACATTTTGGCGGTAGCGGATTAATCCTGTCAGCAAACGGAGGTACAATTGCAAGACCGCTCGCTTTAAGAGCAAGTCAAATAGGATTTTTTACAACCAATGCAAATCCAAACCTCGTGAATTTAGCTGCATTGTTCATCAACTCAGCAGGCAATATCGGAATAGGAACAACAACCCCGACAGAAAAACTTCAGGTTGAAGGAAACATAAAAGCAACAGGCCTGAAAGGAACAGGCAATGCGTATGCATGCGTTGACGCCAACGGAAAAATATACAGAAGCCAAACAGCATGCATATAAAAACTTTTTTTATGTTAAACAACGCCGAAAACTCAGCATTTTAATGCTGAGATGAAGGCATTTGTTTGACATTCAAAAATTCGCAGTTAGTGCGAAAGCCGTAAAACTCAGCACTTCAGTGCGGAGATGAGGCTTGAGCGCGAATTTTTGTTATTTTATTTTTGTTCTGATTTAAAACTGCCATTCTATGAGCCTATTCTGGCTGATGGTTTTTGTGACATAACAGAAATTATCTCGCGTACGCACAGCCTGTAAAGCCTGAAGTAGTTTACATATTTCGGTAACAAAAATGCATATCTTCTCAAAACAAAAATGCGGAGTGCATTCCGCATTTCAGTAAGATTTGCGGAGTGTATTCCGCAAAACAAAATCTGTTAGTGCGGCATATGCGGGGACTTCGTACAGCCATAAATGACCGAAAGATTTATATAATACCTTAATATAGGTATGAATATACCATAAAAGAGGTATTAAGATGTTAACCCCAAAACAGATTAAGATATTTGAAGCATTCTTGAGAAAACCCTACAAAGAACTGACATACAAGGAAATAAAAGATTATTCAAAAGAAAAATCAAACTCAATTATCCAGAAAGCCGCAGCAAAATTTCTTTCTGAAAATCTTGTTAAAAAAAGAGAAATAGGAAATATTTTTTTATATTCTGCCAACTTAGATAATAATGCGGTTTTTGCATATTTTGAAGTATTGATAAGAGAGAAAAGCTCAAGCTTAGTTAGAAACAGCCTGAAAATAATAAGAGAAGAGCTCATCAACATAGAATTCGTGTCAATTGTTATTTTCGGCTCATACGCCGAAGAAAAGCAGAAAGAAAAATCAGACCTGGATATTGCGATTTTCGTGAACTCTGCAGAAGATAAAAAAAACTGTGAACTTGCGATGAAATCTGCCGAGCTTAAATCAATATTGAAGCTTGACATTCATGTAATAACAAAAGGCGAGATGCTTCAAATGCTGAAAGATAAGCACGAAAATTTAGGAAAACAGATAGCGCACAAGCATCTGGCAGTTCAAAATCCAATAATCTTTTATTCAATACTTCAGGAGGGCATAAACAATGGATTCAAAATTGTATATCCATAGAGCAGAAAACGAGATAAAGCTTGCAGAAATAATCTTTGCAATCAGCGAAGAGCCGAACATACAAAAAGAGACTTTCAAAATCAATGACCCCGAAACATACTACAGTGCAGTTATTGCACACAGCTATTACAGCATATTCTATGGAGCAAAAGCATATCTTGCAAAGAAAGGAATTGAAATTTCTGCTCCAGAAGAGCATAAAAAAGCATTTGCAGAATTCAAGAAATTTGTTGAGAGCGGAGAACTTGATGTCGAACTTCTTAAGATATATCAAGAAGCCCTTGTTCGGGCAGAATATCTGCTGGGGCTCTTCAAGGAAGAGAAGAAAAAACGAGGAGAATTCACTTACAGAACAATGCCCCAAGCAAACAAAGAACCAGCAAAAGACAGCATAGAACACGCAAAGACATTCTTCAAACACATATTTGCCATTTTGAATGAAGAGAAAAACTGAAAAACCACATCAACAAAAACTGCAGATAAAACAAAACGGCACATTTATATGCAAGCATACCCAGAAAAGAATGTTTTTTGATAGTAAACAGGAGGAAAAAATGATATATATTAGTTTAGTGCTGTGTTTATTTCTATTAGAATTAAGCGGATGCAATACACCTGCGGGGAAAGCATGGACACCCGTTCCATCAACCGAAAATGGCGAGTTTGTCGCCAAACTAAAAACAAC